>Ga0182749_1001290_pt1 | contig 20010 bp, 23 predicted proteins | sample eDN3rd37CKraftMG_FD_128875 | JGI IMG/M metagenome (GOLD analysis project Ga0182749, IMG submission 128875) | Enriched Miracle-Growth compost microbial communities from Emeryville, California, USA - eDNA 3rd pass 37_C Kraft MG (version 2) (version 2) ...
GGGCGGCGCAGCTGATCCCGTTCCAGCCTGTAACAGCGCCCTCCCATGGTAACTGGGGATAGCGAGGATAACGGCGGCCGATTTCGAACCGGTCAATATTGCTTGATGTTGTCCCGTCAGGATTCCCGTCAGCAAGGGAGGGTTCCATGGCGTCGAGCATCGGTCGTTTGCCCAGCCGTTTCCCGGTCGGCACGAAATTCGTCATCGAGGCCCGCCCGCGCGGCAAGGGTCGGCCACCGGCCTATGTCCGCCATCTCGAATTTCCGGATGGCACCACGATGCGGCTGCCGGAGCGGCCGACGATCGTCACCGGCAAGCCAGTCCCCCGCCGCCAGCGCGCGCGCCACTGACCCCCCTGCAAGACGGGCCCGTTCGCAGGGCAAAAAAAAGGGGGCCCGCAGGCCCCCTGGGGGTAGTTGCTTCGGCGCTACCAAGGCGCCGGCGGCTGATCGAGGTGGGGGTAGGGAAGAGGCAGGACCCCGACCGGCCGTGTCGCTTTATGAGCATAATCTGGCGTCAAACGCCCCGCTCTCGCCAGTTGCCAAATCGTCGCGTGAGCCAGATTGCCGCGCCGAACAATGACTTATGCGAAAACCCCGGCCTCCTGGAGAAGGCCGGGGTTGACGGGCGATCGGTCGATCGCCTCTGCCTCAGGTCCTGGGTCGCGTCGTGCCAAAACAATGCACGATACCGGACATTCGTTCCGCGCGGCCTATTCGCCGGCCAGCGCCAGATCGTCGCGATGGATCATCGCCGTGCGGCCGGTGAAGCCGATGATCGACTGGATGTCGGCCGATGACCGACCTCTGATCTTGTCGGCATCGTCGGCGTCGTAGGCGATGAGGCCGCGGCCGATCTCGGCCCCGTCCGGCCCGCGCACGATGACGGCATCGCCGCGGCCGAAGGCGCCCTCGATCTTCACCACGCCGGCCGGCAGCAGGCTGGCGCCGCCACGCAGCGCCCGCACCGCGCCGGCGTCGATGTACACGGTGCCGTGCGGCTCGAGCGAGCCGGCGATCCATTTCTTGCGCGCGGTCACCGGATTGGCCGGCGTCAGGAACCAGGTGCAAGGGCCGCCGTCGGCGATGCGCTTGAGCGGGTTCGCCACGCGGCCGGAGGCGATGACCATGTGCGTGCCGGCGGTGGTGGCGATCTTGGCGGCCTCGATCTTGGTCACCATGCCGCCGCGCGACAGCTCCGAGGCCGAGACGCCGGCCATGGCCTCGATCTCCGGCGTGATGCGCGGCACCACGGGCACGAGCCGTGCGTCGTTGCCGGGCGCCGGCGGCTTGTCGTAGAGGCCGTCGATGTCGGAGAGCAGCACGAGCACGTCGGCGCTCGTCATGGTGGCGACGCGGGCGCCGAGACGGTCGTTGTCGCCGTAGCGGATTTCGGAGGTCGCGACGGTGTCGTTCTCGTTGATCACCGGCACGGCGCGCCATTCGATCAGTTTGTCGATGGTCGAGCGGGCGTTGAGATAACGGCGCCGCTCCTCGGTGTCCTGCAGCGTGACCAGCACCTGGCCGGCGGTGATGCCGACGGCGCCGAGCACCTCTGACCACGCCCGCGCCAGCGCGATCTGGCCGACGGCGGCGGCGCCCTGCGCCTCCTCGAGCTTGAGCGCGCCGCGCGGCAGGCCGAGCACGGCGCGGCCGAGCGCGATGGCGCCGGAGGAGACGACGAGCAGGTCGCGGCCCTGGCCGTGCAGCCCGGCGATGTCGGCGGCGAGCCCTTCCAGCCAGCCGCGCTTCAGCCCGCCGGCCGCGTGGTCGACGAGCAGCGAGGAGCCAACCTTCACCACGATGCGGCGGAAGGAGGAGAGACTGGGCGTGTGCGACATCGGTTCCGGCGAAGCAGTCTGGAGGCGCCGGGGTCTTAGCACGGCTGTCGCGCCGCCGTCATGGCTGCTGTCTTGGTCGCTGTCATGGCCGTTGTCTTGGCCGCCATCATGGCCGCCGACGCGCCTGCGGGGCGGCCCGTCGGACCGCCCCGCAGGGTGCCGCCGGCCTCACCGGGGTGAGGGTCAGCGCACTTCCTCGATCACGCGCCGGCTCGACGGGTCGACGAGATAGACGTCGTTGCCGCGCTCGATGTAGCGATACTCGCGCACGCTCGGCACCTCGCGGTAGACCGTCTCCGGGAAGCTCTCGATCTCGACCGTATCCGGCAGCGTCTCGCCGACCGTGATCTGCGTCGTGGTCTGCGACCGCGGCGCGCTGCCGGTGGTCACCGTGCGCCGCGACGTGGCGTGACGGCGGATGATCTCGCGCTGATGCGCCGACAGCCTCGGCCGGTGCACCGTCGTCGTCTCGGCGCGCGACCGCGACGAGCCGCGTTCGATCACGTCGACGATCCTGTGCGTGTGCGGCTCGACGATGACGACCTCGTCACGCACGACGAAGAAGTCGTAGCCGCGATACTGCGGCACGATCTCGACGATCGTGCGCGGCACGGGCCTGAGGTCGATCGCGCGCGGCACGACGGTGCCGACGGAGACCGAGAAGTTCACGTTTGTGACCGGGCGCGCGTCGATCCGGGTGATGGCGGTCTGCAGCCGCGTCTTCTTCTGCGGGTCGAGCGAGGCGGAGATGCGGGTGTTCTGCTCACTGCCGCGCCCGCTCTCGGCCGTGTTGCGGTTCGTCTCGTTGCCTTGCGCGTTGCGCTCCTGCTCGCTGCCGCGGGCATTGCGGTTCGGCTCGTTCGACTGCGTCGACTTCTGCGTGTCGTTGGACTGCGTCGACTTCTGCGCCGCCGGCGAACGGCTGTCGTTGCGCTCGGCATTCTTCGCCGGCGCGGCGCCGTTCTTCTCGCCCTTGTCGGCCGCGGTGTTGTGCATGGATTTGCGATTCTGATCCTCGGCCTGTTTCGGAGCCGCAGACTTGTTGTCGTCGGCGCTCTTCGCATTGTCGTGGCCGGTCTTGCCGGCGCCGGACCTGCCATTCTCGGTGTCGGCGGCCTTGGTGTTGTCCTTGCTTTCGCCGCTCGCCTGACCGGTGGTGCTGCGCGCGCCGCTGCGGTCCTTGTTGGCGGCGCCCTGTTGCGCGCCGTGCTCCGGCATCGCCTTCTGCGACGGACGGTTGGCGTCGCGGCCGTGCTGCGTGGTGGCAGCGGGTTCGCGTTTCATCGTGCTGTTGTCGGTCCGGTCCTGCTGCGCCATCGCCGGCGCCAGGCCCAGGGTCAGCGCAAGCGCGGCGCTGGTCAAAAGTAGCGATCGTTTCATGTGCGTCCTCCTCGACGAGTCGGTTCCGCGTCCGGATGTTGCCGAACGCTTCGACCGACGCGAACGCGTCGGAAGTTAAATTTGTTCCTGTGAATGGACGTTCAGGTTCCGCTGCGCGTCGTCAGCGCGCAACCTTGCGATAGGCGGCGAGCGCGGCTTCGCGCGCCGCGCGATGATCGACGATCGGCTTCGGATAGTCGCGGCCGAGCGCGATGCCTGCGCGCGCCAGCACGGCGGCATCCGCCGCGAACGGCGCGTGGATGAATTTGTCCGGCAGGTTTTTCAATTCCGGGCACCAGCGGCGCACGTAATCGCCCGCCGGGTCGAACTTCCCGCCCTGCAGCACCGGATTGAAGATGCGGAAATAGGGCGCGGCGTCGGCGCCGCTGCCGGCGACCCATTGCCAGTTGCCGGCATTGTTGGCGAGGTCGGCGTCGACCAGCGTGTCCCAGAACCAGGCTTCGCCCTCGCGCCAGTCGATGCGCAGATGCTTGACCAGGAAGCTCGCCGCGATCATGCGCACGCGGTTGTGCATCCAGCCGGTGTGCCAGAGCTCGCGCATGCCGGCGTCGACCATCGGATAGCCGGTCTCGCCGCGCTGCCAGGCTTTCAGGTCGGCGGCGCTGCGGCGCCAGGGGAAACGGTCGAACGCCGTGCGCCAGTTCTCGCGCGGGATCGTCGGGAAGTGGTGGACGAGATGCGCGCAGAACTCGCGCCAGCCGAGCTCGGCCGCGAACTTGGCGGCGGCCTGCGCCGGCGCCGCCTTCTCGGCGGCGAAGGCGAGGCGCGCCCACACCTGCCGCGGCGAGATCTCGCCGAAGTGCAGATGCGGCGACAGGAGCGAGGTGTTGCGCCCGGCGGGCCGGTCGCGCGCGACGTCGTAGTTTTTCAAATCGCGGCGCAGGAAGACGTCGAGCCGCGCCTGCGCACCGCGCTCGCCCGGCGTCCAATAGGTGCCCCAGCCGGCCGCCCAATCCGGTTTGGCCGGCAGGAGGCGCCACGACGCAAGTGGATCGCTGTCGAGGCCCTCGACCTCGATCGCCGGCTTGTGCGCGCGCAGCGGCGGCGGCACCCTGCGTGCGCGGCAGGCGCGCCAGAACGGCGTGTAGACCTTGAACGGTCCGCCGCTCTGCGTCGCGATCCCGGATGGCTCGTGCAGCAGGTTGCCGTTGAAGGTGTCGACCGCGATGCCGGCTTTGGTGAGCGCCTGCAACGCGGCCTCGTCGCGGGCGATGGCGTCGGGCTCGTAACGGCGATTCCACATCACGCGATCGGCGCCGGCTTCTGCCGCGATCTGCGGCAGCAGCCTGGCCGCGTCGCCGCGCCGAAGCACCAGCCCGCCGAGGCTCTCGGACAGCGCCGCGAGGCTGTGGTGCAGCCACCAGCGGCTGGCGCCGCCGGGCGGCCGCTGCCCGCCCTCGAGGATATAGAGCGGCACGACCGGCCCGCGCTTCGCCGCCGCGGCGAGCGCCGGATTGTCGCTGAGGCGCAGGTCCTGTCGGAACCAGACGACGGTGGCCATGGGGTCCCCTGGAGCCCGTTGCGCTTCGGTGCGCCGGGCAAAGCGGCGCCGCATAATGCCTGTAACCAGGGCCTACGCGGCGACGCAAGGGAGGTGCCGTCCGTCGTCCCCTCCGAAGGCCTAGCCGCGCAGCGGCACGACTTCGACCTGCGTGAGGCCGGAGAAGCCGAGTGCGCGCGCGCCGGCCGGCGTCAGGTCGATGATGCGGCCGCGCACGAAGGGGCCGCGATCGTTGATGCGCACGACGACGCTGCGGCCGTTGCGGCGGTTGACGACGCGGACGCGGGTGCCGAAGGGCAGGGTACGGTGCGCGGCGGTGAGGCCGCGCGGCGAGGCGTGTTCGCCGTTGGCGGTGCGACCGCCGGAGTAGATCGACGCGATACCGGATTGAGCATGCGCGAGAGGCGCAAAGGCAAGCATCGTCGAGACGCCGCAGAGCGCGGCGGCAAGGCGCAGTTTCATTCAGATTTGCTCCTGATTTCTCCCCGAATTGCTGCGCGGGTTAGGAAGCCGGGCGCGCGCTTTCGCGGCGAGATTGCGGAGATTTGGAGATCAATGCGGGCAGCGGCGAGGAGCCGGGATCGCCCATGCCGGGCGATGCGGCGCCTTTCGCCTCATGCGTGCGGACGATTGTGGCGGGCGTCGCAAACCGGACGATACCGGCGGGCGTTGGTGGGATCGTTCCGACCCACCAATTGCCCTTGTGTTCACTCGATGTCCCGTCGCAGCAAACCGGTCCCGATCGTCGTCGGCACATCGGGCTGGAGCTATCCGTCCTGGCGCGGTCCGTTCTTCCCGACCGGCGTCATGGTTAAGCATCACCTCGCTTATTACGCGACGCAGTTCGCGACGGTCGAGCTCAACGGCGTCTTCTATCGCACGCCGTCGCTTGCGGCCGTGCGCGGCTGGCACGACGCGACGCCGGACGATTTCGTCTTCGCCTGGAAGGCCTCGAAATTCATCACGCACTGGAAACGGCTGACCGACCGCTCGCGCAACAGCCTGGCGCTGATCGAGGAGCGATTGAACATCCTCGGCCCGAAGGCCGGGCCGGTGCTGTTCCAGTTGCCGGCCCGCTTCAAGGCCGATGCAGAGCGGCTTACCTCTTTTGTCGCATTGCTGAACAGGCGGCGGCGCTACGCCTTCGAATTCCGCGATTCGAGCTGGTACGACGAGGCGATTTTCAAAATCCTGCGCCGGCACGGCATTGCGCTGTGCATTTCCGATCATCGCGATGCGCCGTCGCCGTGGCTGGCGACCGCGCAACACGTCTATGTCCGCGGCCACGGGCCCGGCGGCGCCTATAAGGGCCATTACTCCACCACCGCGCTGCGGAATTGGGCGCGCGCGATTGCCACATGGCAGCGCGAGGGCCGCGCCGTTTATGTTTACTTTGATAACGATCAGAAAAGCGCGGCCCCGGCCGACGCTGCGCGCTTGCGCGCGGCGTTGCGGAACTTACATGGGGTGGGTGTGGCGTGAGCGGAACGGCTCGCCGCCGCTGGCGTTGCCTTTCTTGAATTCTTTGTCTCGGGTCGGGTCATGTCGTTCCTGGTGTATCTCTTCGTCCTGCTCGTCGCGGCCGGGAGCGTGATATTCGGCCTCGACTGGACGCAGGCGCCGCTCAACCCGCCGCCCTATGCGACCCCGCCGACACAGAGCGCCGCGGTCAGGCCTCCGCCGCAGCCGCAACCCGCCGCGCAGCAGGCGAAGGCGCCGGCGCCGGCCGGCGTTGCCGTCGCGCAAGCGACGGTTAACGGCGGCGCCGCCGCGCCGGCCGGGCACGACGAGGCGACGCGGGCGCAGGCCAGCGTGACCGATCAGACCGATCATCCGGAGACGACGGCCGCCGTGGCAAACTGCAACGTCGCGGCCTGCTCGGCGTCGTATCGCTCGTTCCGCGCCGCCGACTGCACCTATCAGCCTTTCGACGGTCCGCGCCGCGTCTGCACCAAGACGGGCGGCAGCGTCGCCGCGGCCGCGCATCCGCGCAGCACGCGTCACGTCGACGTGCGCGGCGAGAGCCGCGTCACCGATCGCCGCGGCTACACCAGCGAGCGGCGCAGCGGCTGGGTGTTCGACTTCTTCGGCCGCGGCAACGACGACGACTACCGCTGACGCGGTCGCCGTCCGGTCACATCGCGCGACGCGGCGCGCTGGCGAGCAATTCCTCGATCTGCTTCTTATAGAACCTGGCATTCGCCGTGGTCGAATGGCCGCTGGTCTCGGGGCTCGCCGGGATCAGGTAGATGCGGCCGTGCTTCACCTGCTTCATCGCTTTTTCCATCACGCCGGTCTCGGGCGGGTTGCGCTCGTCGTCGGCGGCATTGATGGCGAGCACGCGCGCCTCGATGCGGCTTAAGCCCGGCTCGGCGTCGTAATCGGCCGACGAGCCCCAGGCCCACAGGAAGTCGTTGGCGTCGGCTTTCATCGGCGCGGCGAGACGCTTGTCGACCAGGGCGTCGGCGAGCGCGTTGGTCGGCGCCTGCTTCTGGTAGTTCTGCGTGCCGCCGGCGGTGGCGATGCCGAAGAACACGCTGGCGATCTTCAGGAAGCGCGGCTGCGTCGTGTAGTTGCCGTCCTTGTAGTCGGGATCGTTACGGATGGTCTCGAGCAGCATCCGCCGCAGCATCCAGTTGCGGCTCGCCATCGCGGTCGGCTGCGCCGCCATCGGCGCCAGCGCGTCCATGTAATCCGGATACGTCTCGCCCCAGAGGAAGGCCTGCATCCCGCCCATCGAGTTGCCGATGATCAGGCGCAGATGCGTGATGCCGAGATGCTCGGTGAGCAGGCGATGCTGCGCGGCGATCATGTCGGCGTAGTCGTATCTCGGGAAGCGGGCGCGCAGGCCGTCCGACGGCTTGCTGCTTTTGCCGTGGCCGATGTTGTCGGGGATGATGATGAAGTACTTGCTCGCATCGAGCGGCTGGCCCGGCCCGAACAGTTCGCCGGCGAAGGCGGGCGTGAGCATGCTGGCGGCCGAGCCGCCGGTGCCGTGCAGCACCAGCACCGGCTCGCCGGTCGGCGCGCCGACCGTGGTGTAGTGCAGCTTCACCGGCATGACCTCGCCGCTGTGGAACTTGAAGTCCTTGGCGGTCCAATCGCCTTCCTGCGGCGCCGGGAAGTCGGCGGCCTGCACAGCCACGCTCAGGACGAAGACGATTGCCGCGACAGCGGCGATCCGGAACGACGATTTCATGGCGTACCCCCCGCGTGGCCTGCGCGCGCCGGCGCGCTTGCCGGGCAAGGTACACTGCGTCGGCGCCGGCGCTGAAGCGCCCTTCACTCGACTGTGATGCAGGAACCGCAGGCCGCGCCCCGCCCGGAACCGCTCCCCCGACTGCCGCGTTGCCGAACCGACACAGGGACCGGTCCAGGATGCAATCGCGCTTTGCCCTCGTGCTGATGTCGATCGCCGGCGCCGCGGTGCTGTTCGGCATCGGCTTTGCGCTCGGGCTCGGCATCCTGGCGCCGCCGGCCGAACGGCAGCAGCACAAGCAGATCGCGCTCACCACCGAGCCGACCAAAGTGGCGCGGGCGGAGACGTCGGGCAGTCGGGCGCATGAGGAGGATCGCGCGCTGACGCCGATCTATCCGACGCAGCCGGCCGCGCCCGACGAGGCGCAGCCTGCGCAGGCCAAGCCCGAGCCGCAGCCGGCGCTCCCGCAGCAGCAGGCGAAAGCCGATGCCGGGCCGAAGGCTGCCGAGCCAAACGAGACGCCGGCGCCCGCCGCCGCGCCGAAGAACGCGACGCCGGTCGCGCTCGGCGGCCGCAACGCCTGCGACATCGATGCCTGCTCGCGCGCCTATCGCTCGTTCCGCGCCTCCGACTGCACCTATCAGCCCTATTCCGGGCCGCGTCAGCTTTGCGTCGACCCGCCGGGCCGGCGCGAAGCGTCACGGGCGCAGGACGCGCCGGCGCGCGTTCGCGTGCACCGCGCCGGCCGGGAGGTCGAGCTCGACAATGTCGTGCGCGAGGTCGAGCGGATCACCGAGGGCCGCCGCGCCGCCGACGACGAGGACGAGCGTCTCGTCCCCGCCGGCGCCGGTCGTGGCGGGTGGAGCGACGACGAGGATCAGTAGACGACGACGCTGCGGATCGACTTGCCTTCGTGCATCAGGTCGAAGGCGTCGTTGATCCTGTCGAGCGGCATGGTGTGGGTGATCAGGTCGTCGATATTGATCTTCTTTTCCATGTACCAGTCGACGATCTTCGGCACGTCGGTGCGGCCGCGCGCGCCGCCGAAGGCGGTGCCTTTCCACACGCGCCCGGTGACGAGCTGGAACGGCCGCGTCGAAATCTCCTGGCCCGAGCCGGCGACGCCGATGATGATCGACTCGCCCCAGCCGCGATGGCAGCACTCGAGCGCCTGCCGCATCGTGTGCACATTGCCGATGCACTCGAAGGAGAAATCGGCGCCGCCGCCGGTCAGGTCGACGATCGCCTGCACCACCTTGCCGCGGCCGACCTCGTCCGGGTTGATGAAGTGCGTCATGCCGAACTTCTCGGCCATCGCGCGCTTGCCCGGATTGAGATCGACGCCGACGATCTTGTCGGCGCCGACCATCTTCGCGCCCTGGATGACGTTGAGGCCGATGCCGCCGAGGCCGAACACGACGACGTTCGCGCCGGGCCACACCTTGGCGGTGTAGATCACCGCGCCGATGCCGGTGGTCACGCCGCAGCCGATGTAGCAGATCTTGTCGAACGGCGCGTCCTCGCGCACCTTGGCGAGCGCGATCTCCGGCAGCACGGTGAAATTGGCGAAGGTCGAGCAGCCCATGTAGTGGAACACCGGGTCGCCGTCGCAGCGGAAGCGCGACGTGCCGTCCGGCATCAGGCCCTTGCCCTGCGTCGCGCGGATCGACGTGCACAGATTGGAGCGCTGCGACAGGCAGGTTTTGCAGCTCCGGCATTCCGGCGTGTAGAGCGGAATGACGTGATCGCCGACTTTCAGCGAGGTCACGCCGGCGCCGACCTCGCGCACGATGCCCGCGCCCTCGTGTCCGAGGATGGCCGGGAAGATGCCTTCCGGATCCGCGCCCGACAGCGTGAAGGCGTCGGTGTGGCAGACGCCGGTCGCCATCACCTCGACCAGCACTTCGCCGGCCTTCGGCCCCTCGATGTCGATGGTCTCGATGGTGAGCGGCTCGCCGGCTTTCCAGGCGACTGCGGCGCGGGTTTTCATGATGGGCTCCTGCACAATTTGCAGCGTTATGTCCGGGCAACCGGGTCCGGCCTTCGGCCGGCCCGGTCGCAAGCTTGTCCCGGGCATCCACGCCTCTTGGCTAGTCCAGTAAAAGACGTGGATGGCCGGGACAAGCCCGGCCATGACGGTTGCTAGCGCTTACGGCTGCCACACCGCTTCGGGTGTTTCTTCGTCGACATCGTTAGCCGCCTCGCCGATCACCGTGAGCAGCGCGCGCAGCACGGTCTGCACGCCTTGTCCGGAGGCGGACGACAGCACCAGCGGCGTCGTCTTGCACGCGCGCTTGAGCTTGGCCGCCTTCTTCTTGATCTCCTCCGGCGTCAGCGCGTCGCATTTCGACAGCGCGACGATCTCCGGCTTCTCGTCGAGCCCCTCGCCGTAGGCTTCGAGTTCGCCGCGGACCACCTTGTAGGCGGCGGCCGGATCCTCGCTCGTGGCGTCGACGAGGTGCAGGAGCACGCGGCAGCGCTCGGTATGGCCGAGGAAGCGGTCGCCGAGGCCGACGCCCTCGTGCGCGCCTTCGATCAGGCCGGGCAGATCGGCGATGACGAATTCGCGCTCGTCGATGCGCACGACGCCGAGCTGCGGATGCAGCGTGGTGAAGGGGTAGTCGGCGATCTTCGGCTTCGCCGCCGTCACCGCGGCGAGGAAGGTCGACTTGCCCGCGTTGGGCAGGCCGACGAGGCCGGCATCGGCGATCAGCTTCAGCCGCAGGCGGATGGTGAGCTCCTCGCCCGGCAGGCCGGGATTGGCGCGGCGCGGCGCCCGGTTGGTCGACGACTTGAAATGCGCGTTGCCGAAGCCGCCATTGCCGCCCTTGGCGATCGTCACGCGCTCGCCGACCTGCGTGAGATCGGCGAGCAGCGTCTCGCCGTCCTCTTCGTAGACCTGCGTGCCGACCGGCACCTTGAGCACGGCGTCGCGGCCGTTGGCGCCAGCGCGGTCCTTGCCCATGCCGTTGCCGCCGCGCTCGGCCTTGAAGTGCTGCTGGAAGCGGTAGTCGATGAGCGTGTTGAGCCCGGTGACGGCCTCGACGATGACGTCGCCGCCGCGGCCGCCGTCGCCGCCGTTCGGCCCGCCGAACTCGATGAACTTCTCGCGCCGGAACGACACGCAGCCGTTTCCGCCGCTGCCTGACTGGATGTAGACCTTGGCTTCGTCGAGGAATTTCATTGGTTAGGCGTGCCGTTGCTTTGGTGCCTGCCGTTCTGGGGAGGCAACCGCCTTTTCCAGCGTGAGGCGGATGTATCGTTGATAGGAAACGCCCTCGCGCGCCGCGCGTGCCTTGACCGACTGCAAGAGCTCGCTGGACAGGCGCATGTTGACGCGTTCGGTCTTCGGCCTCCACTCGAAGCGGACCGGTACCATTTCCGACAAGTCGTAGTCACTCAGATCGGCGGTATCGACGAAGCGCTCCGCCTCCTCATCGGTCTTGAGAACGGGAAGCTTTTTCAGCCTTTTCTTTTTCGGACTCATAGTGCCGAATCTCCTTCTCGCGCATGTAGCGGGCGCTGATGGGCCGGATCAATGCGCCGTCCGGACCGTCGCGCAGCGTGAACGCCACAAAGACGTGACGGCCCCTGGAATCGGTGCCGATCGCCTTGAACCGCTGTTCCACGCCCGAATGTGCCGGGTCGGGCGAAACCCAGAGCGGCCGCCGGAACATTGCCTCGACTTCGGCGATCGCTAGGCCGTGCCGCCGGCACTTCTCAAGGTTGCCGTGGTTCCAATCGAAATCGGCGACCGGCAGGTCCATGAGGGCCTATAGGTGGGGATGTACATACAAATGTCAACCACCGGACCGCCCCGGCAGGAAATTCGTCGTGCCGTCCTGCCTGATGCGGTCGATCAGGTCGACCTCCCAGGTCAGGTATTCCTGCATGCCGGCCTTGGGGTCGCCCGGGCGCTCGTAGGGCTTGAGCCAGACGTCGAGCGCCTCGTCGGCCATCTGCACCTCCTGCGCCAGCGGCTTGCCGGCCGCCCGCCACGCGGCGGTGCCGCCTTTCAGCCATTGCACCGGCGTGTCGGTGAGCCGCCGCGCCTCGGCCACGGCAAGCGAGGCCAGCCAGCCGTCCTCGGAGGTGAGCACCAGGGTGCCTTTAAGCGGGATGTTCGACAGCGCCTTGTCGAGCCGGCCGCGGATGGCGAACCAGGCGCCGGGGATGTGGCCGCGGCGATAGTCGGGGCTGCGCGCGAGATCGACGACGGTGGCGTCGGCCGGCATGGCGGCGACATCGATCGCCGCGTCCATCGCCGGCGTGCCGAGCAGAGCGGGCGCGAGATCGCCGGGCTCGTCGCCGGCCTCCGGCAGCACATGGACCTCCTGCCAGCCCATGCGGCGCAGCCAGGCGCCGGTCATCAGCGCGCGCGCCGCCTTGTCGTCGCAGAGCACGATGCGGGCGCCGAGCGTGCCGGCGTAGGTGTCGGTCGCCTGCACCAGTTGCCCGCCCGGCGCCGACACCGCGCCGGGGAGATGGCCGCGCCGGTATTCGTCCGGATCGCGCACGTCGAAGACATAGGTCGTGCGCGTCGTGTCGGCCTGCAGCGTCGCCAGTCCGGCGCGGTCGATGTGCCGCACGCCGAATTTCGCCGCCACCGCCTCGGCGGCCGCGCGCGCCCAGGCGAGGCCGGCGTCGCTCACGTCGGGAAACCGCGCCGTCGCGCCGTGCGCGGTCTTCAGTCCGGCAAGATGCCAGCCCATCGTGCCGTTGCGCAGCGCCACCACCTTGTTCGGCACGCCGGCATCGATCAGCGACTGCGCGCCGATGATGCTGCGCGTGCGTCCGGCGCAATTGACGACGATGGTGGTGTCGGGCGAGGGCACGATGTCGCGCACGCGCAGCACCAGCTCGGCGCCGGGCACGTCGATGCCGCTCGGGATCGAGATGCGCGAATATTCGTCGAACGGCCGGCTGTCGAGCACCTTCATGTCGGTGCCGGCGCGCATCATCGCGTCGAGCTCTGCGGCGCCGACGCTCGGCGTGCCGCTGTCGTGCTCGACGAACTCGCCGAACGCCTTCGACGGCACATGCATGCCGGAGAAGGTGACGAAGCCGGCCTGCTCCCAGCCGGGAACGCCGCCCTCGAGCCGGGAAACGTCGCCATAGCCGGCGTTCGACAGGATCGCGGCGGCGCGCTCGGCGAGGCCGTCGCCATCGTCGACGAGCACGATGCGCGTCGCCTTGCGCGGCACCAGGCGCGCGAAACGCAGTTCGATGCGGCTCAGCGGCACCGAGCGCGCCCACAGGAGATGCTTCTGCGAATAGACGAGCTCCTCGCGCACGTCGATGAGCGCGAGCTCTTGGCCGTCGGTGAGCATCGCCTTGACGGCGGCGGGGGAGAGGGAGCGGGGCATGGCTGGCACAGTCTCTCATTTGTCATGCCCGGGCTTGTCCCGGGCATCCCGCTTATGAAGGCAGTGCGCCCCTGATCGGGATGGCCGGCACAAGGCCGGCCATGACAGAAAACGGAAGCGGGGAGAGGGAAGAAACTTACGTCGCCTGCTGCGGCGTCATCTGGTGCACCTCGCCGGTCGTCAGGTCGACGCGCATGCGATCGATCTTGTCGAGATTGGTTCCGGTGACGCGCACGAAGCGCGCATTCTCCGGATAGTCGATCGAGTGGATGGCGCCGTCCTGATAGATGCCGGCCATGCCCGGCTCGAGCCGGTACGTCTTGATCGGCTTGAGCCTGGCGTGTTTGGCGTCCGAGCCGTCGTCCTCGCGTTCCCATTCGGTCATTTCGGTGTACTTGGTCGCCTGTCCGTAGATCGCCCAGGATCGGCCGTGGTCGTGCGGCGGCGACACGCGCGCCTTGTCGTTGATGTGCGCCAGCACCTGGAAGCCGAGTGTCTTGTCCTCGTACAGCACCTTCAGGCCGCGCGGCTGGTCGTCGCCGCAATAGGCCCTGACGAACTCGGGATTGGCGAGCAGCCTTTCGAGGTTCCTGCGCACGCTCTCGCGCCCGGCCGGGCCCGGATCGCGGCCGAGGGTCGAACGGCAATCGGCGATGAATTGCTCGAGGTCGTAGGCCATGGCGTTCTCCCGTTGCGTTTTTTTGCCGTCGTTTGCCGCCCAATCTAGCATGGGCGATTTCCGGGAATAAATCGCGCCGCGGTCCGATCCAGTCTCCCGCAAGGCAGCAATGTCAGGGAGGCGGCGATGACCGCACACGACCACCATGACGGCCCGAGCCGCCGCAAAGTGCTCGAATGCATGACCTGGGCGGGAACCGGTGTGCTCTGGACCGTCGCGGGCGGCGTGCCCAGCGCCGTCGGCCTCATCGACGAGGCGATGGCGCAGGAGGTGAAGGGCTTCAGCTTCCTGCAGATCAGCGACAGCCATATGGGCTTCGACAAGCCCGCCAATCCAAACGCCAGGGGCACGCTGGAGGAAGCGATCGCGCGCGTGCGCGCGGTCCCCGGCAATCCCGCCTTCATGATCCACACCGGCGACATCTCGCATCTGTCGAAGCCGTCCGAGTTCGACGACGCCGACAAGATCATCTCGCAGGCGCGGCTCGACGTGCATTACGTGCCGGGCGAGCACGATCTGCTCGACGACGAGCAGGGCAAGCTCTATCGCGATCGCTACGGCCGCGGCACCAGGGGCTCGGGCTATTACAGCTTCGACGCCAACGGCGTGCACTTCGTCGGCCTCGTCAACGTCGCCGACCTCAAGGGCGGCGGGCTCGGCCATCTGGGCCGCGAGCAGCTCGCCTGGCTCAGGGACGATCTCGCCGGCCGCTCGGCCTCGCAGCCGGTCGTCGTCTTCGCGCATATTCCGCTCTGGACCATCTATCCCGCATGGGGCTGGGGCACCGAGGACAGCGCGCAGGCGCTCGGTCATCTCAAGCGCTTCGGCTCGGTCACCGTGCTCAACGGCCACATCCATCAGGTGATGCAGAAGGTCGAGGGCAACGTCACCTTCCACACCGCGCGCTCGACCGCCTTCCCGCAGCCGGCTCCGGGCACGGCGCCGTCGCCGGGGCCGATGAAGGTGCCGGACGATCAATTGCGCATGATGCTCGGCGTCGCCAGCGTCACCTTCAGGCAGAACGAGCAGCGTCTCGCCATCGTCGACACGCCGCTCGAGAGCTGAGCCGCAGCGCGAGGGAGCACACAACCATGCGATATCTCACAGCTCTAGCGGCCGCCGCGGCGCTCGTCGCGTCGCTCGGCCCGACGGCGGCGGGCGCCGCCGAAGTGAAGATCGGCATCGACAATTTCACCTTCACCCCGCAGGTGGTGACGGTGAAGGCGGGCGACACGGTGGTCTGGACCAACAACGACGACATCCCGCACACCGTCGCCGACCCGCCGAAATTCCGCTCGAAGGCGCTCGACACCGGCGACAGCTTCTCGTTCACATTCACGACACCGGGCGCCTACGACTACTTTTGCTCCTTGCATCCGCACATGACCGGGAGAATCGTGGTCGAAGCCGCGACCGGCAGCAACGACGCGCGATGACCGCGCATCCGCGCATGGCTCTCGGCGGTGGCGGCTCATCCCACCGCGAGGCCATGCGTCCACCGGAGATGCGTCCACCGGAGATGCGTTCACGGGAGACGAGTGTGGCGTCGACGGCGGAAGACGAGCGCGGCCGCGCGCAGCGCTTTCGCGAGGCGGCGCTGCCGCATCTCGGCGATGTCTACACGCTCGCGCGCTATCTCCTGCGCAATCCGGCCGATGCCGAGGATGCCGCGCAGGAGTGCTACCTGCGCGCCTTCCGGCATTTCGACACGTTCCGCGGCGGGCCGATCAAGCCGTGGCTGCTCGCCATCCTGCGCAATGTGTGCCGCGCCGAATATGCCCGCCGCGGCACGCTCGCCGCCGTGCAGGCCGACGGCATGGACGCGGCGGCCGACGAGGTCGCCGAGACCCTGTGGGGCGAGGCCTCGCCCTCGCCGGAGGCGGCCGGCCTCAGCCGCTTCGACGCCGAGACGGTGCAGCGGCTGATCGCGCAATTGCCCGACGCCTTCCGCGAGGTGCTGGTGCTGCGCGAGATCAACGATCTGAGCTATCGCGAGATCGCCGAGGTGACCGCCGCGCCGGTCGGCACGGTGATGTCGCGGCTGGCGCGGGCGCGCGCGCTGTTGCGCGACTTGTGGCTCGCGGAGGAGAAGGGGTCATGACCTGCGAGGAAGCCCTCGTGCTCGTGCATGCGCTGGCCGACGGCGAGCTCGACGCCGGGCACGCGCGCGACGTCGAGGCGCATGTCGCGCAGTGCCCGCGTTGCGCCGCCGCGCTCGCCGCCGCGCGCGAGATGAAAGAGCGCTTGCGCGCCGCGCCGCTCGATTTCGCCGTGCCGGCCTCGCTGCGCGCCGGCATCGACCGCGCCGTGCCGGTGCCGGCGCCGGTGACGAGCCGCCGCGCGCTGCTCAAGGGCGTCGCCCTCGGCGGCGTCGCCTCGGCGCTGGCCGCGGCGAGCGTCACTTTCGTCGTGCTGCGCGGCAGCCATGACGACCGCATCCTCGGTGATGCGATCTCGGCGCATCTGCGCTCGCTGCAGGCCGACCATCTGACCGACGTGCTGTCGAGCAACCAGCACACGGTGAAGCCGTGGTTCAACGGCCGCATCGATCTGGCGCCGCCGGTGATCGACCTGACCGCGCAGGGGTTCACGCTGGTCGGCGGCCGCCTCGACTACATCGACGGCAAGCCGGCGGCGGCGATCGTCTATCGCCGGCGCGTCCACGTCATCAACCTGTTCGTGGCGCAGGACCTCGGCGCGGCGCCGTCGACGCCGCAGCTCACGATCGTGCAGGGCTTCAACGTGCTGCGCTGGAACGAGAACGGGCTCAACCTGCTCGCCGTCAGCGACCTCGACCGCGAGGAGCTCCAGGAATTCGGCGCCAAATTCTCCGCCGCGGCGCGGGCGTCGGCGCAGGGCTGATGCTTCCAAAACCGTCATGGCCGGGCTTGTCCCGGCCATCCATGTCTTGCTTGCTGGTGCGCAGCCAAGGCGTGGATGCCCGGCACAAGGCCGGGCATGACAGGCCTCCCGACCGAACGCGTATCGAGGCCAGAAAAATCCGAGTTGCGACATCGCGCCCTTCGCCGTCACGCGGACCCAGTATATACCCACGTCATGACCACCCGGGTGTCCCGCGCGGCCGGCCACGATCAGGTGCTCGCCGGCATCGGCATGATGCTCACCGGCATCTTCGTCTTCGCGCTCAACGACGCGCTGGGGAAGTGGCTGGTGGCGACCTATGCCGTCGGCCAGCTGCTGCTGATCCGCGGCATCGCCGGCCTCGTTTTTCTGGCGCCGTTCCTGCGCCGGGCCGACTGGCGCGAATTCCGCCGTCCGCCGCGCCCCTTCATCCAGCTCCTGCGCCCGATCCTGGCGACGCTCGAGGTCGCCTGCTTCTACTGGGCGCTCGCTTATATGTCGCTCGCCGACGTGATGACCTTCTACCTCGCCGGCCCGATCTACGTGACGGCGATGTCGCCGTTCCTGCTCGGCGAGCGGGTCGGCTGGCGGCGCTGGCTGGCGGTCGTCGCCGGCTTCGGCGGCGTGATGATCGCGCTCGGACCCTCGGCCGGCTCGCTGTCGCCGGCGGCGCTGGTGGCGATCGCCGGCTCGTTCCTGTTCTCGCTGCTGATGATCTGCACGCGGCTGGTGCGCGGCACCTCCGACCTCTATCTGGTGACGACGCAGACGGTCGGCGCGCTGGTGTTCGGGCTCGTCGCCGCGCCCTTCGTCTGGGTGCCGCTCAATCCGCGCGACACGCTGCTTTTGATCCTGCTCGGCGTCACCGCGATGGTCGCGCATATGTGCATCAACCGCGCGCTCAAGCTGGCGCCGGCCTCGGTGGTCGTGCCCTACCAGTACACGACGATCTTCTGGGCGATCCTGCTCGGCTACATCTTCTTCGCCGACGTGCCGCGCGTCGCGATGCTCGTCGGCGCCGCTGTCATCATCGCGGCCGGCATCTACATCTTCGTGCGCGAGCGCAAGGCGGCGAAGGCGCTGGCTCTGGTCGAGCCGCCGTGACAAACCGCGTCATGCCCGGCCTTGTGCCGGGCATCCACGTCTTCCGACCCTGCAAAAGAAGACGTGGATGGCCGGGACATAAGGGCGTTCACGCCCGTCTTGGACGGGCTATTGCCCGGCCATGACGAATTCTCCCTCCCCCTTGCAGGGGGAGGGAGAACATAGGTTCACCGGGAGCGAGAGGACAGGTTCAGCTCACCGTCCGGGCGCCGCCCCAGCTCTTGAGCGCCGACCAGATCCGCCGCTCGAGGCGGAAGCGGTCGATCGGCGCCGACGAGTTGATGGCGCGGATGCGGTAGAGCCCGACGCCGGTCCACTGGAAGCCGCACTTCTCCAGCACCCGGCGCGAGGCCGGGTTGGTGACGCGCGCGCCGGCCTGCAAGGCATTGTGGCCGAGATCGGCGAACGCATAGTCGACCACCGCGTGCAGCGCCTCGGTGGCGTAGCCCTTGCCCCAATAGGGGGCGCCCAGCCAGTAGCCGAGCTCGGGGGTCTCGTCTTCGCAGACGATGCTGCAGGCGCCGGCAATGCTGCCGTCGTGCAGGGTGATGAGGAACACGGCGTCGCCGGCCGCCTTGTTCGCACCGGAAATGAAGCCCTCGGCATCCGCCATGCGGTACGGATGCGGAATACGCGCCGTGTTTTCGGCAATGCGGCGATCGTTTGCGAGCGCGGCGACCGTTTTAGCGTCCTCGAGGCGCGGGGCGCGAAGGGCAAGCCGCTTGGTCTCGAGGACGGGGATACTCGCCTCGCGAAAGCTCTCGCAGGGAAATTCTTCCAGCAGGGTCATGGCGCTCGGGCTCCTGGTTTCGCGCCGGTGCGGGCTTGCGCCGGCGCTGAAAAGCGAAGAGGGGGAGCCGGTCACCCGTCTCCCCCTCTCAGAGCTGCCAGGAGCCCCGCCGGTTCGACTTTAGGGTGACCGGCGGACCTCTGATTTGTCCACCGTCTACTCGGCCGCAGCCTCCGCCATCGGAACAACCGATACGAATTTGCGGCCTTTTGCTTTCGTAGCGAACTGAACCTTTCCGTCGATGAGCGCGAACAGCGTGTGATCCTTGCCGATGCCGACATTAAGGCCGGCATGCCAGGTCGTACCGCGCTGGCGGGCAATGATGTTGCCCGCAAGACAAATCTCACCGCCGGCCTTCTTCAGGCCGAGGCGCCGGCCTTCGGAGTCGCGGCCGTTCCGGGAAGATCCGCCTGCTTTTTTGTGAGCCATCGTTACTCTCTCGAATTCGAACGTCTTCTACACCGATTCCGTGTCGGAATCATCTCACATCTTTGTTTCAGTCGATGACGTCAGGCTGCGGTCTCGTCCGCGCCTTCCGCCTTCGGCTTGGCCGCCCGCTTGGGCCGCGGCGGCGGCTCCTTCGCCGGCTTCTGGCCGCCGGTCAGGATCTCGGTGATGCGGATCACCGAGAATTCGTGCCGGTAGCCGCGCTTGCGGCGCGAATTCTTGCGCCGGCGCTTCTTGAAGGCGATGACCTTGTCGCCGCGGCTGTGCTCGATGAGCTCGCCGGCGACCGTCGCGCCCTCGACCAGCGGGGCGCCGATCGTCGGGCTGTCGCCGCCGACCACCAGCACCTCGCCGAATTCCACCACCTGGCCGGGCTCGGCCTCGAGGCGGTCGATCCTGATCACATCTTCCGGGGCGACGCGGTACTGCTTGCCGCCCGTTTTGATGACTGCGAACATCTTTCGTCCCTTCGTGTTCGATCCCGGCACTCGGACTGGCGGTCCGGGCCGGCTTCTTGTCAGTCGGATTGTCGTTTGTTGTGAATGACTTAGCCGTGCCTTGGGCACGCAAAGTCAAACACGCGGACCCTTCGACCCGCGTGCGGCGCGTTTATGGGGTCGCAAGGGCCGTTTTGTCAAGGAAAGGCGGTGGCGGCGGAGGGGGCGCCGGAGAGCTTCGGCGAGTCCGAATCCAGGAGGACGCCAAGCTCTATTTATCGAGACTGCCGTCTTGGGCCGGGCGCGCCGAGATGGTCCTGCCGGTGGCGCTGGATGAGCAGGTTGGCATAATGCCCTGCTCCTGCACCGCCGACCGCGCCGAGA
>Ga0182749_1001292_pt1 | contig 20009 bp, 18 predicted proteins | sample eDN3rd37CKraftMG_FD_128875 | JGI IMG/M metagenome (GOLD analysis project Ga0182749, IMG submission 128875) | Enriched Miracle-Growth compost microbial communities from Emeryville, California, USA - eDNA 3rd pass 37_C Kraft MG (version 2) (version 2) ...
GCGGTTGTAGCGCTTGCCCTTGCAGACGTCGCAGGTGACGTAGACGTCGGGCAGGAAGTGCATCTCGATCTTGATGACGCCGTCGCCCTGGCAGGCCTCGCAGCGGCCGCCCTTGACGTTGAACGAGAAGCGCCCCGGCTCGTAGCCGCGCGCCTTCGCCTCGGGCAGCGCCGCGAACCATTCGCGGATCGGCGTGAAGGCGCCGGTATAGGTCGCCGGGTTCGAGCGGGGCGTGCGGCCGATCGGCGACTGGTCGATGTCGATGATCTTGTCGATGTGCTCCAGCCCCTCGATGCGGTCGTGCGGGGCGGGCGCGAGCGAGGCGCCGTTGAGCTTACGCGCGACCGCGTTGTAGAGCGTGTCGATCAGCAGCGTCGACTTGCCGCCGCCGGAGACGCCGGTGACGCAGGTGAACAGGCCGAGCGGGATCTCGGCGGTGACGTTCTTCAAGTTGTTGCCGCGCGCGTTGACGACGCGGAGCTGCCGGCGCGGGTCGGCCCGGCGGCGCTCGGGCACCGGCACGGTCAGTTCGCCGGACAGGTATTTGCCGGTCCATGACTCCGGCGCGGCGATGAGGTCGTCGACCTTGCCTTCGGCGACCAGCCGGCCGCCGTGGATGCCGGCGCCGGGGCCGATGTCGAGCACATGGTCGGCGATGCGGATCGCGTCCTCGTCGTGCTCGACGACGATGACGGTGTTGCCGAGGTCGCGCAGGCGCTTGAGCGTCTCGAGGAGCCGCGCATTGTCGCGCTGGTGCAGGCCGATACTCGGCTCGTCGAGCACGTAGAGCACGCCGGTGAGCCCCGAGCCGATCTGCGAGGCGAGGCGGATGCGCTGGCTCTCGCCGCCGGACAGCGTGCCGGAGGCGCGCGACAGCGTGAGGTAGTCGAGGCCGACGTCGACGAGGAAGCGCAGCCGCTCGCGGATCTCCTTCAGGATGCGCGCGGCGATCTCCATCTGCTTGGCGGTGAGCCGCTGCGGCAGCTCGCCGATCCATTCGCCGGCCTTGCGGATGGAGAGGTCGGAGATCTCGGCGATGTTCTTGCCCGCGATCTTGACGCACAGCGCCTCGGGCTTGAGGCGCGCGCCGTGGCAGACGTGGCAGGGCACGTCGGTGAAGTATTTCTGCAGCTCCTCGCGCGCCCAGTCGCTCTCGGTCTCCTTGAAGCGGCGCTCGAGATTGGTGATGACGCCCTCGAACGGCTTCTTGGTGGTGTAGCCGCGCAGGCCGTCGTCATAGACGAATTTGATCTCGTCCTCGCCCGAGCCGTAGAGGATCGCGGTCTGCGTCTTCTTCGGCAGGTCCTTCCATTTGCTGTCGAGCGTGAAGCGGTAGTGCTTGCCGAGCGCTTCCAGCGTCTGCGTGTAATAGGGCGAGGACGACTTCGCCCACGGCGCGATCGCGCCCTTGCCGATGCGCGCGTCCTTGTCGGGGATGACGAGCTCGGCGTCGATGTGCTGCTCCAGCCCGAGGCCGCCGCATTCCGGGCAGGCGCCGAACGGGTTGTTGAACGAGAACAGCCGCGGCTCGATCTCGGGAATGGTGAAGCCGGACACCGGGCAGGCGAACTTCTCGGAGAAGATCAGGCGCTCGGCGTTCTCGTTGCGCCCGGCATTGGCCTTGGCGCGGCTCGCCTGCGTGTCGGCGAGCTCGACCACCGCCAGCCCTTCGGCGAGCTTGAGCGCCTGCTCGAGCGAGTCGGCCAGCCGCGTGCCGATGTCGGCGCGCACGACGAGGCGGTCGACGACGACGTCGATGTCGTGCGTGAACTTCTTGTCGAGCGGCTTGACCTCCTGGATCTCGTGGAAGGCGCCGTCGATCTTCACGCGCTGGTAGCCCTTGCGCATGAACTCGGCGAGCTCCTTTTTGTACTCGCCCTTGCGGCCGCGCACGACCGGCGCCAGCACGTAGATGCGCGTGCCTTCCGGCAAGGCGAGGACGCGGTCGACCATCTGCGAGACGGTCTGGCTCTCGATCGGCAGGCCGGTCGCCGGCGAGTAGGGGATGCCGACGCGCGCCCACAGGAGGCGCATGTAGTCGTAGATCTCGGTGACGGTGCCGACGGTCGAGCGCGGGTTCTTCGACGTCGTCTTCTGCTCGATCGAGATGGCCGGCGACAGGCCGTCGATCTGGTCGACGTCCGGCTTCTGCATCATCTCGAGGAACTGGCGGGCATAGGCCGACAGGCTCTCGACGTAGCGCCGCTGGCCTTCGGCATAGATCGTGTCGAAGGCGAGCGAGGACTTGCCCGAGCCGGACAGGCCGGTGAACACCACGAGCTGGTCGCGGGGAATGCTGACGTCGACGTTCTTGAGATTGTGCTCGCGGGCGCCGCGGATGGTGATGCTGCGGGCGTCGCTGCTGCGGGGGCGGTCGGGCATGGAAACCTTGCGAACGAATACGTACCCCCGCGCGCGGGCAGCCGCGCCGGCGGTCCAATGGCTCTGGCGTTTGTCGGGAACGTAGTAAGAACGGGGCGGCTTTGCCAGTGCGGCCGGTGGATTGCGGTTGAAAACCACGATTGCGAACCCGCATCGCGCCGCAAGGCGCCGAAACGAAGGCGGCGCGGGCGTGAAACGGGAAGGCCGGCCCGTGGGGCCGGCCTTCGACGTCGTTCGGTGCGGGCGCCCCGCCGCGGGCGCCGGTTCCGGCGTCAGAAGCGGTAGTTGACGCCGAGACGCACGATGTTGGCCTTGAAGGTGGTGTCGGTGTCGACGCCGCAGGCCGCCGCCGAGCAGGTGGTCTTGCCGAGATCGGCATAGAGATATTCGATCTTGGTCGACCAGTGATCGTAGAAGGCCCATTCGACGCCGGCGCCGACGGTCCAGCCGACCTTGGTCTTGGTCTCGGACAGGCCGGTGTTCGGCGACAGCTTCACGTCACCGAAGGCGGCGCCGCCGGTGAGGTAGGGCATCCAGCGATCCACCGCATAGCCGATGCGGCCGCGCGCCGTGCCGAACCACCGATTGCGGGTTTCGCAGCCGGGGTCGAAGCAGGCGCCGGTGCCGCCGCTGGTGCTGCCCTTCATGGTGCTGAGATCGACGTCGGCCTCCAGGCCCCAGACCCAGATGCCGGTCTGGATGTTGTAGCCGATGGTGCCGCCGATCAGCCATCCTTTCGGATCGGTACTGCCCGACGTGACGGCGCTCGACCAGTCCGATTTGGCCCAGCCGTAACCGCCGTTGATGCCGAGATAGAAGCCCGACCAGGTGAAGATCGGGGCAACATAGACGGGTGCCTTGTAGGCGGGTGGTCGCCGCAGGTCGGCAGCGGACGCGGGCATGGCCCACGCCACGGCCAACAGGACGGCGATCACGGAGAGAATGACACGCTTCATGCGAGTGACCTCCTGTGGGGTATTCGGCCGAAAAACAACTCATACTGGTAGCGGACGCTATATGTTGTGGATGATTCGAACTGTGGCTTTGACGCAACATCCGGACTGAAATACCGAAGCGAATCAGTTGCGTGTGCCGCCCGATAGGGCTAGAACAAAAAAAGAACGCGGCTTGTGTACCGGGCTACGGCCCCTTTCGCGCGCGGCTGCCCCCGCGTTGTGGATGGCGAGGCGAACGCGCTTGCCGCGGGCGGGTGCGGGTCTAGGGTGGCGGTCGTTTTCGATCAGCCGCGAACAGTGGTCGTCAGAGCGCCGGCGTGGGCCGGCAAGTGGAGAGCGTCATGGCAGGCAGCGTCAACAAGGTGATCCTGGTCGGCAATCTCGGTGCCGATCCGGAAGTGCGGCGCACGCAGGACGGGCGGCCGATCGTGAATTTGCGCGTGGCGACCTCGGAGACCTGGCGCGACAAGGCGACCGGCGAGCGCAAGGAAAAGACCGAGTGGCATCGCGTGGTCATCTTCAGCGAAGGCCTCGCCAAGGTGGCGGAGCAATACCTGAAGAAGGGCGCCAAGGTTTACCTCGAAGGCGCGCTGCAGACCCGCAAGTGGCAGGACAAGGACGGCCAGGATCGCTACTCGACCGAGGTCGTGCTGCAGGGCTTCAACTCCAACCTGACCATGCTCGACGGCCGCGGTGGCGGCGCGGGCGCGAGCGGCGGCTCCGACTTCGGCGGCGGCGATTTCGGCTCGCCCGGCCCGACGGCGGCTCGCCGTCCGGCGATGGCCGGCGCCGGCAAGCGCGACGACATGGACGACGAAATCCCGTTCTGAGGTCGGACGTCCGATTGCCGCCGGCGGCTGCTGCCAGCGTTGATTGAACAACCAAAAATTGCGTGATTAACTCTCTGCACGGCCGCGCGCTGGGCGCGGCCGCTGCGGGGAGGCGATCATGCTGAGATACGTTTTCGTCGCGGTGACCGGGATTGCGTTGTTGGGCGGCTCGATCGGTCACGCCGACGCGGCCAAGCGCAAATTGCCGAAAGGCGCGATTGCGGTGGCGGGCTGCACCGAGTTTCGTCCGCCGGTCTGCAAAATCCTGCGCACGCCTGGCGACAAGACCTACTCACTCGTCGGCTCGACCACGCCGATCCCGTACAACACCGGCGTCGAGGTCATCGGAATCCCGGGCGGCGAGGTCGGCATCTGCTTCACGCAGAATCTGCGCGTGCTGAGCTGGCGGCCCATCCGGCTGCACTGCCCGCTGAAATAGAGGTCCATTTGTACCGTGTCATGTCCTGCGCGCTTAAAGGCGCGCGGGACATGCGCTAGGCTGCGCGCAAAACAAATTGCATCGGGAGGCACCGGATGTCCCGCGTGATCCGCTTCGCTGCGGTCTTTGTGTTGCTATGGCCCTTGGCCGCGCTCGCCCAGAGTGGCGATCTCATCGTCCACAAACAGACCTTCGAACTGCCGAGCTACACGACCGTGGCCGGCGCGACGATCAAGAACGTGAAGATCGGCTGGGAGGCGGCCGGCACGCTCAACGCCGACAAGTCGAACGCCATCCTCGTCACGCATTTCTTTTCCGGCACGAGCCACGCCTTCGGCAAATACGCCAAGGACGACAAGGCCGCCGGCTACTGGGACTATCTGATCGGGCCCGGCAAGGTCATCGACACGAACAAGTACTACGTCCTGTCGTCCGACACGTTGGTCAACCTCAACGTCAACGCGCCGAACGTGGTGACGACGGGGCCGGCGAGCATCGATCCCGACACCGGCAAGCCTTACGGCATGCGGTTCCCGGTCGTGTCGATCAAGGACTTCGTGCGCGTGCAGAAGGCGCTGATCGACTCCCTCGGCATCAGGAAATTGCATGCGGTGGTCGGCGCCTCGATGGGCGCGCTGCAGGCCTACGAATGGGCGGCAAGCTTCCCCGACGCGGTCGAGCGTATCGTCCCGGTCATCGGCACGCCGGGCGGCGACCCGTTCCTCGTCGCCTGGCTCGATGTCTGGGCGGCGCCGATCCGGCTCGATCCCAACTGGAACAACGGCGACTATTACGGCAGGACGCCGCCGCTCGCGGGGCTGAAGGAGTCGCTCAAGGCGGTGACGCTGCACGCCAATCACTGGGAATGGGCGAGCAAGACCTTCGGCATGGCCTGGGCCGATCCGGCGAAGGACCCGGCCGCGGCCTTCGACAACCGCTACAAGATCGAGGCAACGCTCGACACCATCGCCGCCGCGCGGGCCGCGACGTCGGACGCCAATTCGCTGCTCTATCTCGTCAAGGCCAATCAGCTCGCCAATGCCGATCCGGCGAAGATCAAAGCGCCGACCCTGATCCTCTATTCGCCGAACGACCTCGTCTTCTATCCGCCCTATGTCGAGGCGGCGGCGAAGGCGATCGCCGCCGGCGGCACGAGCGTCGACATCGCGCCACTGCCGGGCCCGAACGGGCACCTCAACGGCGTCCTGGCGGTGGCGCAACAGGGCGAGCGGCTCAAGGCGTTCCTGGAGAAGTGACGGCGCAGCCGTTATGGCCGGGCATAGCCCGTCGAAGACCGGCGTGAACGCGGTCTTGACCCGGCCATCCACGCCTTCCTTACTCGCAAACAGAGCCAGAAAGCGTGGATGCCCGGCACAAGCCTGCGGCCGGGCCGGCCGAAGGCCGAACCCGGTTGGCCGGGCATGACGCGGAGAGTCACGGAGCATCACTCAATGCCCACGCTCGCTGCGGCCCTGCTGCAGGGCCTGAAGGATCACGGCGCCCGGGAGATCTTCGGCATCCCCGGCGATTTCGTGTTGCCGCTGTACAAGGTCATCGAGGAAAGCGGCATCCTGCCGCACTACACGCTGAGCCATGAGCCGGCGGTCGGCTTTGCGGCCGATGCGGCGGCGCGCTACCGCGCCAGCATCGGCGTCGCCGTGGTCACTTACGGCGCCGGCGCCTTCAACGTCGTCAACGCGGTCGCCGGCGCCTATGCCGAGCGCTCGCCGGTGGTCGTCGTCGCCGGCGCACCGGGGGCGCAGGAGCGCGCCAGCGGCTACATGCTGCATCATCAGGCGCGCACGGTGGACACGCAGCTCGGCGTGTTCCGCGAGATCACCTGCGACCAGGCGGTGCTGTCCGATCCGGCGACCGCGCCGGCCGAGATCGCCCGCGTCCTGCGCAGCGCCAGCGAGCGCTCGCTGCCGGTCTACATCGAATTCCCGCGCGACATGGTCGGCGCGCAATGCGGCGCGGTGCCGGTGCTGCCGCGGCTTGCGCCCGATGCCGAGGCGCTGGCCGAATGCGCCGACGAGATCGTGGCGCGGCTGTCGGCGGCGAAGCAGGCGGCGATCATCGTCGACGTCGAGGTGCGCCGCTACGGCGTCGAGGACGCGGTCGCCGCGCTCGCGCGCAAGCTCAAGATCCCGGTGGTGACGACCTTCATGGGCCGCGGCCTGCTCGAGAACGCCGGCGACGTCGCCATCGGCACCTATCTCGGCGCCGCCGGCGATGCGGCGATCACCAAACTGGTCGAGCAGTCCGACGCGCTGCTGCTACTCGGCGTCATCCTCTCCGATACCAATTTCGCGCTGTCGCGACGCGTGCTCGATCCGCGCCGCATGATGCTCGCCATCGACCGCGAGGTGCGCGTCGGTCATCACGTCTTTCCGAAAATCCCGCTCGACGCGCTGATCGATGCGCTCGTCGCGCGCGCCAGGGCGACACCCGGCCGCAAGCTGCCGTCGCGCTCGACCATCAAGTATCCGCGCAAGCTCAAGGCCGATGGCGGGACCATCGTGCCGTCCGACATCGCCCGCGCCATCAACGATCTGTTCGACAGGCACGGGGCCATGCCGATGACCGCCGATATCGGCGACTGCCTGTTCACGGCGATGGAGATCGAGAACACGGCGCTCGCGGCGCCGGGCTATTACGCCGGCATGGGCTTCGGCGTGCCGGCCGGCATCGGCGTCGCGGCGACGGGGCGGCGGCCGCTGATCCTCGTCGGCGACGGCGCCTTCCAGATGACCGGCTGGGAGCTCGGCAACTGCCGCCGCTACGGCTTCGATCCGATCGTCGTGCTGTTCAACAATTGCAGTTGGGAGATGCTGCGCACGTTCCAGCCGGAATCGCGGTTCAACGATCTCGAGGACTGGCATTTCGCCGACATCGCCAAATCGATCGGCGGTCATGGCGAGCGGGTGACGGCGCGCGGCGAGCTCGCGGCGGCGCTCGAAGCCGCGCACGGCCGGCGCGGCCAGTTCTCGCTGATCGAGGTGATGCTGCCGCGCGGCGTCACCTCCGACACGCTGGCGCGCTTCGTCGCCGGCTTCAAGTCGGCGCGGGAGAAGACGGGCTGACGCGCTCCGGCATCGCCGCGGCGGCCGGCAGGGCGGCGTAGCGGGCCGCGAAGGTCTGGAAATCGAGGCTCGGCTCGTCGCGGCGCGCGGCGGCGAAGGCGCGGTTGAAGTCGCGCTTGCGCAGCAGACGCTCGCGCGCTTCCGCCGCGCTCCGCAGCGACAGTTCGAGACGGTCGCCGCTCTCGAGCCGCGCGATCAGCGCGCTGTAGCTGGTCTCGAAGGCGTCGGCGGAGCGGTCGTCGTGGCACAGCGAGCCGTCGACCACGCGATAGTCGTAGACGCAGTCCGGCGCGACGCGGATCGGTCCGAGCCGGTCGATCAGGCGCAGATTGGCGACGAAGTCCTCGCCGAACTCGATGCCGTCGAGCCGCGGCAGCGCGTGCTCGCGCGCGACGAGCGGCAGGAGCGGCACCGTGAGATCGAGCAGGGCGGCGATGCCGAGCCGCGCCGGCGCTCCGCCGGGCTGGAAAGCGCGCTGCACTTCGATGCCGCTTGCGTCCGCCACCACCCGCACATTGCCGAAGACGGCGCCGCCGGCGAGCGCCAGCGGCCGCAGCACGGCCAGATAGTTCGGCGCGATGAGGTCGTCGGCGTCAAGCGAGCCGACGAAGGCGCCGCGCGCGGCGGCCAGCCCGACATTGCGGGCGCGATGGCAGCCCGAGCCGACGCGGCCGGTGGAGACGAAGCGCAGGCGCGCGTCGGCGATGCCGGCCGCGCGCAGCGTCGCGGCATAATCGGTGCCGTCGTCGCTGACGACGACGCCCTCCCAGTCCGCGACGGTCTGCGCCAGCAGGCTGCGCACCGCGCGGACGATGGTCGCGTGGGCGCGATAGGCGGGGATGACGACGGAGGTGAGCATCGCCCTAACGGACAATGCGGCGCGGCCGTCGTCAATGGCAAATTGGGACGCGGTCAACGCCGCGACAGGATGACCGCGAGCGACAGGCTGCAGAAGGCGGCGAAGGTGATGGCGGCGTTGACGGCGTGGGAGACTTCCCATTGGCGGCGCAGCGCCTGCCAGTCGTCGGGGGCCGTGGTCCAGTTGGCGGTCGCCTGGTTGGCGGGGAAGGTGAAGGCGAAGAAGATCGCCAGCGTTGCCACCATCAGAAGCGCGGCGAGGCCGGCCAATGCGGCGGGCCAGGCCTGCCGGCGCGAGGCGATCGCGGCCGCCGCGTTGGCGATGATGGCGCCGATCAGCACGACGCCTAGCACGGCCCAGCCGTCGTAGATGCGCTGCGCGACGAAGTAGTCCGTCTCGTCCATGCCGATCTTGTTCGGCAGCGCGAACAGATGCGCGCCGACCGGCACCAGCGCCAGCGCGGTGAGGACGAGCGCGATGAATTGCGCGAAACGCATCGGCGGTTCCCGATTGGCGGTTGCGTGACAACGACCGCGCGGCGGCCGGGTTCCGCGCTCAGCCGGCGAGCGCGGCGCGGACACCGTCGATGACATATTGCACGGCGAGCGCGACCAGCAACACGCCGAGCAGACGCTGCAGGAGCGTGTTGCCGGTGACGCCGATCAGCTTGGCGATCGGGGTCGCCATGGCGAAGCAGAGCCAGCACACGGCGCAGACGGCGGCGATGACGCCGAGCAGGAGACCGGTGCGGACCGGGTCATGGTCGAGGCGGCCGGACAGCAGCACCGAGGCGGTGATGGCGCCGGGCCCGGCCATCAGCGGCACGGCGAGGGGGAAGGCGGCGATGTTGCGCACGCGCTCCTCCAGCGCTTCCTCGGCCTCCTGCGTCTGGCGTTCGGTGCGCACGCCGAACACCATCTCCGAGGCGATGGAGAACAGCAGCAGGCCGCCGGCAATGCGGAAAGCGGGCAGGGTGATCGACATCGCGCCCAGAAGCCAGTCGCCGACGAGCGCGCTGCCGGCGAGCACGAGCGTGGCGATGACGGAGGCGCGGACGGCGACCGCGCGCCGCGCCGCCGCCGGCATGCCGTGGGTGATGCCGAGGAACGTCGGCACGAGGCCGATCGGGTCGACCACGACGAACAGGGTGACGAGGGCGGAGACGAGGAACTCGTAGGGCATGCGGGGCCCAAAGCTAGCGCAAAGCAGGGATGGCGGCGCGCGGAAAATGCCGGGTTTCGAGGTCCGCGCCGCGCGCCGTCGGCGGGTTGAAAAAATAGTTCCTAAGCCATTGAAAGATCGTCGGAAATATCTATCTCGGAAAGAGCCCCGCGGGTAGCCACGGGCCGCTGAATCGGCTAGAAAAACCCGTTCGATTCCAAGCTTCCAGGAAGCCCTCTTTGTCCGACAACGACACTCCGAAATCGGGGGACGGCAGTCCCTCCGATATCCGTCCTGTCTCGATCACCGACGAGATGCGGCGCTCGTATCTCGATTACGCGATGAGCGTGATCGTGTCGCGCGCGCTGCCCGACGTGCGCGACGGCCTCAAGCCCGTGCACCGGCGCATCCTCTATTCGATGTACGAGCAGGGCCATACGCCCGACAAGAAATACGTGAAGTCCTCGCGCGTCGTCGGCGACGTGATGGGTAAATATCACCCGCACGGCGACCAGGCGATCTACGACGCGCTGGTGCGCATGGCGCAGGACTTCTCCATGCGCCTCGAGCTGATCGACGGGCAGGGCAATTTCGGTTCGGTCGACGGCGATCCGCCGGCGGCCATGCGATACACCGAATGCAAGCTCGAGCGCGCGGCGATGGCGCTGCTCGACGACATCGACAAGGACACCGTCGACTTCCAGGACAATTACGACGGTCACGAGCGCGAGCCGGTCGTCCTGCCGGCGCGCTTCCCGAATCTGCTCGCCAACGGCGCCGGCGGCATCGCCGTCGGCATGGCGACCAACATCCCGCCGCACAATCTCGGCGAGGTGATCGACGCCTGCGCGGCGCTGATCGACGATCCCGCGCTGTCGATCGACGACCTCATCAATATCGTGCCGGGCCCCGATTTCCCGACCGGCGGCATCATCCTCGGCAAGGGCGGCATCCGCAGCGCCTATCACACCGGCCGCGGCTCGATCGTGGTGCGCGGCAAGGTCGCCTTCGAGACCATCCGCAAGGAGCGCGAGGCGATCATCGTCTCCGAGATCCCCTACCAGGTGAACAAGGCCTCGATGGTCGAGCGCATCGCCGAGCTGGTGCGCGACAAGAAGATCGACGGCATTTCCGACCTGCGCGACGAGAGCGACCGCGACGGCTACCGTGTCGTCATCGAATTGAAGCGCGACGCCGAGCGCGACGTCGTGCTCAACCAGCTCTACCGCTACACGCCGCTGCAGTCCTCCTTCGGCGCCAACATGGTGGCGCTCGACGGCGGGCGTCCGCTGACGATGACGCTCAAGGACATGCTCGCCGCCTTCGTCGCGTTCCGCGAAGAGGTGGTGTCGCGGCGCACGAAGTACCTGCTCGGCAAGGCGCGCGACCGCGCCCACGTGCTGGTCGGCCTCGCCATCGCGGTCGCCAATATCGACGAGGTCATCAAGCTGATCCGCGCCTCGCGCGACGCCAGGGAAGCGCGCGAAGCGTTGATGGCGCGCGACTGGCCGGCCAGGGACATGATCAACATGGTGCTGCTGATCGACGATCCGCGGCACACGGTGTCGGAAGCCGGCACCACGCGCCTGTCCGCCGAACAGGCGCAGGCGATCCTCGATCTGCGCCTGCAGCGCCTCACCGCGCTCGGCCGCGACGAGATCAAGGAAGAGCTCGACAAGCTCGCCGCCGAGATCGCCGATTATCTCGACATCCTGCGCTCGCGCGCGCGCATCCAGGCGATCATCAAGACCGAGCTCGCCGAGGTGAAGAAGCAGTTCGCCACGCCGCGCCGCACCGTGATCGCGGAGGAGGAGGCGGAGGTCGACGACGAGGACCTGATCCAGCGCGAGGACATGGTCGTCACCGTCTCGCATCTCGGCTACATCAAGCGCGTGCCGCTCTCGACCTACCGCTCGCAGAAGCGCGGCGGCAAGGGCCGCGGCGGCATGCAGGTGCGCGAGGAGGATTTCGTCTCGCGCCTGTTCGTCGCTTCGACGCACGCGCCGGTGCTGTTCTTCTCTTCGCGCGGCAAGGTCTACAAGGAGAAGGTCTGGCGGCTGCCGCTGGCGGCGCCGCAGGCGCGCGGCAAGGCGCTGATCAACATCCTGCCGCTCGAGGCGGGCGAGACCATCAGTACGATCATGCCGCTGCCGGAGGACGAGGCGTCGTGGGGCGCGCTCGACGTGATGTTCGCCACCACCAAGGGCACCGTCCGCCGCAACAAGCTCTCCGACTTCGTCGAGGTGCGCCGCTCGGGCATCATCGCCATGAAGCTCGCCGACGGCGAGGCGATCGTCGACGTGCAGATCTGCACCGAGAAGGACGACGTGCTGCTCACCTCCACCGGCGGCCACTGCATCCGCTTCCGGGTGCCGGAGGTGCGCGTCTTCTCCGGCCGCACCTCGATGGGCGTGCGCGGCATCGCGCTCGCCGACGACGACCGGGTCATCTCGATGACCATCCTGCGCCATGTCGACGTCACCGCCGAGGAGCGCGCGGCCTATCTGAAGCGCGCCAACGCGGTGCGCCGCGGCACGGCGGCGGAGGAGGAGCCGGCGCCGGTCGAGGCCGAGGAGGCCGCCGAGAGCGTCGGCAACGGCATCGAGCTCGGCGAGCAGCGCTACGTCGAGCTCTCGGCCGCCGAGCAGTTCGTGCTCACCGTCGCCGACCGCGGCTACGGCAAGCGCTCCTCGTCGTTCGAGTACCGCACCACCGGCCGCGGCGGCAAAGGCATCGTCGCCATGGCGCTCACGGCGAAGACCGGCCGCATCGTCGCCTCGTTCCCGGTCGAGGAGTCGGACCAGATCATGCTGGTCACCGATCAGGGCAAGCTCATCCGCACCTCGGTCGCCGGTATCCGCATTGCCGGCCGCTCGACGCAGGGCGTGATCGTGCTCGACACCGCCGAGGACGAGCGGGTCGTCTCGGTCGAGCGGCTCCTGTCGGAGGACGAGGGCGAGTAAGTCGCGCCGACCTTTATCCCTCATGGTGAGGAGCGCTCCGCAGGAGCGCGTCTCGAACCATGAGGCCAAGACGCCCGCCTCATCCTTCGAGACGGCGCTACGCGCCTCCTCAGGATGAGGCTCACGGAGGCAAGCGGGGAGGCTAAAGCACGTCCATGAACTACCACCTCTTCTCCGCCTTCCTGCTCATCACGGTCGTGCTGTTCCTCACGCCGGGGCCGATCGTGACGCTCATCATCGCCACGGCGGCGCGCAGCGGCACGCGCGCGGCCCTCATGACCGTCGCCGGCGCCTCGACCGGCAACGCCGTGCTGCTGGCGCTCATCGCCCTCGGTCTCGGCTGGATCCTGCAGACCTCGGCGCTCCTGTTCGAAATCATGCGCTGGGCGGGCGCGGCCTATCTCATCTGGCTCGGCATCCAGGCCTGGCGCAACGCGCGCACGGCGAGCGCGATCGCGCCGCCGGCGGCGCATGTGCACGCGCGGCGCGGCTTCATCGTCGCCATGACCAATCCGAAGACCATCGCCTTCTTCACCGCCTTCCTGCCGCAGTTCATCGACCCGACGCTGCCGGTCGGCCACCAGCTCCTGGTGATGTGCGCCTGTTCGGTGACGCTCGGCGCCGTGCTCGACGCCGGCTGGGCTGTGCTTGCCGGCTACGGCCGCAACATCTTCGTCAAGCCGCAGCACAACCGCCTGCTCGGGCGGCTGTCCGCGCTGGCGCTGATCGGCGGCGGCATCTGGCTGTCGCTGGCAAGACGGCCGGGGTGAGGGGAGGCGAACCATGAACTGGCACCTGTTCTCGGCCTTCCTGCTGATCACCGCGGTGCTGATTGCCGTGCCCGGTCCGATCGTGACGCTGGTCATCGCGACCGGTGCGACTCGCGGCATCCGCGCGGCATTGCAGACGGTGATCGGCACCACGCTCGGCAACGCCGTGCTGCTCGCCTGCATCGCCTTCGGTTTGAGCTGGATCCTCGAAACTTCGGCGGAGGTGTTCGACGTCCTGCGTTGGGCCGGCGCGGCCTATCTCGTCTGGCTCGGCGTACAGGCCTGGCGCAGCGCCAGCGCGCCGGTCGCGGAGCGCGCACCCGCGGCGCATGTCAATGCCTGGCGCGGTTTCGTCGTGGCGATGACCAATCCGAAGACGATTGCCTTCTTCACGGCCTTCCTGCCGCAATTCGTCGATCCGACGCTGCCAGCGGAGCACCAGCTCTTCGTGATGTGCGCCGTGTCGGTCCTGATGGCGGGGCTGCTCGACACCGCCTGGGGCGTCGCCGCCGGCTTCGGCCGGGCGTATTTCATGCAGTCGCGGCAGAGGCGCTGGCTCGGCCGCGCTTCGGGCCTTGTGCTGATCGGCGGCGGCATTTGGCTGTCGCTGGCGCGGCGGCCGGGCTGAGCTTTCCGCTTCACCCCTCCCATAGGGAGAGGTCGGATCGCGCAGCGATCCGGGTGAGGGGTGATTGGCGTTGTCAGGGATTACTCCCGCGGCAGCCGGTCGGTGGTGACCAGGCGGATGTTGCGCTTGCCGAAGGCGGTGTCGACGCAGGTGTTGTAGGGCCACGGCCGGTCGGCGCAGGCCTTCATGGCGGCCGCCTGCGGCGCCGCCAGCGGGCCGGCGGTCACCTTGCCGCCGTCGGCCGAGACGAGGGTGGCCAGCGCCGCGATCGCCGCCGCGCCCAGCACCATGACCGTGGCTTTGACAACAGACTTCAGCATGGTCGCCTCCCGGCCCGTTTGACCTTGGTCGCTGCGGCCGGCCCGCGGGTTCAACGAGCGGGGGTCGGGAAAGTTCGCCTCCCTGACAGGGCTGTGATCGTCGCTTGAAGGGCGCTGCCGCCGCCTTGCGGTAGGTCAATCGCCGGGGTAGACCCGGACCATGCTGCGGATTGCCCTCTACGCCGGATCGTTCGACCCGGTCACCAACGGACATGTCGACGTCGTGCGCCAGGCCCTGCATCTGGCCGACCGGCTCGTGCTGGCCATCGGCGTGCACCCGGGCAAGGCGCCGTTGTTCTCCGTCGAGGAGCGGCTGGCGATGCTGACCGAGACCTTCGCGCCGATGGCGCGCGAGATCGGCTCGGAGATCGCCTGCACCACCTTCTCCGACCTCGTCATCCAGTGCGCGCGCCGGGAGAAGGCGACGATGCTGATCCGGGGCCTGCGCGACGGCACCGATCTCGACTATGAGATGCAAATGGCCGGCATGAACGGCACGATGGCGCCGGAGGTGCAGACGGTATTTCTGCCCGCTTCGCCGGCGGTGCGCCCGATCACCGCCACATTGGTCCGCCAGATCGCGGGCATGGGCGGCGACGTCTCCGCCTTCGTCCCGGCCGCGGTTGCGGCGCGGCTCAAGCGCAAGTTCGCCGGCAAGGCCGGCGCCTGACACCGTTCGCAGTCCGGAGCGCCCCGATGATCTCTCGCCGTCTCGCTCTGTCACTCGCCGCGTGCTTGCTGTCGACCGCGGTCGCGGCGCCGGCGCTCGCGCAGCACGCCAGGCTCATGGACCCCGCGACGCTGACCGAGCAGGCGCCCGCGACCTACAAAGCGAAGTTCGAGACCAGCAAGGGCGCCTTCGTCGTCGAGGTGACGCGCGCCTGGGCCCCGACCGGGGCCGACCGCTTCTACAATCTCGTCAAGAACGGCTATTTCGACGACGTGCGCTTCTTCCGCGTCATCGCCGGTTTCATGGTGCAGTTCGGCGTCAACGGCGATCCGGCGCTGAACGCCAAGTGGCGCGTCGCGCGCGTTCCGGACGACCGCGTCACCCAGAGCAATAAGCGCGGTATGATCACCTTCGCCACCTCCGGGCCGAACGCGCGCACGACGCAGGTGTTCATCAATTTCCGCGACAACGGCCGGCTCGACGACATGGGATTTGCCCCGTTCGGCCGCGTCGTCTCCGGCATGGACGTCGTCGATAAGCTCTATAGCGGCTACGGCGAGGGCGCGCCCAACGGCGCCGGCCCCGACCAGAACCGCATCCAGTTCGAGGGGAACGCCTACCTGAGCAAGAGCTTTCCCAAGCTCGACTACGTGAAGAAGGCGACGATCGAACAGTGACAGCGAAGCTGTCATCACCGGGCCGCCGCGATAGCGGAGTGACCCGGTGATCTCGCTCCGCAGGGCCGTGCGCCCCTCAGCGGGATGGCCGGGACAGGTCCGGCCATGACATTTGAAACGTCCAGTCGAATTTTGAAGGAGTTCAGTATGGCCAAACCGGAAGACACGCTCACGCTGGAAACCACCAAGGGCAAGGTGGTGATCGAGATGCGGCCCGACCTCGCGTCCGGCCACGTCGCGCGCATCAAGGAACTCGTGAAGCAGGGCTTCTACGACGGCATCGTTTTCCACCGCGTCATCGACGGCTTCATGGCGCAGACCGGCTGCCCGCTCGGCACCGGCACCGGCGGCTCGGGCCAGAAGCTCAAGGCCGAGTTCAACGCCGAGCCGCATGTGCGCGGCACGGTGTCGATGGCGCGCGCCGCCAACCCGGATTCCGGCGACAGCCAGTTCTTCATCTGCTTCGACGATGCACGCTTCCTCGACCGGCAGTACACGGTGTGGGGCAAGGTGATCGAGGGCATGGACCACGTCGACCAGATCAAGCGCGGCGAGCCGGTCCAGGATCCCGACAAGATCGTCAAGGCGACGATGGGGGCGTAAGCCCTAACCCTTGCACGGCTGTCATGCCCCGCGACAGCGGGGCATCCAGTAACCCCGGCGGCATGTATCATCGCCGGGCTGCAGTGTACTGGATCGTCCGCTGTCGCGGGCGATGACGCGAATGGCGACATGAAGACCGACCTGTTCGACTTCGACCTGCCGTCCGAGCGCATCGCGCTGCGGCCCGTGCACCCGCGCGACGCGGCGCGGCTGCTGGTGGTGCGGCCGGGTGAGCAGCAGACTCCGTTCGCCCCCGCGCAAGCGGGGGGCCCGAGCCGCGATGCAGGCGCGAACGGAGAGATGCTTGAGGACCGCCACATCCGCGACCTGCCGGAGCTGCTGCAGCCGGGCGACTGCCTCGTGGTCAACGACTCCCGGGTCATCGCGGCGCGGCTGAAGGGGCGGCGGATCGGGCGCGGGGAGGCGGAGCCCGCGATCGAGGCGACACTGATCAAGCGCGTCGACGGCTCGACCTGGAAGGCCTTCATCCTCGGCGCCAAGAAGGTGCAGGTGGGGGACACGCTGCGCTTCGGCGACGAGGGCCGGGTGTGCTTCCTCGGCCAGCTCGATGCTCAAGTTTCACATAAAGATGAAGGCGGCGAGGTAACGCTCTCGTTTTCCTTCTATGGCCCGGTGCTGGACCAGGCCATTGCCGAGCGCGGCGAGGTGCCGCTGCCGCCCTATATCGCCTCCAAGCGCGCGCCCGACGAGCAGGACAAGGCCGACTACCAGACCGTCTTCGCCCATGAGGAAGGCTCGGTGGCGGCGCCGACCGCCGGCCTGCACTTCACCCCCGACCTGCTGGAGCGGCTCACCGCCCGCGGCGTCGCCCTGCACAAGGTGACGCTGCATGTCGGCCCCGGCACCTTCCTGCCGGTGAAGGCCGACGATACCGACGGCCACAAGATGCACTCCGAACTGGCGGTCCTGCCGGCCGCCGTCGCCGAGGCGCTCAACGCCGCCCGCGCCAAGGGCGGCCGCATCGTCGCCGTCGGCTCGACCGCGCTGCGCACGCTGGAAAGCGCCGCCGCCGAGGACGGCACGTTGCGCGCCTTCGCGGGCGAGACCGACATCTTCATCACGCCCGGCTACCGCTTCAAGGCGGTCGATCTGATGCTGACCAACTTCCATTTGCCGCGCTCGACCTTGTTCATGCTGGTCGCGGCCTTCTCCGGGCTCGACACGATGCAGCGGGCCTACCGGCGCGCGATCGACAGCGGCTATCGCTTCTACTCGTACGGCGATGCGTGTTTGTTGTATCCGCAGCCGCATCCCCCGGGCGCGGTGCAGCACGAGCCGAAGGCGACATGATGCACCGCAGATCCGCGGCCTTACAGAACTCCGCGTTTTTGACGGTCCCGGATCTGCGGTGCACCGCTCCGCGCTGTACCGCATCCGGGACAAGAGCACCATGACCGCACCGTTTTCCTTCACCCTGCACAAGACCGACGGCATGGCCCGGCGCGGTGCCTTCACGACGCCGCACGGCAGCGTGCAGACGCCGGCCTTCATGCCGGTCGGCACCGCCGGCACGGTGAAAGGCCTCAAGCCCGAGGACGTGCGCGCGACCGGCGCCGAGATCGTGCTCGGCAACACCTATCATCTCATGCTCAGGCCGGGACCGGAGCGGGTCGCGGCGCTCGGCGGCCTGCACACGTTCATGAACTGGCTGCTGCCGATCCTCACCGACTCCGGCGGCTTCCAGGTGATGTCGCTGTCGTCCCTGCGCAAGCTGACGGAGCACGCGGTCACCTTCCGCTCGCATCTCGACGGCACCATGTTCGAGCTGACGCCCGAGCGCTCGATCGAGATCCAGGCGCTGCTCGGGGCCGACATCTCGATGCAGCTCGACGAATGCCTGAAGCTGCCGGCGCCGCGAGCGGAAATGCAGCGGGCGATGGAATTGTCGCTGCGCTGGGCCGAGCGCTCGCGCCGCGCCTTCGAGGCGCGCGCCCGCGAGGGGTATGCGCTGTTCGGGATCGTGCAGGGCGGCGACGACATGACCCTCCGTCATGAAAGCGCGCGCGAGCTCGTCGACATCGGCTTCGAGGGCTACGCCGTCGGCGGGCTGGCCGTCGGCGAACCGCAGGCGACGATGCTCAAGGTGGTCGAGGAGACGACGCCGCGGCTGCCGGCGGAGCGCCCGCGCTACCTGATGGGCGTCGGCACGCCGCACGATATCCTCGAGGCGGTGGCGCGCGGCATCGACATGTTCGACTGCGTGATGCCGACCCGCAACGGCCGCCACGGCATGGCTTTCACGCGCTTCGGCCAGATCAACCTGTCGAACGCCCGCCACGCCAACGACCCGCGCCCGCTCGACGAGCAAAGCCCGCATCCGGTCGCGCGCACCTATTCGCGCGCCTATCTGCATCACCTGGTCAAGGCGAACGAGCTGCTCGGCGCGGTGCTGTTGTCGACCGTCAACCTCGCCTATTACCAGGCGCTGACGGCCGGCATGCGCGCGGCCATCGAGGCCGGCCGCTTCCAGGACTTCCGCGCCGAGACGCTGGCCGGCTGGAGCCGGGGCGACATCGCGGCGCTCTGACCGGTCATTGCGGGGCGCACGCCCGGAATGACCGCGGGAGGGTTGTCGGCTTCCGCCGCCTTCGCTAAAGCCTCGGTCATGACCGTCCGCCCCGATGTCCTCGCCCGCCGCCGCAAGCCGACCTTCACGCTGCCGGCCGGCGCGACCGACGCCCATTGCCACGTCTTCGGCCCCGGCGCGGTGTTTCCCTACGCGCCGAACCGGCGCTACACGCCCGAGGACGCGCCGAAGGAGGCGCTGCGGGCGCTGCACGACCACCTCGGCATCTCGCGCGCCGTGATCGTGCAGGCAAGCTGCCACGGCACCGACAACAGCGCGATGCTCGACTGCATCGCCTCCGATCCCGTCCGCTATCGCGGCGTCGCCATCGTCGACGACACCTTCACCGACGCCGACTACGACAGGCTGCACGCCGGCGGCGTGCGCGGGGTGCGCTTCAATTTCATCAAGCACCTCGGCGGCACGCCGGACATGGGCGTGTTCCACCGCGTGATCGACCGCATCAAGGACCGCGGCTGGCACGTCGTGCTGCATCTCGGCGGGCCCGACATCATCCCCAACATGGAGATGATCCGGACGCTGCCGCTGACCTTCGTCATCGACCATATGGGCCGCGTCGCGGCCAAGGACGGCATCGACCAGGCGCCGTTCAAGGCGCTGATGGAATTGGCCGAGCTGCCCAATTGCTGGATCAAGGTCTGCGGCGCCGAGCGCATCGACTTCCCGCCCTACGACAAGGCGGTGCCGATCGCGCAGGCGATCGTGCAGGCGCTGCCGACGCGGACGATGTGGGGCACCGACTTCCCGCACCCGAATTCCACGCACGAGGCCGACGAGGCCGACCTCGTCGACCTGGTGCCGCAATTCGCGCCCGACGCGGCCGCGCAGCGGCGCGTGCTGGTTGACAATCCGGCGCGGCTCTACGGTTTCGCGTGAACGAACGCGGCGCGGCTGGCCGGCCCGCGGGCCGCGCTCTATGCTCGCGCCGCCATTGACGGGCCGACCTGCATCGGACCGTTTTCGGGGGAGGGGGCATGCGCCTCAATCAGTGCTTCAATTTCCATGACTTCCGCCGTCTGGCGAAGCAGCGCCTGCCCGCGCCGATCTTCAACTATATCGA
>Ga0182749_1001293_pt1 | contig 19989 bp, 17 predicted proteins | sample eDN3rd37CKraftMG_FD_128875 | JGI IMG/M metagenome (GOLD analysis project Ga0182749, IMG submission 128875) | Enriched Miracle-Growth compost microbial communities from Emeryville, California, USA - eDNA 3rd pass 37_C Kraft MG (version 2) (version 2) ...
GCCGTCGAAGCACGGCGCCTTTTTTCGAACCCGCTCACTCTACGGGGGCCGACGGGCGAGGAAAATACGCTGACGCTTCACGCGCGCGGGCCGTTCGCCTGCATCTCGCCGTGGAACTTCCCCGTCGCGATCTTCACAGGCCAGATTGCTGCCGCGCTTGTCTCGGGCAATCCGGTCATCGCAAAGCCCGCCGAACAGACGCCGATCGCGGCTTTCCTTGTCGTCAAAATTCTTCATGAAGCGGGCATACCACGAGACGTCCTGCATCTCGTCACCGGCGGCGGCAAGCTTGGAGAAGCGCTGACGAAGGATGTGCGCATCCAAGGCGTCGCATTCACCGGATCGGGAGAGACGGCATGGGCGATCCAGCGGACGCTTGCCGACCGGCGAAGCGTGATCGTGCCGTTTATCGCCGAAACCGGCGGCATCAACGCGATGATCGCCGACTCCTCGGCGCTCCCCGAGCAGGTCGTTCGCGACGCGGTTCGTTCTGCATTCGATAGCGCCGGGCAGCGTTGCTCGGCCGCGCGCATCCTGTTCGTTCAGGACGACAGCGCGCCGCGGATCCGCTCAATGCTTGCAGGCGCCATTGAAGCGCTCGACGTCGGTGATCCATTCGACTACGCGACGGATGTTGGCCCTGTCATTGACGAATCCGCGCAGGACATGCTCGAGAGCCACAAGGCGCGCATGCAGCGGGAGGCCCGCGAAATCATCGATCTTGCGATGCCGGAAGCATGCCGCGCCGGAACCTATGTGACCCCGGCACTCTACGAGATCGACCGGCTCGCGAAAGTCGATCACGAAGTCTTCGGCCCCATCCTGCACATGATCCGTTTCGAGCGCGGGCATCTCGATAAGGTCATCGCGGCGCTGAACGCAACGGGTTACGGGCTGACACTCGGCCTGCACAGCCGCATCGAAAGCGTCGCCGACTACGTTGCGGAGAACGCCCGCGTCGGCAATCTGTACATCAACCGCAACCAGATCGGAGCAGTCGTCGGGGTACAGCCGTTTGGCGGCGAGGGTCTCTCGGGAACGGGTCCTAAGGCAGGCGGCCCTAACTACCTGACGCGCTTCACGACGGAACGCACGCGATCGACCGATATCACGGCAACCGGCGGCAACTACACGCTGCTCAGTGGCAAGGCTTAGCCGCTATCTGCTCGCCTAGTCGGCAGCCATCACGAAGCAATCAACGCCTTTGCTGCGAAGCGCGCTGCAGGTCGAGGCCGCACGATCGGCGTTAAAGCCCGCGAAACGCGCCCTGAAGATTTGGTGGCCGTTTTTCATGACCGGATGCGTGACGGATGCGCTGCCCGCGAGAAGGCGCGAAGCCCGGTCCTGCACCGAGTTAAGCGCACGTTGGGCTTCCGCGATGGACCCATATGCGCCGATCTGAACCTCGTAGTTGCCGCCAGATGCCCGCGCGGGTGTTGCCCGGCTTTCCGGCTGGCGCTCTGGACGATATTGAGGCTCTGGAGCACGGATCGAGCGCGCGCCTAAGGCTGAAGCCTGGGCATTGAGCGTCGACGGCGGTAATCCAAGCTGCCGCGTTTCCGGAGCTTCAGCCGACTGTCTCGCGGCGATCATGGCCCGAGCTTGAGGGGGTGCCTGGAAGCGGGGCTGCTCGGCCGAAAGTGGCGGCACGTTCGCCACGGGCTCACGCGCGGGAGAAAAGGCGACCGGCTGCCGTGCGACAGAGCCCGTCCGCATGGACTCCGGAGTCCTGTCCGAAGCCCCCAGCATTTCCGCACGCTGTCCCAGACGCTCCGCGGCTGCGAGGTAGCCCGCGTCGGAATTATCGGCACTGGCCGTCTGAACGGCCGCGCTCGTGTCGGGATTGTCCGTATCTTCCATATCGGTCGTCTGGTCCGCCGATGCTTCGCTGCGGCTCGCGACGATAGGCACATGCCGAACCTTGAACACATGGATCGGCGTTTCTTCACGTTCCGCTTGCTGGGCTTCCGCGACCTGCGGCGAAGTTGGGCGAGCATGCGGCCGGACGGCAATCCTAGGCTCGGCCGCTGGGCGATTCATGTGCTTGCGGGTTTTGATCGTCGAGGCGCGCGTGAAGGCCTTGGTCAGAAGAACACGCATCTCGGCGTTCCGGGATGCCGCCGTCCTGCCGCCGAATACGACGCCGAGCAGATGGCGCCGGCCGCGATGCACGGACGTAACCAGATTGAACCCCGAGGCGCGCGTGTATCCGGTCTTGATGCCGTCGACGCCGGCGAACGTGTTCAACATCGTGTTGTGGTTGCGGTAGGACTTGCCCTCATACGTAAACGTGCGGGTGCCGAACACCGAAAAATAGGTCGGATAATCGTCCATCAGGTGCAGCGCCAAGGTCGCCATGTCGCGCGCCGTGGTGACGTGATCGTCGTTTGGAAGACCCGACGGGTTCTCGAAATGCGTCTTCGTCATGCCCAGCTGGCGGGCGCGGATGTTCATAAGTCGAACGAAGTTGGCTTCTGTGCCGCCGATTTTTTCCGCGATGGCCACGGCAATGTCGTTGGCCGACTTCGTGACGATGGCGCCTATGGCGTTGCGGACGGAGATCTGCTCGCCGGGTTTGAGATCGAGTTTCGACGGCGCGACGCTCGCCGCATTTTTTGAGATTGTAATCATGTCCGACATTTTGAGACGGCCGCTTTCAAGCGTCTCGAAGGTCAGATAGAGCGTCATCATTTTAGTAAGGGAGGCCGGATGACGAAGCGCATCGGCATCGTCTTTGTGCAGGACCGCTCCAGAATTGACGTCGATAATGAGGGCGGCGTGTTTTTCAACGCGGGCCCAGGCTTGCACCGAAAATACGCCGGTCCAACCCAAAAAAAGGAGCGTAAACGCCAACGCTCGTCGCAACACGACGCTAATCCCTCTATCCGCCCAAAAAACGCAGGCGGTTTGCTTGACTGCCCAAGTGCCGCGGGTTCGCCTTATTGGCTTCCGGCGGTCTGCCCAGCCCGCCATTAGAAGGCAGAGCATTGTTTTTAGGCGCCTTTTAGGCGCCGCGAGCCTCCTGAAACCAAACGAGAGGCGAAAGAGAATGTACCGGCGAGGGCCTGCACTAACGTTAAAAAACGCGGTAAATTTTGGATGACTAAGCGTTTTTCAGGCTGAAAGCCGATTGTGGCGCAATCCGCGCCAGCCGGGAGGCCGATCGAAATTCCACGGCAAGCCGGGAAGCCGTTATGCGGTTAGCCAGCTTTCAGAGTCGCCCCCGATGGGGGCAAGTGAGGGATGCGAACTACGCAACGAGGAAATTCTTCCACCTGTCAGGCTGCGGCACTCGGCTCGTTCTGTTTTTTGGTTCGCTCCATGCCTATATTACCAGCGTTATAGGTGTGGGCGTTCCCTTGAACATCTGGCGAAATGCACTGGTGGCGGTTTGGGCACGCATTTGGGCGGTAGAGCGTAGCTTTTCCTCCTCGCGCACGCCTTTGATGCCGATTAGATTCCGAAAGGGTGAAGGATTCGGGATTTCCTCAATGCGTGAGATGATAAGGGAGCACAAAAAATTGCGCATGGCGGCACTCATCCGGCTTGCGGGAAATAACGATACGCCGAACGGTCCGCGTCGTGACGACGGCGACGATTCCAAGACGGGCATTGTTACCAAAACCCGGCCGAAGACGAAGAAGCCCAGCCTGTATAAGGTTCTGCTTCTGAATGACGACTTCACGCCGATGGAATTCGTGGTTCTCGTCCTGCAGCGCTTTTTCAATAAGGGGCAGGAAGACGCAACCCGCATCATGCTACATGTTCACCACAAAGGTGTCGGAATTTGCGGCGTCTACACGTACGAGGTTGCTGAAACCAAGGTGACGCAGGTCATGGACTTTTCACGTCAACATGGCCACCCTCTACAATGCACCATGGAGAAAGAGTAGGACTCGATTGACATCGCTCTCCAAAAATCTTGAGACGTCGCTGCACCGGGCCGTGCAGTACGCGAATGTGCGCCACCATGAATTCGCGACGCTGGAACATCTGTTGCTGGCCCTCGTCGATGACCGGGACGCTGCAGCCGTCATGCGCGCCTGCTCCGTAGATCTGGAACAGCTGCGTGCCCGCCTCATCGAGTATCTCGATACCGAATTGAAGCCGATCATCTCCAAATCGGCACGCGACGCGCATCCGACGAATTCATTCCAGCGCGTCGTGCAGCGGGCCATCGTGCACGTGCAAACCTCGGGTCGCGAAGAAGTGACGGGCGCCAACGTGCTCGTCGGCATCTTCTCGGAACGCGAAAGCCATGCCGCCTATTTTCTGCAAGAGCAGGAAATGACGCGCTTTGACGCTGTTCAGTACATCGCCCATGGTATTGCGAAACGTCCGGGCATGTTCGAGCCGCGCAACGTGCGCGGCGTCGACGAGGACGTCAGCGCGGCTGAGGGCGAGGAGAGAAAGCCAGGCGATGCGCTCAACACGTACTGCGTGAACCTCAACAAGAAGGCGCGCGACGGCAAGATCGATCCGTTGATCGGCCGCGAACAGGAAGTCATGCGCACCGTGCAGGTGCTTTGCCGCCGGCAGAAGAACAATCCGTTGTTCGTCGGTGATCCGGGTGTGGGCAAGACCGCGATCGCCGAGGGCTTGGCCCGCAAGATTGTGGCCGGCCAAGTGCCGGACGTACTCAAGGGCGCAACGATCTTCGCGCTGGATATGGGCGCGTTGCTTGCAGGCACGCGTTATCGCGGCGATTTCGAAGAGCGGCTCAAGGCCGTGATGAAGGAGGTCGAGGCCTTCCCTGGCGCGGTGCTGTTCATCGACGAGATTCACACGGTTATTGGTGCCGGAGCGACCTCCGGTGGGGCGATGGACGCGTCGAACCTTCTGAAGCCCGCGCTTCAGTCAGGCACGTTGCGCTGCATCGGCTCGACGACCTACAAGGAATATCGGCAGCACTTCGAAAAGGATCGCGCCCTCGTGCGCCGCTTCCAGAAGATCGACGTGAAGGAACCCACCGTCGAAGACGCCATCGATATCCTGAAAGGATTGAAGTCGGTCTTCGAGGATTACCACAAGGTCAAGTACACGAACGAAGCCGTTAAGGCAGCAGTCGAGCTTTCGGCCAAGTACATCCACGACCGCAAGCTGCCCGATAAGGCAATCGACGTGATCGACGAAACGGGCGCCTCGCAGATGCTGCTGCCCGAAGGCAAGCGTAAGCGGAAGATCACGACGAAGGAGATCGAGGCGACGGTCGCCGTGATGGCGCGCATCCCGCCGAAGACGGTGACTAAGAGTGATGCCGAAATCATCGCGCACATCGATCGCGATTTGAAACGGCTGGTATTCGGTCAGGACAAGGCGATTGAGGCGCTATCGAGCGCGATCAAGCTGGCGCGTGCCGGTCTTCGCGAGCCGGAAAAGCCGATCGGTTGCTATCTGTTCTCAGGCCCGACCGGCGTCGGCAAGACCGAGGTCGCAAAGCAACTCGCCAACCTCATGGGCGTGGAGCTTCTGCGCTTCGACATGTCCGAATATATGGAGAAGCATACGATCTCGCGCCTCATCGGCGCCCCTCCGGGATACGTCGGCTTTGACCAAGGCGGACTGCTGACCGATGGTGTTGATCAGCATCCCCATTGCGTGCTGCTGCTCGACGAAATCGAGAAGGCGCATCCGGATCTGTTTAACATCCTGTTGCAGGTCATGGATCACGGCAAGCTGACGGATCACAACGGCAAGTCGGTCGATTTCCGCAACGTCGTCCTTATCATGACGACGAATGCGGGTGCGTCCGACATGGCGAGGCCGCCGATGGGCTTTAACCGCTCGAAGCGCGAAGGCGAAGATACGGAAGCGGTGACGAAGCTGTTCACGCCGGAGTTCCGCAATCGTCTCGATGCCATCGTGCCGTTCTCCGGGCTGTCGCCCGAGATCATTGCGCAGGTGGTCGAGAAGTTCATCTTCCAGCTGGAAGCGCAACTTGCCGATCGCAGCGTTTCGATCGAGCTATCGGACGAGGCGACGCGCTGGCTGGCGGAAAAAGGCTACGACGACAAGTTCGGCGCCCGGCCGCTGGCTCGCGTCATCCAGGAGCACATCAAGAAGCCGCTCGCAGAGGAATTGCTGTTCGGCAAGCTCGAAAACGGCGGCACCGTCAAGGTTCTGGTCAAGGGCAAGGGTCCGAATCGCGAACTCACTTTCGACTATCTGCCGCTCGATCCCTCGAAGCGGGGCAAGTCGGTTGAGGACGAGGAGACCGACGACGAGGACGGTCCGCAGCCGGTGCTCGCCGACGCAACGCCGAAGAAGGCGCTCCCGGGTCCAAAGGACAGAGGCGATAAGCCCAAGGAGTCCGGTGCGGTGCCGAGCGTGCCACGCAAGAAGAAAGAGGATTAGTTGCGCAGGTTGATGCGCAATGTGACCTTCGAAACTTTAGAGAGAGAGCGCGGATCGTCCGCGCTCTCTTTCTTTTGCGCCGGTCAATCGACAAGCAGCGGAGTCTTCCCGAACAGCGTCGGATCGTTGACGTGCTTGACGAGAAAATCCGCAACGTCCGCGCGCGCAATCATGCCGCCACGCCAATCCTTCATCTCGGTTAGAGCCTTGTAGCGTCCCGTCGCCGGCCGGCTCGTCAGAAGACCTGGACGCACGATCGTCCAATCGAGATTGCTCTTCATTACGATGTCTTCGGCAATGTCCTTGTCATTGTAGACGCGCTGGAGCACGAGCGGGAAAATCAGGTTGTCGTAAAGGACGTTGATGCGTCCGCGGCTGTTGCCGGCGCCCGCGCCTGTCACGAGCAGCAATCGGCGGACGCCCGCGTTTTGCATGGCGTCGACCAGAATGCGAGTAGAGTCGGAAAAGAGGGTCGTCCCGAAGACGAGATCCGAGGGTTTGTCCGAGCCCACCGCGTCGATCACAGCATCGACACCCTGGACCGCGGCGGCGACTTCGCCGCGAACGCGCGCATCGCCCGTGATCTTGGTAAGCTTCGGATCGGTGACATCGATGGTCGGTGCCGAGCGGGCGAAGGCACGCACCTCATGGCCCGCGGCGAGCGCGGCTTTCACCGTTTCGAGGCCGATACCGCGGCTCGCGCCGACGACGAGGATCAAGGCCATCGTTCGAACTCCCGCAACCAGGGACGAACGCTTAGCCTACCAGAACGTGATGCCGAATCCGAGTGGGGCGGAGCATTATCGGGCCAACGCGGCCTTCAGCTTTTCGGCATTTGCGGAAAGGACGGCGGCGTCTTCCATGTTCCGCCCGTGCATTTTGAGCGGCTGTCCCTCGAAGCGCGGCATGACGTGAAAATGCAGATGAAAGACGGTCTGGCCACCGGCTTCCTCATTGAATTGGGCAATGCTGACGCCATCGGCATCGAAGGCCGCCTTTGCCGCGACGGCCACTTTCTGCACCAGCGGCATAACCTTCGCGATGACGGCCGGATCGGCGTCGAGCAGATTGCGTGACGGCGCTTTGGGGACGACAAGAACATGTCCCGGCGATTGCGGCATCACGTCCATGAAGACGAGCGCATCGGCATCTTCATAGACCTTGTGGCACGGGATTTCGCCACGCAAGATTTTCGCAAAGATGTTGTTCGGATCATAGGACATGAGAACTCGCCCGGCTTTTCTGGCGCACGCCGGCCGATCCCGCACGTGCTTTACGTCTCGTCTTTGCGATAGGGGCCGATCTCGGTCAAGTCGGCACCGTACTGGGCGATCATCTGGCGCTCCTGCTGCAGGAAGCGCTCCACGGCGCGTCGCAGGCTCGGTTCCGCAATCCAATGCGCCGAGTAGGTCTCGACGGGCAGATACCCGCGCGCCAGCTTGTGCTCGCCCTGGGCGCCTGCCTCAACGCGCGCTAGCCCCCGCCGGATCGCGAAGTCGATTGCCTGATAATAGCAAACCTCGAAATGCAAAGAGGGGTGATGCTCGATGGCGCCCCAATAGCGCCCATAGAGACAATCGCCGCCGATGAGGTTGAGGGCGCCGGCTATGTAGTTGCCCGCGCGCTTTGCCAGCACGAGCAGACAGCGCTCGGGCATGGCTTTGCCGAGTTCAGAAAAGAAATCGCGGTTGAGATAGGGGCGTCCCCATTTGCGATTGCCTGTGTCCATGTAGAAGGCAAACATCGCATCCCAGTGCGCTTCAGTAATGGCATTGCCGGAAACGTGCTCGATCTCGATGCCAGGTGCGATGGCCGCTTCGCGCTCCTTCCGGACGGCTTTGCGTTTTCGCGAAGCAAGCGTCGCGAGAAAATCGTCGAATGAGGCGTAGCCGCGATTTTGCCAATGAAACTGCTGGCCGATGCGCGTCAGAAATCCGAGCGCACGCAGACGGTCGGCGGTGTCCGCGGAAAGAAACGTCACATGTACCGACGAAAGACCGCCTTGTCGCGCCACCTCTACCGCGGCGGCGGCGAGTAACTGCTCGTCGCCGTTGGCGCGCGGTCCTGGTTTGACGAGAAGGCGCGGCCCCGGAACGGGCGTAAACGGCACGGCGATCTGCAGCTTCGGATAATACCGTCCGCCGGCTTGCTCGTAGGCGTCCGCCCAACCGTGATCGAAGACGTATTCTCCCTGGCTGTGCGACTTGAGATAGGCAGGCGCCGCCGCGCTTATGTTTCCAGCCTCGTCTTCGAGCACGAGATGGCGAGGCAGCCAGCCGCTTCCGCGCCCGACCGAACGCGAATCTTCGAGCGCTTTCAGGAAAGCGTGACTTACGAAGGGATTGAATGTCGCCGGATCGGGATTCGCGCATTCGTCCCATTGTGCCGCGTCTATGGCGGCTAGGGACGTTATGAGCTTTACGACCGCGTCTGAAGATGTCGGCATCGAACTTAGACGTGACATAGTGCGATGAGTTTATGCAACTCCTCAAAAGATCAATGCGTCCGAAGGACAGAGCAGCAATGCGCGCAAGCGTCTTGCCGCTGGTAATGCTGGATAATGTCGTGCTTAAGGTTCGAAACCCTCGAAAATCATCGCATCGGCCCAATTTGCGGCCGCCTTACGCTGCTTCACGGTGCGTACCGTCCAGGTGAAAAGCGGAAGCCCCTGAACCTCGCGCGCGTATTCCGTCACCGGCGTCGGTAAGGCGTCGATATCGTAAGCGTAGAAGTCAGGCGCGACAGGGCCCGATTCCAACAAGTTCCGCAGCGATGCGGCGCGTTTGGGATTGATCCGGCGCGCCCACCATCCGGCTCCCTTGAAGCTTCCCGAAACGATCCCCCGCGGAACCTCAGGCGCCAGCGATCGGATTTCGCTCATGACGGCGGGATCGAACGACATTAGGGCGATGGGGCCCTTGTAGCGAGACGCAGCCGCTGCGATCTTGCTCAGGAACGATTTCTGCGGCGGTTGCCATTCGCTCTTGATCTCGATGAGCAGCGGAACCCGTCCCGAAATGAGGTCAAGCAGTTCGTTGAATGTCAGGATCGGTGCGCCGCCAATACGATGGCGCAGCAGCTTAAGCTGACGCTCGGTGAGCTTCGCAACCTGGCCACGTCCTTTGACAAGCCGTGTCAAAGTTGCGTCGTGGAAGACGACCGGCAGACCGTCGGCGGCGGGCCGCACATCGCATTCGATGCCATAGCCTTTTTCGATCGCGGCTTCGAACGCGGGGCCGGTGTTTTCAGTGATGCCGCGCTTCGCGTTGTGCAGTCCGCGATGTGCGATAGGACGCAGAAATGGTGCGCGATCGAGCACGGGTCAGCGGATTTTCAGAATGGCGTCGATCTCGACGCACGCTCCGAGCGGCAGGCTCGCAACCCCGACGGCCGATCGCGTGTGCCGTCCGGCATCTCCGAGGACGGCGACGAGGAGGTCGGAAGCCCCGTTGATGACAGCCGGCTGTTCCGAAAAATCGGGAGTGGAAGCGACGAAGCCTGTGACGCGCAAAACGCGGTCGATGCGATCGAGGCTGCCGAGCGCCGCTTTTGCCTGGGCGAGGAGGCTGAGAGCGGCAAACTGGGCCGCTTTCTGTCCATCCGCGATGGAGACTCCTGACCCGAGCAGGCCGGTTAACACCCGCCCGGCGCCATCTTTTGCAATTTGGCCTGATATGAAGAGTTGATCTCCGGATGTAATGTACGGCACATAATTGGCGACGGGCTGCGGCGCTTCCGGCAGTTTGAACCCTAATTCCTGAAGCCGCTGCTCGGCATCGTTCATGGCGTTACACCCCGTTCTTTAGGCTTTATAAAGCGAGGTTTGGCCGCGACGGCGCCGCTTTGCAATGCCTTTATTGACTCATTAGATAGTACGATCCGATACCCGATTGGGAAAGTGAGCGAACGCCGATGACCAGCCGGTTTGAAGTCAGTGCCTGGAGTGTGATCGCGGCACTCGCTACGACGCTTACGAGCACGTCTTGCCTGTCTGCCGAGGCTGCGCATTTCGCGCCCCATCGCGCCGTCTATGAGCTGTCGCTTGCGAACTCGACCGCGGGCTCCGGCGTTTCCGACGTCAGCGGCCGAATGGTCTATGAACTCAACGGCTCCCCCTGCGATGGCTATACCCAGAACATGCGCTTCGTCACGGTGATGACGAACCAGGAGGGGACCCAAACGGTCAGCGACCTGCGCAACTCGAGCTGGGAAGACGCCGACGGCAAGAAGCTTCGATTTTCATCAACCCAATACCAGAACGATGAATTGGCCGACAGCAGCCAAGGCGATGCTGCACGTTCGAAAGGTCCAACGCCGGTCGTCGGTGTCGATCTCACAAAACCGTCGAAGAAGCGCGTATCGCTTCCAACCAACATCTATTTCCCGATGCAGCATGCTTCAACGCTCATCAAAGCTGCCAAAAGCGGTGTCAGGTTGTTCTCTGCCAATCTCTATGACGGTTCTGAAAAGGGCGAAAAATACTATCTAACGAGCACCTTGATCGGCAACGAGTATGTGCCGGGCGCCAAACCGACGTCGCCGGCATTCAAAGGTTCGGATAAGTTGGCCGCGGTCGCATCATGGCCGATGTCGATCAGTTATTTCGACGCGAACAAGGACAAGGAAGACCAGGTTCCGGCATACGAGCTGTCGTTCCGCTATTTTGAGGATGGCGTCACCAGCGATTTGAAAATCGACTACGGTGAATTCGCGATCAAAGGCGAACTCAAGGAATTGACGTTCCTTGATCCTGGAAAATGCCCGGCAACCGCGAGCGCACACTAGCAAAGGCTTTTGACAGCGAAGTCTTAGCGATTCCCGCCGAGCAGCGCGTAGGCCGGCGCAATGATCGCGGGGTCGAGCCCAGATTCCTGGCAAAACGCCAGGAGCAGACTTTCGTCGCCCATCATGTACTCAAGAATTGAAGCTTGAAGTTCCGGCATTTTTGCCGTTTCACGAAGGTCTCCGAGTTCGCTGCCCGTCAGGGCGAGGAAACGGGATAGTCTTTGCGTATCGACCGCGAGGTATGCCAGGGCCTGGAGCGCGATGGCTTCCGCATCATCCTTATTTATGGCGTTTCCCCGCGATGGCGGCATCGGTGATTCCTATGGTCGTTAACTGTTGGTTACGGCTTTGTGGTCCAAACTAGCTCAACGGTTTAGCCGAGAATCGGTGCACAAACTCCCGAAGGGAGCGTGGGCGATTGACATGACGTATCAGGAACCTGGATCCAACGTCGAGCGGCGCGGGCCGGACCCGCGGCTGGCGACGCAATCTGTCCTGATCGTTGAGGACAATGAGCTCAATATGAAGCTCTTCAACGATCTTCTCTCCGCGCACGGCTACCGGACGATTCAAACACGTAGCGGTTTCGAGGCGCTCGATTTAGCGCGCAAGCATCGACCCGATCTCATTCTTATGGACATTCAGTTGCCGGAAGTTTCCGGTCTCGAAGTGACTAAGTGGCTCAAGGACGACGACACACTCTGCCAAATCCCTGTTATCGCCGTCACCGCGTTCGCAATGAAGGGTGACGAGGAACGGATCAGATCGGGCGGCTGTGAAGCCTATGTTTCCAAACCGATTTCAGTGATGGCCTTTCTTGAAACCGTCCGCAAGTTCATTGGGCCTTCAAAAGCGTCATAGCCCTACTTTTCTCAAGACTGATACCGAATGACTGCCCGTGTCCTCGTCGTCGACGATATCCTGGCCAATGTTAAACTTCTCGAAGCTCGGCTCCGGGCCGAGTACTTTGAGGTGTTGACGGCGAATAGCGGTCAGCAAGCGCTCGAAATTTTGGAGCGCGAAAGCGCCGACGTGGTGCTGCTCGACGTGATGATGCCGGGAATGGACGGGTTCGAAACTTGCCGGCGGATTAAGGGCAATCAGAAAACCCACCACATTCCAGTTGTTATGGTGACAGCGCTCGACCAGCCGTCGGACAAAGTATTAGGCCTCGAAAGCGGCGCCGACGATTTCCTGACCAAGCCGGTTGACGATATCGCCCTGGTTACGCGCGTTAAAAACCTCGCTCGTCTAAAGATGCTCAACGACGAGATGATAATGCGCGCCTCGACCGGGAAGGAAATGGGCATTCCAGACGATGGTTCTTTGGCGCGCGCGCTATCGGCGCGTTCCGGCCGTGTCTTGCTGGTAGATGATAATCCTCGTTCGGCGACTCGCCTCCTTGATATCCTCGCCAAAAGCAACGACGCCTTCGCCGAACGCGATATTCAGGCCGCCTTGAACAAGTTGGCCGAAAGCAATTTCGACCTGCTGGTCGTCAGCCTCTCGCTGCAGAATGCCGACGGTCTGAGGCTCTGTTCCCAAGTGCGCTCGCTTGAACGGACTCGTCACTTACCAATGATCATGCTCGTGGAGCCTGGTGATGAGGCACGTCTGCTTCGCGGGCTCGACATGGGAGTGAACGACTATCTGATGCGCCCCGTCGATCGCCACGAGTTATTGGCGCGCGTCAAGACGCAGATCAAACGCAAGCGGCATTCCGATTTTCTTCGCCACCGTCTTGCCGAAAGTGTTGAGCTATCGGTCACCGATCCGCTGACGGGTCTGCAAAACAGGCGCTACCTGGAAGGCCACCTGAGAACGTTGGTCTCCGAAGCGATCCGCGCGGGTCGCAGCCTGTCGATGCTGGTTGCCGATATCGACCATTTCAAAGTTATCAACGACACGTACGGTCATGACGGCGGGGATGAGGTGCTCAAGGAATTTGCCGTGCGCCTTAAGCGAAACACCCGCGGGATAGATCTGGCTTGCCGTTTGGGCGGCGAAGAGTTCGTTATCATTATGCCGGACACCGATCTTGAACACGCCTATCAGATCGGCGAGCGGCTGCGCGCCTGTATCGCCGCGGACGAATTCACCGTGAGCGGTAACAGCGTTCGCGTCACTGCCAGCGTTGGCATCGGCACTCTGGAAAATTCAAATGACACGCCCGAAACGATGTTCAAGCGAGCCGACAACGCCCTCTATCTCGCGAAACGCCAGGGCCGCAATCGCGTAGTCGCCGATGCGGCATAACAACGTCTGGTAGAATTTAAATTCTCTCTACCATCGGCAATACTGGGTTCGGTCCGTTCTTTCGTATTATTTTCCAGAATAAGGGAAAATTTCGCTTATCCAAGCATTTACATCCCACGCTTTGAGCGCGCGAATCGAAATTCGTTGCTAGTTGAACACAGTAAAGCAGTTCTTGCTTTCTGCAGCGTTATCTGGCACCAAAGACGCGATTTGACAGGGGCCAATACCAGAATTTGAAGCCTTTACGTCATCTTGCGCAATATAGCTCGAAGACGTTCTAGGTTCCCGCGCTGCCGGGCCCGCCGCATAGCTCGGTAGAGTGGGGATGGATCGATCCGAGTGACCACACGAGTGGCCTCCTCGAACGGTTACGGAAGGTCGATCGCGAAGCTGGGTGGAGGACAACGCCCTCTTTGAACTTCACCCGGTTGTGGCCAGGGTCGCGAAGCTGTCTCGGAACGATTTACCCCGCTGCCGAGTTTGCTTTTAGCCCTGGCCACTTTTCTGGCCGGGGCTTTTCTTTCTCAGCCGTGCCGGAATAAGCATCAGCCGCGGAAATCCGCGCGGAGCCGCCTACTTAATCTTCGTTTCTTTAAACTCGACGTGCTTGCGCGCGACGGGATCGTATTTCTTGAAAACAAGCTTTTCTGTCGAAGTGCGCGGATTTTTCTTCGTGACGTAGAAGAATCCAGTTCCGGCGGAAGACAACAGTTTTATCTTTTGAGTAACGGGCTTGGCCATGGATCACGCTTGGAAGAAAAGTTGCGCCGGAATGCTTCGGCGGCGGAGGGCGCAACATACGCGCGAACATGCCGGTGTCAAGGTGTCGTAGGTGCGTCAGTACACGAGATTAGGGTGCGCTGAAAGCCGCAGGCGTCGGCATAATAAAATGGCAGCTGTTCACTTACGAAATCCCTAGTCCCCGCAGCATCTTGCAGGCGCGATGCGACATCCTCCAGAATAAGCCGCGTGATGTTCGGCAAGTCGAGTTTCCTCGCTTTATCAAGCGTAAACCAATCAAGATCGAGGAGTTCGCCATCTGGGGTTGTTTGCGCGCTCGCAATGGCGCTCCGGTCCGTCACGAAAAACCAGGTATCGTAGCGACGCACGCGGCCGGGTGGGGTAATGGCGCGCGCCAGCGGATAAAGGCGAGCCGGAACCGGAGCACATCCCGTTGCCGCGAATGCACGCCAGCCCTCGATGAGATGCACTGGGCCGGCCCTTTCGCTGCCGATTATGAGACCCGTTTCTTCGCAGAGTTCGCGCACCGCGGCCAAAGCAAACGGGCGGATTTCGCTCGCAAGATCACATGGCGTGTAGTTGCAGTCGAAGCTGGCGGCAATGGTGCGATCGCTTGCATCGACGCGTCCACCGGGAAAAACCCATTTGTCGGGGAGGAAGATCTGATCGCCGTGCCGACGCCCCATCAGAAGCTCCGGCTCGCCGTTCGTGCTGTCTACGACGATGACGCAAGCGGCGTCGCGGATCCCGAGCTCGCGTGAAGTATCAGGTTGTGAACGATGCCCCGCCATCGCACGTGACCGCCCGAATCAGGAGGTGGCTTCGGAAGGCGAGGGGGGCAAGTCGGACAAGCTCATGTTGTCGAATGACGGATTGCCGAAACCATGCATGCGGAGCGCCCACTGATATCCGATGAGCGTTCCTTTGATCCGTGGCAAGAGCCACAAACTGACCAAAACGGTGATGGGCAGCCAGACGGCAAGCTCGACCCAAACGGGCGGCGAAAACATCTTTTCGGTCATCAGGATGCCGCCGACGATCACGTGTGCCGTGATCGTCATCACGAAATAAGGTGGCGCATCGTCGGCGCGCTGATGGAAAAGCTCTGTTCCGCACTTCGGGCAGAGATCGTTGACCTTTAGAAATTTCCCGTAAAGCAAACCTTCGCCGCAGTGCGGGCATTTCTGCCGCCAGCCACGCTTCATCGATTGCCAGACATCCCGATGCGGGACGCTGGTCGCGGACGCGGAATCTGGCGTTAAATCCGACATACCGATGTGATGGGGGGTCTCGCGACCGTGGTCAAGACAAAGGCCGGTATCTGCGACTTTATCGACGTCGCGCCGATTTGCTGAATTTTCTTCCGCGAGAACCGCGAACGCCTGCCTTCATCGTGCCCAAATTCCCGCGCGCAGCCGGCGTGAGCATCTCGAAGCGTAGAGCACCCGCCGACGGGATCGCTTCGAGCAGGCGCACCTCGACGTTATCGCCCAGGCGATATCCCGCCCCCGTCCGCGCCCCGATGAGCGCGTGCGCCGCCTCGATGTGATGATAGTAGTCGTCGCCTAAGCTCGAAATCGGAATGTAGCCATCGGCCCCCGTATCCTTGAGCCGCACGAACAAGCCGGAGCGCGTGACGCCCGCAATACGCGCGGCGAACGTCGCTCCAACGCGATCGGCAAGATGCGCGGCAATCAGGCGGTCTGTCGTTTCGCGTTCGGCCGCCATGGCGCGGCGCTCAGCGTCGGAAATGGCCTTGGCGACGCTCGCGAGCCGCGGAATTTCGTCATCCGTCAGCCCATCCGGTCCCAAGTCGAGAGCACGGATGAGTGCCCGGTGAACGATGAGATCTGCATAACGTCGGATGGGCGACGTAAAATGTGCATATCGCACGAGATTAAGCCCGAAGTGACCAATGTTATTCGGCGTGTACTCGGCCTGTGATTGAGAGCGCAGAATAACCTCGCTGATGAGGTCGGGCACCGGCAGAGTCTTGGCCTGTTCGAGGACCTTGTTGAAGGCCTCGGGCTTCAACGCTCCGGCATGCGGAACTTTCATGTCGAGCGTTTCGAGAAATTCTCTAAGGCCTTTGAGCTTTTCGGGGCTCGGCGCGTCATGCACGCGATAGACGAGAGGCAATTTCTTCTCTTCGAGCGTCTCGGCGGCGGAGACGTTCGCCTGAATCATGAACTCTTCGATGAGGCGATGCGCTTCGAGCCGCTCAGGAGTCACCACGCGAGCGACCTTGCCTTTATCATCAAGCTCGATTCTGCGCTCCGGCAGATCGAGATCGAGCGGCCCACGCTTGTCGCGCGCCGTCGCGACAGCCTTGTAGGCCGCCCACAGCGGTTTCAACGCTTTGTCCATCAACGGGAGGCATTTGTCCGACGGCTTGCCGTCGATTGCTGCTTGCGCTTCCTGATACGAGAGCTTGGCGGCTGAGACCATCATGCCGCGAACGAACGTGTGACGGCGCTTTTCGCCGTTCCGGTCGAAGGTCATGCGGACCGCAAGACAGGGTCGCTCTTCGCGTTCGCGCAACGAGCAAAGATCGTTCGAAATTTTCTCCGGCAGCATCGGCACGACTCTATCCGGAAAATAGACGGAGTTTCCGCGCAGTTGCGCTTCCCGGTCGATCTTCGAGCCAGGCCGGATGTAGTGCGCGACGTCGGCAATCGCGACTGTCACGATAAAGCCGCCCTCGTTCTTCGGACTGCTGTCTAGTTCGGCATGCACGGCGTCGTCGTGGTCGCGCGCATCGATCGGGTCAATCGTGAGCAGCGGAAGCTCGCGCAAATCCTCGCGGCCCTGCATCGTAGGCGGCGGCAGGTGTTCGCATTCCTTGAGCACGCCTTCCGGAAAGTCCTCGGGAATGCCATGCGCATGGATGGCGATCAGTGAGATTTGTCGCTGATCGTCGGGATTGCCGAGGCTTTCGACGATCTGGGCACGAGGAGTCGCAAAGCGCCCCTTCCGGATAAGCTCGAAACGGACGAGATCGCCGTCGCTCGCGCCGCCCATGTCGTCAGGAAGGATCGGCCAGCTTTTCAATTCCTTCCGGTCGATCGGTTCGATCGTGCCGCCGCCGCGTTTCGACGTGCGGAAGATGCCAAGCAGTCGCCGTTTCTCGCGGGGCAGCTTTTTGATCGGTGTCGCTTCGTAGGCAACACCGTCGCTCCCACGCGGCAGCTTCGCGAGCCGCGCCAACACGCGATCGCCGATGCCGATTTCGTTGTCCGAAGAACTTTTTGAAAGCGCCACGCGCACCGTCGGACGCTTGCCGTCATTCTCGTCCCATTGCAGCGGTTTTGCGATCAAATCGCCGTCGCTGTCCCGCCCGGTGACTTCGATTGTGGTGACCGGCGGCAGTTTGCCTTTTTCCCGCAGGCGCTTCTTATCGCCTGCAAGCGTGCCGTCTTCTGCCATTTCGGCGAGGATGCGCTTCAGCGCGATCCGTGCGCCGCCTGACACTCCGAAGGCACGCGCGATCTCGCGCTTTCCGGCTTTGCCCTGCGCGGAATTCAGGAATTCGAGGATCTGTTCCTTGCTCGGCAGACCACGGTCGTTAGGCGCGCGCGCAGCGCCCGATCTGCCCGCCGGCGTCGCGCCTCGTATCTTCTTCTTCAGGCTTTTGCCTTTGCGAGTTTCTTGGCAGCCGGCTTGGCGGCTGCCGGCTTCTTCGCCGCCGCAGACTTCTCCGTCCTTCGTTTTGCGGGTGCGGCAGTCACTTCTTTTGCAGGCTTTGCCGTCTTCGCCGCCTTCGGCTTGGCCGATCTAGAAGCCTTTGATTTTTTACCGCCACCGTTGGCGATGCGCTCGGCGATAAGGGCAACCGCCTCGTCCATCGTCAGGGACGCAGGGTCTTTGCCGCGCGGAACCGTGGCGTTGACCTTGTTGTGAGTGACATAAGGCCCATAACGGCCTTCGAGCACTTGAACAGGACCGCCTTCGCTCGGGTGTTCGCCGAGAGCCTTCAATACCTTGGGAGCAGCGCGCTGGAAGCGGCTCTTGCCGCCGCCCGCGCGCTTTTCCGCAAGCAGCGCGACTGCGCGATTGAGCCCGATCGTGAACACATCCTCGATGCTTTCGAGGTTCACGTACGTCTTGGCATCACCGTTCTCGTGCAAGATGAAGGGGCCGAAGCGGCCGAGCCCGGCGGTGATCATGCCGCCTTCGGTCGGATGCGTGCCGACTTCGCGTGGCAGCGACAGAAGCTGCATCGCTTTCTCGAAATCGAGCGTGGCGGCGTCGATGCCTTTCGGGATGCTCGATCGCTTTGGTTTTTGGTCTCCTTCCGCCTCGCCGAGCTGAATGTAGGGCCCGAACCGGCCGGTACGCAGCGTAACCGCGAGACCCTCGTCATTATATCCAAGAACCTTGCCGTCGAGCGCCGCGTCACCGTTGTCACTCTGCGTAAGCTGCCGCGTATAGTTGCAATCGGGATAATTTCCGCAGCCGATGAAGGCGCCGTACTTGCCCGAGATTTTCAGACTGAGGCGGCCCTTGCCGCACTTCGGGCAGAGACGTGGATCGCTGCCGTCGCCCTTGTCGGGAAAGACGTGCGGACCGAGCATCTCGTTCAGCGCTTCGAGGACGTCGCCGACCCGCAGATCCTTGATCTCGCCCACCGACGCAATGAACTGCCGCCAAAAATCGCGCAGCACTTCTTTATACGCCAGTTCGTTGTTCGAGATGAGATCCAGCTTTTCTTCGAGGTCGGCCGTGAAATCGTATTCCACGTAGCGTTTGAAGAAGCTTTCGAGGAACGCGATGACCAGCCGTCCCTTGTCTTCGGGAACAAGCCGCTTCTTCTCGATGCGGACGTAGTCGCGGTCGACGAGCACCGCCATCGTCGAGGCATACGTCGACGGCCGGCCGATGCCGAGTTCTTCCATCCGTTTGACGAGCGTCGCCTCGGAGAAGCGTGGCGGCGGCTGCGTAAAGTGCTGATCCGCACTGATCTCCTTGTCCTTCAGGCGGTCGCCCTCAGCCAGCGGCGGCAAGCGGCGATCTTCTTCATCGCCTTCCGGATCGTCCTTGCCTTTTTCGATATAACGGAAGCGGTCGTCGCGGCCTTCCTCATAGACCTTGAGGAATCCGTCGAACAGCAAAACCGAGCCGTTGGCGCGCAGCCCGTAGGTCTTGCCGTCGCTGCCCTTTGCCTCGATCTCGACCGCGGTCTGCTCGATATCGGCCGGCGCCATCTGGCTCGCGATGGTGCGCTTCCAGATCAGGTCGTAAAGAGCCGCCTGATCCTTTTCGAGATACTTGCGGACCTGCTCGGGTTTGCGGCGCGGGTCGGTCGGCCGGATCGCTTCGTGCGCTTCCTGCGCGTTCTTGGCCTTGGTTTTGTATTCGCGAGCAAAAGGCGTGTAATTTTTGCCGAACTCGGCCGAAATGACATCGCGGATCTGGCTGACGGCTTCTGGCACGATCTGCACGCCGTCGGTTCGCATGTAGGTAATGAGGCCGACTGTTTCGCCGCCGATATCCACGCCTTCGTACAAACGCTGCGCGATCTGCATCGTCTGCTTGGCGGAGAAGCCGAGCTTCCGCGACGCGTCCATCTGCAATGTCGAAGTCGTGAACGGCGCGTAAGGGTTGCGCTTGGCGGCTTTCTTCTCAATGGAAACAACGCGGAAGTCGCGGCCTTCGAGCGCCGCTTTGATAGCGCTTGCTGCGGCTTCGTCCTTGATATCGAGCTTCTTGAGCGCCGTTCCCTCGATGGCGACGAGACGCGATTTAACTTCCTCGCCCTTCGCGGTCGTCAGCAAGGCTTCGATCGTCCAGTATTCGTCGGTCTTGAACGCTTCGATTTCTGCTTCGCGGTCGCAAATGAGCCTGAGCGCAACC
>Ga0182749_1001294_pt1 | contig 19989 bp, 15 predicted proteins | sample eDN3rd37CKraftMG_FD_128875 | JGI IMG/M metagenome (GOLD analysis project Ga0182749, IMG submission 128875) | Enriched Miracle-Growth compost microbial communities from Emeryville, California, USA - eDNA 3rd pass 37_C Kraft MG (version 2) (version 2) ...
CGATCGCCAGATCGCTCCATGCGCAGCGGCCGAACGCGGCGACTGCGCAAGGCGTCCCAAGGACGACGCGCGCCTTCGCGGCGGCGCCGGAAAACGAATGAGCACCTCCGCCTTGCATGTCGCTTTCGGGGCGGATGTGCTGGCGCAGGCCTCCGTCCGGTCCGATTACGTCGCGGATGCCGTCACCAGTCTGTCCCACATCGCCGACGATTGGGCCGCCCTCGAGCGCCGCGAAAACAATGCGACGGTATTTCAGACGCTCTCCTGGTGTTCGGCCTGGCTGTCCGCAGCCTCCCATGCCGGCCGCCCCGAGCACCCCCTCTTCGTCAGGGTGCGCCGGCACGGAGCGACCGTCCTGCTGTGGCCCCTGTGCCGCAGGAGGACGGCGGGCTGCCGCATCCTGCACGCGCTCGGGGAGCCGGCGACCCAATATTGCGATGCGCTCGTCGACTCGCACTGCGACCGCAGCGAAGCCGTCGCCAGCGCGTGGACGCTCGTCATGGCGCGCGACGACGTCGATCTCGTCAGTCTACGGCGGGTCCGCGACGACGCCGCGATCGCCGTGCTTCCGGCGGTCATCGCCAGTGCGCCGAACGACCGCGCGCCGTTCGCCGACCTGAGCATCGCCACCGGAACCAGGCAATGGAGTACGCGGCGGCGACGGAAGCTCGAGCGAGGTCTGAGCAAACTGTCCGCCACCGGCGAGGTCGCGTTCACGCGCGTTCTCGATACATCCGGGAAGATCCGGGCCGTCGAGCGCGCGGTCGCCTTCAAACGCGCCTGGATGCGGAGTCGCGGCTTATGGAGCGGCGGCTACATGCATCCGGCAGCCGATGCCTTCACGCGCTTCCTCGCCCCCGATCCGGCATTCGAGGTGTTCGTGCTGAAGGCCGGCACGGAGGACGTCGCCATCGAAAGCGGCTATGCCCTGGAGGGAACCTATTGGTGCCTGACGAGGGCCTACAATCCGCTTTTCACGGCGTTGTCGCCGAGCCACCTGCTGGGGCAACGGACGCTCGACTACTTCGCGCAGCTCGGATTGCAGTGCTACGACATGCTTTCGCCCTGCCAGCCGTTCAAGCTGGACTGGGCGACCGGAACGATCGGCGTTCGCGACGTGCTCGTGCCGACGACGTGGCGCGGCGCCTTGTTTGCCAGGACATCGGAGCTCGCGAAGCCGACGCTGAAACGGCTTCTGGGGCGCATCGCCGCGAAGCCGACGCAGCCTCAGGACTGACGGCGCCTCATCTGGCGCCGCGCCCGCGCAGCACCGCCGGGACCGTGGCGAGGATGACGTAGGCATCGAGCCACATCGACCGGTGACGGATGTAGAAAGCGTCGCGGCTGCGTTGTACCGCGATGTCGCCGTCACTGCGGCAGGAGATCTGCCATATGCCCGTGAGGCCTTGCGGCACGCTGCTTCGCAACGCGCGGAAGTCGGTGGGAAACGCGTCGACATGGTACTGCGGAAACGGGCGCGGGCCGACGAGGGAAATGTCGCCCCGGATGACGTTCCAGATCTGCGGCAGCTCGTCCAGGCTGCTGCGCCGCAGGAACGCGCCGAGGCCCGGCAGGATGCGCGGGTCGGCGGACAGCTTGAAGCGGGTGTCCCATTCCGCCTTCGCCGCCGGATCGGCCGCCAGCACATCGGCCAGGCGGCGCTCGGCGTCGCAATACATCGTCCGCAGCTTGACGATGGAAATCTCGCGGTCGCCGCAGCCAACGCGCTTCTGACGATAGAGCGCCGGCCCCGGGTCGACCGCCTTGATGGCGATCGCGAGCAGCGCGACGACCGGCGCGGCCAGGATCGCGAGCGGCACGGCCAGCAGAAGGTCGGCGGCGCGCTTCGCCCGCTCCGCCCCGCGCGGACCGCGACCGAACTCGACCGCGACCGCGCCGTCGAGCGGCCGAATTTGGGCGGCGAATGTCGGCAGTTCGGCGCTCGGCACCCACAGCAATACGCTCTCGATGCCCACACGGCGCAAGGCGTCGAGATCCCGCGGCGGCGGACAGCCCTCCGGCACGATCAGCGCATCGACCTCGCCCGCAATGCGATCGCCTTCTGAGGCGACAAGGATGCCACCGCGACTGCCCGCCGCCAGGAACGCGACGGGATCCATGCCCCACTCCGGATGCGCCTTCAACGAACCGGCGCATGTGCGCGCACGCTCGTCATCGCCGTAGACGGCGACGCGCACGCGCCAAATTCCGCGACGGTCGAGAATCTCGGCGAGCCACAACTCGCCCCACAGACCCAGCACCAGCGCCAGCACGCCCGACGTCGGCACCACCGCGAGCGCGCCCGGCAGATCGCTGCGCAGCAGCAGCAGCGCCGCCGCGCAGACGTAGATCAGCGCGGCGCGGCTGCGCATGCGGAAACGGTCGTACGGATTGCGGTTCGACGTCCGGTGCAGCCCGGCAATGGCGCAGGCCCCGACCGCCAGCAGCAGCAACGCCGGCGTCTCCCGCCGCAACCAGTTGCCCGCGCCGTCGATGACGCCGGTCGGCGCCCAGAGCGCGGCGGCGAGCGCCAAACCCGCTGCCGCGGCGGCCGCATCCGAGCAGACGAGCAGGCAGACCGTGAGCCGGCGAACGGTGCGCGCCTCGCCGGGCGCCAGGCCACGCGCGACCCATCCGGCTCGTATCGACGCCTCATCCACGGCGCATGCCTCCCTTACCGAGCGGCAAACCTCACTCGGCCGCGGTCAGCGGCACCTCGCGGATCGACTCCGCGGCGACCTGATCCGCAATCCAGCGATAGGTCGGCACGATGCCCCGCCGCAGCGGCGTCTTCGGCTCCCAGTTCAGCACCTTGCGCAGCAGGCCGTTGTCGCTGTTGCGCCCGCGAACGCCCTGCGGCTTGGTCGGGTCGTGCTCGAGCCGTATCGACTTGCCCGAGGCCTCGATTGCGAGCTCGGCCAGTTCGTCGATGGTGACCAGCTCTTCGGTCCCGAGGTTCAAGGGTTCGGAATAGTCCGAGCGCATGATGCGGCAGACGCCTTCCAGGCAGTCGTCCACGTACATGAACGAGCGGGTCTGCCGTCCGTCGCCCCAGACCGTGATGCTGCTTCCGTCCCGGGCACGGGCCACCTTCCTGCACATCGCCGCCGGCGCCTTCTCGCGGCCGCCGTCATAGGTCCCCAGCGGTCCGTAGACGTTGTGGAAGCGAACGATCCTGGTCGCGAGCCCGTGGTCCTCTTTGTAGTATTGGCACAGCTTCTCCATGTAGAGCTTTTCCAGCCCGTAGCCTTCCTCCGGCTGCGCGGGCCAGGCGTCGTCCTCCCGCAGCGGCCTCACGTATGGAGATTCCTGGAGGTCCTGCCGATAGACGCAGGCCGAGGAGGAGAACAGGAAGCGCGCGACCCGGTTGCGGCGAGCCGCCTCCAGCATGTTGATGTTCATCAGCGAGTTGTTGCGGGCGATATCCGCGTGCGAGCCGGTGATATACCCGATGCCGCCCATGTCGGCCGCGAGATGGTAGACCTCCTCGATCCCGGACGTGGCGGTCAGGCATGCGTCCGCGTTCCGCAAATCCAGCACCATGAACTCGTCGGCCGCGCTTTCGCCGAAATCCGGACGCTTCACGTCGGCGCCCCGGACCTTGCAGCCCATCGCCTTCAGACGGGCCACGAGATGATTACCGATGAAGCCTCCCGCGCCGGTCACGAGAATCCTGAACGCGTCCGTCTTCCGCTCCGTGGCCATTGCGAGCCTCCATTCACCTGCAACATGATCACCATCGTCGGGCAGGGCGGATTCATCTCAAGCGCGAGGACGGGGTAACCTGAATGGGCTCCACGGCAACCCTTCCCGATCCGACGCGGCACGCGTGACGGCGGGATAGAACAGCAGAAGCCGCACGATCTGCCCGACCGCGGCCGCGAACACCGCGGCCATCCAGCCGAGCGAAGGATGGAGCGCGGCGAAGGTGCAGAGCACGGCCGCAAGTCCCAGCGAATTCATGAACCACGCGAGGCGCGGCTCGCCGATGCCGTGCAGGAAGGCTGCCGCCACCTCGCCGGCGTAGTTGAGGACGATCACCGCGGCGAATATGCGCACTGCCAGCCCTTCGCCGGCATATGGCGAGCTCGCGCCGTAGAGGATGCGCAGCAGCAATTCCGGCGCGACGAAGGCGAGCGCGGCGTATCCTGCCGTCGGCGCCAATCCCCAGATTGCGTAGGGCTTTGCCGCCTCCCACGCCGCGCCCAGTCCGCCACGCAACGCTCGGGACACCGTCTGGGGCACGAGATTGCATATTCCGGTCACCACCGGATTGACGACGTTGGCGACGTTCAAGACGGCCTGCAACACCGCTACATCGGCGGCGCCCGACGTCATCCCGACCAGCCAGAACAGCCCCTGGAACCTGAGAGCGGCGGCGATGCTGCCGGCCAGCGACCACGATCCCAGCTTCCAATAGTCCCGGGCCAGCGCCACGATGTGTCGCGGTGCATGAAAGGGCACGCCCACCTGCACGAACTGAACCGCCGCGCCGATCAGCGACGTCGCTCCCAGCACGATGAATACGGCGGGGAGCGTCAGCGACCCGGAGAGCGCGAGCGCCGCCACGCCGATGGCCTGGCCCAGATAGCTGATGGCGTCGCCGACCATCGCCTCGCGATAGCGGAATTCCGCGAAGAGCAATCGCCGCAGCGCCTCCTGCAGTTGCCACGCCGAGAACCAGCCGACGACCTCCGGAATAAGACGCGCCTGACCGAACGCGGACATGCCCGCAGCCGCCAGAAGCGACATGACGAGCGTGGTCACGGCAACGAACAACAGCGTCGCCGCGATCAAACGGTCGCGCCCCCCGCCGTCGTCCGACGCCACGCGAATGGTGGCCGGATAGAGCACAGCGGCGGCATTCACGATCTGCAGAAGCAGCAGCGTCGCGAGGATGACGGCAAACACGCCGTACTCGCGCGGCTGCAACATGCGCGCCAGCGCGATATTCACGAAGAACGAGCCGACGCTGACCATGCCCTGGTCGATCAGCGTCCACGAGAACCTCGAGACCTCGGATCGGCCCGGCATGTCGATCAGGCGCGTTCGTATATGTCTTCGAGGCGCTCGATGTCGTCCTCGCCAAGATAGGAGCCCGTCTGGACCTCGATCAGGGTGAGCGGACCGTCGCCGAAATTCTCCAGCCGGTGCACGGCGCCGCGCGGAACGTGGACGTGCTCGGACGGCCGCACCGTCCGAACCAGATCGCCGACCGTGACGGTCGCTTCCCCGGAAACCACGACCCAGTGCTCGGCGCGATGGCGATGCCGCTGCAGCGACAATCGTCCACCGGGCAACACCGTGATTCTCTTGACCTGGAATCCGTCGCCCCGGTCGGTGACGCGGTACGAGCCCCAGGGTCGTTGCGCATCCGCGCAGACGTCCGCCTGCTGCTGCCCTCGATCGCGCAGCAGTCCCACCAGATCCTTCACCGCCGCCGGCGCGCGGCGATCGGCGACGAGCACCGCATCCTCGGTGCACACCACGACAAGGTCCCGCTGTCCGACGACCGACACCAGCGGACCGCAACTCGCGACGTAGCAATCGCCCGTATCGACCAACGCGACTTCACCTTTGGTCACGTTGCCTTTTTCATCGCGAAGGCCCAGCCCCCACAATGCGTCCCATGAGCCGACGTCCGACCAGCCGCACGACAGCTCGGCCACCGCCGCACGCTCCGTGCGCTCCATGACCGCGTGGTCCAACGATCTGGCGACGGCATTCTCGTAGCTGGGGCCGAGCACCGCCGCCACGCCGGACCGCACCCGCTCGCGAACGGCGGCTTCCACCGCAGCCATGGGCTCGAAGCGGCGATATTCTTCGATCAACGCGTCGACACGGAACAGGAAGTTGCCCGAATTCCAGAACATTCCTCGTCGGACATATCGTTCTGCGTCCGCCTCACACGGTTTCTCCTTGAAGCTCGACACCGCCCACATGCCCCGCGCGATGCGCGCGCCGGGTTCGATGTAGCCGTAGGACGTTTCCGCGGCGGCCGGCTTCACTCCGAACAGCACCAGGCGACCGGCACCGGCCGCAGGAAGACCGCGCGTCACGGCGTTCAGGAAGGCGTCTTCGTCCCGCACTACGTGATCCGCCGGCAGCACCAGGGCCAGGGCCTCGGGATCCTCCTGCTCGATCGCAAGGCACGCCGCGACTACCGCGGGCCCGGAGTCCCGCCTGACGGGCTCGAGAAGGATGTCCCCCTCGATGCCGACTTCCGCCATCTGCCGCGCGGCCAGATAGCGATGCTCCGAATTGGTCATCACGAGAGGACGGCCCAGTTCGGCCGCGCGCTGCAGAGCCATTTGAAATGTGGTGCGCTCGCCGAACAGGTCCGAGAACTGCTTGGGCATCGCGTCGCGCGACGCCGGCCACAGTCGGGTGCCGGCACCGCCGCACAAAACCACTGGTCGTAGGTTTGCGACGTTGGCCTTCATGGGCGTGCCTCCGATCCCGTCCTGCCCCCGGACGCTAAACGAGCCGACCGTGCTCAAGAAATGGGCTTTGGTAGAGGGGAAACGGCGCGCAGGCGGTAGCCCGTCTGTTCATTCGCGCTAGCCGAAATTGATTACGGCGATCGGTCTCTTCGGGACTTGAGGGAGAAGGAACGCGGAGTCCACAATCGAACAGTAGATGGAGGACACGATGCACCGGCGACCGTCCGCCTTGGCCCAATTCGAACCTCGCGCAACCGGCCAGATGGCGGCCGGAACCGCGGAGGCCGCGGAGCGTGCTGGCCGCCGTCTTCGCGTCCTCGACGTCGAGATCGCACCGACCGACGTCGAACGCACCTGTTCGACGATGGAAGGCTGGATCGCAGCCGGACGCCGTGAATATGTCTGCGTCACCGGCGCGCACGGGGTCGTCGAATGCCGCCGCGACGAGCGCGTCCGATGCGCCCATGCGCTCGCCGGGCTTGTCGTACCGGACGGGATGCCGATCGTCTTCATGGCCAGGAAGCTCGGCTACCCCGAAACCGGGCGCGTCTACGGCCCCGACCTGATGCGCCGCATGACCGCCATTTCCGCCGCGAAAGGCTATCGGCAGTTTTATTACGGAGGGCCTCCGGGACTTGCCGATCGTCTCGCTTCGGAATTGCGCGCCCGATACCCACAGCTTCAGGTCGCGGGCACGATGTCGCCACCGTTCGGAATCCGGAGCGACGACGAAGATGCGCGCGAAATCGATGCGATCGACGCGACCCGGCCGGATATCGTCTGGGTCGGATTGAGCACCCCGAAACAGGAATTGTGGATGGCCGAGCACCGCGCTCGTCTGCGCGCGCCGGTTCTCGTCGGCATCGGCGCCGCCTTCGATTTCCTCGCCGGCACCAAGCGCCAGGCTCCGCTCTGGGTGCAACACAGCGGCTTCGAATGGCTCTACCGGCTCGCGTCCGAGCCGCGCCGCCTGTGGCGACGCTACGCGCGGGTGGTGCCCACCTTCGCCGCACTCGCGCTATGGCAACTCGCCGTCGCACGCACCGCTCGGGGCAACCCATGAACCTCGACGACGACATGTTCCGCAGAACCGAAACCGTGGTCGTGGCCGCGAACGAGCTGACCCGCGCCGGCCTAAGCTCGCTGGTTGAAAAGTATGCCTACCGGATCGTCGCGTCCGCCGAGAGCGTCGAAAAGCTTCTCCATTCGCCGCCGCAGGAGGCACCGAAGCTGCTCCTGCTCGCTGCCGATGGTGCGGACGGTCTGGCAAGCCAGGCTTCGACTTGCCGCCGGGCGTGGCCGGACCTTCGCATCGTCACAATGTACGACTGCACGCGGCCCGGCGACGAGGAGCGTGTCTGCGCATCAACGGTGAACGGCTGCGTGGCGACGTCGGTCTCCGAACGGGCCTTGCTGCGGCTGCTCGATCTCGTCATGCGCGAAGACAACGATCTCTTCCTGCTTGTCCAGGTCCGCAGCGGCCCCGAGGACCGGAACGGACGCAAGGCACCCGTGCCGCATCCGGATCAGGCGCGAGCCGACAAGGACGCCGAGCGGCCTCAATCATCTTCGCCCGACACCGGCCCCCGTCACAGCGGCAACGGCGAGACGGCGCTCGTCGAGCAGCCGCCGATCCGTGAAGAGCTGCCCATCGTCCCGACCGAGAACGGGCGCGGGACGCCCAGACTTTCCGAACGCGAGCTGCAGGTCCTCGACGGCATCGTACGCGGGCTCCAGAACAAGATGATCGCGCGCACTTACGGCATCACGGAAGCGACCGTGAAGGTTCACATGAAGTCGATCCTGCGCAAGATCCAGGTGCACAACAGGACGCAAGCCGCCGTATGGGCGATGGGACACAACATCTCGATCACGAATCTGGAGGCTCGTCTGTTCCATGCCGATATGGAGGGCGAGCACCCGTGAGCCGTACCTCCGATGCGCCAAGCGCCGACCGGCGGCGTACCCCGGGCACGCATCCCGGCTAACACTTTCCCGCCGCTGCGATCGTCCCCTCGCTGGCATTGAATCTCGGGCAGACGGCAAGCGAAAGGAAACGGGAAATGTCGCAAGACGTCATCGAAGCCCGCGGCTCCCTGCGGCTGTATGCGCCGCCCATCGACCTGTTCGAGTTCGTCTCCCGCCGCAGGTTCAGGGTCGCGATCCTGTACGCCGGCTATCTCGCCTGCATCACCACGTTCGCCATCCTGTTCGAGATGCTGCCGCCGAAATACGAGGTCTCGGCGATGATCGACCTGCAGCCGTCGACCTACGCCCCGGACGATCAGCGCGCCCGCATTCCGCGCGCTGACGAGATGGCCCGGTCGCAGATCGCCCTGCTGACGACGGAATCCGTCATCCGCGGCGCGCTGGCCGACGTCGGTCCGCCTCCTGAAACGGTCCGCCCCGCGCCGGACGAGCCGCGCCGTCCGGCTGCTCCAGGCGAGACACCCGCAGGCGGCGGCACGCCCGTCGCCGCGCATCCCGATGCTGCGAAACCGCCGGCGCGCGCCACCGAACGCCTGGCGTTTATGCCGCTGCCGGAATTCGCCCGCTCGGCGATCGACTACCTGCAGCAGTCTTCGCCGCTCGCGCGCGCCGCCAGCGGACTGACGCAGGCGGCCGCGGAGGCGAAGGACGTGCTGCTGCCGCCGCTGGCCTCGGCGGACGAGGCCTATGTTTCGGCGAAGCGAGCGATCAAGGCGCAGGCGGAGCCGAACACCGGGTTCATCCGCATCTCGTTCCAGGACCGCGATGCCGCGTATGCTGCGCACTTCGTCAATGCGCTGATCCAGCGGTTCACCGAAAAGCATTACGAGCTCTACAGCAACAGCGCGGCCGTTTCGTTCTTCGCGACGCACCGCAAGGAAAGCGAAAGCGAGTTCTCCCGCGCCTCCGCCGCGCTCGCCGCCTTCTCCAGCGCCAACAACATCTTCGACATCCAGGAGCAGCGGCGGCTTCTGCTGCAGGAGCGGAGCCGCGTCGCCTCCGAACTGGCGGCCGCGCGCAGCCTGCGCGCGCAGAAGGACACCGAGGCGACGACCGTCGCCGAGCAGCTCGTGCAGATGAAGCCGTTCAGCCAGTATCCGCAGATCAATGCGCTCGCGCAGAGCGCGCGACGGCTGCGCCCGCAAATGGGTGGTTCGGACGAGCCGCAGGCCGATGCCCGGGACGGCGCTGCGGCATCGAAACTGCCGAACCTCACCGGCGACCCGCCGCTGCTGCTCGTGCGCGTGTATCAGGACACGATCGCCGAACTCGTGAAGCTCAACACGGACATCGCCGGCCTGCAGGCGAAGGTCAAATACCAGCAGGTCGAAATCGAGAACGTCGATCGGCAGCTCGCCGAGCTGTCCGCCAAGGAGGCCGCCTTCGACCAGCTCCGGCAGAGGGTCGAGTTGGCCAAGGCCAGCGCCGATCAGTTCGCCAAGAAGGCCGTCGACGAGCAGATCCAGCAGGACCTCAACGCCCACAAGCTCTCGACCGTGCGGATCGTGCAGCCGCCGACCCAGCCGGTAGAGCCGGTATGGCCGCGCAGGCTCGTCGTCGCCCTCGCACTCTTCCTTGCCGCCATTCCGCCGCTCGGGTTTGCCGGGCCCGCCGCGTATCGCCGCTTCGCCGCCACCCGCACCGGCTAGCCTATTTCGGCGGAGCGCCTCGCATGACGGACTGTCTCAACCGCTCCGCCATCTACCGTTTCGGTCTGATCTTCGCCGCCGTCGTCGCAGTGGCCGACATCACGAATGTCGTCGGCCTGTCTCCCTACAGCGTATCGATCAAATACGCCTACACCGCCGCGCTCGGACTCCTCCTGTACCATTACTATTCGCGCTTCGCGTCCATTTCCGCGCAAGGCTTCGGACCTCTGCTGGCACTCGCCTTTTTCCTCGCCACCGGCGTCGGCTTCCTCGCCAATCTCCTGCGCGGCGTCGAAGTCAGCTACATCACGGCGTTCACCGCACCGCTGGTATTCGCTGCTGCCGCACTGATCCCGCCGCACCGGCTGCCCGTGAATGCCGCCGGCGTCTGCCGCGACTTCCGCGCGCTGTTCCTGCTCGCCAGCGTCTGCTACCTCGTCGAAGCCGCGCTGAAGGCCTGGGGTGCGGGCTCCTCGATCTTCTACGCCCCCGAGGTCGAACACGTTAAGTCGATCGTGTGCGTCATGGGTCTCTCCTTCGCGATCCTGACGCGACGCGGCGGCTCGGCGGTGCTGCTCCTCGCCATCATCGTCGCGTCGCTCGCCGTGCGGCCGAGTTCGACGCTGTTCGTCGCCACCGCGTTATGCACGCCTCTGGCATTCGCTCTCAGAGACGGCTTCCGCCGGATCTACTCATTTATCTCCTGGGCGGCGCTCGCCCTCGCCGCCGCGACGCCGTGGCTGTTCTACTTGTTCTTCGATTCCCTGGCGGACGCCGTCACCTACGGCGAGAGCTACCTGAAACAGGACATCCTGGAAGGTCATTCCAACACCGACTTCCGGCTCGAGATATTCAGGCTCGCTCTTCGTAAGCTCGACGGCTCCCTCCTGTTCGGAGAGGGATTGAGCGGCAATCCCAACGTCGACCTGGGCGCTCATTGGCTCTGGTGGCATCAGATCGTTCCGGACGGGACAGCGCTGATCCATTCCGATTGGCTGGTCATCGCCACGCAGACCGGCATCGTCGGATCTATTCTGTTCTTCCTGATGTTCGCCTCGATCCTTCGCGTGCGTCTGCGTGCCGTCGCGACCATTGCGCCCGGGCAGGCGCCGGAGACTCGTGCAATCCTGTCTCTGTCGATCGTCGGCACGGTCGCATTCTTCCTCTACGCCAGCTTCAATCCCGTGCTGCCGCTCTACCATATCGCGCAGATATTCTGGTTCGTCCTGTTCGTGTCGGAGATGGCGGCGAAGGACCTGCTGGTCCCGCAGACCGCCGTCGAAGCGGGCGTTCGAACGGACACGTCAGCTGCGGCCATGCCTGCATGAGAGCAGCAATCGCAGCCGCCGCAGCAGGCGTGGTTCTCGCCGCCGCTGCCGCGCATTGCCAGGAAGGCGCCGGCGCGGTGCCCAAAGCCGAGATGCCGGTGCCTGCCTCCTACTTCGGCATGACGATAAATTCGCCGCTGACCACCCCATGGCCTCCCTTCGCTTTCGGATCGTTGCGGACATGGGATATGAACATTTCGTGGAGCGACATCGCCCTCGCGCGTGGGCGGTACGATTGGCGCAGATTCGACGCCATCGTCGCGCTCGCGGCCCAGCACCACGTCGATATCGTGTTCACGTTCGGGCGGACGCCGCGCTGGGCCGCCCGTCATCCGGATGCCGGAGGCGCGTACGGGCCGGGGCAATGCTCACCGCCGATGCGCGTCTCGGATTGGGAAGACTTCGTGCAGGCGGTCGTTGCTCGCGCCGCCGGTCGGATCAAGTTCTGGGAAACCTGGAACGAGCCGCAGGATCCGAACTTCTATTGCGGCGACGTCGCGACGATGGTGGAGCTGCAGAAGGCCGCCTACAGGATCATCAAGGGACAGAACGCGGATCTTCAAGTGCTCACTCCATCGGCCACCGGCGGTCTCGGCCCTTCCTGGCTGCACCGGTTCCTGTCCTCCGGCGGAGGCGACTACGCCGACATCATCGGTTTCCACGGCTACTGGGACGCCGACGCATCGTCGTTGCCTGGTGTGATCTCGCGGTTCTCGGTGGCGGTCCATCAGGCGCGCGAGGGCGGAAAGCCGATGTGGGACACCGAGGCCGGTTGGGGGCAGAACCCCGCCGGCATGGACGCAATCAGCAAGGCGGCGTTCCTCGCGAAATATTATCTCCTCCACTGGTCACTCGGGATCAGGCGCCTGTTCTGGTATTCGTACGACAACGAGCTCGGCTGGGGCACGCTATGGGACCGCAAGAGCGGGCTGCTTGCGCCGGGCATTGCCTACGATCAGGTCCGCGACTGGATGATCGGCGCCGTCATGGACCGGCCTTGCGCGCCGGACGGCTCTTCCGACGGAGTCTGGATATGCGGCTTCTCGCGACCGGGAGGCTACCGTGCCATCGCCGTCTGGACCAACGGGCCGAGGACGACCTATCGCCTCGCACCCGGCTTCCTTACTCAGCGCGACCTCGCGGGCAAGCGCCAAAGCGTGACGGACACCGAGATCACCGTCACGTCTTCTCCGATCCTGCTCGAGACCAGCGCAGAGCGGGAGCCATAGTGGCTCGTTAGGGCGCAGCATCGCACGTTAGGATGTTCGCGCCGCGCTCGGAAACGGACGTCACACCATCCGCTGTCCGTACCCCGCGGACGTAGCGCGACAGCAAGCCGGCCCCGAAATATCAGGCCCCCTCCAGTATCTTTCGCAGTCCTCGGTAATCCTCGAAAATAAGGCCTTTATACGCGGCCTGAAAGCGACCTGACATAAGGCCATGCAAGCGCACCATGTCCGAAAGGAACGCGGAGCGATCGCTGCCGAAATAACTCGTTCTCTTCTCGTTGCTGGCATGAACGAGGACGCCAAGGCTCCACGAGACGCCAGCCTTGTCCAGAATTTCCGCCGCCGGCTTCGCCCAACCGACGGCCGCCTCGGGCTGGTTGCGGTAAGCCATCAGCGAAACGAAATCGAGCCTTCTGCAGAGTGCCTCCAGTGCGTTCCCGCCCCCGGCACCAAGAGGGATGTTCGCGTAAACCGGATTGAGCGCAGCTCCGACAGGCAAATGTCCCGCACGCGCCCGGACGCGGTCAAGAAACTGAATCAAGGCCTGCAGCAGTTCGGGGCGGCTGCCCGTGTGCCACGCGGCAAGCGCCTGCGGCTCGACATCGAGCGCAAGACCGTCGAACGTCCCTGGCGCCATGTCGATTATCCTTGCCAGCGTCCGCGGCAATTCCTGCTGCCGGAGCCACTCCGGGTCCCCGGACAACGCGAAGACGCCAAGCCCGGCGTCGCGCAGCTTGCGGACCGGATCAAGCCCATCCTCCCTCGCCTTTACCTGGTCGAGCACGCGCGGGGATAGCGACAGGAGCACGCGCTCGATCCGCCACGCCGTGGCGAAGGCTTCCATCTCCGGAAGCTCTTCCAGCGCCGTTTTCCACACCCACATTGATTTCGGAATGCCACGGAACGCAGCCGCGGGATCCGCGCTCCATGCCGCGGGCGAGATCACGGAGGCGGCGGACGCAAGCGCCGTCCGAAGCACGCCTCGCCGCGACTGCAGACTCCACGAGACCAATGCGCCTCTCCCATCAGCACGGCATCACGCCCTGACCAACTTGCTCGCTTCATGTGCGCAGGCCGCGCAGACGTTGCGCGTGTCGATGACCAGCGGCGCATGCTCCAGCACCATGCGGTAATCCACGCTATGGTGATCGGTGCAGACGAGAATGGCCGCATAGCGCTTCAGCCGGACCGGGCTCAACTCGACCGAGCAACGGCCCGTGAGCTCGCGATGTTCCCGCGTCGGCGGGATGACGGCGACGTACGGATCGTGAAACTCGACGATAGCGCCACGTTGCTCGAGCAGTTCGATCACGCGAAAAGCGGGACTCTCCCGGGTATCCTCGACGTCGTTCTTATAGGCGACGCCGAGCACCAGAATATTCGCGCCCTTTAGTCCGCGGCCATATCGCGCATCGAGCGCGACCGCCACCCTGTCGACGACATGACGCGGCATCGATGTATTGATCTCGCCGGCCAATTCGATGAAACGCGTGGCGATGCCGTACTCACGCGCCTTCCATGTCAGGTAGAACGGGTCTATCGGCAGGCAATGCCCGCCGAGGCCCGGGCCCGGATAGAAGGGCATGAAGCCGAACGGTTTGGTCTTCGCCGCTTCGATGACTTCCCACACGTCGATTCCCATCGCCTCGTAGACGAGCTTGAGTTCGTTGACGAGCGCGATGTTCACTGCGCGGAAGATGTTTTCGGTCAGTTTGACCGCCTCGGCAGTCTCGACGGAGGACACGGGCACAGTTTTGACGACAACCTGATTGTAGAGGGCCCGCGCGAGGTCGAGCGCGAGCGGACCATCACCGCCGATCACCTTCGGGATCTTGGCGGTCGAGTAGAGCGAATTTCCCGGGTCTTCCCGCTCCGGCGAATAGGCAAGGAAATAGTCGACCCCCGAGCGAAGGCCGGTGCGCGAAAGAATGGGGCGCATGACCTCACGCGTCGTGCCGGGATATGTGGTCGACTCGAGGACGATCAGCTGGCCCCGCCGCAGATGCGGAGCGAGCTCTTCGGTCGTCGATACGACGCAGGACAGATCGGGCTCCCGATGCGCGGTGAGCGGCGTCGGGACGCAGATCAGAATCGCATCCGCCTCGCGAAGTCGCGCCATATCCGGGGTCGCCTCGAACCGCTTTTCGGCGACAAGGCCTGCAATCTCCGACGCCGCGACATGGCGGATGTACGAGCGGCCGGACTGGAGCTCGGCAATCTTGTACGGATCGATGTCGCAGCCAATCACGTCATAGCCGGCCCGCGCAACGGCGATCGCGAGCGGCAACCCGACATAGCCGAGGCCGATAATTCCGACCCGGGACAGGCGCTGCTCGATCCGCGTCCGCACATATTCGAACGGCTGCTCGTCGGCACCCTGGTCCGCGTTCCGAATACTGGAGACGACATTCATACTTTCACCTCCACACAGCGCCGTCGCGTTCGGCACGTTCTGCTCGAGTCAATCACCCTGTCCGCAACGTCTTGTAGCCCTCAGCGCCCCGTGCCTGTCGTCGCAGCAGCATCGGCGTCCGCACCGTTGCGGCTGGTCGGGACATTCTCCGGTTTGTCCGATGGCTGCGGGCTCTTGGGTTCGCTCCCGCGGGGGCGTGTCGCGACCGGTTCGGGCAGCATGCGTTCGACCGGAGCAGCCACCGATCGCCCGAGCCGCACCATCCACGCCGGCGGCCATCCGGCCGCGGACAAGGTGGTCTTTGTGAAGAGTGCCGGAAAGCCTCCATCGGAGTCGAAATCGATCCGGGCGAGACGTGCGCGAGCAACCGGCTGGAACGTGTTCTGGAATTCCTTTGGAAGTTGTTGCGCCACCGGATAAAGCCGCGTGAGATGTCCGCTATAGGTGCTGAAGCCCACGCCGATGTTCACCGGATCGCCTGGCTGCAGGTCGTACAGCGCGCCCGACGGCACATAGGCGAGGACGTAGGGCTTGCCACTGTAGATTTCCATGAGCGGTTCGCCGGATTGCACCACGCTGCCCGTCGAGACGGGCAAACTTCCCACCACGCCATTCACCGGCGCCCGGACCACGCCATCCGCATAGGTCTCGCGCAGGCGCGCAATCGCCATCCTCGCGGATGCCAAGGCGGCTTCGAGTTGCGGGAGATTCTTGGTGATGGCTTCGCCTTCAGCCGCGGCCTGGGTGCGAGCCTGTGTGCTGTCGATCTCGTCCTTCACCAGTTCCGCGCGCCGGCCGATGGTGAGCAGGTGCTTGTCCCGCAGCTTGTTCGATTCATCGAGAGCCTGGCGAGCCTCGACCGACCGCTGCTCTGCCATCAGGGCCGTCGCCCGGATGACGCGATCGCGGACCTCGAGCTGCGTCGTCTGGCTAAGCCCGTCGACAAGACCGCCATAGAGCTTCGCGAGACTTTCCTCGACGCTTTGCGAGCGGACACGGGCAAGCAGCTGCCCCTTCTCGATTTCCGACCCCTCCTGCACGTTCAGTTGCTCCACCGACGCGGGATATTGGGTAGCAAGGACGACACGATCGCGCATGACCATGCCCTCGGCACGGAAATAGACGAGGTCGCCCATGAACAGGTTCAGGGCCCAGATCGCGAAAAGTCCCAGCAGGCCGAGGTAAATCCAGCGTCCCCAGGATCGCCCGCGGGCGCGGATCTCATTCTGCAGAGTGTCGAAACGAGGACGACGACGAAGCCGCATCAGGACCTCCCAATGCGATTGAGCACCTTTTTCGGTGCAAATTGCGAGCGGTGGGAAAGCTCGAAGATCAGCTCTCCGGCGAATGCGTAGAGCCTGACCGGATGCATGATGTAGACGCTGTAGACACCATAAGCAAAGGAGTATGGCAGCAGCCGGTAGAGTTCGGGCCGTCCGGAGAATTCGATTCCGAGCAGGAACGTCGCTGCCCCGATGATCGAATAGATGATCGCCGCCACCATCAGGATGGGTACCGTCTCCGAGCCGAACGTAGCGCACAGCGACAGGACGTAGATGAAGAAGGCGAACGGCGGGGCAATCGAGAACAACAGGACATCGATGGCCGTGAGCGCACCGCGCAAGGAAAACTCGCGCGACCAGGGCGCCACGAGGCTCCTGTATTTTCGCCACTGGATGCGTAAGAGGTCGCTCTCCCAGCGGACGCGCTGGCGATGCAGCGCCGCGAGGTTCACGGGCGCATCGGTGAGGGCGTGGGCGTTGGCGGCGAACCCGAGCTCCCAGCCCGCACGCCTGAGCTTCGTCGTGAGATCGGCATCCTCGCCGGGACCTGCTTCCCAGCCGCCGACCGATTGCAGGGCCTCCGAGCGATAGGCGGCGAAGGCGCCGGAGATGATCGGCAGCACGCCGAGCATCGTTGCAACGCGCCTGCCGACCGAAATGCTGATGGCATACTCGACCGCCTGCATCGTCGCGAGGAGGGACTGCCCGGCGTTGCGGACGCCGACATTGCCGCTGACGCCGCCGATCCGCTCATCGTCAAACTGTGCGATGATGCATTCGAGCCCGTCCCGATTGAATGTCGTGTCCGCATCCACGCAGACGATGATCTCGCCTGTGCAATAACTCCACCCGAGATTGAGCGCCGCGCTCTTGCCGCCGCGCAGCCCGGTCGAAACGAGAACGCTGATCCGATTGTGCTGGCGCAACTGCATTGCGAGCGAGGCGGTATGATCGACGGAGCCGTCGTCCACCACCACGATCTCGAGGTCCTTGATAGTCTGTTCGTGCAACGAGGCGACGGTCTTTGCGACACCGTCGCCGCCGTTGTGGCACGGCACGATGACGCTGACCGTCTTGCGGACCACGTCCGCCGGACCCGACGGGACCCTCGGAGAGGCGGCCAGCGCCGAGACCGTATTCGCGAGCACATAGCGTGGCACCTCGAAGAATATCAGGAACCAGAACGCCCTGATAACAGTCTGCGCGTCCAGACTCTGAAGCATCGCGACGAAATCGAAACCCGATCGCATGTGCACAATCACTGCTGCTGAGCTTGCCTGCTCACGAAGGTCGGTACATAGGAATCGCGATACGAGGCACGGAACATCAGTTCGTCGATGTAGGCGTAGAGCGCGACCGCGCGCAGCACGTATGCATTGAACAATGCGTTGCCTGGCACGTAGGGCAGCAGCGATGGGCGCGCATGCGGCGCCGCGACCGACAGCGCGATCGCGAACGAAACGAGCGCCGTGACGACATAGTAGGAACTCACGGCACCCAGGATCACCCAGGCGAACGAGCCGAAATATGCGAACAGCCAGATGACGTAGACATAGAATGCGGCCGACATGATCGCCTGGAACACGATGATGTCCAACGTGCCCAGGGCATCGCTCAGCGAGAAGTTCGGGCTCCACGGATTGAATATCGTCTTGAATTTGCGCGTGCGTATCCGCACCAGGCTGCGCGACCAGCGCAGGCGCTGTTTGACCAGTCCCGAGAAGGTCTCGGGAACGTCGGTCAGGGCCCAGGCCGCCGGTTCGAAGCGGACGAGCCAGCCGGCACGGCGCAGTTTTATGGTGATATCGGCGTCTTCCCCCGGGCCAACCGATTCGCCGCCGATCTGCTGGAACGCCTCGCGACGAAAGGCTGCAAACGCGCCCGACATGATGAACAGGACGCCGAACATGTCCGAGACGCGACGGCCCAGCGAGATGCTGACGTTGTATTGAATGGCCTGGAATCGAGCGAGGATTCCGGCATCGGCGTTGCGCACGGCAATGCCCCCGCAAACGCCACCGACGCGGCGATCGACGAACGGCTGCACAATGAGCTCGAGGGCGTCGCGATCGAAGCTGGTGTCGATGTCGGCGACGACGATGATCTCACCCGAACAGTAGTTGAAGCCGAGATTGACCGACGCGCTCTTGCCGGTCCTGATCGCGCGGGAGAGAAACACGTCGATCAGCCCTTCGGCTTTGAGCTTCTTGCCGACCTCGCGCATGTTGTCGGTCGAGCCGTCGTCGATGACGACAATCTGAATGTCCTGTCGCGTCTGCTCGTGGAGACCCAATATGCAGCGCCGGAGACTCGGCCCCTCGTTGTGACCGGCCAGCAGGATACTCACGGTCGGCCGATACTCCTTGCCTGACCGCCGGGTCTGACGCCCGCCCGCCGCCTCGACCGCGCCAACGGCGACCACGGCCAGCAGGAAGCGAGGCATTTCGAAGAAGATCGCATGCCAGAACATCGCGACGAAGGACGACAGGTCCAATCGTGAGATGAGAAGCAGGCCATCCGAGATCATCTAACGAAGCTCCTCGAGCAGCGCCGGAATCCTGTCGCGCTCCGTCAGGGCGATCGAAATTGTGGGCTGCGGCCGCACCGTCTTCTTGATGTGACGGGTGACTTGTTCGGCGAGCTGCTCCGCGGTTGCGCGGTCCGTCTCGGGCAGGCATACGACCACGCCGTCGGACAAGGTCGCGACAAGATCGCCCTCGCGAAGTCGCTGCAGGACGAGTTCGTGCACAAACTGCGATATCTGGTGTGCGCCCCGCGGCCCCACCTGCCGGCGGAGATCCTCGATATCGATCCTTGCCCGCCATGCCGTCAGAGGCCGGTTGTGACGACGCGCTACCGGCAGAGCGCGGCCGACGACCAAACGAAAATCCCGCAAGGAGCAACCGCCCGTCGATCGTTCGACCACCTCCGCGTGCGGGAGTTGTCCGGCGTGCAGGATCGCGACCCCGTCCGGCAGCAGATCGTAATGGCACCAATCGAGGCTGTTGGTGTGCTCCGCCGACGCATACGTGTTGCAATCAACGCAGGTGAAGCCGACCTCTGGCTCCGCGACGGTGTCGCCGCAGGCCATACACGTGATCGCGACACCGGGCTTGTCATAGTCCACACCATAGTGGCGCAACTGCTTGTGGCACTTCGGACAGACGAGGCCGCCACCGGTCTCGAATTTCGACTGCGTCCCTTGCCATGCGCAGGCGTAATGGTGCACCAGCGGCTCTTCAGACAGGAACGTGGATTTGCAGCGCACGCACACTTCACGCGCCTGCAGCCGCGAGGACTGGCAACTGGGGCACACGTGCACGCGTTCGGCGAAGCGCCGTCGCAACAGGCCGGCTTCCGCCATTTCCTCCAGGACGCTGCGCGCATTGTCGATGCCGAACAGAAGCGGATATTCGAGGACGGTCGGACTGTTCGGCTGCCAGCGCGCCTCGATCGGACAGTCGCGCGTATAGCTCAGAGCCAGCGCCAGAAGACCGTTGCGGTCGAGGCCGACGGGAATTGCCGGAAGGCACGAAACCCGGCGGGCGATGTCCTGAACCGAGGTCAGGGCGGTGGCCAGATCAGCCGCGTTCGTATTGTACAAGACGACGTCGGCCCGCGGCCTCAAGGCATCGGTGAATGCGATCATCGGGGC
>Ga0182749_1001296_pt1 | contig 19959 bp, 23 predicted proteins | sample eDN3rd37CKraftMG_FD_128875 | JGI IMG/M metagenome (GOLD analysis project Ga0182749, IMG submission 128875) | Enriched Miracle-Growth compost microbial communities from Emeryville, California, USA - eDNA 3rd pass 37_C Kraft MG (version 2) (version 2) ...
CAAGCACTTCAACAAGAACTTCGGCAGTTGCCTGGCGCTGTGGGACTGGATGTTCGGCACGCTCTACGTGCCGGGCAAGAAGCGCGAGCGCCTCACCTTCGGCTTCCCCGGCGAGCCGGACGCCCACACGGTCAAGGGCGAGTTCGTCGATCCTCTGGTGAAGGCCGGGTGGCGTCTATTCGGCGGCGTGCCCGAGCGCCTCGGTCTCGCGCAGCCACTCCCGACGGGTGTTGTGGCTCACACCGTCGATCATGCCGTGAATGGTCGTGCGCACCGGCTTGACGCCGGTGAAGTGTAGGATGTTTCGGCGGAACAATTTGAGCGCGTGGGCGCCGAACCAGAGCCGGTAGAACCAGCCGGGCATGCCCATCGTCATGATGACGCGCGCCGACTTGCCCTTGAGGACCTTCCAGTCCCCCTTCCCCGCGTGCACCGCCAGCAGGTCCGGCTGCAGCACGCGTTCGATGAAACCCTTCAGGATCGCCGGCATGTCGCCGCACCACAGGGGGAAGATGAAGACGAGATGATCGGCCGCACGGATCGCCTCGCGCGCCGCAACGAGGTCGGGCTCGAGCGGCTGCTCGCGGCGATAGCCTTCGCGCAGGATGGGGTCGAAGTTCAATTTCGCGAGCGCGAGCAAAGTGGCCTGATGGCCGCCCGCCTCGGCGCCGCGCGCATAGGCTTCGCCCAGCGCCTGAGAATAACTGTCCGGAATGGAATTGCCGACGACGATCGCGATCCTGGCCATGGCTCACCCCCATGCATGACGGCATGGGAGCTAGCGCGCCGCTCAGGTCTCGGCCTTGACCTGGCGCAACGACGTCCGCACGGCGCGCCGGTTCCAGCGCGACCGTACGAGGTCCAGGACGACGACGGCGAGGCCGGCGCCGAGCACCTGCCAGCCGGGCCTGATGCCGATATCGAAATCGAAGGCGCTGCCCAGCACCAGCATCGGCGAGACGTGGAAGCTCAGGCCGATGCCGACCGCTTCGCCGACGAAGGTGAGCGCCGCGACGGCCACGGTCAGCGCAAGAAGGCTCAGCGTCGACAATTCGCTCGTCTCCTGCCACCAGGCCGCGACGCGGTAGAGGATCAGCCAGCCGAACAGGCCCGCCGCGAAGGTCGGAACGGTGACGTCGGCCTTGGTCTGCTGGAAGTAATGGATGAGCGCGAGCAGCGCGACGACATAGACCGCTTGGTGCAATCGCCGCCAGCGCTTCGGGCCGAGCCTGCGCATCATCCCGTTGGTCGATGTGACGGCGAGCGCGGCGAGACCGAGCCAGGCCGTGCCGCCGACGATGAGATACCAGCGGTGCGTGATCTCGTGGACCACCTTGCCGAGATCGTAGCTCTGGTCGGCGGTGTAGAGCGCCACATGCGCAGCCGCATAGCAGAACGTGCCGACGCCGAGCATGCGGCGCACGTCGGAGAGCGCGCCGTAGCGGGCGATGCTGCGGAACGGCGTCACCGCGAGCGTCACGCCGAGGAAAATCAGCGTCCAGAAGCCGGCGCGATGGATGAGGTCGTTGATCGGCCGCGCGCCATGCGCGATCGCACCTGCTTCGGCCAGGGCCTTGGCTAGCGGAAAGATCAGCAGAGCCAGCGCCACAAGACGCAGCCAGGACAGGCGGCCGCGTCGGTCACGCCACAATTGCCAGGACGCCGGATCGGTCTGCATGAACCCTCTGCCGAACGGTCGGATGTGCTTTGGCCGCCCGGCACGGTGCTAGCATCGATCGCCCGACTTCGTTTGTCACGCCCGATCACAATCGCGCGCGGTCGGCGTACGGTCGGGGGATCAGCGGCCGCTGCGCGGCGCGCTCGCGGCGTGCAGGACGGCCGCCATCAGCGCCGCCGTGGCGGTGAGGATGAACGATGCGCCGATCTTGTCGCCGATGCTGAAATAGGCGATTCCGGCAAGGACGATAGCGCATACGCCCAGCGACAACGCCCAGAGAGCCAGCCAATCGATCGATTCCGCGGAGTCGACCGCTTTCGCCTTCGGCCGTGGCTTGCGTGGTGATTGGGTCGGCATTGCGGTGCCTCCAGAATTGATCAAACCGATAGAGGCACAGCGCATGCCCCGCATTGACGTAACGCAACGTGGCGCGCCGCCGTTCCGGGACCACTGCATCAAGCCGATTTGCGTCAGATCCGTGGCAAGGGCCGTCCGCCGCTCTCTTTCGACGGCACCTTCACCCAGGCCTCGCCATCGAGCACGACGTCCTCACCGACGCTGCAGGTGCAGGTGAGCCGGGCGCGGCGCTTTTCTGGCATCAATTCGGCGACCGTGACCGTCACGTCCACCGTGTCGCCGATCTTCACCGGCGCGCGGAAGTTCAGCGTCTGCGAGATGTAAACGGCGCCCGGACCCGGCAGACGCGTGCCGAGCACCGCGGAGATCAGGCTCGCGGTATAAAGTCCGTGGGCGATGCGCGTGCCGAACGGCGTCTGGGCCGCAAAGTGCTCGGACAAATGGATCGGATTGCGGTCGCCGGTGACCTCGGCAAAGCCGACGACATCGGAGGAATCGATGGTCTTGCGCAGCGTTTCGGTCAGCCCGATCGTGAGATCCTCGAAATACAGCATTTGCAAAGGCAGGATCATCGACGCGGACCTCGGTAGATTTACGGATGCAGCGGTTTGATCTGGATCACAAAAATTCGAGCGCCGATATGCGCAATTGAGGGTGCATTAACCAGTCTGGCTCCAGATCAGCAACCCTGAACGTGCGTCTTGTGCCATGATCCTCATCCGGTTCGCCATCAGCATCTTCGCCCTCGCCCTCCTCGGTCTCGCCTTCTCCTACAGTTCCGGGCAGAGCGAGCGGGAGCATGCGATGCCGGCGGTCAGCGAGACTGTGTCCGGCTAAGCGTCCACAAGGCGCCGATCAGCACCACATTGACGATCGCCAGCGCGGTCAGCATCCCGATCGTTGCCGCCGTACCGAACGCTTCGATCGTCAGCGCACCGGCCGACGGTGCGAGCGCCTGAACGATCAGGCTCGGGAACGCGAGCTTGCCCATCAGCCGCGGAAAGCGCTCCGGGCCGAACAAGGCCAGCGGCAGCGTGCCGCGGCCGATCCACGAAATTCCGTAGCCGCCGCCGTAGATCAGGATGATCAGCGGCAGGGCCGGCGCCTGGACGCTGAGCAGCGTCAAGCCGATCGCCATCAGCGTGCAGGATGCGATCATCGTCCAGACCGGGTGATAACGGCTGCCGAACAGGCGCTCAACCACGCGCGCCGCGACCTGCGCCGGGCCGAACAGCGTGCCGAGCGCGACCGCGGCGGCGGGATCGATGCCGCGGGCCTCGAGGAAGATCATCAGGTGGACGATGACGATCGAGCCGATGCCGGCGGTCAACGACAGCACCAGCGCGAGCAGCGAGAAGATCGCGCCCTCGCGCGGAATGCGCGAGGCGAAGCGTGGATCGGGCCCGCCATCCTCGGTGACAGACACGTCCCGCTTTCCGGCCCTGGGCAACACCAGCGCCTGCAGCGGCAACGACAGCAGCAAGTGGAGCACGGCATAGGCGAAGCAGGCCTCGCGCCAGCCCATATGATCGATCATGAAAGCCGAGAGCGGCCAGCAGATCGTGCTGGCGAAGCCGCCGACCAGCGTGAGGTTGGCGATCGGATTGCGCGCCTCGCTGCCGTACATGCGTCCGAGTGCCGAGAACACCGCATCGTAGAGGCCGGCGCCCATGCCCAGCCCGATGACCACCCAGGCGATGAGATAGACCGGTAGCGACGGCGCCAGGCCGACGCCAACGAGGCCGGCGGCGTGAAGGACAGAGCTCGACAGCAGCACCGGGCGGCCGCCGTAACGGTCGATCAGGCGGCCGATCTGCGGCGACACAAGGCCCGCAGTCAGAAGCCCGATCGACGTACCGCCGACGATGAAGCCGAGCGGCCAGCCGGTGTCCTCCAGGATCGGCGGCGCGAACACCGCGGGGAAATAAAACGAGGTCCCCCACCCCAGAATCTGGGCGAGGCCGAGCACGGCAATGACGAGCCGGCGATCGCGTGCGCCGGTGTGTCTTTGCGACGGCAATGGACGGACCTCCCTGCCTCCGGACGGAACCTACCCGACTTGCCCCGGGCACAGGAACGCAGCGGGGGCGTAACCCGTTGGCGCGGTGAGGAGCTCGGGGGACGTCCGCAACGATGGAGAGAACACGATGGCACAAGCCACGGGCAAGAAGGTGCTGATCCTCGCCACCAACGGTTTCGAGCAATCCGAACTTGAGGTACCGCGCGACCGGCTGAAAGCGGCAGGCGCCGAGGTCACGATCGCGTCGCCCGAACGCGGCGAGATCAAAGGGTGGGACAAGAAGGATTGGGGGCGGCCGGTCAAGGTCGACAAGACCCTCGATGAGGTCAAGGCGGAGGACTTCGATGCGATCGTGCTGCCCGGCGGGCAGATCAATCCCGATCTGCTGCGGGTCAATGCCAAGGCGCTGAAGCTCATCAAGGACTTCTACAACCAGCAGAAGGTCGTGGCGGCCGTCTGCCACGCCCCGTGGTTGCTGGTCGAGACCGGTATCGCGCGGGGCCGGAAGATGACGTCCTATCACTCGATGAAAACCGACGTCATCAATGCAGGCGCTGCATGGGAGGACTCGCCCGTTGTTACCGATCAAGGGGTGATCACGTCGCGGAATCCGGGAGATTTGGAGGCATTTTCGACGAAGATTATCGAAGAAATGGCCGAAGGCCGCCATATGCGGCGCTCTGCTGCCTGATTCGTCCGCAAACGGCGCTCAAGCGGCGGGCACCTGCCCGCCGTTTTTGTTTCAATTCTTAATTTTTCCTTGATTTTCAGCAGCTTGAGCTATGCGTTTTATGATTAGCTGCAGCGCAACATTATCCCTTTTCGCAACTGCGAAATAGACTATGTTGCGGGCATGGAATTCGACCCGGCCGTGGGGGCCGGGAACTTCAGAGACCTAAGAGGACGACTACGATGTTTGCCGCACTTGTCCGCATGATCCGCGAGTGGAAGCGCTATAACCGCAGCGTGGCCGAGCTGAGCCGCCTGGGCGACCGCGAGCTGGCCGATATCGGCATCAGCCGCTCGGACATCCAGCGCGTTGCCTGGAGCGCCGCGCAGAAGGCCTGACGCTCTCTCGCCTTCGATACGTTCACAGCCGCCCGCCCTGCGCGGGCGGTTTCGTTTTGAGGCGTTGCCGCGGGGGCGCGCTCACCCTAGTTTCCGGCCATGACTATGACACGCGTTCATGTCGTCGGCGGCGGACTGGCCGGCTCCGAGGCGGCCTGGCAGCTCGCCGAGGCCGGTATTCCGGTCGTCCTCCACGAAATGCGGCCGCTGCGCGGAACCGACGCGCACAGGACCGACGGCTATGCCGAGCTCGTCTGCTCGAACTCGTTCCGGTCCGACGATGCCGAGCACAACGCCGTCGGCCTGCTGCACGAGGAGATGCGCCGGCTCGGCTCGCTGATCATGCGCGCCGGCGACGCCAATCAGGTGCCGGCCGGCGGCGCGCTCGCCGTCGACCGCGAGGGCTTCTCCGCCGCCGTCACGCAGGCGCTCCACTCGCATCCGCTGATCACGCTCGAGCGCGGCGAGATCGCGCTGCCGCCGGACGAGTGGGACAGCGTCATCATCGCCACCGGCCCCCTCACCTCGCCGGCGCTGGCCGAAACCATCGTCAGCCTCACCGGCGAGACGCAGCTCGCCTTCTTCGACGCCATCGCGCCGATCGTGCATCGCGACTCCATCGACATGGGTCAGGCCTGGTTCCAGTCGCGCTACGACAAGGCCGGGCCCGGCGGCTCCGGCGCCGACTACATCAACTGCCCGCTGACGCGCGAGCAATATGAAGGGTTCGTCGCCGCGCTCGTCGCCGGCGACAAGGCCGACTTCAAGGAATGGGAAGCGGCGACGCCCTATTTCAGCGGCTGCCTGCCGATCGAGGTGATGGCGGAGCGCGGCGTCGAGACGCTGCGGCACGGGCCGATGAAGCCGTTCGGGCTGACCGATCCGCACACGCCGGGTGCCAAGCCCTATGCGGTGGTGCAACTGCGCCAGGACAACAAGCTCGGCACGCTCTACAACATGGTCGGCTTTCAGACCAAGCTGAAGCACGGCGAACAGGTGCGCATCTTTCGCACCATTCCCGGCCTGCAGAACGCCGAGTTCGCCCGGCTGGGCGGCCTGCATCGCAACACCTTCCTCAATTCGCCGGTGCTGCTCGATGCGACGCTGCGGCTGAAGCGGCGGCCGGCCTGGCGCTTCGCCGGCCAGATCACCGGCTGCGAAGGCTATGTGGAGAGCGCCGCCGTCGGGCTGATGGCCGGCCGCTTCGCCGCCGCCGAACGGCGCGGCGAGCGCGTGAGCGCCCCGCCGCCGACGACCGCGCACGGCGCCTTGCTCGCGCACATCACCGGCGGCCATATCGAGACCATCGACAACGGCCCGTCGTCGTTCCAGCCGATGAACATCAATTTCGGCCTGTTCCCGCCGCTCGCGCAGGAGCCGGACTACGATCGCAAGAGCCCGCTCGGCCGCGGCACCGCGAAGGCGCTGGCGAAGAAGAGCGCGATCACGCGCCGCGCGCTCGCCGATCTCGATGCCTGGCGCAGCGCGCAGGTGAAGGCCGCGGAGTAGCCTCCTGATGGCTCCCCCGCTTGCGGGGTGATCAAGACGCAAATATCCGCTGCGGCTCGCGCGACGCCCGCCACAGCAGCCATTGCCGCCTGAGCCGGGACAGCGGCTCCGGCGCAAAGGGCTCGTAGCCGCGGCGGTCCATGCGCCGGAAGGTCGGCCCGATCAGGGCGAGCGGCAGCAGCGCCGGCATGATCGCGAGCGGCACTTCGCCCGCCTCCATCGCCGCCGCCGTCAGCTGCCGGCGGCCGTGCCGGCGCAACTCGGCAAGCGCGGCGAGCAGCGCGTCGCCGTCCTTGCCGGCGAAGACCGTCTCGCGGTCGACCTTGTGCCGGTCGAGCACCTCGAGCGGAATGTAGAGCTGATGGCGTGACGCATGCCGCGGCAGCGCGAGCATGGCGCGGACGACGACGAGTGCGATGCCGGCGTGGCGCGTCAGGGTGTCGACCGCAAGCCCCTCGCCGCCGAGGATCTTCGCCGCCGCGCCCATGAGAACGCCTTCGGTCAGCGCCGCGTGGTTGTCGAACGCGTCGAGCGTCTGCAACGGGTCGTCGTAAAGATCGAAGGAGGCGGCATCGATGAAGGCCGTCAGCCGTGCCGCGTCGAGGCCGTGAAGCGCGATCGCTGCGCGCAGCGCGGCCGCCACCGGATGCGCCGCCGCCTCGCCGTCGCGCTCGCCGGCGAGCACGTCCCGCCACCATTGCAGCCGGATCTCGCCGGGCATGGGCTCGCGCGCGAGATCGCGCACACGGCCGATCTCGCCGGCGAAGGCGTAGAGCGCGTAAAGTCCGTCGCGTTTCTCGGTCGGCGCGAACAAGGTCGCAAGATAGCGGTCGAGATCATGCTCCCGCACCAGCGCCGCACAATGGTCGGCACCGTTCATGCGACGGCAATCAGCGCCGCGCCGACGCGGCGACGCTCGGCCAGCAGCACGTTGAAGGTACGCACCGCAGCGCCCGTCGGCATGGCGTCGACCGAGAGCGACGCCTCGCGAAAGCGCCGCCGCAACGTCTCGGGCAGGACGAAGGGATCGCGGCCGCCGCCGATGAGGAAGAAATCGAGCGCCTCGGCGCGGGCGAAGGCCGGTTCGAGCGCGGCCGCTGTCAGTTCGGCCAGGTTCGCGACGGGCCACGCCCAGATGCCGTCGGGAAAGCACAGCAGCGAACCGCGATGCGACATGCCGCCGAATCGGAAACCGCCATTGCCGTAGGCGTCGATCGGCGCCGGTTGCGGCAGATGCGGGGCGTCGCGGCCGCCGCTCATCGGATTACGGCTTCTCGTCCTGGTCCTCGGGGCGCGTGAGCGCGTCCGAGCCGCGGCCGACCCCGAGATAGATCAGGATCGGCGCGGCGATGAAGATCGACGTATAGGTGCCGACCAGCACCACGCCGAACATCATGGTGGCGGTGAAGGAATGGATCGCCTGGCCGCCGAACAGGAGCAGCGCGAGCAGCGCCAGCGAGACCGTCAAGTGCGTGATCACCGAGCGCGACAGGGTCTGGTTGACGGCCGCGTTCAGCAGTTCCGGCATCGGCATCTTCTTGTAGCGGCGCAGCATCTCGCGGATACGGTCGTAGATGACGACCGTGTCGTTGAGCGAATAGCCGAGAATGGTCAGCAGCGCGGCGATGCTCGTGAGGTCGAAATCGATCTGCGAGATCGACATGAAGCCGATGGTGAGCACGATGTCGTGCACGTTGGCGATCATGGCACCGAGCGCGAACTGCCACTCGAAGCGGAACCACAGATAGATCAGGATACAGAAGATGGCGAGCATCATGCCGATGACGCCGTAGGACAGAAGCTCGCTCGAGACGCGCGGGCCGACCACCTCGACGCGCTGGTAGTTCACGTTCGTGCCGAGCGCGCCGCGCACCTTGGTGACGGCCGCCTGCTGCGCGGCATCTCCGCCCGGCTGCTCGGCGATGCGGATCAGGACGTCGTCCGGCGAGCCGAACTGTTGAAGCTGCACTTCGCCCAGCCCGAGGCCGCTGAGCGTCGAGCGCATCGAGGCGAGATCGGCCGGGCCGCTGATGGTCTTGACCTCCATCAGCAGGCCGCCCTTGAAATCGATGCCGAAATTCAGCCCATGGAAGAAGTAGAGCGTGATCGCCAGGATCGACATGATTGCGGACAGCGGAAAGCTGATCCGCCGAAAGCGCATGAAATCGAATTTGGTGTCGTCGGGGACGATGCGAAGCAGACGCATGATTTATCCCCTTACAACGGTACGCGCTGGGGCCGCCACCGGCGCACCCAGTAGGCCACCATGAGACGAGTCACGGTGAAAGCGGTGAACACCGTGGTGATGATGCCGATGCCCAGCGTGACGGCGAAGCCGCGCACCGGGCCGGTGCCGATGTAGAACAGCACCGCGGCGGCGATGAAGGTCGTGATGTTGGAGTCGAGGATCGTCGCGAGCGCGCGCGAGAAGCCGGCGTCGATCGCGTTGATAGGCGTACGTCCGGCCCGCGCCTCCTCGCGGATGCGCTCGTAGATCAGCACGTTGGAGTCGACCGCCATGCCGACGGTGAGGACGATGCCGGCAATGCCGGGCAGCGTCAGCGTCGCATTCAGCAGCGAGAGCACGCCGAAGATCATGGCGACGTTGACCGCCACCGCGAGGTTGGCGAACAGCCCGAACAGGCCATAGGTCACGAACATGAACAGCACGACCATAGCGGCGCCGACATAGGACGACATCTTGCCGGCGGCGATCGAGTCGGCGCCGAGGCCGGGGCCGACGGTGCGTTCCTCGATAATGGTCAGGGGCGCCGGCAGCGCGCCGGCGCGCAGCAGAATGGCGAGGTCGTTGGCGCTCTGGACGGTGAAGTTGCCGGAAATCTGGCCCGAGCCGCCGAGGATCGGCTCGCGGATCACCGGCGCCGAGATCACCTCGTTGTCGAGCACGATGGCGAAGGGCTTGCCGACGTTCGCCTGCGTCGCCTCGGCGAACTTGCGCGCGCCCGAGGTGTTGAAGCGGAACGAGACGATCGGCTCGCTGGTACGCGGGTCGAAGCCCGGCTGCGCGTCGGTGAGGTCGGCGCCCGAGACCAGCACGCGCTTCTCGATGACATAGAGCTGGTTCGACTGCTTGCCGGCGCCGTGCAGCAGCTCGTCCTCCGGCGGCAATGCGCCCTGCTGCGCCTGCTCCGGCGACACATTGGTGTCGACCATGCGGAAGTCGAGCTTGGCCGTCTTGCCGAGCAGTTCCTTCAGCCGGGTCGGGTCCTGCAGACCGGGCACCTGCACCAGGACGCGGTCGCTGCCCTCGCGCTGGATCAGCGGCTCGACGGTGCCGAGCTCGTTGACGCGGCGCTCGATGATCTGGATCGACTGATCGACCGACTGGCGCACGCGCTCGACGATTGCCGGCTCGGTCAGCGTGAGCCGATAGAGGTCGCCGTCGTTGGTGATCTCGAGGTTGCGCTGGCCGGTGGCGCTGAGAATCCCGCCCAGCGGCTGCGACAGGCTGTTGAGTTTCTCGCGCGCCTGCGCGGCATTGGCGCCTTCGCGGATGCGCACCTCGACGCCGTTGCCGCGCACGACGAGGCCGGTATAGCCGATGCGCGCGTCGCGCAGCACGCGGCGCACGTCGTCACGCAGCGTCTCCAGCATATCCTTGCGCACGGTCTTGGTGTCGACCTCGAGCAGGATGTGCGAGCCGCCCTGCAGGTCCAGGCCGAGCACGAGATGGCGCTGGGCCCATTTCGGCCAGGCCTCGACCGTCGCGGTCGGCAGGAAGTTGGGTACGGCACATAGACAGACGACGAGCGCCGTGAGGATGATCGCCGCCGCCTTCCACCGCGTGAAATAGAGCATGACGTTCCGACTTCAGAAGCTTCGCAAAAGCCGCCCCCGGCCCCTCAACCGGCCGCGTCTTCCTTGACCGGCTCACCCTTGGAACGGACATCGGTGACCATCGACCGGACCTGGCGGATGCGCACACCGTCTGCGATCTCGACCTCGATCTGCTCGTCGTCGACGACCTTGACGACTTTGCCGATGAGGCCGCCGTTGGTGACGACGGTATCGCCGCGCCGCACCGACTTGACCATGTCCTGGTGCGACTTCACCCGCTTCTGCTGCGGCCGCAGGATCAGGAAATACATGATGACGAAAATCAGCGCGAAGGGCAAAAGCTGGATCAGGAGCCCGCCCTCGCCGCCTGCCCCGCCAAACAGCCCTTGCGCATATGCAGGCGTCACGAACATCGACAATCCTCATCCTTTCGAAACCGGCAGCCTCGGGACGAGACGGCTAAAGCCCCTCGCCGGCGCGGTAAATTCGCGCGGACTATAACCGCCGCCCGCTCAATTGCAACGCTGGCCGCCGGCAAAAGCCGGCCAATTCGAAGCGTTTGACGGCCGCCGGCGCTTGCCGGGTCACCCTCGCCCCGCTAAGAGCAGCCACATTTACGGAACGCAAGACACCTCGCCAATGGCCAAGCCCAAGACCGCAAAAAAGCCCACCCGGAGCGCCTCCAGGAACTCCGCCCGCCCGACGGCGAAACCGGCCGCCGGACCGGGCTCCGACGTGCTCACGCCCGAGGTCCTGCGCCGGATCGCCGACGCGCTCGAACGGCTCGCACCGCCGGCCAAAGCCGCGCCCGACCTCGATGCCGCCGACGCCTTCATCTGGCATCCAGAGGGCCGGCTCCTGCCGGTGCCGCACGTCAACCGCGTCGAGATGTCGCTCCTCAAGGGCGTCGACCGGGTACGCGACACTTTGGTCGAGAACACCGAACGCTTCGCCAAGGGCCTGCCGGCCAACAACGTCCTGCTGTGGGGCGCGCGCGGCATGGGCAAGTCGTCGCTGGTCAAGGCCTCGCACGCCGCGGTCAACGCCACCTTCGCCCGTCAGAGCGAGCGCGGGCCGCTGAAGCTCATCGAGATCCATCGCGAGGACATCGAGAGCCTGCCCGAGCTGATGGCGGTGACGCGCGCCTCGCGCTATCGCTTCATCGTGTTCTGCGACGACCTGTCGTTCGATGCCGACGACACCAGCTACAAGTCGCTGAAGGCGGTGCTGGAAGGCGGCATCGAGGGCCGGCCGGAGAACGTCCTCTTCTATGCCACCTCGAACCGGCGGCATCTTCTGTCACGCGACATGATCGAGAACGAGCGCTCGACCGGCATCAATCCCGGCGAGGCGGTCGAGGAGAAGGTCTCGCTGTCGGACCGCTTCGGCCTCTGGCTCGGCTTCCACCGCTGCAGCCAGGACGAATATCTGGCGATGATCGACGGCTACGTCGCGCATTTCGGCATCAAGGCCGACAGCGAGCAGTTGCATCGCGACGCCTTGGAATGGTCGACGACGCGCGGCGCCCGCTCCGGCCGCGTCGCCTGGCAGTTCATCCAGGACCTGGCCGGGCGTCTCGGCGTCGCGCTGAAGGATTAGCCTCGTGCCCCGAATGCGACGCAACATGAGCGAAGCGAAATGATGCGTCGCTGATCCGGGCCTTACCGAGCACGGACCTCAATACGATCCCGGGCCTGCAGCGCACCACGACGTGCCGCGCTGCGCCCGGGACACATCCCGAGATTCGATCGCTCAGTTGCTGGCGAGATACTTGCGCGGATCGACCGGCGTCGAGCCCTTGCGGATCTCGAAGTGCAATTGCGGCGAGGACACGTTGCCGGTCTGGCCGGCGCGCGCGATCACCTGCCCGCGCCTGACGCTGTCGCCCCGCTTGACCAGCAGCTCGCTGGCATTGGCATAGGCCGAGACGAAATTATCGGCGTGGCGGATGAGCACGAGATTGCCGTAGCCCTTGAGCTCGTTGCCCGCGTAGGCGACGACGCCGTCTTCGGCCGCCTTGATCGGCGTGCCTTCCGGCACGGCGAGGTTGATGCCGTCATTGGTCGTGCCGTTCGAACGCGGTCCGAAAGCCTCGATGACGTGACCGGTCACCGGCCAGCGGAACTGCGGCACCTTGCTGGCCGCCACCGCTTCCGCCTGCTTCACCGGGCTGGCCGGGACCGCCGCCGGCTCCGGCGTTGCGATATGGGCGTTCTCGGTCGGCACGGTGCCGACATTGTCGACCGTGGGCGCTGCGGCCGCGACGACTCGCGGGCGCTCGACACGCTGCGGAGCAGGCGCAGGAGCCGGCTGCCGGGCCGCAACGCGCTCAGGCCCGCCGCGCGACGGCACCTTGATCTGGTCGCCGATATTGACCTTGGTGTAGGGCTGCAGGTTGTTGAGGCGCGCGATCTGGCTCAGCGTCATGCCGTAGCGGCGGCCGATACCGATCAGGCTCTCGCCCGGCTGCACGACATGGACGTCGGTGCCGCCGGCGGTCCGCGCCGGCGTCGGCGCTGCGGCGCGCACCGGCTCGGCGCGCGGTGCGGCGACCTGCGGCGGCGCGGTGCGCGCGGCCTCGTAGCGCGGCGCGGCGGCCGGCGCATCGCCCATCACGTAGCGCGGAATGACCAGCCGCTGGCCGGAATGGATCAGGCTGGCGCTGCGGATGCCGTTGGTCTCGAGGATGGCGTGCGCCGGCACGCCGTATTTGCGGGCGATGGTGTCGATCGTGTCGCCGCGGCCGACGACGATCGGCGTGCCGCCGTTCCAGGTCCAGTGGCCGGCCGGCTTCGACGGCGCGGCGGCGACGCGGGCCTCCGTCACCGACCCGGTGTAAGCGGGCGCGCGCTCGCCGGGCCGATAGGCGCCGAGGCCCTGCGCACCGCTGGCGACGCCGGTCGGCACGCTGTAGGGCCGCGTCGCGGTCGGAGCCGGTAGCGGCTGCGCATCGACGTGGCGGCTCGGGCGCGTGGCGATCGAGCCGGTGACGTCCTGCGGCGGTGTGCGGCTGTTCGAGGCGAAGGGATTGGAGTCGAAGCGAGCGGAGTCTGCGCATCCGGCGACGGTCACCGCGACCGCGGCAAGCAGGACGAAGCGCGACCAGTAACGCGGCCGGAACGGCACCGTGAGACTCGGCATAGGCTTACTCACTCACACGCGGGAAACGTAGAGTTTGAATAAACACGCCTCAGGTAAAAAAGGCTTTAAGGCTACTGGAAAGTTAGCCGCTATTCCGCCTGCGCCGCATACCGCTACAGTTCGCTCGCCCGCCCCGACAAGAGCGGCACGAACCGCACCGGGATCAGTTCCTCGCGGTCGAGGCCCGTTGAGGTTTTGGTAAGCTTGACGATACGTTGCGTCCCGTCATGCGGGCCGAGCGGCATGAGCATCGCCCCGCCCTCGGCGAGTTGCTCGACGAGCGCCTCCGGGACGCGCTCGGCCGCCGCGGTGAGCAGGATGCGGTCGAAGCGCGCCCGCTCCGGCGCTCCGGCAAGTCCGTCGGCGACGACGACTTCGACATTGCCGCAATTGAGACTCTCCAGCCTTGCGCGCGCTGCGTCAGCGAGCGTACGGAAGCGCTCGAGGCTTACCACCTCGGCGGCCAGGCGCGACAGGATCGCCGCCTGATACCCCGAGCCGGTGCCGATCTCGAGCACCCGGTGTTCGGGCGCAAGATCGAGATGTTCGGTCATATAGGCGACGACGAAGGGCTGGCTGATGGTCTGGCCGCAGGCGATCGGCAGGGCCCGGTCGGCATAGGCGCTGGCGGCGAATTCCTGCGGCACGAAGGCGCTGCGCGGCACCTCCTCCATCGCCCGCAGCACGTCCTGGTCGGCAATGCCGCGACGGCGCAGCGTCAGAAGGAATTCCATGCGCCCGACATCCTCCGTCACGTTCGCTCCGACCACCCCTTCTCCCCCCTCGTGACCTTCCCCGCGCCGCATTTTTAGCACGTTTCGGCGCACACTGGTCGCGCCGGCGGCCTCCGATGTATGCTGCGTCCTGCCGCCCCATGGAACTCGGTGACGGTGAGGTACATTGTGGCTGGAATTGGGGAGAATGGCATGACGCAATCCTCGCTGACGCCGGCACGCCTTCTGGTGGTCGAGGACGAATACCTGATCCGCATGCTGCTCGAGGACATGCTCGACGACCTGGGCTACCAGGTCGCCGCCGCGGTCGGCACGCTCGCCGAAGCGCGCGACGCGGCCACGAGCGGCGACTTCCAGGCCGCCATCCTCGACGTCAATGTCGATGGCGAGCAGATCTTCCCCGTCGCCGAGATCCTCGCCGGCCGCGGCCTGCCCTTTGTCTTCGTCACCGGCTACGGCGAGGGCTCGCTGCCCGAGAGCTATCGCAACCGTCCGGCGTTGCAGAAGCCGTTCCAGGCGGAGCGACTGAAAGAGACGCTCGACGGTCTCCTGCCGGTGGGCTGAGCTTTCCCCGCGCAAGCGCAGCGGGGTGACGGCTAGTCGAACACGTCCGCCAGCCTGGTGAGGAACGGCTCGTCGGTCAGGTCGAGCCGGAGCGGTGTCACCGAGATGCGGTTTTCCGCCAGCGCCGCGAGATCGCTGCCGGGCGCCGCGCCGACCACGCCGCCGCGTCCGAAGGCGATCCAGTAGTAGGGATTGCCGCGCCCGTCGTGGCGAGCGTCAATGCGCAGCAGTTCCTGGTCGCGCTTGCCCTGCACCGCCACGGATATGCCTGCCACCTCGTCCGGCGGACAATCGGGGAAATTGATGTTGACCAGCACGTCCTTCGGGATGCCGGTCTTGAGCACGCGGCGGATCACCTCCGGCGCATGCGCGATCGCGCATTCCCAGGGCGGGACGCGCTTGGTCGAGAACGAATAGGCCTGCGATAGCGCGAGCGAGGGAATGCCCAGCACGGTGCCTTCCATCGCCGCGGCGATGGTGCCGGAATAGGTGACGTCCTCGGCGCAGTTGCGGCCGCGGTTGACGCCGGAGAGAACGAGGTCCGGCTTCTCCGGCAGGATGTGGCGCACGCCCATGATGACGCAGTCGGTCGGCGTGCCGCGGACCGCGAACTGCCGCTCGCCGGCCTCGCGCAGACGCAGCGGATCGTTGAGCGACAAGGAATGCGAGACGCCGGACTGGTCGGTCTCCGGCGCCACCACCCAGACCTCGCTGCCGATCCTGGCGGCGATTTCCTTACAGGCGTCCAGCCCCGGCGCGTGAATGCCGTCGTCGTTGGTGACAAGAATTCTCATGCTGTTTCCTTACCTCCCCCGCTTGCGGGGGAGGTCGCCGACCGCAGGTCGGCGGGAGGGGGGATTCACGCGCGAACGCGCAACAGCGCGCCCCCTCCCCAACCCTCCCCCGCAAGCGGGGGAGGGAGACCACGCTCCGTGCCGCGTCATCATCACTTCACTTTCTCGATTTTCGTCACGCCGCCCATATAAGGCTTGAGCGCGTCGGGCACCGCGATGGCGCCGTTCTCGTCCTGATAATTCTCCATCACCGCGATCAGCGCGCGGCCGACGGCGACGCCGGAGCCGTTGAGCGTGTGCACGTAAGCGGGCTTGCCGTCCTTGCCGCGGAAGCGCGCGTTCATGCGCCGCGCCTGGAAGTCGCCGCACACCGAGCACGATGAAATCTCGCGGAACATGCCCTGCCCCGGCAGCCAGACCTCGATGTCGTAGGTCTTCTGCGAGGCAAAGCCCATGTCGCCGGTGCACAGCGTGACGACGCGGTAATGCAGGTCGAGCTTCTTCAGCACCGCCTCGGCGCAGGCGAGCATGCGCTCGTGCTCGTCCTTCGACTTGTCCGGCGTGGTGATGGAGACGAGCTCGACTTTCGTGAATTGATGCTGGCGGATCATGCCGCGCGTGTCCTTGCCGGCGGCGCCCGCCTCGGCGCGGAAGCACGGCGTCAGCGCGGTCAGCCGCAGCGGCAGTTCGTCTTCGGCGACGATGGATTCGCGCACCAGATTGGTGAGCGGCACCTCGGCGGTGGGGATGAGCCCCAGACGACCTGTCTTCATATCGTTCGCGGCGGCATTGACTTTGAACACCTCGCCGCCGATCGCCCAGAATTGATCGTCCTCGAATTTCGGCAACTGCGCCGTGCCGAACATCACATCGTCGCGCACCATCAGCGGCGGGTTCACTTCCGTGTAGCCGTGCTCGCCGGTATGCGTGTCGAGGAAGAGCTGGCCGAGCGCGCGCTCGAGCCGCGCCAGGCTTTTCTGCAGCACGACGAAGCGCGCGCCCGAGAGCTTCGCCGCCAGTTCGAAATCCATCTGGCCGAGCGCCTCGCCGAGTTCGAAATGCTGCTTCGGCGCAAAGGCGTAATCGCGCTTCTCGCCGAAGCGGCGGTACTCGACATTGTCGTGCTCGTCCTTGCCGGTCGGCACCTCCGCGAGCGGCGTATTCGGCATCGTCGCCAGGAGGCCGCCCGGTCCGTTGAGCTCGTCGTCGAGCCGCTTCGCCGCCGCCTCGAGCTCCGGCAGCGTCGCCTTCAGCTCGCCGACCTCGGCCATCAGCGCCGACGCCCGCGCCTCGTCCTTCGCCTTCTTGGCCTCGCCGATCTCCCTGGACGCCGCATTGCGGCGCGCCTGCGCCTGCTCGAAGGCGGTGATGGCGGCGCGGCGATCCTCGTCGAGCTTGAGGATCCGCTCGATCAGCGCCTTCAGGTCCGCCTGCGGCATGCCGCGGCGGGCGAGCCCGCCCTCGAAGGCCGGCAGATTCTCGCGGATCCATTTGATGTCGTACATGGCACCCTTGCCGTGTCATGCCCCGCGAAAGCGGGGCATCCAGTCGTCCCGGGCCGACGAGAGGGCTCTCGACGCTTCGGATCGCCGCCACGTTTTGCGGATACTGGATCGCCCGGTCAAGCCGGGCGATGACAGTTCGGAGGACGCCCCTACTCCGCCGGCTTGGCGTCGCCGCCGGCCGCGGCCGCCGCCTTCGCGGCCGCCTCGCGCGCCGCGCGCTTCTCGACCATGCGCACCGACCAGATCGAGCCCTCGAACAGGATCATGAGCGGCACGGCGAGCGACATCTGGCTGATGACGTCGGGCGGCGTCAGCACCGCGGCGAGAATGAAAGCGCCGACGATGAAATAGCGCCGTTTCGCCTTCAACTGGTCGGAGGTGATGATGCCGATGCGGCCGAGCAGCGTCAGCACCACCGGCAACTGGAAGGCCGCGCCGAAGGCGAGCACCAAGGTCATCATCAGCGACAGATACTCGCCGACCTTCGGCATCAGCGCGATCGAGGCTTCCGTCGATGTGCCCGGCTGCTGCATATGCAGCGAGAAGCGGATCAGCATCGGCAGAACGAGGAAATAGACGACGAGCGCGCCGAGGGCGAAGAAGATCGGCGTCGCGACGAGATACGGCAGGAAGGCCTTACGCTCGTGCCGGTAGAGGCCCGGCGCGACGAACATGTAGATCTGCGCCGCGACGATCGGGAACGACAGGAAGGCGGCGCCGAACATCGCCAGCTTGAGCTGCGTGATGAAGTATTCGAGCAGCGCCGTATAGATGAATTTCGAATTCTCCGGCCCCGCCACCCAGACGAAGGGCCAGACCAGGACGTTGTAGATGTCCTTGGCGAAGACGAAGCACAGCGCGAAGGTCACGCCGAAGGCGAGCAGTGCCTTGATCAGGCGCGAGCGCAGCTCGATCAGATGATCGATCAGCGGCGCCTTTGTGGCCTCGATGTCCTCGTGCGTCATGCGGCGTCCCCGGCCCGCTTCGGCGCCTCCTCGGGCGGCGGCTCGGCCGGAGCCGGCTCGGCCGGCACGAAGTCGGCATTGCTGACCGCCGGCAACGGCTCAGGCGGCGGCACGTCGATCGGCGGCGGCGCCAGATCGGGCGGCGTGGAGGCCGCGCTGGCTTGCGCCTCGGCGGTGTCGGCCGCCGCGGCAGCCGCAACCGTCTCCGCCGTCGAGCCCTGCTCGGACGGAGCCGCCGGCTTGGTCTCCGCCAGCGGATCGAAATTCGTGAACTCCGACACGCTGCTCTTGAGGTCCTCGGCGTGCTTCTTGAGATCGGCCATCTCGGCCTCGCGCAGCGCTTCCTGGAACTGGCCCTGGAACTCGGCCGACATGCGCTTGACCTTGCCCATGTAGCGGCCGACGGTGCGCAGCACGGTTGGCAGCTCCTTCGGCCCGATCGCGATCAGCGCGACGATGCCGATGACGACGAGCTCGCCCCAACCAATGTCGAACATGCGTGAACCAACTCCCGCGCGCCGGCCGGCCTCAGGCGCGGCCGACCGCCGTTTCCCCCACCGCGCAGTCTATCAGGAGCGCACGCTCTCGGCGCGATGCTCGGCTTCCGCCTTCGGCGCGGCCGAGGTCTCGATGCTCTTCGGGGTGTCGGTCTTCGCGGCCGCGGAATCGTCCTCCGCCATGCCCTTCTTGAAGGCCTTGATGCCCCCGGCGACGTCACCCATGAGGTCGGAGATCTTGCCGCGCCCGAACAGCAGCATCACCACGACGATGACGATCAACCAGTGCCAAATACTCAGCGAACCCATCGGGAAATCCTCCGCAGCGACGGGTGTTTCGCACGCCATCCCGCCTGTGTTTCAGTCGCAAGCTAGGCTTACAAAGAGGCAAAAACAAGCTTTTCAGCCGCGGCAAGGCGGCACGCGGCCGCACTTCCGCGCCGGGAGTTAATGTTAGGATTGAAGCGCTTAGCCGGCGTCTTTGTCGGCTTCGGCAGCTTCGGCGGCCTCCGCCGGCTCGGCCGTCGCTTCGGCTTCGGCTTCGGCTTCGGCTGCTACGGCTACGGCTTCAGCTTCGGGTTCGGCTGCAGCTGCGGCCGGCGCCTCCGGCTCATGGGCCGGTTCCGCAGACGGCGCGAGCGCAAGGTCGAGATCGCCCGGATCGAGCGGCTCCTCATCGTCGCGCAAGGTCGTGTCGTCGGACGGGACCGGCACCGCGAAGCCGGTCGGCAGGCCGCCCTCGATGAGGCCGGCGCCCTTGAGTTCCTCGAGACCCGGCAGATCGCCGACCTCCTCCAGTCCGAAATTGGACAGGAAGGCCTCGGTGGTGCCGTAGGTGATCGGCCGGCCGGGCGCCTTGCGGCGGCCGCGCGGGCGGATCCAGCCGGTCTTGAGCAGCACGTCGAGCGTGCCGGCGGCGGTCTGCACGCCACGGATCTCCTCGATCTCGGCGCGCGTCACCGGCTGGTGATAGGCGATGATGGCGAGCGTCTCGATCGCGGCGCGCGACAGCTTGCGCGTCTCGACCGTCTCCTTGGTCAGGAGCCAGGCGAGATCGGGCGCCGTGCGGAAGGTCCACTTCTTGCCGATGCGCACGAGATTGACGCCGCGTGTCGCGTATTCGGCGCGCAGCAGCCCCAGCGCCTGCTTCAGGTCGACGCCGTCGGGCAGCGGCTTCGCCAGAGTCGCCTCGTCGAGCGGCTCGGGCGCCGCGAACAGCAAGGCTTCGAGCAGGCGCAACTCGTCGGGACGAGCCGCCGGTTCCAAGGTGTGGTCGTCGCTCATCGGCGCCGGCTCGTCATTGCTGACGACCTCGAATTTGGGAGCCAC
>Ga0182749_1001300_pt1 | contig 19925 bp, 18 predicted proteins | sample eDN3rd37CKraftMG_FD_128875 | JGI IMG/M metagenome (GOLD analysis project Ga0182749, IMG submission 128875) | Enriched Miracle-Growth compost microbial communities from Emeryville, California, USA - eDNA 3rd pass 37_C Kraft MG (version 2) (version 2) ...
ATCACTCCCGCTCAGTGGGTGAGATCTCTTGCTTCTCTCACTACTTCCATGAAACCATTGCCGATGGCCATGTGCTCCCACAGCGGCGTGGGGCGAGCAGTCTGCTCGCAACTCACACAGGGTACCCGAACCCGACGGGCGCCCCAGCATTCGCTGACTCACAAGCAACAAGGAGCATCACCATGGATTGGCGCGACAAGGCTGCCTGCCTGACGGTCGACCCCGAGCTGTTCTTCCCGGTCGGGAACACCGGCCCCGCGGTCGACCAGATCGAGAAGGCCAAGGCCGTCTGCGCACGCTGCACCGTCACCGAGGTGTGCCTGCAGTACGCCCTCGAGACCAGCCAGGACTCGGGCGTCTGGGGCGGCCTCTCCGAGGACGAGCGTCGCGCCCTCAAGCGCCGCGCCGCGCGCGCCCGCCGCGCCAGCTGAGCCGGGCGTGACGCCGCGCCGCGGCATCCGCTCTCAGCTCCCCTGACCCCGCTGGATGTAGCGCAGCGGGATGTCGATGGTCACCTCGGTGCCCGATCCCACGATCGTGTGCCAGTCGATGGTGCCGCCGAGCTCGCCCTGGATGAGGGTGCGCACGATCTGCGTGCCCAGGCCGCGCCCGACCTGCCCCTCGGGCAGCCCCACGCCCGAGTCGCGCACGCGCACCTCGAGGCGGTCGTCGCTGCGCTCGGCGAGGATCTCCACGGTGCCCTCCTTGCCGGCGAGGCCGTGCTCGACGGCGTTGGTCACGAGCTCCGTGAGCGCAAGCGCCAGCGGGGTCGCGTATTCGCTGGGCAGCGTGCCGAAGCGACCCGACGAGTGCGTCTGGGCGCGGGTGTTCGGCGCCGCGGCGACCTCGGCGACGAGCTTGAGCACGCGGTCGAAGACCTCGTCGAAGTCGACGTTCTGCGCGAGTCCCTCCGACAGCGTGTCGTGCACGACCGCGATCGCCGACACGCGACGCATGGCCTGCGTGAGAGCCTCGCGCGCCTCATCGGAGTGCGTGCGCCGCGCCTGGATGCGCAGGAGCGACGCCACCGTCTGCAGGTTGTTCTTGACGCGGTGGTGGATCTCGCGGATCGTCGCGTCCTTGGTGATGAGCTCCTGCTCCTGGTGGCGGATCTCCGTGACGTCGCGGCACAGGACGATCGCGCCGATGCGCGTCCCCTGATCGCGCAGCGGGATCGTGCGCAGCGACACCGAGACGCCGCGCGCCTCCATGTCGGTGCGCCACGGCGCGCGGCCGCTCACCACGAGCGGCAGGCTCTCGTCGAACTGCTGCTTGTCGGGGAGGATGCGGGTGGCCACCTCGACGAGGGACTCGCCCTCGAGCTCGTCGTCGAAGCCCATGCGGTTGAACGCCGACAGCGCGTTGGGACTCGCGAACGTCACCATGCCGTCGACGTCGAGCCGGATGAGTCCGTCCGAGGCACGCGGGGCGCCGCGGCGCGGCGACGTGGGGGCGTTGAGGTCGGGGAACTCCCCCGACGCGACCATGTGGAACAGGTCGTCGGCGCAGTCGTTGAACGTGATCTGCTGGCGACTCGGGGTGCGCGTCTCGCCGAGGTTGGTGTGGCGGGTCAGGACGCCGATGACACCGCGCGGCTCATCCCCCTGCTCGGCCTTGCGCAGGATGGGCACGGCGCGCACACGCGTCGGCGTCTCCTCGAACCAGTCCGGCGAGGCCGAGTCCACGATCCGCGCGTCCCGATACGCGTCGCGGATCTGGGTGCGCCACTGCGGCCGGACCCGGTCGCCGACGATGTCGCGGTAGAAGAGCGTCGCCGCGCCGCTCGGGCGGGTGTGCGCGACGGCGATGAACGAGTCGTCCGGGGTGGGCACCCACACGACGATGTCCGCGAACGCGAGATCCGCGAGGAGCTGACCGTCGCCGACGAGCCGGTGCAGCCATTCGACGTCCGCCTCGCTCGAACGACCCTGCGCGTAGACGAGATCACTGAGGGTCGACACGCCACCAGCCTAAGGGAACCGCGCGAGGGTCCCGTCTACGCGGAGCGCCGCTCCCGCCGCCCGCGCTCTGCGCGACGCCGCCCGCCGATCGCTGCGGCGGCGTGCTCCTCCGCGCCGAGCGCGGGCAGCACGACCTCCCCCGCGAATCGGCGGACCGCGAGCGTGAACGGCGACCGGGGCGCGACCTCCGACAGCGGACGGGCGCCGAGCATCGCGGCATCCGCCGAGCGGGGGTCCAGCGGGAGGAAGGCGACGTCGGCGATACCGGCGAACCGGTCGAGGGTGCGCCGCACCTGGCCGCGCGGGTCGATGCCCAGCGCCCCGGGGCGGAGCCGGTTCGCGACGACCGCGACCGGCGTCGCGCCGACGAGTCCGCGCAGGTCGGCGCTGCCGCGCACGAAGCGGGCCGCTCCGAGCGGATCGGCGGAGAGGACGGCGACGACGAGATCCGCCGCCCGCAGCGCGGCGAGGGTGGCGGCGTTGCGCCGCGGTCCATCGAGGTCGCTCATGATCTCCTCGTCGCTCTCCAGCGGCGCGGCGACGTCGACCACCGTGTAGTCGCACCAGTCCCGGCACGCGGCGAGCGCCGCGGCCACACGCGGCGACGTCAGCTCCGGCCAGCGGGACGGACGGTTGATGCCGGTGAGCACGTGGAGGGCGCCGTCGGCGAGGGTGAGCGGCGCGCTGATGCGGGTGAGCTCGGCACCGTCGAGATCACCGCGCTCGGCCTGCCGGCACGCGGCGGGGAAGCCGGGGCCCTCGTCGGCGAGCCCGAGCGCGAGGGCGAGGGACGGCGCGTGCGTGTCGGCGTCCACGAGCCCGACCCGCCGGCCGCCGCGTGCGAGCTCGGCGGCGAGCGCGACCGCGACGGTGGAGCGGCCGGGCGCTCCCGCCGGTCCCCACACGGCGATGACGGCGCCGCGCGCCGGCTCGCGCGCGGGGGCGGGCGACGGCGCCGGAGCGCCCACCGCATCGGCGACCCGCCATCCGGGACTCTCCACCGGCAGCGCCTCGCCGAGCCCCGCAGCCTCGGCGAGGCGGATGGCGTCGGGCTCATCGGCGAGCGGCACGATGCGCATCCCGCGTCGATCGCACGCGGACACGAGCTCGGGCGTGAGGGTGCCGCGGCTGATCGCCAGCACGAGGACGTCGCCTGCGGGCATCCCCTCTCCGGCCGCGCCGAGCGCGTCGACGACCGCCGCGCGCGCCGGATCCTCCGCCGCGACGAGCAGCACCTCATGGCCCTCGTCGCGCAGCTCGGCGGCCAGGAGCGCCCCGTGCGGGGCGTCCACCGCGACGACGACGCGCATCACGACCCCGCGGCCGGGACGACCGACAGCGCGGACTCGGCGGCGATGGCGGCGAGCGTGTCCGCCACGTCGGCGCGGGGGATCACCAGCTCGACCGTCGCCGCCCCTCCCCCGATCAGGGAGTCGTCGCGGGTCACCGACACGACGGTCGCGTCCGCGACGAGGACGGCGGGAGCGCCGTAGCCGCCCTGCTCGCCCGGAGGAGCCGCCCACACGTCGACGACGCTTCCGGCGTCGACGGATGCCGGGACGTCGATGGCGCTGCGGACGACGACCGTCGTGGTGCGCGCGGCGTCGGCGGATCCCACCGCCGCGACCGGCACGAGCTCGCCCTCGACGATCGTGCGCGTGGCGACGAGACCCTCGGCGATGCCGTCCGGCGCCAGGTACGCGTCACGGCTGGCGCCGAGGGCGACGTCGACGACGCGCAGCTCGTCGGCGGACACGACCTCGCCCGGCACGATGGTGCGCGCGGCGGCGTACACGGGGGCGGTGGTGCGGGACGCGGCCACGACGAGCCAGACACCTGCGATCGACGCCGCGATGAGAACGATCCCCAGGAAGAACCGCGCATCCGCCCAGAACGCACGCGGCCTCGGACGAACGGTGTCGAGAGTCGTCATGGGACCCATCGTCGCCGAATCCCGCTGACCGGGTCCGGCGTTATCCACAGTGGTGTCGCGCGGAGGCGCGGAACGGGGTTCGGCGCCATAATGGGGACATGCCCGATGCCCCCACGTTCGGCGTGCGCTACCTCGACCCCGCCCAGGTCGCCGAGCTGCTCGGCGTGACGGTGGACGAGGTCATCGCGCTCGCCCTCGAACGGCGCCTGCGCGGCATCAAGACCGGCACCCCCGCGCGCTGGCGCATCGAGGAGGCCAGCGTCGCCGACTACATCGAGGACGAGACCGAGGCCACGCGCCGGCACGCGCTGTGGGAGGGCTCGAACGCCGCGAGCTTCCCCGAGCTGTGGGGTACCGGCATCGTGCGGCACGGCGACTGATCCGCGGCGCTACCCCCGCGCGAGCTCCCCGTCCTCCAGTCGCACCCACACGATCGCGTCGAACGCGACGAGCCGGAAGCCGGTGACCTCGCTGCGGCGGCGGGGCGATCCCGCATCGTGGAGCGCGAGGTCGAGGTGGTCGGCCCCGGCACGGTCGACGGTGCCCGTGAGCGTGCGGCCGCCGTCGAGGCGCACGGCCACGCCCACGCGGCGGCGTGCGGCGTCGCGCAGGACGTAGCCGAGCCCCATGCGATCGGCGAGGACGCGGCGCCGTCCCGGCTCCGCCGGACGCGCGCTGCGCAGGACGTCGACGTGCGACAGACCCACCGCTCGCACGGCGGCGAGGGGCACGACGACCACGCCCGCGTGGGCGCCGGGCTGCTCGAGCGCGACCCAGTCCGCGCCCACCGCCGTCAGGCGCCCGGCGGCCACCGTCCCGTCGCGCAGCTCGAGGGTCGGCTCCCCCGCGGATTCGCCGTCCGAGACGAGCGCGGCGAACCGCTCGCGCAGCATCACCCGGGACAGCCGCAGGCGCTCGGCCTCGGTGTCCAGCGCGGTGCGCTCGGCCTCCCACTCGGAGTCGAGCTGGTCCTCGAGGTCCTCGAAGAAACGGTCCCAGCGCATGCTCCTCCTGCGTCGCCGTGCGCGCGTGTGCGTGCCCGGCCGAGCGTAGACGCATCATCACGGAATCATCACAAGTTCTCCACAGACCGGAAGACGCCCTCCCGCCGCGACACGCCCGTGTGCTGTACTGCAAGGCATATCTGTTCGCTCATCGATCCCCCCGTCGATCATCGAGATAGGCCACGCATGACTCCGCAGGCCGAGAGCAGTGCTCTTCGAGGCCCCGTCCGCCGGACAGAGGCGGAACTCCACGAGTTCTTCGCCCCGCAGCGCACGCCGACGACAGCCCTGCCCGAACCCTCGCCGTTCCTCGAGAACCTCACACGCGGCGTCCTCGAGGTGCTGGCCGGCGTCCGCGACGTCGACCAGCTGGCCCGCTGGCTCACCGAGGACGCGTATCGCGTCCTGGTGACGCGGGCGAACCTCGCCACGCGCGCCCGCAGCGCACGCGGCGTGGCGGCGACGAGGCCCCAGCACACGATCGTCTCGGTGCACCATTCGTCGCCGGCAGACGGTATCGTCGAGGCAACCGTCATCGTCTCGGCCCCCGCACGCACCCGCGCGGTGGCCCTGCGCATCGAGGGGATGGACAGCCGCTGGCGCTGCACGTCCCTGGCGCTGCTGTAGGCGACGACGTCACCCTGGTCCACCGGGTCGCTCACAATGGGGTGGCGGCCCGGCTCATCGTCGCGCGCCCCGCACCTCCGCGGGCGCCCCGCTCCCCGCGAGGCCCGCGCCGGGCGCGCCTGCGGAAGCGGGGCGCTCTCAGGTGCCACGACGTGCGGCAACACGCCGCGCGCATCCGCACAACGCGCCACGTGAACCGCCGTGGAGGACCGCACGCCACGCTCAGGTGTCACAAAGTGCCGCAATGCGGGCTGCGAGACCACACATTGCGCCACGCGAAGTCCGCGCCACGCGAAGCCCGCGGCACGCGCTACTGCTTGTACGACGCGAGGAAGTTCCCGAGCCGCTCGATCGCCTCGGTGAGCACACGCGCCTCAGGCAGCGTCACGATGCGCAGGTGGTCGTTGTCCGGCCAGTTGAAGCCGGTCCCCTGCACGAGCAGGACGTGCTCGGCGACGAGGAAGTCGTACACGAGCTTGCCGTCGTCGTGGATCTCGTGCACCTCGGGGTCGAGCCGCGGGAACGCGTAGAGGGCTCCGGCGGGCTTGACGCACGAGACGCCGGGGATGGCCTCGAGACCCTGCCACGCGGCATCCCGCTGCTCGTGCAGGCGCCCGCTCGGGGCGATGAGCGCCTCGATCGACTGCACCCCCGACAGCGCCGCCTGCACGGCATGCTGCGCCGGCACGTTGGGGCACAGGCGGGTCGAGGCGAGCAGCTGGATGCCCTCGAGGAACCCGCGGGCGTGGTGCTTGGGGCCGGTGATGACGAGCCATCCGGAGCGGTAGCCCGCGACGCGGTACGTCTTGGACAGCCCGTTGAAGGTGAGGCACAGCAGATCGGGGGCGAGCGTCGCGGTGGGGATGTGCTCGGCGTCGTCGAACAGGATGCGGTCGTAGATCTCGTCGGACAGGAGCAGCAGCGAGTGCTCGCGCGCGATGTCCACGATCCCCTGCAGCGTCTCGCGTGTGTACACGGCCCCGGTCGGGTTGTTCGGGTTGATGACCACGATCGCCTTCGTGCGCGGCGTCACCTTGCTGCGGATGTCCTCGAGGTCGGGCTGCCACCCGGAGGCCTCGTCGCTGCGGTAGTGCACGGGTGTCCCCCCGCCGAGGCTCGTCATGGCCGTCCACAGCGGATAGTCGGGCGCGGGGATGAGCACCTCGTCGCCCTCGTCCAGGAGCGACTGCATCACCATCGTGATGAGCTCGGACACGCCGTTGCCGAGGTACACGTCATCGGGGCCGAACGACGGGAAGCCGGGCACCTCCTCGTAGCGGTAGACCACGGCCTGGCGGGCGGCGAGGATCCCGCGGCTGTCGCTGTAGCCGTGCGCCGTGGGGATCGACGCGATCATGTCGCGCACGATCTGGAACGGCGCCTCGAAGCCGAACGCCGCGGGATTCCCGGTGTTCAGCTTGAGGATCGTGTGCCCCTCGGCCTCGAGCCGGTCGGCCTCGACGAGAGCCTCTCCACGGATCTCGTAGAGGACATCCTTGAGCTTCGACGACTGATCGAGGGGGCGCAGACTGGTCACCGGCTCAGGATATCGCCGAGCCGGTCAGGCCAATGGACACCCCGTGGCCCGCACGGGACCACGGGGCGCCCCGGCATCCGTCAGCGCTTGTCCAGCCGCTTCGCGCGCTGCGCCGAGATCACCTGGAACACGAGCGTCGCGATGATCGCGATGAGGAACACCGCCGACGCGATCACGTTCGCCTGCGGCGGGATGCCGCGCTGGGCCGCCACGTAGATGTACACCGGGAAGGTCTGGACGCTGCCCGACGTGAAGTACGTGATGATGAAGTCGTCGAAGCTGAGGCTGAACGACAGCAGGGCGGCGGCCACGATGCCCGGCAGCAGGAGCGGGAACGTGATGCGCCAGAACACCGCGCGCGGGGACGCGTACAGGTCGCGTCCGGCCTCCTCCAGCGCGGGGTCGAGCGACAGGACGCGGGCGCGCACCGTCACGACCACGAAGCTCAGGCAGAACATCGTGTGCGCCAGGATGATCGTCAGCAGGCCTTTGTTGATGCCGGCGGTGAGGAACTGCGCGGCCAGGCCCGCGCCCATGACCACCTCGGGGGTCGCCATCGGCATGAACAGCAGGAGGCTCACCCCGGTGCGACCGCGGAAGCGGTAGCGCACGAGGGCGATCGCGATCGCGGTCCCCAGCGCCGTCGCGGCGAGCGTCGAGACGCCGCCGACGATGAGGCTGTTGCCGAACGCCGCGCACACGTCCGCCTGGGAGCAGACGTTGAGCCAGTTGTCGAACGTGAAGCCGTTCCACGAGATGTTGGAGCGGTTCGCGTCGTTGAACGAGAACACGAACGTGTAGACGATCGGGATGAGCAGGAGCACGAAGGCGATCGTCACGTAGACGGGCAGGAGCCACCGGCCGAAGCCGACGCGTCCGGCGGCCGGCTTGTAGACGCGGTAGGGCACGGTGGCGGGCGTCGCGGGCGCGGTCACAGCAGGTCCTCCGTCCCCGAGCGGCGGATGTAGAAGCTCACGAACACGAGGATCACGGCCATGAGCAGGATCGACAGGGCGGCGGCCTGCGGGTAGTTGACCGTGATGAGGAACTTCGACTGGATGACGTTTCCGATCATGGCCGTGCCCGGTCCGCCGAGGAACGACTGGCTCGCGTTGACGTAGTCGCCCGCGGCGGGGATGAACGTCAGCAGCGTGCCGGAGATCACCCCGGGGATCGACAGCGGGAAGGTCACGCGCAGGAAGGTCTGCGCCGGGCTCGCGTACAGGTCGCCACCCGCCTCGATGAGGCGCTTGTCCAGCCGGTCCAGCGACGTGAACAGCGGCAGCGTCATGAACGGGATGAAGTTGTACGTGAGACCGAACACGACCGCGAAGCCGGTGCCGGTGATGTGGTCCTGCGGCCCCATGAGGCCGAGGAACTGCAGCGCGCCGACGACCGGTCCCTCGTCGGAGAGGATCTGCTTCCACGCGAGGGTCCGCAGCAGGAAGGAGATGAAGAACGGGGCGATGACGAGCACCAGCAGGAGGTTGCGCAGCATCTTGCGCTCGCGGATGCGCACGCCGATGAAGTAGGCGATCGGGTAGCTGATGAGCAGGGCGAACACCGTCGCGAGCAGGGCGTACCAGAACGAGCGGAGGAACTGCGGCCAGTACTCGACGATGACGTCGACGTAGTTCTGCCACTCGAACCCGTAGTAGAAGGCGCCGTACTCCTCCGGGTCGTTGATGCCGAACGACGTGAGCAGGAGCGAGACGAACGGGACGATGAAGAACAGCGCGAGGTAGAGCAGACCGGGCAGCAGAAGGACGGCGGCGATCCAGCCGCCGCGGCGCTTGGCGCCCGCTCCCCCTGTCGCCTGTCCGCTCGCCGGGACGAGAGCGGCGATGGCCACGGCTAGGCCGCCTCGCCGTCGGCGTCGTCGGCTGCCGGGGCGTCCAACTCGCTCTCGTCGGCGTCGGCGGCCTCCGCCTTCGCCTCCGCGTCCAGGCCGAAGCCGTGGTCGATGCGCCACGACACCCACACCTCGGCGCCCGCCGAGTAGACGGCGCCGAACACCATGTTCTGCTCGAACACGGTGATGGGCCCGATGCCCGGCATGTCGACGATGTACTGCGTGCTGGCCCCCGTGAAGGACGCGTCGACGATGCGTCCGGGTCCGAGGACGTTGTGCGTGCTGCCCAGCTGCGGCTCCGCGCCGGAGAGGGTGAGCTTCTCCGGCCGCACGCCGACCGTGATCTCTCCCGAGGTCGCCACGGCCCGCTCTTCCGGCACCGACACGATGCCGCCGGCGGTGCGCGCGGTGACGAGCCCGCCGCCGGTGGAGACGACCGTGGCGGGCAGCAGGTTGGACTGGCCCAGGAAGGCGGCCACGAAGCCCGTCTTGGGCAGCTCGTAGAGGTCCTGCGGCGATCCGAGCTGCTCGATGCGGCCCCGGTTCATGACGGCGACCGTGTCGGCCATCGTCATGGCCTCCTCCTGGTCGTGCGTCACGTGCAGGAACGTGAGGCCCACCTCGCTCTGGATGGCCTTGAGCTCGAGCTGCATCTGGCGGCGCAGCTTGAGGTCCAGCGCGCCCAGCGGCTCGTCCAGGAGCAGGAGCGCGGGGCGGTTCACGACGGCGCGGGCGAGCGCGACGCGCTGCTGCTGACCGCCCGAGAGCTGGCTGGGCCGGCGGGACGCCACGTGGTCGAGCTCGACGAGGGCGAGCGCCTCATGCGCGCGGGACACGGCATCCGCCACCTTGCGTCGCTTGAGGCCGAACGCGACGTTGTCGAGGATCGACATGTGCGGGAACAGGGCGTAGCTCTGGAACACCGTGTTGACGGGGCGCTTGTGCGGCTTCACCGCCGTAACGTCCTTGCCGCCGATGAGGATGCGACCCGCCGTGGGCTCCTCGAGGCCGGCGACCAGCCGCAGCGTCGTCGTCTTGCCGCAGCCCGAGGGTCCGAGCAGGGCGAAGAACGAGCCGGCCGGGATGACGAGGTCCAGCTCCTCGATCGCGGTGAAGCCCGGGAAGGTCTTGCGGATGCCGTCGAGCTCAAGGTCCGCGCCGGAGTCTCCGAAACCGGTGGCCGCCACGTCAGGCTCCCAGTCCGACGGCTTCGAACTGGGCGCTGTACTTCTGCTGCTCGGGGTTGGTGAGCGTGCGGAACAGGTGCGCCTGCGACAGCGTCTCCTCGTTCGGGAAGATGAGCTGGTTGTCGACCATCTCCGGGTCGATCTTCTCCATGGCCTCGCGCGCGCCGGCGACGGGCGTGATGTAGTTCACCCACGCCGCGACCTCCGCGGCGACCTCGGGCTCGTAGTAGTAGTCGATGAGCTTCTGCGCGTTCGACTTCTGGTGCGATCCGATCGGGATCAGGAAGTTGTCGCTCCACAGCGTGCCGCCGGAGTCCGGGAGGGCGAAGGCGAACTTGTCGCCGACCTCGGCGTTGATGGCGGTGATGTCACCGGACCACACGATCGCCGCGAGGGTGTCCTCGTTCTTGAGGTCGTCCGCGTAGGAGTTGCCCTTGATGTTGCGGATCTGGCCGTCCTTGACCTGCTTCGCGAACTCGTCGATGGCGTTGGAGAACTCGGCGTCGCCCCACGAGTCGGAGGAGATGTCGACGCCCTGGCTGAGCATGATGATGCCGATCGTGTCGCGCATCTCGCTGAGGACGCCCACGCGGCCCTTGAGCGACGGGTCCCACAGGTCGGACACGCTCTTGAGGCCCTTCGGCAGCTTCTCCTTGTTCCACGCGAGGCCGGCGAAGCCGGACTGCCACGGCATCGTGTGCGTCCGGTCCTCGTCGAAGTCGGGATGCTGGAGGCTCGGCGTGAGGTTGGCGGAGGCGTTGGGCATCGCCGACTTGTCGAGCGTCTGCGTGAAGCCGGACTGGATCCAGATCGACGCCATCCAGTCGGTGAGGCACACGGTGTCGGCGCCGATGTCCTGACCGAGCTCGAGCTGGTCGCGCACCTTCGCGAAGTACGTGTTGTTGTCGTCGACGGCGACGTCGTACTTGACCGCGATGCCGGACTTCTTCGAGAACGCGTCGAGCGTCGGGTGGCCGCCGGCGTCGTCCTCGTCGAGGTAGAACGCCCAGTTGGCCCAGACCATCGACTTCTCGGTGTCGGACAGGTCCGCGCCCGGCGTGAGCGAGGGCTTGGCGCCGCCGCCACCGCCGCCGCCCACCCGACCCGAGCACGCGGCGAGGAACGCGGCGAGCGAGAGCGTGCCGGCGGTCATGAATCCGCGGCGGGTGAGCTGTGCCGCGCGCGCCTGGGCGATGAGGGCACGGACGGCAGGGTCCTGGGGCAGGGGTCCTCGAGTCATGGACACTCCTCGGTCGAACGGTCATCATCGCGCGGACGCGATTATGCGGGTAAGAGATCCTTGCACGGACAGGACCTCAATTTCGACGGAATCCGCACCTCGAAACAAGGAATTCACACGAATTGTTGCGATCCTGTGTCCAGATCCTTGGAATCCGAAGGGCACTGCTTCCGCTTCGGGGCGTCCGGATGTCAGGATCGTCGCATGTCACGCCAGGGTCAGCTCGACGACGTCTCCAAGCGCATCATCGAGCAGCTGCAGGAGAACGGCCGCCGCAGCTACGCCGAGATCGGCAAGGCGGTGGGCCTCAGCGAGGCCGCCGTGCGTCAGCGCGTGCAGCGGCTCACCGAATCCGGGGTCGTCCAGATCGTCGCCGTCACCGACCCCATCCAGGTCGGCTTCCATCGCCAGGCGCTCATCGGCATCCGGGTGACCGGCGACTCGCGCGCGGTCGCGGCGGAGCTCGAGAAGGACCCCTACATCGACTACGTCGTGCTGACGGCCGGAGGCTTCGACATCATGATCGAGGTGGTCTGCGAATCCGACGCCGACCTCATCGACATGCTGAACAGCCGCGTGCGGACCATCCCCGGCGTCGTCTCGACGGAGTCGTTCGTGTACCTCGAGCTGCGCAAGCAGACGTACGACTGGGGAACCCGCTAGCGGGCGATCACTTCTTGCGGTCGGCCGCCCGGCGCTGGGCCCGATTCTGCGGGGCCGGGGCGCCCGCGGGAGCCTGGCCGTCCGTGCGCTGGCCGAACGCCCCGCGCGCGGCGGGCTGCTCGGCAGCGGCCTGCGGGGCGGCGGCGGCGTTCGCGGCGGCCTGACGCATGCGGTTCGTGGCCGCCTGCTGCACCTGGCCGCGGTCGTTGCGGACCTCCACCTCGCCGGCGTCGTTGGCCGCCGAGTACTCGAGGCCCTGCGGCGCCGCCGGCACCGCCGACAGCCCCTTCGCCTCGACCTCGGGCTCGCCCTCGCCCTGACGGCGCACCTCGACCTCGAGGTTGAAGAGGTAGCCGACCGACTCCTCCTTGATCTGCGCCATCATCGTCTGGAACATCTGGTAGCCCTCGCGCTGATACTCGATGAGCGGGTCGCGCTGGGCCATCGCCCGCAGGCCGATGCCGTCCTTGAGGTAGTCCATCTCGTAGAGGTGGTCGCGCCAGCGGCGGTCGAGCACCTGCAGCACGACACGGCGCTCGAGCTCACGGGTGGCCGCCTCGCCGAGCGTCTTCTCACGGTTCTGGTACGCGATGCGCGCGTCCGACAGGAGCTCGCGCTTGAGGACCTCGGTCGTGATGCGACCCTTGTTGCCGGCCTCGGCGACGACCTCGTCGATCGTCACGCCGACCGGGTAGAGCGTCTTCAGCTCGGTCCACAGGGCGTCGAAGTCCCAGCTCTCGGTGTGCCCTCGGCCGGTGTGGTCGTCGATGATCGCGTTGATGGCGTCCTCGATGAAGTGCTGCACGCGGTCGGCGATGTCGTCGCCTTCGAGGATGTGCCGGCGGTCGGAGTAGATCGCCTCGCGCTGACGGTTGAGCACGTCGTCGTACTTGAGGACGTTCTTGCGGATCTCGGCGTTGCGCGACTCGACCTGCGACTGCGCGCTCTTGATCGCGCGCGAGACCATGTTGGACTCGATGGCCACGTCATCGGGGAAGTTGGTGCGCGCGAGGATGGCCTCCGCGGCGCCCGACTGGAACAGGCGCATGAGGTCGTCGGTCAGCGACAGGTAGAAGCGGCTCTCGCCGGGGTCGCCCTGGCGTCCCGCACGTCCGCGCAGCTGGTTGTCGATGCGGCGCGACTCGTGGCGCTCGGTGCCGAGGACGTAGAGACCGCCGGCCTCGATGACCTTGGCCGCCTCGACGGCCGCCTTCTCGCGGGCGGCCTCGTAGACGGCATCCCACTCGGCCTCGTACTCCTCGGGCGTCTCGACCGGGTCGAGGCCCTTCGCCCGCATCTCTTGCACCGCGATGAACTCGGCGTTGCCGCCGAGCATGATGTCGGTTCCGCGGCCGGCCATGTTCGTGGCGACGGTCACGGCGCCCAGACGTCCTGCACGGGCGACGATCTCGGCCTCGCGCGCGTGGTTCTTCGCGTTGAGGACCTCGTGCTTGATGCCCTTCTTCGCGAGCAGGCGCGACAGGTACTCGCTCTTCTCGACGCTCACGGTGCCGACGAGGACGGGCTGGCCCTTGGCGTGGCGCTCCGCGATGTCCTCGACGACCTGGGCGAACTTGGCCTGCTCGTTCTTGTAGACGAGGTCGGGCTGGTCCTTGCGGATCATCGGCTTGTTCGTCGGGATCGGCACGACGCCGAGCTTGTAGGTCGACATGAACTCGGCGGCCTCGGTCTCGGCGGTACCGGTCATGCCCGCGAGCTTCTCGTAGAGACGGAAGTAGTTCTGCAGCGTCACCGTCGCGAGGGTCTGGTTCTCGGCCTTGACCGGGACGCCCTCCTTGGCCTCGATGGCCTGGTGGATGCCCTCGTTGTAGCGGCGACCCACGAGGATGCGCCCGGTGTGCTCGTCGACGATCATGACCTCGTCGTTCATGACGACGTAGTCGGTGTCGCGCTTGAAGAGCGCGAGCGCCTTGATCGAGTTGTTCAGGAAGGAGATCAGCGGCGTGTTGGCCGACTCGTACAGGTTGTCGATGCCGAGGTAGTCCTCGACCTTCTCGATGCCGGGCTCGAGAACGCCGATGGTGCGCTTCTTCTCGTCGACCTCGTAGTCGACGCCGGCCTCGAGCGTCCGGGCGATCTTGGCGAACTCGACGAACCAGCGGTTGGCCTCGCCCGACGACGGACCGGAGATGATGAGCGGGGTGCGGGCCTCGTCGATGAGGATCGAGTCGACCTCGTCGACGATCGCGTAGAAGTGGCCGCGCTGGACGAGGTCCTCCTTCTGCCACGCCATGTTGTCGCGCAGGTAGTCGAAGCCGAACTCGTTGTTCGTGCCGTAGGTGATGTCGCACGCGTACTGCTGGCGGCGGACCTCGGGGGTCTGCCCGGACACGATGGTGCCCGTCGTCATCCCGAGCGCGCGGTAGACGCGGCCCATGAGCTCGGACTGGTAGCCGGCGAGGAAGTCGTTGACCGTGACGACGTGCACGCCCTTGCCGGCGATGGCGTTGAGGTAGACGGCGAATGTCGCGGTGAGCGTCTTGCCCTCACCGGTCTTCATCTCGGCGATGTTGCCCAGGTGCAGGGCGGCGCCGCCCATGATCTGGACGTCGTAGGGCCGCTGCCCGAGCGTGCGCTTGGCCGCTTCACGGACGGCGGCGAACGCCTCCGGCATGAGCTTGTCGAGGCTCTCCCCCGCTTCATAGCGGGCGCGCAGCTCGGCGGTCTCGCCGCGCAGCTCTTCGTCGGTCAGCTGCGCGTAGTCCTCTTCGAGCGCGTTGACTGCCTTGACGACCTGCTGCAGCCGGCGGAGGATTCGGCCCTCACCGGCGCGGAGCAGTTTCTCGAGCGGGTTTGCCACGGACGATCTCCATCTTTCGGGCTGTCGCGGGCGGGATTCCGCCCATGTCCGCGCACGCCGTCGGGCGCCCTGCGGGCATACCGTCCCATGTTATCCGTTCGTGACCTGCGAAGGGGCTGGAGATGACCGCCGGGTTCCCTATGCGTGCGGCGGAGGGTCGGACGAGAACACCGGGACAGAGGCGTCGGGCACCGTGCGCGGCGGCAGCCCGGCGATGATCGCGACCACGCCCAGCCCCGCGACCGCGACGAACGAGGTGATCGACGAGAGCGCGGAGAGGGCGATCAGCGGGCCGCTCGGGGCGCCGCCCGTCGCGACCGCGACGAGCTGGAGGAGCACCGGCGGCGTTGCGACGACCGCGAGGGCGATGAGCGGCGTCCCGCGCAGCCCCTGCGGCACGACGCCGGCGCGGGCGACCTGGATGCCGGCGACGATCGCCGCGGCGAGGGCGAGCGCCAGTTGCCCGTAGTTGAGCGCCGTGCCCCAGAAGATCATGTCGGCGTCCGGCGCCATCGCGGTCCGCGCGGGCAGGAGGTACCCCACGTACGGGACGAACGCGGATGCCGCGAGCACGAGCAGCGCAGTCGCCCCGAGCGGACGCCGCGCGACGACGCTGTGCGACCCGAGGGCGAAGATCACCATCGCCGCGGCGAACGCGACATCCGCCCCGACGGCGACCACGAGCGAAGCAGATGCGAGGTAGGACTGCAGCCCCGCGAAGGGGACCACAGCGCTCACGACGAGCAGGCTCCCCGCCCAGATCCAGTCGCGCGTGGCCGTCGGCGCCATGACCTCATGCTATCTGTGCGGAGCCCGCCCCGTCACGCCCGTCTATACTCGCTATTACATACCGGGTATGCAGAAATGGGGCGAATGTCCGTACGTCAGAGTCTGCTGGCGATCCTCGATCAGGGTCCCTGCTACGGCTACCAGCTGCGCGCGGAGTTCGACCGCCGCACCGGCTCGACGTGGCCGCTCAACGTGGGTCAGATCTACAACACGCTCGACCGGCTCGAGCGCGACGGTCTCGTCGCGAAGGGCGAGGCGGATGCGCAGGGGCACATCTACTTCTCGATCACGGATGACGGGCGGTCCGAGGTGCACGGCTGGCTGACCGCTCCGGTCCGGCGCGGACCGGGCACGCGCGACGAGCTCGCGATCAAGCTCGCGCTGGCCGCGACCCTCCCCGGAGTCGACGTGGCCGAGGTCATCGCGCAGCAGCGCCGCGCGTCGCAGCAGCAGCTCGACGAGCTGCGCGCCTCCGTGCGGGACGACGACCCCTCCGATCCGGAGGATCTCGCGCGCGCCCTCGTCGTCGACTCGATGATCTTCGCGGCCGAGGCCGAGCTGCGCTGGCTCGACCACGCGCAGGAGCGTCTCGCGCGGCATCCCGAGCACGCCCTGTCCCTCGCCCTCTCGCTCGAGCGGCCCAAGCGCGGCCGCCCGGCGGCCCGCGCCGCCTCCTGATCGTCGCCCCGGGGTCTCCCAGGCGGCGGGACTACCCTGAAGCGTGACTTCCGACGATTCCGCGCCCGCCGATCCCGCGACCGAGACCGACACGTCCGCCGAGCCCGCCCCGATGACGTTCGCCGATCTGGGCCTGGGCGCTCCGCTGCTGAAGGCGCTCAAGGACGTCGGCTACGAGACGCCCTCGGCGATCCAGGCCGCCACGATCCCCGCGCTCCTGGGCGGCCGCGACGTCGTGGGCCTCGCGCAGACCGGTACGGGGAAGACGGCGGCGTTCGCCCTGCCGTTCCTCGACCGCATCGACCTGTCGCAGAAGGCGCCGCAGGCGCTCGTGCTCGCCCCCACCCGCGAGCTCGCCCTCCAGGTGTGCGAGGCGTTCGAGCGCTACGCCGCGCACCTCAAGGGCGTCCACATCCTGCCCGTGTACGGCGGTCAGGGCTACGGCGTGCAGCTGTCGGCGCTGCGCCGCGGCGTGCACATCGTGGTGGGCACGCCCGGACGCATCATGGACCACCTCGACAAGGGCACGCTCGACCTGTCCGAGCTCACCTACCTCGTGCTCGACGAGGCGGACGAGATGCTCAAGATGGGCTTCGCCGAGGACGTCGAGACGATCCTCGCCGAGACGCCGGACACCAAGCAGGTGGCGCTCTTCTCCGCGACGATGCCCGCCGCCATCCGCCGCATGTCCAAGCAGTACCTGCGCGATCCGCAGGAGATCACCGTCGCGACCAAGACGACGACCTCGTCGACGATCACGCAGCGCTACCTCGTCGTGTCGTACGCGCAGAAGCTCGACGCCCTGACCCGCTTCCTCGAGGTGGAGAACTTCGAGGGGATGATCGTGTTCGCGCGCACCAAGAGCGCCACCGAGGAGATCGCCGAGAAGCTGCGCGCCCGCGGGTACTCCGCCGCCGCGATCAACGGCGACATCGCGCAGGCGCAGCGCGAGCGCACCATCAACCAGCTCAAGTCGGGCAAGCTCGACATCCTCGTCGCGACCGACGTGGCCGCGCGCGGTCTGGACGTCGAGCGCATCTCGCACGTCGTGAACTTCGACATCCCCACCGACCCCGAGTCGTACGTGCACCGCATCGGCCGGACCGGGCGCGCCGGCCGCACCGGCGACGCGATCAGCTTCGCGACGCCGCGCGAGCGCGGCCTCGTCGCCTCGATCGAGCGTGCGACCCGCCAGCCGCTCACCCAGGTGCAGCTGCCCAGCGTCGACGAGGTGAACGTCACGCGCCTCGCGCGGTTCGACGACCGCATCACCGCCGCGCTCGGCCAGACCGATCGCATCGAGCGGTTCCGCGACATCATCGCCCACTACGTGCGCCACCACGACGTCCCCGAGGTCGACGTCGCCGCCGCCCTCGCGATCGTCGCCCAGGGCGAGTCCCCGCTGCTGCTCGACCCGGACCCCGAGCCCGAGCCCGATCGCCGCCGCGAGGGCCGCGGACGCACCGACGATCGAGGCGCGGGGGCACCTCCGCGCCGTCCGCGTCCCGCGCACGGCAACATGGCCACCTACCGCATCGCGGTCGGCAAGCGCCACCGCGTCGAGCCGCGTCAGATCGTCGGCGCGCTCGCCAACGAGGGCGGGCTCGGCCGCGGCGACTTCGGCGCCATCCAGATCAAGCCGTCCTTCTCGCTCGTCGAGCTGCCCGCGGATCTTCCCGCGGCGACGCTCGATCGCCTCAGCGGGACGCGCATCTCGGGTCAGCTCATCCAGCTCCGCCTCGACACCGGCGGTCCGTCGCGTCGCGACGACCGGCCGCCGCGACGGGACGATCGGCCTGCGCGCCGCGACGAGGGCGACGACCGTCCCGCGCGCAAGCCGCGGCATCGGCGCGACGATCGCGGCTGAGCCCGCGAGTCGCACGCCCTCGGCGAACCCGAGGCGGACCCCCAGGCGGGGAAAAGTAGGATCAGGGCATGGCCGGGTTCTGGGGCAAGCGCAAGCGTGAAGCGGATGCGGCCGTGGCCGCGCAGGATGCCGATCTGGCCCGCCGCGCGCAGACCGCGCTCGTCGCGGCGGATGAGCGGGTGCGTCTCACCGCCGACGAGCTCGACTTCGCCGAGGCGGAGCTCGGGACGGGACCGACCAAGGACCTGCGCGACGCGCTGACGGCGGTGCGCACGCACCTCGCCGAGGCGTTCCACCTGCACCAGCTCAACCACGACGACATCCCCGACACCCCGGAGGAGCTGCGCACGCGCAACGCGCGCATCGTTCAGCTGTGCGAGTGGGCGGAGAGCCTCCTCGAGGAGCGCACCGCCGCGCTCGCGCGACCCATCGAGCTCGCCCGCCGCGCGCCGCAGATCCTCGCCGGCGTGCGCGCACAGGCGGCGCGCCTGCGCGATCGCCTCCCGACGGCCACGGAGACCCTCACCCGCCTCGAGGCCCGCTACACCGACGAGGCGCTGCGCAAGATCTCCGCCAACCCCGCCGAGGCCGAGCAGCTCCTCGGATTCGCCGAGCACAGCGCGGGGATCTCCGAGCGCCGCCGCGACGCGGGGCAGCGCGAGCAGGCGAACCTCGCCCTGGAGGCCGCGACCGAATCGGTGCGCCGGGCCGCGACGCTCATCGACGCGGTCGAGACGTTCGAGATCGAGGCGCTGCGCGCCGAATCCACCTTGAGCGCGGTCATCGAGGACTCCCGCGGCGACATCGTCGCCGCGCGCGAGGCCCCGCAGTCCCCCGCCGTGCAGGCGGCCGTCACGGCGCTGCAGGAGGCGCTCGCCGCGCTTCCACCGGCCGGTGCCAGGACCGACCCGTTCGCGGAGCTCACGCGCCTCCGCGAGGCCAACACCGCGCTGGACGCCGCGATCCATGCCGCGCGCGAGCGCGCGGCGCGACCGGTTCCGTCCCCCGAGCAGGTGCGCCACGCGATCGACGACGCCGACCGTCAGCTCGCCGTGACGCGCGACGTCATCGCGGGACACCGCGGCTGGATCGGGGCCGACGCCCGCACGCGTCTCGCGGAGGCCGAGCGCGTACGCCTCGACGTCGACCGGCTCGTCGGCACGGCCGCGGCCACCGGCGCCGCGATCGTGCCCGAGGACGATCGCGAGCAGGCGCTGGGGCTGGCCCGCCGCGTCGGGTTCCTCGCGAACGAGGCGCTGCAGCTCGCGCAGCGCGACATCGACGCCTCGCGTCCGCAGGGCACGATGGACGGCTGGGGCGGTCAGGGTCGCCAAGGCGGGAGCGGCCCGTGGGGCGGCATCCTCGGCGGCCTCGTCATCGGCAGCCTGCTCGGCGACATCTTCGACTGACGCGAGGTGCGCCGCAACGGGCCGCCGCGGCGGGTCGGCGCGGCATCCACTCACCACGAGTGGGACACGCTCCCGGGGTGTGTCCCACTCGTGGTGGGCGCGGCATGCTGCGGGTCACCGTTTGTGGGACACGACTTCCGGGTGTGTCCCACTCGTGGTGGGCGCGGCATGCTGCGGGTCACCGATTGTGGGACACGAGTTCCGGGTGTGTCCCACTCGTGGTGGGCACGGCATGCTGCGGGTCACCGTTTGTGGGACACGCGGGCGCGCGGCAGCACCCCGCGCCGCGTCAGGCGGGCGCGCTGCGGCACCCGCGCCGCGTCATTCGGCCGGAGGCGGAGCCGCCGCGGTCAGCGA
>Ga0182749_1001301_pt1 | contig 19913 bp, 20 predicted proteins | sample eDN3rd37CKraftMG_FD_128875 | JGI IMG/M metagenome (GOLD analysis project Ga0182749, IMG submission 128875) | Enriched Miracle-Growth compost microbial communities from Emeryville, California, USA - eDNA 3rd pass 37_C Kraft MG (version 2) (version 2) ...
ACGTTCTCGCCCGCATCGCCGACACGCCGATCACCAGGCTGGAGCAATTGCTTCCGTGGAACTGGCAGCAAGACATGCTGAACGCTCAGGCGGCATAACCTGCGGCCTCCACCGGAGGCTTACACCATCGATGGCCTGGAGCATGAACCGATGCCGCCGCTTCTGCTGTGACGTCAGCCGGCGGTCGTCCGGGACCGTGCGCCCAAGCAGGGCACGCAGAAGCCGGTCGATCGCCTCGATCCGATCGAAACCGTCAACATTGAGCGGCACGATGGCCGCGAGTGTACTACCCGGCGGTACGCCGGGAAGCCGCAACAGCCGGATGGTCTGTCCGTTCGCGTCGAGGAGGATGTGGGTGCCTTGCTCGTCCGACTGCGCGGCTGGTTCGCGCAATTCGGTATAGAGATTGTCGGCCGTCGGCAGCACGATGGGCAACTGCGTGAGCAGCACGGCGCTGGTGTCCGCCTGTGCGGACCAGAACACGGGACCCTCTCCAGCATTCAGCGACGGCGGGACGAAAAAACTGCAGCCCCCATTTGTGGCGAAGTTCGCGCACTTGGGCGGGACTGTCAGCGCGCGCAAAATCCTTTTGGTACTCGGTATTTCGTCTGAGCCATTCCCAGGCGAGATCAGGAGAGTCGAGGGCGTCCAAGTAGTCGTAAACCTTGGAAGACCGCCAGCGCGATATGTCGGGCGTCATCGTGTGTTTCCTCGTTGCCGCAACGTAGGGTGGCAACGATGCCAAGATTCGGCTGATTGTGAACCCCTCAAGAAAACGCCGGGTGATGCCTCGCACGCACCGCGCTAGCGGCCCTTCTGAAGAAGCTGCCGATAGCCGTGCTCGGTCATCCATCGAGCGCGCGCCAGATGGCTGTCATGGACACGCCGTGCACGCTCAGGATCGAGGTCGGGATCGATACCGAAGATGACTGCCACCGCTTCCCGCCAGTCTGCGCCATCGGTCGCGGCGTCGAGGACGCGCATATATTCCTTCATATGCGCCCGGTCATAGTCCGTGAGTACGGCGCTTTCCGGCGGCTCATCCAGGAATTGCGGCTCTTTCATTCATTGTCCCCAAGCGGGAAACGATATCTGTGAATGGGCAAAGTGTGAACGAACTTCATTGTCGAGCGGACGGATGCCAGGATGGTGACATCGTCGTCGAACAAAGTTCGGATTGACGACGTGGAATGACTCGATAGCGACACCGAGGCGCGCAGTCCTCACGGACGCTTTTTATCATCTGCTGCATTGGCGCCCCGCATGACCATCACGCCTTCTCCTCTGTCGGTGGCCATGAACACGATGCCATTAGCCTCGAGCGCGCGACGCACTTGGTCGCGGGTTGATTCATAGACACGCAGCCTGTTCTCGGATTCGAGACGTCTGAGTGCGGTCAACGATACCTGGGCCTTGTCGGCAAGCGTCTCCTGATTCCAGCCAAGCAACGCTCGTGCGGCCCGTGACTGACGGGCGGTGATCATGAACCGGATCACCGCCACACGTCACGGCGTAGAAGCGAGAACTACGATGATAATAATCGTTCTTGATCTGAATGCCACCCATGTCTATTTCTCGGCGCTTCGAGTCAGATTGCGGACATAGGTGATTCGGTCACCGCGAGCGCTACGGTCGCAACTATGATGGTCCTCGCATCGCGAGCCGGGCGGAGCCCGGCGAGCGGCGGCCGTGCCGGTGAGGCGCGGCCGCGCCGCCGATGCACTTTTGCGGATTGGCGTGGTGGCGGAAAGCCGTAGAGCCGGGTTTGCGGCTCTACGGCGCGGGTGGTTATCCTGTCTTGAGGTGCTGCATGCCTTCCGCCAGCGTCCAGAGCGCGCGATTGAGGTTCACGTTCTGGTCGATGCCGTTGATGGCACGGGTCTGGCTGCGCCTGATGCGGCCTTCGGCATTGCGCTTCTGGCCGTGCAAACCGCCCCTTATCATGTTCTCCTGAATGGCATTGAAGGTCATCCAGAGGCTGCGCCCGCTATCCTCGCGGCGGCGGCGGCTCCATGATCTGCTCGGGGCGGACAGGGCTTTCTTCCTCGCCATAGCGGGCGACAAGGCTCGCCTCGGCCAGAACGTGGCGCTCATCTTCACCAAGCTGGATTTCCTTCATGGTCTCGCTGGCGTCGATCAGACGCGGGAAGTCCTCCGCGACGGTATAGACGCCTTCGATGATGTCGCGCTGGATATCGCCCTTATGCGGGACGCGGACGTCCTCGAAGCCCTCGCCCGCAACAAGGCTGTTGGTGCAGACGAAACGCAGCATTCCAGCGAACATTTGGTAGCTGCTCGTTCCGTCATGGCTGTTCACGATGATGACTTCCGCCGCTTCCGACTTGCCGATGCCGTCTTCACGGCGCAGGCGCAGCATGTGCTTGGCGTGGCCGTGGCGGCTGCCATCGCGCGGGACGGATTGCACGGCGAAGAACGGGAACCATCCTTCCCGGCGCAACCCTTCCACGATGTCGATGGTGGGGCGCGTGAGCGCGCGGGGATGGGAGGGACAAATGCCGGCGAGCATGGCCGACCTGCATGGCGAGCGGGGTGGATGGGAATTATGGAAGAGGCAGTGGCTGTTGCTCGCTTTGCGAGGCTGCGGGCCTGCCAGTGCGCAGGCGGCGTTTGAGGGGAGAAAGGGGGAAAGTCCCCCTTGGCTTCCCCTCTGGATCGGCAAGGCGCCAGCCGCAGCCGATCACGACAATGGGCGCGCAGCGCTCCGTATATTCAGATGGCGGTGGCGGGCATGAGCATGGCCAAGCCCGCTTTCGCGGGGCTTGGCCGGTGGCCTGTCCTAGTTGACGGCGCGGCGGCGCGACCAAATCAGCGCCAGATCCTCGGTCTCCGTCTCGACCAGGCTCGCATAGATCGGAGCGGGGAAGCTCGGATCGTCCAGCTTGACCGAGAGGTAGGCATTGCCCTTGTCGGACTGCTTCTTCCAGGCAGCTCCGAACTCGGTGGCGCCGGCGAAGATGCGGAAGTCGGGACCGCTGTTCTGGTTGTCGCCCTCGGTCGGGACGAACTTCACCGCCTTGACGTTGAGGGTGAGGGTCTTGACCGAGCCAGCGAAGCCGATGTCGGTGCGTGAGAAAGTGCCGATAGTAGCCATGACGTGGTTTCCTTCTGCTGATCGGATCGCGCCCATCGCGATCTCGATGATGGTCGACAGACCGGGGACGATCGGCCCGCACCCCTTCGGGGCCGGAACAAGGTGTAGGGCGGCCGGCGACAGGTTTTTTGTTTCGCGCTGCAAAGCCGGCCTTCGGCCGGCGGCGGAAAAAAGCTGGCGGCGGACGTTGCGGGTTTAAGAGCGAGGCGGCGCTTGCGGCGCCGGTCTTCGGTCAGACCAAATCAATCGGGATCGCGATGGGCGTGGTCTGGTCAGTGGAAAAGAAGGAAGCCACGTCATGGCTGCTATCGTTCAGCGCTTTCCTTTTCCCGAGCCGACACCGGTTTCGCTGGCTCCTACGCGGATAAGTCCCTCAACCTCAACGTCAAGGCGGCAGAGTTCCCTGCCGGCTAGTCGTAGGGGACGGCAACCAGAACGGCGGTCCCGACTTGCGTATGTTTCCCCCGATGAGCCACCCTGTTCGGCCTGCGTGGAAGATGCAGACCCCGTGACAAGGGCAACGCCTGCCTCTCTCCCCGGCAAGCCGGGCGATCCGGGCTTTCCTGCTTCGATCGGTTCGATGCAAGCGTGGTCGAGACGAAGACCGGAATATGGTTCTGCAATCTGTTCCCTGCCGATGTGTCGTCAACTAGAACAGGCCATCGGTCGCGTTTCGTGGAAGCACCGGATTTTCCAGGCGAAGTGTCCGCCACCGCCGTCCCTTGCGTCAGGGGGCGTTACGCGCATGCGCGGAGACCCGCAGGGGCACCGGGAGCCGGCCGCAGGGCGGCGAGTTGCACCCGGCCCGAAGGGCGACGCCCAAACCCAACCCTGCTGTGAATTATTCCGTTTCGGAATTTACTAGATGGCGAAGGCGTCAACGGTGCTCGCGAAACATCGATGGATCGGCCAGCCTTGCCAGCGCCGAGCAGCCGACGAAGATACCGCCCGCGATGCAGAAGATTTGCCGCCCGACTTCGGAGGGGACAGCATCGCGGATGATGCCATGCAAGAGCGAGTAGCCCGCAACGGCGGCCGGAAGGGCGAAGACGATGGCGACGGCAAGACGAAGGACCGGGGATCGCAGCCTGGCGAACAGGAAGGCCATCAGGCCGAAGACGGTCACGCCGCCGAGAAGGCCGACGATGCCCGCGCCGACGATCCCGGCCCCGGTGGCATAAGCGAACCGTGTAACGGCAACCGCGACGATGGCGGGCAGTGCATATACCGCCACCCTATAGACGAGCACGGCCATCACGCCTGTCAGTATGATGGCGAGCATCAGCAGCGGAATCATCCTCCACCTCCGTTCCTGCGATATTGCAAGGAGGAACCGGCGCGACGGAGGTCGCCACGCTAGATCGCGTTTCAGGCAACGATCATTCCGGCATGGCGGGCGATCTTTGCATATGTGCCGAGCCGGTGTTCGGCCTTGAAATAGAGGTCACGTTCGACCGGAAGGCCGAGCCCGCCGCGCGCGTCCTCGATCTCGGACAACATCGCGTAGCCCAGTTCCGGTTCGCCAAGGCCAAGGTCCATCAGGCCATAGAGGCGCAAATCGTCGCCTTCGGGAAAGGCTTCGGTGATGAGCCACGTCGCCGCCGCGTCCGGCGTGAACAGCTTCACGACCGGGAACGGATCGAAGCCTTCGCGTTTCTCGCTGGTGCAACCATTCTCCATGAGGCGGTCGCGCAGATCGTCGGGGATCAGCGTTTCGGTGCGGGGGAATCGCCGTGTCATGACACGGCCTCCCGCTCCGGCTCGTTGATCCTGTAGCGGACGCGGAAGGCGGCGATGGCTCCGGCCTGCCGCGCCAGCTTGCGGGCGAGCGCGTCGATTTCGCCGCGCCGCTCGAAGCGGAGGGCGGCGAGGTTCTCCTGAAAAATCCGCTCGTCCGCGAGCGTCCACATGCTGTTGCAACGCCGATGCCTGCATTGCCGGGATTTAGCCTGGCTCGTTACCGTCATGCGCTCGGCGCGGGCGGCGATCTGCCGTTCCACGATGGCAAGGTGGCGCTCGGTCTCCGCGCGCGCCTTTTCCATGCGGACCAGCATCGCCCGCTGCTCGATATAGCTTCTCATGGGTTTGGTCCTGTCGTGCGGTTGAGGTTTCCGGCCGCGCTGGAGCGGCCGGAAATTCCTCGCTGTTGTCGGGAGGCTGGCCGGAACCGACGAAGCGGCTTCGGCCGTGGCGGCTCACTCGGCGGCTTCGCGGAAGACTTCATCGTCCACGTCCTCGCCGCCGTCTTCGGCGTCAGGGTCCGGCGTGTCAGGGGCAGCCTCCGGTTCGGCATCCGCATCGGGGTACTGCGTGTCGGGGGACGTCTCGTCGGCTTCCGGCGCATCCGGGTCGCCGGCCTCGGTGTCCGGCGTCCCGGCAGGCGTCGCCTCCGGCGCGTTCGGCATGTCTGCAACCGCGTCGGCTTCCGCATCGGCCTGCGGAACGTCCAGCCATGCGGGCGGCTTGGTGCGCAGCAGCGGCGGCAACCATCCGGTTCCGGCAAGCTCCTGCTCGGCGGCTTCCGCCATCTCCTGCTTCTTCTTGCCCGCAAGCCGTTCCGCCGCCTCGTCGCCAGCGCCTTCCCGCACGGCGGTGAGGATATGCGCCTTGGTGACGCGGCCGAGATAGGCGCTGACGGTCGGCGTCCAGTGCTGGCTCATGTCCAGCACCAGCGCCGTCGCCAGCCTGTCGGCCGTCGCATGGGCGCGGCGCTTGTGCTGCTCCCACGGCAGCTTGAGCGCGTTGACGGTCAGCGAGGCGCAATGCGCGAACAGCGCCATGACGCTGGCGTGGTCGAGACCGGCGATGAAACCCCAAAGGTCCGCCACGTCCTGCGGCATGTCGCAAGCCCATCCGGCATGGCGATCCGCCAGCGCGTTCGCCGCCGCCGTGTCCTCGATGCCGTCCGCATGCCCGCCAAGCTGGACGCTGTTCGAGCGGATTTCGAGGGCGTGGGCATCGACGCCGCGATAGAAGGTCTGCGCGGCGAACGCATGGGTGACGGCGATCAGCGCCATGTCCGGCTGGTCGCCAAGGGCAAGGCGCAGGCCGAGCGTCCGATGGGCGGTCAGGTCGCGGATGAGAAGGTCGGAAACCGGCTTGCCCGCATCGCCTTCGTCTTCCTCCGGTTCGAGGTCGGAAACATGGTCGCCGTCCCCGATGATCTCGCCATCGCCGTTGACGCGAACGCCGTCGATGACGGTTTCGCCGTCGCCGTCCGCACCTTCCTCCGCTTCCGGCTCCGGTGCCTCGTCCTCGGGGCGGATGAAGCCGCGTTCGATGCGGGCGGTGCCGTCATGGTTGAGCACCACGAAGACGCCGCCACGCGCGATCTCGTCCGCCTCATAGGCATGGCGCAGACCGTCGATGCGCTCGATCTCCGCTTCAAGCTCCGCGAAACGCTCGTCCACGTCCGCAGGAAGGTCTTCCTCCGTGTCCTCCCACTCCACCGTGAGGCGATCGAACTCGTCCTGCGCGGTGTCGTGGGCGGCAGCGTCTTCCTCGGAAAGCTCGACCGGATGCGGATAGACGCGGCGGAAGCCGTGGGCGTGGGGGAAGTCAATGAAAGCTTCCGCCCACTTCCAGCCTTCCGCCTTCATTTCGGCGGCGATGCCTTCCAGCTTCTCGATGACAAGCCGATCCAGAAGCGCGGCGTCCTCGTAGAAGCCGCCGCGATCCTCCGTGAACAGGTCGCGAATGATCGTGCCGCCTGCCTCGGTATAGGCTTCTGCGCCGATGAAGAGCGCGCGCCGGTCGTCAGCCTGAACGTGCGTCCTCGTCAGGTCGCGGCGGATGATCCACGGCTCGCGGTTATAGCCGAGATTGTCGTGAACCTGCTCCTGCCGCGCATGATCCTCGGTGATCGCGAAGGCCATCAACTGATCCAGCGTCAAACCGCCGTCGCGATAGACCTGCATCAGCGTCGGGCTGATCGCGCCGAGGCGAAGCCGCTGCTTCACCACATGGGCGCTGACGCCGAAGCGGGCGGCGATTTCCTCCGCGCCCCATCCGCGATTGTCCGCAAGCGCGCGGAACGCCTCGAACTGGTCGGCCGGGTGCATCGCCTCGCGGGTGACGTTCTCGTCAAGGCTGATCTCGTGCGGATCGTTGGCCGTGTCGAGAACGCAGCGGACGGCTTCCGTCTTCCTGATCTCCTTGCGCTTCACACGCAGAAGTTGCGCCAGCCGCCTGCCTTCGCCGATGGTGACGAAATAGCAGCCGGTCGGCATCCCGTCCGCGTCAAGCTCCGGTTCCACAACAAGGTTCTGGAACATGCCCTTGGCGGCGATGCTGGCCGCATAGGCTTCGATTTCCGCCTCGGTGTGCGGGGTCTTCCGTACATTCCGGGGCGACTTCTTCAACTTGTTGAGCGGGATGAAAACTGTCTCGCCGCTTGCGGGAACCGCTGCGGGGTCCTCGACCGCGACGGCTTCCGCCGCTGCCTCCGGCGCGGGCTGCGCGGCAACCACGTTCGCCAATACGTCTCCAACGCTTCGGATTTCCGCATCTGCCGCTGCTTCCGCGACCGTCGCAACCGTGACGGCCTTCGTCTTCTTCGATGTCCTTGTCATTGTTCCAGTCCTTTCTCTGTTAATGCCGGAGGCATGTCCCCGACATGCCTCCCGGGGGCGCGTGAGCGCTCGGCAGAGAGGGGGGCGGCTGCCGGCGAGCATGGCCGGGCTGCGCAACGAGCGAGGCAAATTGGAAAGATTGGAACGGTGACGGCTATGAGCCGCTTTGCGAGCGCGCGGCCCTGGCATGAGCAGGCGGCGGTCGCGGGGGAGAGATGGCCGAGACCATCTCTCCCCCTTTTGTCGGAGCATATGGCTTGGTTGCGATCAGACGCGCATCGGCGATTTGCTGAGGCGTGTTCCGATCTTGAGCGCAAAGGCCGAGCTGTGGTCGGTCTCGCCACGAAACAGAAATTTAATTAGAGCACTGCTCAAACTCATGTTGACCGCGACCACGCAAATTGATAGTTAGAGTCATGCTCGAACTCAGAGAAATTGCCAGCATAATGTCGGGGGTTGCGGTCCAGGAGGTCGGCGACGGATCTGCGCAATTTGTGCGCCTTTCCGATCTGTCCGAGTTGAGATGCGGCCGAATTCCAGTTTTGGCTACAGGCAAGGAGCCCGCCGTCGCAAGGGCGTGGGCAATCGACGAGGGTGATCTGCTCGTTGGCGCACGCGGCGCATCAACGGACGCTTGCCTCGCGAGCCGGCCAGTAATCGGGGCTTATATTTCTCTCGACCTATACCTCGTTCGCCCCGACGCTTCGAAGGTCGATCCGGGATATCTGGCAGCTTTCCTTGAACTGCCCGCGACGCAAGCTGCGTTGGCTGGGAGCAAGCAGGGCAGCGGTCTTGCCCGCCTGCCGAAAGAAGCCCTCGAAAAAATCGGTGTGCCCCTTCTACCCATGCCGCGGCAACGACTTATTGCCCAACTTGCGAGCTGCTTCCGGAGTGAGGCCGAACTGCTTAAGCGGCTCACCGAACTTAATTCCGTTCTCGGCCGCGAGGCTTTGGCTCGAGCTATCCACACCAGCGACTCGCGCTCGCATTAAGAGGAGATTTCTGTGACCGCCCTTCAGCAAGATGACATTCTTTCGGCTGTTTGGCGCGCCTGCGATACGTTTCGAGGCGCTGTCGATGCGACGCAATACAAGGACTACGTCCTGACTGCGCTCTTTCTCAAGTATATCAGCGACGTCCGTCGCAAGCACGTCGAAGAATATCGACGTGAATTCGGCGGTGATGAACTTCGCATTCAACGACGGCTTGATCGCGAGCGCTTCAAGCTGCCAACGGTTGAACTGAAAAACTCCAAGACCAACGAGGTCGAGGAAAGCTTCCTGGCTGACTTCTACAGTCTGTATGAACGTCGCGGACGCGACAATGTTGGAGAACTGATCAACATCGTACTCGACGCGATCGAAAAGGCCAATGAAGGAAAGTTGGGTGGCCTTTTCCGTGCCATCGACTTCAATTCTGAAACCAATCTTGGGCAGACCAAGGACCGAAACCGGCGGCTGAAGACACTTCTGGAGGATTTTGCGAAGCCCGGCCTGGACCTTTCCGATACGTCTGAAGACGTTCTTGGGGATGCATATATCTTCCTGATCGAGCGCTTTGCGTCAGACGCGGGCAAAAAAGCTGGAGAGTTCTTCACGCCGCGCAAGGTGTCCGAGGTCGTCGCGAAACTGGCCAATCCCAAATCCGGCGACCGCATTTGCGACCCTGCGTGCGGATCGGGCTCGCTGTTGCTGCGCGCCGGCGAGGAGGTCAAAGACGGAAACTTTCAGCTCTTCGGGCAGGAATCGAATGGCAGCACCCGCTCGCTCGCGCGGCTCAACATGCTGCTGCACAAACAGGATGGCGCGCGCATCGATTGGTGCGACACGCTCAACTCGCCGACGTTGATCGAGAGCGATCATCTGATGCGCTTCGACGTGGTGGTGGCAAATCCTCCGTTCAGCCTCGACAAATGGTGGGGCAATACGGATTCGGAGGGCAACGCCCTTCCCGACCCGTACAAGCGCTTTACGCCGCACATGCCCCCTAAGAGCCGGGGCGACTACGCCTTCATTCTCCACATGCTCGCGATCACGCGGCCGACGGTCGGACGCATGGCCGTCGTCGCGCCTCATGGTGTCCTCTTCCGCTCGGGCGCCGAAGGGAAAATCCGCGAGAAGCTCATCCGCGACAATCTGCTCGACGCGGTTATCGGGTTGCCCGGCCAGCTCTTCCCGACAACAGGAATCCCCGTCTGCATCATGGTGTTCGACAGGTCGCGGGAGTCAGGCGGCTTGCGCTCGCACGAGCAAGACATTCTGTTCATCGACACCAGTCGCGAATTCGAGCCAGGCAAGAAGCAGAACCGGCTGACCGACGACAATGTCCGCAAGGTCGTCGACACCTATCGCAACCGGGCGGAAATCGAACGCTATTCGCATAAGGCGACGTTCGAGGAGATCGAAGCCAACGGCTTCAACCTGAACATTCCGCGCTACGTCGACACCTTTGAACCGGAGCCGGAAATCGACCTTCAGGCGGTTCAGAACGAGATTCGCGATATCGAGGCCCAGCTCGCCGATACGCGGGCGAAAATGAACTTCTACCTAAAGGAACTCGGCATCGATGTCTGACGCTTCGCTCCGCACGGCGTCCCGGCGCGGGCGCACCTTGAAGCTCTATCTGGTCGATGGCTCGCCGTCGGGTGTCATCACCGCGGAACTTGGAATCTCTTCGGTGCGGGCAGCCGTTGCCTCGCGGACCGCTTTGCCTGAGTTGATTCGCCGGGAGGAAGCGGCCCGTACCGGCATTTATCTTCTCGTCGGCTCGGACCCTGACTTCCCGGGACGGCAACTCGTCTATGTCGGCGAAGGCGATCAGGTGAAGACACGGCTCGCAGCCCACGACGCCGATGAGAGCAAGGAGTTTTTCACTCGTGCGGTGCTGATCGTCTCCAAGGACGAGAACCTGACCAAGGCGCATGGTCGCTATCTGGAAAGCCGGATCATTGCCGCGATCCGGGGCGCGGGGCGGGCAAAACTGGTCAATGGCACTGAGCCGCCGTTCAAGGGGCTGCCAGAGCCGGAGATTGCCGACATGGAACGGGTGCTCGATGAAATCGAAATCCTGCTGCCGGTTCTGGGATTCGATGTGCTGCGGCCTGCAGGCCATGATGCTGTCGGCCCATCCCGTAATGGAAACTCGGCCCCCAACACCGTCTCCGCGTCTGAAGGCGGGGAAAGCGCGCCAACTTTTGTATTCACCGAAGCTGGGACTAAGGCGCGCGCAAGAGAAGCTGGTGACGAGTTCGTCGTGTTGGCAGGCTCACTCGCAAAGGCTCAGGAAGTCCCAAGTTGCGACGACGGCTTGAAGCGCCGGCGAGCGCAGCTCGTTTCGGAAGGCAAGCTCGTTCAGACAGAAGATCCGAAGTTCCTACGCTTTTCGGCAGATACAGCTTTCGACACGCCGTCTGGTGCCGCTCGCGTCATTTACGGCGGCAATGTTAGCGGGCCGCGTTATTGGCGAGATGAAGCTACCGGGCGGACTTATGGCGACTGGCGCAAAAGCAAAATCGCCGAAGGCGGTGATGCATGAGCGAAATTGAAGACGATGAATACTCCGCTGAGGCGTCAAGCGCGTATCCTCCAAGCATCCAAGCGGGCATTCCGAAGCTCGGAGAGACGCCGAGCGGGTGGACACGGTTTCGCTTGGGCGATCTGCTCAAACGCGTCGAACGCCCCGCAAAGCTCATTGATTCTGAAAGCTATCAACTGGTGACGGCGAAACGCAATCGCGGGGGCATCGTTGCCAGAGAGGTGCTCCGTGGCAAGCAGATCAAGACGAAAACCCAGTTCTATGTGGAAGCGAGGGACTTTCTAATCTCGAATCGGCAGATCTCACATGGCGCTTGCGGACTTGTGCCTTCGAGCTTGCATGGGGCTGTCGTATCGAACGAATACACTGCGTTTCATACTTCGAAGTATCTCGATCCGGCATTTCTCAATGCCCTGTCCCATTCTGTCTATTTTCAGCAGACCTGCTTTCATTCGAGCATTGGCGTGCATGTCGAAAAACTGGTCTTCCGGCTGGAAGATTGGATGGGCTGGGAGTTCGACGTGCCTCCGCTGCCGGAGCAGCAGCGCATCGTCGCCGTCGTGAGTGCCTGGGATCGAGCTATCGAACAGACCGAACGGCTGATTGCAGCTAAGCGGCAACGACTTTCTGCGTTGGTTACGAAGCTGGTTTTCACGCGCGCACAGGCATCGAAACTGAAAATCTCCAAGAGGGTCAGACTCGGTGATCTTGCGGCCATTATCCGGGGAGTGACTTACCGGCCTGAAAGAGACGTCGTCTCAGGTAAGAGCGAAAGCGCCATTTCGATCCTCACAGCCGGGAATATCCAGGCAGGACAGGTATCGGTTTCCGGTGATGAACTGAGAGTTCGGATCTCCACTGCCAAAAATGAGCAAATCGCCCGTTTGGGCGATTTCGTCCTGAGCATGTCGAACGGGAGTCGAAACCTTGTTGGCAAGGCCGGAGCAGTCAGGATCGAGCCTGCATTACTCTCGGCTCCGGGAGCTTTCTGCGCGATTTTGCGACCGCACAGCGAAGAGAATCGGCTTCTCGCAGCATTACTTTTCCAGAGCGAAGGATATCGTGAGCAACTACATATTGCCCTTGCGGGATCGAGCATCAACAATTTGACGAACTCAGAACTGGCAGAATTCGAGTTCGCTCTTTCTCCTGAAATTACGCCTGCGCTGTTGCAATCCAATAGCTGCGTTGTCGACGACATCATGGCCACCGAAATTTATATAGCGAATCTCTACAAGCAGAAGCGCGGCCTAATGCAGAAGCTGCTCGCGGGTGAGTGGCGGCTCGGGAGAAATTTCGAATGAAAATCCTTGGCTTTAGAAGTGATCCGAGTACACCCCGCTATGCGATAGTCAATGGCTCGACAAACCCGCTTACGCTGCTCAATGCAGATGCCGAAAGCCGACTTCGGTTTCCCGCGGACCGCAACAGAGAAGTTGAGCAAGTAACGTGGCTCTATCGCGAATTCGAGCGAATTTTCCACATTCATCCCGACATTGGCAGAGTGGTCATCAAGAAGGGGGAATTCACCCAGGGAGACAACAACGCCAAGCGGGCCGCCTCTTATCAGGAGGCGGCCCTGCTTTTGTACTGCGGCCTCCACAACAAGCCTATCGTCGCGAAGATTTATGCATCTCTGGCGACCAGAAGTGCCCAGGTTAAAGATCATGCTATCGCGCGGGTCGGCCAAACGACACGCTACTGGGATAGCAAGATGGCCGACGCCATCATTGCCGCGTGGTGGGGGGCAACCAATCCATGAGCTTGCCTCCCGCTCCTGTGCCGATCACGAACGGCACGACCTTCTACAACAAATACCGCTTGGCGCGGCCGATCGGTCGAGGATCGTTTGGTGAGGTCTGGCTGGCGCAGGACCAAGCCGTGAACCACGAGTATGCGATCAAAATTCTGAATGCAGGTATTCGGATAGATCAGCGGTTACGCGAGGCGCAGGTCGGCCATGCCTTCACGCACAACAACCTGGTGCGTGTTCATCAGGCGGATGTGGCGACCGATGGCCAGGTCGTGATTGCGATGGACTATTTCCCCGACGGATCGATAACGACCCTGGCCAATCCAAGCGGTTTTCTGCCGCTACCGATCGCCGTTCGCTCGATGATTGATGTTCTGCAAGGCCTTGAGCATCTGCACCTCAATAACTTCTTCCACAATGACGTGAAGCCGCAGAACATTCTGCGAGGTCCGCAGGGTCAAGCTAAATTAGCCGACTACGGCATCGTTGGAATTTCTCCGAACGGCGCGCCTGTAATGCCGTCCAGTTGGTATGTGCTTCACGCCGCACCCGAGACGGCCGCAGGCAACGGAATCGAGGCGCGCACTGATATTTTTCAGTCTGGGTTGACCATGTTCCGGTTACTGACGGGACTTGGGTCGCTGGAGGCGAAGTTCAACGCTTTAGGGCGTGGTGCTTACGAAGCCGCCTTGGCCAATGGATCGCTGCTTTCTCGAAGTGATTTCCCTGCATTCATCCCAAATTCAGTTTGCCGTGTGGTCCAGACTGCCATCGACCCCAATCCTGGCAAACGTTTCCAGTCTGCCCTCGAGATGAGACGCGCACTCGAAAAGCTATCATTTGCCGGGCATTGGACGGTCGATTCCACCGGAATGCTGGTTGGTACCGATGCGCGGCAGACATACCGCTTCGTCCATGTTTCTGGCTCTGGACGGAATTCACTCTTCGAAGCTTTCAAGACCAATCGGCAGTCCGGCCGCGAAACCCGCATGTCTCAATTTACAAAAAGAAATCTCACGAGCGCGGAGGCGAAGAAGCTCGAGGTCTCGTTCCTGAAGGCCGTGGTTGAAGGGAAAGCGACATGACAGTCAAGATCCTCAGCTTTGACCAGGCGCTCAAGAGGGCCGACTCCTACGGCAAAAAGCACCTTTTGCTTGGCAACGGATTCAGCATTGCCTGCAAACCGAACATTTTCGCATACGGATCGCTTTTCGAAGAAGCCAAAAAGACGATGTCCAAAGAGCTTGCTGCTATCTTTGCGGCAATGGGAACCCAGGATTTCGAGGAAGTCATTCGCGCTCTTCAGCACGCTGCAGCGATCGTGTTCGCATACAACCCGAAGCTCAAGCGCACGATGGCGCGGATGAACGGCGATGCCGAAAAACTCAAGAAAGATCTTATTCAAGCCGTTGCGGGGCGACATCCGCCACGCCCCAATGACATTGCGGATGATCGCTATTTCGCCTGCCGCACCTTCCTCTCGAATTTCGTAGGTGCAAACGCGGGCGGGAAAATCTACACGATGAACTACGATCTCCTTCTCTACTGGGCGCTCATGCATGAGGAAGAGAATCCAGCAGAGTTCATCGCGCTTAACCACGACGATGGTTTCCGAAAAGATCAGGAGGATTACGACGCTCCTTATGTCGAATGGCAGGGTGAAGGCGCAGCACATGGCCAGAACATTCATTACCTACATGGCGCTCTGCATTTGTTCGATGCAGGTTATCAGCTCCAGAAATACACTTGGGTAAACACTGGAAAGGCGTTGGTGGATCAAGCCAACGAGGCATTGAAAAAAAACATGTTCCCGGTGTTTGTCGCCGAGGGCGATAGCAATAGCAAACTGACCAAGATTCAGCACAGCGCCTATCTGCATCATAATTTCAAGAGCTTTGCTGGCATCTGCCAGACCAAACCGAAAGATGGCACGGCGCTGTTCGTCTTTGGTCATTCATTTTCGAAAAACGACTCCCATGTTCTTGATCAAATCGGCAGAGGTAAAATCGCGCATCTATTTGTAAGCCTGTATGGCGATCCGAGCAGCAAAGCGAATTTAGCCATTCGCGCTAATGTTGATCGTATCGCGGCACTACGGCCAAAAGCATTTCCTGCGCTAAGCGTCGATTTTTTCGACGCTGCTTCGGCCAAAGTTTGGGGGTGAGGAAATGACCTCTTCCCCCCAGTTCACGATTTCCGAGGCGGGCGGCGCCCAACTTCAGACGCTGCATACTCTGATCAACTGCGGCTGGCGCTATGTGACGCGAGCTGAGGCTGACCAGTGGCGTGACGGGCGGAGAACGCTGCCGTTCCTTGAGACCCAGCTTCGGGCCGATCTCGCGCGCATTAATCGCATTCAATTTGACGGACGAGCGCACCCCTTCTCCGAGGCCAACATCGATGCTGCGGTTCAACGTCTTGCCGAGCGCATCCCGGAAGGCGTGGTGCGCGCCAATGAGCGGATGACCGACGACCTGATGCTTGGCATCGCCTTGCCGCAAACCATCGGCGTGACATCGCGCGAATGGCCTTTCAAATTCATTGACTGGAACGATTGGCGGGCCAACAGCTTTCAGGTCACCAGCGAATATACCGTCAGCGAGGCTGGCGGCCCGACGATCCGGGCCGACTTGGTTCTTTTCGTCAACGGCATTCCGTTTGGCATCGTCGAGGTTAAGGCGTCCCATGTGGCCGCGGACCAAGGAGTAAGCCAGCAGATCCGCAATCAGAAGACCGGAGAGGGCGTTCCCGCGCTTTTCTACTCAGCCCAGTTGCTGCTGGCAGCCAGTAGCCATGACCCCCGCTATGGCACTGTGGGAACGCCCCGAAAGCTCTGGAGCGTCTGGAAAGAGCGCGAGGATCTGCCCGCCTTCATTTCGGAGGTCGTCAATCGGCCGCTCGACACGGTCGAAGGCAAACGTGTAGCGCTCGATTTCGGGCCGCACATGAAGCGGCATGACGGGCTGATGGAGGAGCACCGGTTCGTCACACCGCTCGATGAAACAATCGTCGGTCTTTGTCGTCCGGAACGCTTCATGCGGCTGGTGCGCCGCTACATGCTCTTCGACGGCCCTCAGAAGAAGGTCGCGCGCTATCAGCAGGTGGCGACCATCGAGACCCTATTGAAGCGGATCGAAGAGCGGGACACTGCCGGACGGCGCAAGGGAGGCGTGGTCTGGCATACCCAGGGTTCGGGCAAGAGCCTGACCATGGTCATGCTGGCGAAGTCCATCATCATGGCTCACCCTCTCGCGCGCATCCTCATCGTGACCGACCGCACGGACCTCGATGACCAGATCACCAAGACCTTTCGCGCCACCGGCCAGGAACCCAAGCGGGCAGCGACAGGCGAGCACTTGCTCTCTCTCATTGAGCAAAAAACGCCGGTCGTCACCACGCTCATTCATAAATTCCGGGCGGGCCTGAACAAGCGTCGCGTCGTCGATAGCTCTTCCGACATTTTTGTTCTGGTCGACGAAAGTCACCGGAGCCAGTACGGCAACCTGGACAGTCTGCACGCTCGCATGCGCGAGGTGCTGCCCAATGCTTGTTTCATCGCCTTCACCGGGACGCCAATCGCCAAGAAGGAGAAGAGCACCTTCGCGAAATTTGGCGACCTTGTGCACCCCTCCTACTCCATGCGTGACGCCGTGGCCGACAAGGCCGTCGTACCGCTGCTCTATGAGGGACGCGAGGTCGTTACCGACGTCGACGATGCGCAAATTGATCGCTGGTTCGAAGTCCATACGCGCGGCCTCTCTGATGACCAGCGCGCCGACCTGAAACGCAAAATGAGCCGTGCCCGCGAAATCGAGGGTGTGGATTCGAGGCTTCAGTCCATCGCCTTCGATGTCGGGCAGCATTTCTCGGCAAACTTCAAGGGAACCGGTCTGAAGGGGCAACTCGCGGCATCGTCGAAGCGGGCGGCGATCCTGCTGAAAAAACTCTTTGACGAATTTGGCGTCGTGACCACCGAGGTCGTGATTTCCGCTCCGGAAATGCGCGAAAGCGAAGACGAGGTCGATGAAAGCGATGACGATCTCGTCCGCACGTTCTGGCGGAAGATGATGGAGCGCTATGGCGGCGAAGACGCCTATAACCGGACCATCGTCGAACAATTCAAAGGGCCAGATGAACCCGACATTATCATTGTTGTCGACAAGCTGCTCACCGGTTTCGATGCGCCGCGCAACACCGTTCTCTATGTGGCCCGCCGCCTGAAGGAACACGGCCTATTGCAGGCCATCGCGCGCGTCAACCGCGTCTTCGATGAAGAGGGTGCGCCCGAGAAGCCCTTCGGCTTTATCATCGACTATTCGGGTGTCCTCAAAGACCTGGGCACCGCACTCGCCAGCTATGACGCCCTGCAGGGCTTCAGCCAGGAGGACATTGCAAACAGCATTCTAGCCATTCGGGACGAAGCAAACAAAGTGCCAGGCGCCCATGCGGCCTTGCTGGATGTCTTCAAATCCGTATCCAACACATTCGATGCGGAAGCCTACGCACGGCTCCTGGCCGATGAGGAAATAAGAACAGAATTCTATGCCCGCCTTTCGACGTTTTCTCGCGCCTTTTCCGTGGCGCTTGCCTCACCAGCTTTTGTCGAGGCAACGAAGCCTGAGTTGCTGAAGCGCTGGAAAGACGATTTGGAGCGGTTCACTGCGTTGCGCGCCGCCGTCAGCCTTCGGTACGCGGAGCGGGTCGATTGGCGCGATTACGAAAAGCGTATTCGCCAATTGCTGGATCGACATGTTATCGCGCGCGAGGTCATCACGCTCGTCCAGCCATTGAACATCTTCGACGATATTGCGATCGAGGAGCGCAGGCAGGAAAAGACGGAGAGCGATGCATCGATTGCCGATACTATCGCGCATCAACTGACACGTTCAATTGAGGAGAAGTGGGACGAAGATCCGATTTTCTTCGAAAGATTCTCCAAGTTTGTCCGCGACACTATCGCCGATTTTCATAATGGGCGCATTGATGAATTGACTTATCTGTCGAAGGTCAAAGAACTGCGTGAGAAGGTCCAAAGTAGGCAGGAAGAAGCTGATACTACCCCGCCGCGCCTCCATAATGACGGCCATGCGCAGGCGTTCTGGGGCCTAGCAAGGCGAAACCTGGAAAGGGTGGGCGTCGACGACGCCGAGCTGGCTGCTGACATCGCGCTGGAGATTAGCCGGATTGTGCAGGACCGCCGCAAAGTCGGCTGGCAACATGACCGTGACGTCGAAAACGCTATCAGGAACGACATCGATGACTTCTTCTTCGAAGATCTACGCGGTCAACGCAGCATCCTGATCGATCCCGCCGTTCTTGATACCATAGTCGATGACATACTCGCATCTGCTCGCGTGCGGCTGGCTCAGTGAGGATAGTGATGGCTAGTCATCCAGCAATCGAACAGGTCGAGATTCGCTGGGGTGACCGACAGATCATTACCCAACTCGTTCGCGTGGATAGGCGCGCGCTTCGGATCGACGTCAGGCCGACCGCCGAGGTCGCGATATTTGCGCCGCGCGATGTGAAGCTCGATGAAATCCAGCGGAGAGCACAGCGGAAAGCCGCTTGGATATTTGCTCAGATTGACTCGATTGCTCGAAGGCCGAAGGCTACGCCTAGACGCAGGTTCGTTTCTGGTGAATCCCATCTTCTGCTCGGCCGACAATACCGGTTGTCGATCGAGCAATCTGATGATCCCCATGTCCGACTTGATGGCGGGCGCTTGGTAATCAGCGCTCGATCGACGGAGGATCAACCTCATTGTAGGCGCCTTCTTCAGGCTTTCTATGCGCTTACGGCCCGCGAAGTCTTCCGACACCGTTTCGACATCGTATCCGCACCGTTCTTTCGCAAAGGCCTCAAGCACCCCCCTCTCATTATCCGAAAGATGTCGAAACGGTGGGGAAGCTTCACCCCTGGCGGCCGCGTGATACTTAACGTGGACTTAATTCGCGCTAGCCCAAGGCTTATTGACTATGTGATCTGCCATGAGCTGGCGCACGCTTTCTATCCGAACCATGGTGAAGCCTGGCAAGCTCTACTTGGAACGATAATGCCGGATTGGGAGGAACGAAAGACCCGCCTTGAGGAGACGTTGCGTTGAACGGACTCCGGTATTTTCTATATGCCACAGCGCGCCTTTATGCGCCGAGACACTCTGAGAAACGACAACCGGCACCTAGCGTGGCCGAATATTCGCATTTGATTTCAGTTGCTTACCCCTCGTTCGTGGCGATCGTGAAGCCGATCTACTTGTAACCGGCTTCGAACGGCGCAACGATGGACCATGGCAACGGCCCAAAGCAAAGGAGCGCGCTCCGGCAAGTCGAGCCGGAACTGACGCTCGTGCGGCGTGGCGATGGTCCCGACAGCCGCTTGGTCGAGCTGGTTCATCTGCTTGCCCGGCGGGCCGCACGGGAAGTGTTCGAGGAGCAGACGAAGGGACGGCGAGCGACGCGCTCCTGATGTCGCAGGGGAGAGTGTTGTGAAGGTCGCGATCTACGCCCGCTATTCGTCCGACAACCAGCGCGACGTTTCGATCGCCGACCAGCTCCGCGTCTGCCGCCTTCATGCAGAGCAGCTGGGCTGGCAGATCGTCGAGGAATACACCGACCATGCGATTTCGGGAGCCTCGCTCCTTCGACCTGGCATTCAGGCGCTGATCACCGACGCCACACGCGGCCGCTTCCGGTTCGTGCTGGCCGAAGCGATGGATCGCCTCTCTCGCGATCAGGAAGACATCGCGGGCCTTTTCAAGCGCATGGCCTATTCCGACGTGAAGATCGTCACCCTCTCCGAGGGGGAGGTCACGCATCTGCATGTCGGCCTCAAGGGCACGATGAACGCCCTGTTCCTCAAGGATCTAGCCGACAAGACCCGCCGCGGTCAGCGTGGCAGGGTCGAATTGGGCAAGTCGGGCGGCGGCAACGCCTATGGCTAT
>Ga0182749_1001302_pt1 | contig 19910 bp, 22 predicted proteins | sample eDN3rd37CKraftMG_FD_128875 | JGI IMG/M metagenome (GOLD analysis project Ga0182749, IMG submission 128875) | Enriched Miracle-Growth compost microbial communities from Emeryville, California, USA - eDNA 3rd pass 37_C Kraft MG (version 2) (version 2) ...
ACTTCGATCGGCGGCGCATTTACAGCTTCCATCAGCCTGACGCCGGTCGCAGCGAAAGCAGACGGCTCGGGAGGGACTTAGAAAGAACGACGCCGCGACTTCAAAGAAAGACTTAGCGAAACGATTGTTCATCAGCCGAGTATCGAAGGTCAGTTCTCGTTCGCTTCTTTTCCAGACAGAACTGCCTTGAAGGCGATTTCGATGAGCTGTTCAGGAAAGGCGAGTCTTGATACGCCTATCAGATTGCTCGCGCACCGAGGTCGCGCCGTTCCGTAAGCTTCCTTGCGTACCTTGCCAGCCGCAGCAAACGCGGCATTCACATCCAGAACGTAGAGCGTCTCCTCAACGACATTGTCCAGTGTTGCGCCGAATCGCGCCAGCAGCTTGACGGCATTGGCATAGGTCGTCCGCATCTGCTGTTCCATCGTCGAGAAATCGACAGCCTTCCCGAATTCGTCTAAAGCCGCGGGCGCAACGAGCTTGCCCTTGTCGTCGTGGCTCAGCTGGCCCGACACATAGATCGTGTCTTTGACCTTGATCGCCTGTGCGTATCCGTAAGCATCTTCCCAGGGCACGCCGAAATAGGCGGCCTCTTTGCCGTTAGCTGCAGTTTCGTTCGCCATGTCTGATCCTGCTATGTGGGACTAACGCGGTGTCTGAGCCCCTTGCCCATTCGGTCGATCACTTCGCATTCGATTTTTATTTTAAATCGAAGAGGCTCTTCTAATGCGCTCAACTTAAAATCGCGTTGCCTCCGTTATTCAGCGGCAGCCAAATCTTCCATCAGTGTAAGGGGGCACTGCGACCATAGATTCGACAACGCATTCACAAGATGGTCGATATCTACGGCAGTGTGTTGAGGCGAAGGCGTCAACCGCAACCGCTCGGTGCCTCGTGGTACGGTTGGATAGTTGATCGGCTGGACATAGATGCCGCAGCGATAGAGCAACGCATCGGTCAACGCCTTACAGCGTACGGGGTCAGCTACCAACAACGGGACAATATGACTAGGTCCTGCGATTACGGGAAGTCCAGCCGCCGCGAAACGAGCTTTTAGCGTTTGAGCTCGCTGGTGAAGAGCCTCTCGCTCGAACGTGCTCGACTTTAGATGCCTAATTGATGCGAGAGCGCCCGCGGCAATCGCGGGGGCAATCGACGTCGTAAAGATGAAACCAGGTGCATAGCAGCGAATGGCGTCGCAGAGCGCAGCGGAAGCGGCAATATAACCGCCCATGACGCCGAAACCCTTCGCCAACGTCCCATTGATGATGTCGACCTTATCCATAACTTTATCGCGCTCAGCAATACCGCCGCCGCGCGAACCGTAGAGACCTACCGCGTGCACCTCATCGAGATAAGTCATCGCGTTGTATTTTTTAGCTAGGTCACAAATCGCGCCTATGGGAGCCACGTGACCATCCATTGAATAGACGCTTTCGAAAGCAATAATTTTCGGCTGGCTGTAAGGAACACTCCGCAAGCGCGCTTCCAAATCGGCTAAGTCGTTATGCAAAAAAATCTGCTTTTCGCTGCGTCCGTTGCGGATTCCCATGATCATCGAAGCGTGGTTTTTTTCGTCCGAAAAGACGACACAGCCAGGGAGCAGGCGCGCAAGAGTAGAGAGAGTCGTTTCATTGGCGACAAATGCCGATGTGAATACGAGCGCAGCCTCCTTCCCGTGCAGATCCGCGAGCTCGCGTTCGAGCTCTACATGATAGTGTGTTGTGCCTGCGATATTACGGGTGCCACCAGAACCGGCGCCTACCCGATCGATAGCCTCATGCATAGCCGTGATGACCTTGGGATGTTGGCCCATACCCAAGTAGTCGTTTGAGCACCACACTGTTATTGGCTTCGTATCGCCTTTCCTAAACACCTCCGCTCGCGGAAAGACTCCACGTTGACGCATCAAATCAGCGAAAATGCGATAGCGACCTTCGCTCTTCACCGCGTCCAAAGCATCATCCAGTCTCTGCTTGTACATCATCACTGGAAGATCCTCGTTTGTGTGGAATCTACATATGCGATCATCGACCGGCACGACACCGCGAGCTTCGCAAATTTCTGCTTTTCATATTCCGCAGCGAGTCTCTCAAACACAAGCGCAATTCGAGAATCATGGAATTCCGGCACCCAAAGACGGACTTTTCGAAATGTCATTATTCCACGGAACGATTTCTATGATCGGCATATCCCATATGCCGATCCGGCGCTTTGCAACGAAGCGTTCCGGCACGCAATGCTAGTGGCCTCAAGCTCAGACACTCGGCATCCCGTTTGGGATCATCCCACCAACGCATTTAGCCCGCAGGCGCTCATGATCCGGCTTGCTCTGCACCTCGTTGAATTGGTAGCCGCGGAGCGAAGCGCCCCGCACTTCAGATAGCTTTCAGATTAGGCCGTGTGCTGCTGTTCGCCGCGCACCATTATCTGTTCTCCCTTCCCATCGCGCTGTCTGCGGAAGATGGGGCGTGGCAGCCGGCGATCCCGCCTCTGACAGTACGCGTATCATTTCAAAGGGAGCTTCGTGTGTCAGACTTTCGTTGAGACCTGACAATTATAGCGACGAAATCCTTCATCTAGCATGAATACCAAGCCCTTTCGATGCTCCCAAGTTTGGATCAAAGGAGACGACTTAAGGACCTTTAGATCAGAATAATGCCGTACATTTTTGTGGCATCCGCTGGAATTCGGACAGTCTCCCCGAGCTACAGCCGCCAGAATTTCTTCGGCGCACGATTGTGCCAACTTAGAGAATGGAGAATTGGCCTTGACCCCTAAAATCGCCGTAGCGCTCGCTCTCGTAGCGAGTGGAGTCTTAGCAACGGGCGTGTTTGTCCGTTCAACCTCAACCAGAGCTCAATCGCCAACCGCCGAAACGGGCTGGTCTCATGATGGAGAAGTTCCCGATTGGTCTACGAAATCGCCGGGCCGGTACCTACCTGAATATACATCGGACGGCGATCTGATTCTTCCAAAGAATTGGCGTCACTGGGTGTTCGTCGGTTCGCCATTAACGCCGAACGCGCTCAACAACGGCAAAGCCAATTTCCCCGAATTCCATAACGTCTACATCGAGCCGGGGTCATATGCGATTTATCAGAAGACCGGCAAGTTTCCCGAGGGAACGATCTTTTTCAAAGAGCTTCAGTTGACGCTGCCTCCTGCGGAATTCAAGGACGGTTCTCACACCGAACCTTCCGGGCGCGGGTATTTTGGAGGCCCCTTCAATGGCGCGGACGTAACGGTCAAGGACACCAAGCGTTACGCGGCCACGGGCGGCTGGGGCTACTACAATTTCCATCACTACGAACCCAAGGCGAAGACCGCCAAGGTACGACCGAAGGAAGAATGCGCATACTGCCATATCGCTAGCGCAAAAAAGGACGACGTCTGGACCCAGTTCTATCCGATGCTTGATACGAAGTGAGTCCTCCGGTCATTCCGTCAACTCTGTTCTTACTGTCGCCCCCGACAGCGGCTCCTCCTCCAGCCGATAGGAACGTTGACGGAATGACCTTTTATAACTGCCGAAATAGGCATGCAGCACGGCAGGTATGGCTCGCCGTTTAACCGGCATTGCCCGCTGAGCTCGTTGGAGGAAACCAGAAGCTCCGACAAAACGCCCAAGGTACATCTATGGCTGTGATCTTTTGGCTCGTCGCAGCAATGCTAATTCTCGGCGTTGTTGTTGCGCTGCTTAGTACCTTGCTGGGCAATCGGACGGTCGATGATGGAGCGCACGGTGTAGAATTGTATCGGCGGCAGCTCGATGAGTTGCGTGACGATACAGACACCTCACAAGAGAGAAGCCTCGAGACCGAATTGGCACGCGCCGAGATCGCTCGGCGATTGTTGAAGGCTATCGATGAAAGCGATACCGGCGCACCCGCCCGGCCGCTCCCGCAATTTTGGCGGGAGCGTATTGCGATAACGCTTTTGATCTTTGTACCTTTAACCAGCGTATGCGGATATTTGCTTCTCGGAGCTCCGCGATTTCCATCGACTCCACGTGTCGCCGCTATACCGCACACAGCCTGAACTGCAGCCGACCGCAAAATCGCTTACGCAAATCGAAGCCAAGTTACGCACCAATCCAAACGATGGTCAAAGCTGGGATTCAATTGCACCAATCTACGTGCGCATTGGACGCTTGAGCGATGCCAAGACTGCTTATTCGAATGCGATCAGAATTCTTGGGCCCCTCACCAGATCGAGAATCGGCGCTAGGCCAAGTGCTGGTTATGATGAATGGCGGACGCGTTACCGAGCCAGCAAAAACGGCCTTCGACACCGCTCTGAACCTTCAACCAGAGGATCCAAAGTCTTCGTTCTATCTCGCAATTGAACTATCTCAGACCGGCCATCCCGGCGAAGCAATCAAAGCGTTTCGCGCGATGGAGAAGCGCGCTCCCGCCGACGCGCCGTGGCTACGAGCGGTGCGTCAGCGGATCGGGCAACTCGAACGCAATGACCGGCAAACGAGTGAAATCTCTCCGGTGGTTACGTCGGCAAATAGCTCTGGAACGGCTCAACAAGATGAAGTTCGCGCGCCAACTGTCAATGTCGTGGAGATGGTAAGCCGACTGGACGTACGCCTCCGCAAAAGCCCGCAAAATATAGAGGGCTGGAAACAGTTAGTACGATCTTACGTGGTGTTGAAAGAACAGGCAAAAGCGCGAGACGCTCTTACCCGCGGCCTGAAGACTTTCACCCCGGCGAGTGAAGCCGGCAAAGAGCTGTTAGCGCTAGGCGCCGGGCTCGGTCTCGCGCCCGGTAAAAATATGTGATGACCGCGCTAAAAGCGGCTTGAAGCGCATCGCAGCTTTGGGAGTAACCCGGGAATGATTGTTGAGCTGGGCCATTTCGCTCTGATACTGGCGTTCGCAACGAGCCTGGTCCAAGCGACCTTGCCAATCATCGGATCGCGCCGAAGAGATTCGTGGGGTGCACCGGGAGTTCTTCTCAGCCTCGGTTTCGGCTTTTTGCTCGTCAGCACTTGGCGGCGCAAAGATCGACCGCTTGGTAAAAGCCTGACTCCTGGGGAAGAGATGCATTTGAATCGTATTCTTGACCACTGAATTCTGGGATTCCGCTTCCTGCCGCTTACCAGGTCAGTTCTTCCTGAGTGCCTTTTTAATATGCGGCATCAGTTCATCGTGAATTGCCGCTTCCGTTAGCGGCCCGACGTGCTTGTAGAGCACGATAGCGTTTGTCGACACGAGGAACGTTTCGGGGATGCCGTAAACTCCCCACTGAATACCGGCATCACCGGTCCGGTCTACGCCAACAGCGTCAAATGGATTGCCGAATTATTCGAGGAAATTACGAGCATCACTTTCCGGATCCTTGTAATCCACTCCGATGAGCGTCAGGTCGCTATCATTTGCGAGTTCATGAAGCAGCGGCTGCTCTTCCCTGCCTGGTTCGCACCAGGATGCCCAGAACGTCACCAATATCAGATGACCCTTGGTCATTTTGTCTTGGTGATTCCAGGAACTGATTTCCCGCTTACCGCTAGGCCTGACAACGCTGGCAGTTCAAGATTCGGCGCAACTTTTCCGATTAACGTGGAGGGCAAAATACTTTCATCATTTGAGCGAAGTTGAATAAAGAAAGTTAGAGTAAGCCCTAGAAAAACGATCAACGGTAACAATACAAACGCATTTCGAAGCAAGCCGCGTAAATTCGATTTCGATCCTGCGGGCATAACGACACCAGGTCCGCCAACATCAGCTCAAACATTCTCAATATTTCGCTGCTTGTGCCGCCCACCATGAAATTCAGCGCAAATCGAAATGGCGCGAGCACCGCTCGCGCCAAAGCCGATTAGCTTTTTTGATCAAAAATTATGTTATTTGGGAAGTGGGACCGCATCTAGCGCGGGGTAGAACTGGGTCCAAACCAAATCACGCTTCGCATGCGGAGTATCTGAGCTCGTTCCAATGTGGCAGTAAGCGCATTCGTTTTTCAGCTTTACGGCTGCGGTCGTGAAAGTAGGTTTAAAGTCGAAATATCCCCATCCCCCACTCTCCGCGAAACGTTTTGTATCCTTGACGGCAATCTCCGCGCCGTTCGCTTCACCGGGAAAGTACCCGCGCCCCGATGGCTCTGTACGCGACCCGTCTGCATTCTCTTCAGGTTTCAAAGTAAGCTCGAGCTCTTTATAAAATATCGTTCCTTCGGGGAAGACGCCGGTTTTTTTGTAGATCGCGTATGATACCGGCTCGATAAAAACGTTATGGAATTCAGGAAACGCCGCGTGCCCATTATTCAGTGCGTTAGGCGTAAGGGGCGATCCGACGTACACCCATTCCCGATAATTCTTGGGCAACATGAGTTCGCCGGAAGCGTTATACTGCGGCAAATATCGCGTCCTCGCAGGCAGTGTTTCGTCGGTCGACGACGCAGGCGTTTGCGCATATAGCGCCGCCCCAGGCACGCATATCGCTAATAACGCGGCCACAATATAAATTCTCCGGGACATCTGGGTTCTCCTTGTCGTTGTCCGACTGCGCAGCCGAATCTCTAACTTAGAAATTAGATCCAGGGGTCTTGGAGAAGTATCTAATCGTCCGATAATCGGGGGGAAGGTGCTGTGTTCTGGTGCGACAATTGCAATGTCGACGATGACGGATCTGTCGCGTTATCGCCTACCCTATCGCAATTGCATCCTAACTTCGATTGGAATCTCGATAGTCCATAGGATCAACGCCGAACTCAGCTCGAAAGGCGCGAGAAAATCCCGTGACGGTTTCGTAACCGACTGCCCGCGCAATTGCCTCGATTGGAAGACAATCACTTTTCAAAAAATGCGCCGCCTCTCGCATTCTCAATTTCCGCAACATCATGACAGGCGACATGCCAACAAGCGTAACGAAGCGATGCATAAATCTCGACCGACTGAGACCCGCGACACTCGCAAGCGATTGCACCGTATGGGGCCCGCCTGGCTCAGCAATCATATCCGCTAACACGCGTGCAATTCGCTGATCACTAAAGGCCGGAAACCGCTCCAACCACCGTTCGGGAGATTTCAATGATCGTCGTAGAACTCTAATTAGAACCTCTTTTATCAGGGACGCCGTCATCGCCCCCATTCCAACTTCCTCCGCAACAAGTTCAGCAAGCGCAGATTTTAGCGAGCGATCGAGCTTATCGGTATCATCGAACTGTTCGACAATGGGAGACGTCAGATTGTCGAAAATATCGAACGATTTTCCATATAGAGTCCGGACGTACCCACAGACGAGAAGTATTCCTCCCTTACTTTCCCCTGCGGAATATTTGCCTACCCGATTGGGACCGGCCGACGGATCTTCCACATCTATCTGATTGATTTTGGATCCATTGGGAGCATCCCCTTCGATACGAAATGGGATCATAGCAGGCACGATAACGAAAGTATGGGGCACAAGCCGAATGGGGGGAAACGCCCCTATAACGAGTCTTCCGCGTCCCTCGAGATTATAGTGCATGCCAGTATTCTCGCCGCCCGGAAACGATAGGCGCCAGCCTGGGCTGACCAAACATTCCGCCAGACTTAGGAACTCAATTGTCAAGCCATCGACGAGCCGATCTAGATCTGGCTGGTCAAAGCTGGCTGACGAACTTCTGGAAATCATTCTGAGGACTCACGGTTGCGCGGAGTACGCGGGTTGAACCCAGTGCAAGAGTAAGGTTTGGCCTAGTCTGCCGGAAATTGAATGCAAACCGGATAATCGTCACTCTCCCAACCGCTCCATTGCGTCCTACATAGGTAGCTCCGCCAGGTAGCATCTAATGGCGGATGCGAACCGGATTTCGGTGTTACACTGAAATCGCTCAATTCGTGTTCGTGTGTAGCTACGGCATTTTAAAGTACCGGCGCTGCGAGAAAGCCTCCGATCTCCCTTTCGCGTCGATCTCATCGTATAAAACTACACACAATTTCATAACTGCCCTTCCGACCAGGAGATTTCCGCATCGTCAACTAATTCTTCTTCAGCAAATGAATTCGCGTCGCTTTGTTTATAATCGCCCGCACGAAAGTTAGTTGGGTCCGTCCCATAGATTGCGCGAAAAGCGCGAGAAAAACTGGTGCGGTTGGCATAGCCAACCATGTTCGCGATTTCGTCGATCGCCAAAGTATCGGCGACTAGCAAGCTCTCAGCCTCACGCATGCGGAGCCGCCGCAGGGCTGCGACCGGCGAGATGCCGAAAACATTCGTAAAGCGCGCCATAAATGCTGATCGACTCAATCCTGCGATGTGAGAAAGCGAATGGATGGAGTGAGCGGCGCGCGGCTCAGCGACCATACTTGCAAAAGCGCGAGATATTTGCGGATCGCCCAGGATTGGAAATCTTTCTGCCCACAACTCCGCAGAGTGCATCGAACGACGAAAGATAGTAACGAGCACTCTCTTTAGCAGGGCCGCCGCCAGGGCATGCATGCCAACCTCGCGCACATTAAATTCTGAGACCGCCAGCTTTAGATTTTCATGGACTCCGCTATTCGCGTCGAAACATTCGATGATGGGTGACGAAAGCGACTTAAATAGATCCATCGACCCGCCAAAACTTGCGCGAAACTCGCCAGATATCCCCGCCAGCGCCGATTCACCAGTACCGATTACATATTTGGTCGTCGTATTGCCGGAATTTCCAATATGGCCGACATTAATTTCATTTGAAGTTCCACAGAACGACTCTTCTTCGATTCGAATTTTGCTCGCTCGAGGAATAATAACCAGCATATGCGGCACTAGCTTTATAGTCGGCGCGCCGCAGACACACAGGCGGCCCACTCCTGAGACATTGTAATAAATCGCCGTATTCTGAATATTCGAGGATGATAAAGCCCAGTTTGGGCTCAAAAAGCATTCTGCGAGACCGATAATAGCGACGTCGAGCTCTGTTAATAACCGATCAAGATCTGCAAAGGACAGACCGATTTTCGGACTGGTGGCAACCACTTCAGGAACCCTCTCTTAAGCTGCTGCTATAAACTGCCAACGCTTTCGAGGAGGATTATTTCGATCTAAAGACGAGGCGAGATACACCTCCAACAGCACCTCTGGTCAAGGGAGTTTCGAATGTAATTCATGCGGCTATATGCCGACATTGAATAAAGAGCACATAACGATCCATTGCATCGCCGGACAGATTCCGCGAAAAAAAATGAGAATCGCTGCTCGATCAATTCAGAAATTTCCCAATGAAATCGGTTGCGATGAGTTCTTTCCGGCCAATAATTCACCGTGGGGGCGATTGGACGAAAGCGAAGAGCATATGGGGAGCTGGTTGAAGCAACGCGAAGCCGCCGCGGTTCGTCAGGCCAAGAAACTTTTTGTGTGATCACGAGCGAGACGTCAGATTGCGCTTTTTGCTGCCGGCGCTCTCAAATCTTGCCGCGAGGTCTGGACTGTCGAAAGCAAGAAACGCCTCACGCGTGTTCATCCAGAGGTAAAGTATCGATCACCTCGCTTCGCCTTTGAGTGACGCGACTAGGAGGCAAATAGATGCCGCGAGTAGCACTAGGTCCTTGAGAAGGAATTGTCCAATCGGTGCGGAAATCGCGGGGAACCCGCCAGCTGTTGCTTCGGCCACTCCCGGAGTGCTCAGGAAGAAAGTCAATGTGATTACAAAAGTCATCGCGGACATCGCTGCGCCAAGCGCCGATGCGATCGGGTTGAACGCACCAATGACGAGAGCAACCGCGGTTCCTAACTCTATTATTCCGATTACATAGCTCGTACCTTGCACGCCGAACAACGTGTGCAACCAGCTCACGATTGGACTATGTGAAACAAACGGAGCGATGCCATTTGCCTCGTACCCGGTGAACTTCATCCCGCCAAACCATAGAAATATGATGACGAGCGCCCAACGTAACAGGGCGAGTGACCGATGGGAGCCACAGGCTCTCTCTGCAATGCCTAAAGACGAAAACACATGCACCTCGATTCCACAGTTGCAACCGCCACACGGGAGCTCGGAGAAGAACGTAATCAATTGCCTTCCCTTCACGCCGCTCGAGACGTTTCGCGAATCTGAGGCAAACTGTCTAGAATCGGCCACGTTGGAAAATGCCGATTTGGACGAGTTGAAACCTGAAACGGATTCTCGGTCGCCATGCATACAGTAGAAGCTGCCGCGATGCGTCCGACCAATCCTTTAACTCGTGTATCGATATCCGCGGAGTACCATGGCTGACAGCCACCTGATTTTCGACGTTATAAATCCCATCATAACGCTGCTGGGGCTTGGGATTATCGCAGTCGTTGTTTCAAAAAGAGCGGGCCTCAACCCAATCGTTGGGTATCTTTTGTTGGGAATGTCGCTTTCACTTTTCGGACCCAAATTTCTGGGGGACGGAAACACAGTCGAGACCCTATCTGAACTTGGTGTCGTCTTTTTGCTCTTTGACATTGGACTGCATTTCTCCTTTACGCGTGTGCAAGAACAGGCCTCCAACATTTTTGGTTTTGGCGCCCTGCAGGTTCTGCTCGGCACGATCGTATTAGGTTTGATCGCACGCCTTTTTGGGCTTTCAGCAGGAGCGTCCCTGCTCGTCGGCATGACGCTTGCTTTATCTTCAACCGCCGTAGTCGCGAGCTTGATCGCGGAACGCCATCAACATAACTGCCCGGTGGGGGTGACAGCGTACGCGATCCTGGTCTTCCAGGATGTCGTGGCAATAGCAATATTGATTGCCGTTACTGCGACTGACACTGGCAACAGTGTTCTTCCAAGCATCAGCATGGCGCTCGTCAAAGCCGTGGTGGCATTTTTTGCCGGCGTCCTATTGGCGCGTCTGGTAGTCGAGCCCCTTTTGACCATGATCGTTCGTACGCAAAACGAGGAGGTCTTTACAGCGACAGCCCTACTGATCGCGTTAGCTGCGGGGTGGGCAACGGCTAACGCGGGATTGTCCATGTCACTGGGTGCGTTTCTCGGCGGCATGATTCTCGCCGACACACCCTACCGAGCCGTTATCCAATCCGAGATCAAGCCCTTTAGGGGACTGCTGCTCGGCTTCTTCTTTATTACTGTCGGTCTTTCGCTCAACATTCCAGCTCTCGCACGTTCGTGGTTTGTCGTCATAGCACTGGCAGTACTGATTATCGGAGCGAAGATCTTGTCCAACATGGCGGCAAGTCTTGTGTTTCGCTGGTCGACGCCGGGTAGCGCGCAACTTGGCTTTTTGCTCGCGCAGGGTTCAGAGTTCGCGTTTGTAATCTTGTCGCTTCCCGCAACGCAACGGTTGGTAGGCCATGATGCGGCCTCCGTGCTCATCGGAGCAGTTGCAGTCACTTTGGCTGCCACGCCAACGATCGCTGAAGCTGGACGCGTTCTTGCCGGACGAATGCGATCGAGAAGTACTCAAGCTTCCGCCCAAGAGCTCATCCCCTTAGAGGGGACGGAAGAAGTCCTCATTGTAGGCATGGGCCCCAGCGGAAGAATCATCGCTGACGCCATGATAGGTTTTGATATTTCCTACTTGGCCGTCGAAGCGAATGACATTCGACTGAGAGATGCGATTGCTGACGGGTACGACGTCTTGTATGGCGATCTCAACGATCCGCGACTCTGGGAAACGATGGTCGTTTCAGCACGAAAGTTGAACATACTAACAGAACCAAATTTGGAACTTTCAGCTGGATGGATACCAGCCCTGTCGCGCCGCTATCCAGAGCTTCGACTTATTGTCATTGTCTCAAATGAAGTGGAAGCCAAGAAATTTGCCGAGTTGAATTTGCGTTCGATCGCTTACAAAGCTGAACAGGACCATGACCTGGCGCTCAAAATTCTTCTGGAACTTGGCGTCGATCCAGAGGATGCCGCGAACTGGGTTCGAAAGTCTTATAATTTCGAGAAGGAGGTCACAGCTGCTTAACGGCGCTTTCTAGAATGGCGTGATGATGTTCAGACGAACCTACTTTATCGGATCCAAAAATCTTTATCAGTCCCTGTAGGCTGCGATGGAGCAAAATTCGTACTGCTACCTCGCTAATGCCGAGTTGTTGCGCGACCTCGCGCGCGGAGTAGCCTTCGATGCGGACTGAGGAAACCACTTTCCTATTGCGTGGAGGCAGGATTTTGAGGATGCGGTCCACGTCGTGGACGGCATTTATCGCTGCCGTTTCTTCTTGAATGTCTTTGGTCGGCAAGTAACGAAGATCCAGTTCGCGGCGACGAACCCGCCGCCGCACTTCGTCGATTATTTTGTTCTGCGTAATCGCAAACACCCACGGCAGCAGGGGCATAGTTGAATCCCATTGCACCCGCCGCACATGTATAGCGATCAACACATCCTGAATTATATCCTCCTGATCGCTGACCGAAATCCCATATTTGCCAAATTTGCCGCGGAACACGATCCTAAGGAGAAGCGGTAATTGTTTAAGAAGCTTGCTGTAAGCTCCATCATCGCCATCCAAAGCGGCCCGCATTAGTATCGATAGTTCCGCGCCAGAGCGCTTAGAAAGTGGCGCGCTGCCGCGGCTATCGGCGTCCTGCCCAGTCATCCATCCAGCCTTTACTTCTTGAGCGGCGGATATCCGGATGAATAAATCCAATCGGTGGCTTGCGCGGGAACATGGCAGCCCTTGCAATCGGTTTTGTAATCCGTCGAGGTCGTCTTGTTCGGTTTATCGGCGTCGAACCACGACCACGCCCAGCCGTCACCCCACAGCTTGTTTTCGGGATGCGTATTTTTGCTTTCCTTGATCATTAGGAACCAACCCTGCAATTTATCCGCATGGCTCACTGTTCCCGTCGTCATCTGATCATTTTTCGTCGCAAAGACTTCCTTGACCAGCACGCTTCCGTCCGGGAAGCGGCCGTTCTTGCGAAAGGCCTCAATGCTACCTGGCGACACGTAAACATTGTGGAGTTGCTTCGAGCCTTCGCCCTTGTCGGCGGCGACAGCCCAGGTACCTAAGAATTGATACGCAGTTCGATAATCGGAAGGCATTTTCAAATTGCCCGCGGAATCAATCAATTCATCTGCCTGAGATCTCTCTTGTCCGGCGGAAAGGCTGGCAACTGCGCCCGTTGCGAGGACGAATGAAATAATTGCCAAAGCTCTGTAGGGAGTTCTCATAATGCGACCTTTCGAACGGAAGCTGGCTAACGCCATTTATCGATGCGAACGCCAGGGCGCATGCCCGCCCGGTGTCTAGCCAAACGTTCTGCCCCTTGACCGTCCGCATTGAAGTTTCTTAATCCAATGACCTCTACCAGGGGTCCTGATATGGTCGCGGACAGTCCTAAATTGCGCATAGCCTCTACGGACATCGATCGGCTGATGCATGGACTTGAAGTCCACATGCACGCTCTTGCTCAGTGCGTGATCAGTCCCGGATGGCGACTGTCGTTTAGCGCGAGTGACAAAACCGCCATTCACTATAATCTTCGTGGCACGGGAAAGATGTTCGTTGCCGACTTTCCCCCGTTCGCCCTGACACCGCACACGATGGTAATCGTGCCGATGAAGCTTCCGGTCCGCATGGAAGTTCCCGAGCCAAATCAGTCAAATACGAAATGTATTGACGTGAGGCAGCTCGAGACCGTTCCCGGAAGAATCACGCAAGTCGTTGCTGGCGATGGCATTTCAGAGCTCCTTGTGGTGTGCGGGTATTTTCGCACGTCTTACAGTCGCTCGATCGATATCTTCGATACACTCGCTGCGCCCATCGTCGAAAAATTCAGCGAAGCGGACAGGCTTGATCAAAGCCTCTCGGCGGCTCTGGCAGAGACCAGCGCACAGCGCGTGGGGATGGCTGCGATGACAGCATCATTACTAAAGCAGGTCGTCCTAACGCTTCTGCGCCGGTCCCTTGAGACACCGCAGCTTTGGGCGGAACGATTCCCCATTCTAAATGACCCACGAGTTGCCCGGGCTTTTGCGAGTATGATCGCGGACCCCGGGGCGCCCCACACCACTCAATCGCTCGCCCGGGCAGCAGGATTGAGTAGATCCGCGTTTATGGCGCATTTTACGAAAGCCTTCGGCATTCCTCCTCTCGCTGCTCTGCGCGAGTTGCGTATGAGACATGCAGCAAGACTGCTTGATGCGAACATCTTGCAAATCGAACAGATCGCAAGGGCTGTGGGTTATGATAATCGAAGCAGCTTTTCCCGTGCGTTCCGAGCGATCTATGACCTCGATCCATCGGAATATCGCGCAGCAGAGCGGACGAGAGACAAAGACGTTCCAACAGCCGATAGCGATCATCACGATGTGAATAAAAACGGCGAGGCTTAACCCCTCGCCGCCATGCCATTTGGCTCGCTCCCGAGCGTTAGGATTCGTGGAGAGCGCTACGCGTTGTTTCGAACAAAAACCATACCCTACGCTGACCTTCGTCGATCCAGTTTTCTAGCAAACTTGCGGTGGCAACGTCTCCGTGTTCATCGCACAGTTCATGTATTTGCAGCATGGCAGCGACCAGCTGTGAATTGTCATCACGAAGTTCCGCAAGCATATCGTTTGGGCTAACATATTCGGCATCGTTATCGAGGATACGCTGTTGACGGCCAATATGACCAATTGACCGGATTGTCGTGCCGCCGAGTTTGCGCACGCGTTCAGCGATATCATCTGTCGCCGCAAGAATTTGATCACCTTGTTCGTCGAGCATGAGATGATAGCCCCGGAAATTTGGCCCCGAGATGTGCCAGTGAAAATTCTTAGTCTTGATGTAGAGCGCAAAAAAATCGGCGAGTAAAAGTGTCAAGGCAGCCGAAATATCTTTGATGACACTATCGGAAAAACGAGAAGGGGTCTCGAGCGGCGCCTTCCGCCTCGATCTTTGGTATGCCACGTCCATGCTATTTAGTTCCTTGTCATTGAAGAGCGTTGGAGCAACATGTTCAACATGTTTCGCACGACGTAGATTACGATTGGGGTTCGATCCTCGTTTCAATTCTCGGTCAAATCGACCCGGCATAACGTTTTGTCCGCGCGTTCCTGTCATTGCGAACTGATTTCAGGGAAATAGAGCCCTTCTTGTCGGCGAATCCACCATTGGCCAGTTCGCGCGTGCGTGGCCGGATCGGCAAACCGGTAGTCGAAAAGCAGCGCACGCACCCGTTTCGGCGGATGATCGGGAAACGGGTTGGAACCAAACAAGGCAAGCACAGGGGCGCTACCTTCGAGCAGACGTCGCAGCAGATTTTCGAACCATGGATTTTGCGCAAAGCTGCCGTAGGCTGCGAACCACATTTGCCAGTCAAGCCGTGGCTGATGCGGGATGTTCCACGATGGCCGCCGATCAACAGGCCCGGGCTTGTAGCGGAAGTCGTACGCGCGCCAGCTCTGGCCGTCGTCGGAACCCTCAACAATGATCTCGGGTCGTTTCATCGTTGTTGTGGCGAACGGTCCGTAGGCATTGACGATGAGCCATGGCGAAGTTGCTCGTGTTACAGCACCGACAATGGGCAGATTTGGCGACGCGAGTGCCTGCACGATGCGATCGGCACCGACCGGCACGACGACCATTGTCAGTAGGAGTGCGCAGACCGTTGCGGTTTTGCCCGGCCGCGGCGCACGATCTTGGATCCATAGGGTAAGCTTTCGAGGAACGGCGTGCCGGATCGCGGCATCGTCGAACAGAAAAACACAAAGGGCCATCGTCAGGAGGTTGAAAAATCCGTAGTTGCCCGTGAGCATGATCAGGACCTGAAAAATCAGGATGCATGAAGCTGCCACGGCACGCAGCCTACGCGGTAGAAAAATCAAAAAGACAAGAGCGAGCTCGATAACGAGCGTTGCAGCAGTCCCGACAGCGAGCATCCACGGCGGCAGCTGTGCGGCGTACCATGCCAGCGGCGTCGGGAGAGGCTGGGACATGAAATAGTACTTGAGCGCCGTGAGATCGTGCCACGTCGGCTGCGCTGAGATGGCCTTCACAATTCCGGACATGAAAAGATAGCGGAAGATGAGCCAGCGGTAGAGCCAGACGACGACGCGTGATCCCGCCGTCAGGAAAATCGCCAGGAAACCAGACTCGAGCAACAGCAAGTCCCACTGGTAGCTCATGAAGACCTGGCCGGCGTAGACGCACGACAAATAAAGAACGTATAGGCCGATCAGCGCTGCGCGGGTCCATCTTCCGAACACAACGAAAAGCCCGAGTAGAATGCCGAGACCCGTCGCCGCAACGAGCGCCGCGTCGCTGGCATTCAACCAAAAGAGCGTTGGCATTCGCCAATAGGCCGACATACCCCACCCGTGATGCGCAGCCTTCAGAAATTCCCCCGCTGGAAGAATGCCGCCCTCGCCGACCAGCCCGCGGATTTGCACTGCCAGGGAAGCGAATGCGATGACGTAAATGATGCCGATCAAACGCAAAAACACCCACGAGACGAGCTCGTAGCGTTCGGCTTCCAGACGCGGTCCCCACAAGATGTAAGAAAGACGGCCGAGCAGGTCTCTGTGCCGTGCCAAGAACGCGTAAGCGCCTTCGCTCACAGCGCCAAATCCCGGGATGCGTTCGTACATCCACCACCAAGCGGAACGCCCCGGCGCATAGCGCAACGTTCTGTAAGTTGCTGCCGCACCCGCGTAGCTCGTGCCGTCGGGCTCAATGAATTGAATGGCGCGTGCGAAGCGTTCGCGTGGGATGGCGGGAAAATCCCCCGCCGCCTCTTGATATGCCCGGTAGAGAACCTGGTCGCCAGTCAGCTGCTTCCAGTAATCTACCCAATAGCGACAGATTCCACAGTCGCCGTCATAAACAAGTGTCGCGCGCCGTTCTGCGGGCATGACCGGAAATCCTGCAGGAGCGGACGGACAAACGCTTAGCCTGGAGGTCACGCTCTAGGAATGGCGCTTAGGCGTCTGCGAACACATCCTCATGAGTCGCGCCGCATCTTTTGGCGCGGCGCCCTTTTGGTCGTTATCGAAATAGACATAAATCGTTTTCTTTGAACGGAGCCAGCATTCCAGTTGCGCTGCCCATGTGGCGAGCGTCCGTTCGGAATAGCGACCTTTGTATTCCCCCGTGGGACCATGTCCGCGAACATAAACATGACGAGCCGTGGCAATCCACGGAGCGGGTGCATGATGATGATCGGAAATGCAAAGGGCGGCATTGTGCTGTGACAACAACTCATAAACGCTGTCTTTGTACCAACTCGCATGGCGAAACTCAAAAGCATACCGACGTTTCGGAGCAAGCATCGCGAGGAAATCGTCCAACCGAACCGGATCGGCGTGGAATCGCTCCGGGAGCTGGAATAAGACGGGTCCGCATTTTGGCCCGAGCACCGCAAGTCTCGTCTTCATCAGTTCAAGAGAATTTGCCGAGCTCGCGCTAAGACGCTTCCAATGAGTGATGAACTGCGAGGCTTTCCAGGAGAAGCGGAAGTTTGCGGGCGTTTCGGCTCGCCAGCCTTCCACCGATTCTATTTTGGGCGTCCGGTAGAACGAGCCGTTGATCTCGGCAGATCGAAAACGCGTCGAATACCAGGCAAGCCATTCCTTATGCGGCAACTCGCGAGGATAAAACCGCCCGCGCCAGTCGGCATAACTCCATCCCGAAGTTCCAATAAACAGACCGGAAGGCGGTTTCGGCGTGCTTTCGAAGTCCGTGATTTTTCGTCTACGCATGGGATTACCGACGGATGGCCCGAAGCGATCAGACGTCACCGAGAGAGACTTCCAGAAGAAGCAAAGCCTCCTGCAAGGTACGTTTGCGATTTTCTTCTCTGTTCCCGTCGTTGAATTGAAACTGCTGGCAGCGTGTCTTATCTTCCCGCGTCGCGCTGGCGATATACGTGAGACCGACCGGATTACCATCCTCATCGGGCATCGGACCGGCGACGCAGGTAATCGCGATAGCGACGTCTCCACCGCAGCGCGCGAGAGCGCCCCTCGCCATGGCCACGGCGACCGCCCGACTGACAGCGGTTTCCGTCTCCAAAAGGAGGGGCGGCACGTTTAAAACCGAAATCTTGCATTCCTTGGCATAGGTCACGAGGCCGCCGAGCAATGCCTCTCCCGCACCGGGTACGTCAGCAAGAAGCGTTGCGAGTGCACCCGCCGTGCAAGATTCAGCCGTCACGATTGACAGGCGTTTTTGGCATGCCAAGTCGATCACGCGCTTTGCTTGCACTGAAATGTCAGGCGTTGATGTCACGCCGTCGCTCTCCACAACTAGCCGCAGAGACAAAGCCGATCTCTCCAATTTGTTCCCAGTCGGCCGCGGGGCCGGACTTACCTCCGGCGGAGGGAACCAACGACTCCCCTGCCCGTTTGCGACTCAATCACTGCGGATCATCTGGTCGGAGGAGGCGGACGTGAAAGCGCTCGTTTGGCACGGAAAAGAAGACATCCGGTACGATACCGTTTCCGACCCCGAAATCGAGGACCCCAGAGATGCCATTGTGAAAGTCACGAGCTGCGCGATTTGCGGCTCGGACATGCACCTTTTCCATAATTTCATCCCGGCGATGCTCCCGGGCGACATTATGGGCCACGAAATGATGGGCGAGGTCGTCGAGGTCGGCTCAGGAATGGACGGCCGATTGAAAAAGGGTGATCGCATCGTGGTGCCGTTCACCATCACATGCGGCGAATGCGAACAATGCAAGCGGGGCAATTATTCTGTCTGCGAACGAACCAACCGCAAGAAAGAATTGGCCGATAAAGTCTTTGGACACACGACGGCGGGCCTCTTCGGCTACACGCATTTGACTGGGGGCTATCCCGGTGGCCAGGCCGAATATCTCCGCGTTCCCTTCGCCGATACGACGCACGTCAAAGTTCCCGAAAACCTTTCCGATGAGCAGGTTCTATTCCTCGGCGATATCTTTCCGACAGGCTGGCAAGCCGCCGAGCAGTGCGACATTCAAAAGACGGATACCGTCGCAATTTGGGGCTGCGGGCCGGTCGGACAGATGGCCATTCGCAGCGCCGTCTTGTTGGGCGCAAAGCAGGTCGTTGCCATCGATCTCCTGCCTGAGCGGTTGAGCATGGCCGAAGCCGGGGGCGCGATAACGATCAACTTCAAAGAGGAGAGCGTCATTGAACGGCTCAATGACCTGACAGAAGGGAAAGGCCCGGAAAAGTGTATCGACGCGACGGGCATGGAAAGCCACGTGTCATTCGCTCAACCCGATACAATCTACGATCGCGCCAAGCAACTCATGGCGATGGAGAGCGACAGGCCGCACGTTCTCCGCGAAATGATCTACGTATGCCGTCCGGCCGGGACGATTTCTGTTCCCGGCGTTTATGCCGGCCTTATCGACAAGATGCCAATGGGATTGGCAATGAACAAGGGCTTGACGTTCCGCATGGGCCAAACCCACGTTCGCCGCTGGACCGACGACCTTCTGAGACGCATCGACGAAGGCGAGATCGACCCCTCATTTGTCATCACGCATACCGCAAAGCTCAGCGATGGCCCGGAAATGTACAATGTATTCCGGGACAAGCGGGACAGCTGCATCAAGGTCGTATTAAAGCCCTGACGGAGTGGAGAATCCAACGTGCGCAATCTTATTCCTACGCATCTCAAAGGTGATCCCAAGATCCTCGAGAAAGGGCCCGGGAGCCTAAGTAGCGTTGATCGAACAGCGCGCGCGCTCGGTTGGTTTAGCATCGGACTAGGCCTTGCGGAGCTGCTGGCGCCCAGGTGCGTGACCCGTTCTTTAGGAATGGAAAGCTCCGGCATGGATGCGACCGTGCGCGCATTCGGTGCCAGAGAAATCGCTGCCGGCGTCCTCACGCTTTCGACCGAGAAAAAGGTTGGCCTTTGGGCGCGCGTTCTTGGAGACGCATTGGACGTCGCAGTGCTCTCGCAAGGCTTACACCGCTCAAATCCGATGCGAAGAAACGTCAAGACGGCGCTTGCGACGGTTCTAGCAATAACCGCCATCGATATTGCGACGGCCTATGCGATGACGGCGCGAAGCTC
>Ga0182749_1001304_pt1 | contig 19902 bp, 18 predicted proteins | sample eDN3rd37CKraftMG_FD_128875 | JGI IMG/M metagenome (GOLD analysis project Ga0182749, IMG submission 128875) | Enriched Miracle-Growth compost microbial communities from Emeryville, California, USA - eDNA 3rd pass 37_C Kraft MG (version 2) (version 2) ...
GGTCGGCACGCTGATCCAGGCGATGGGCACCGGCATCGGCCGCGACGATTTCAACATCGACAAGCTGCGCTACCACAAGATCGTCATCATGACCGACGCCGACGTGGACGGCGCGCATATCCGCACACTGCTGCTCACCTTCTTCTACCGGCAGATGCCGGAGATCATCCAGCGCGGGCACCTCTACATCGCCCAGCCGCCGCTCTACAAAGTGGCGCGGGGACGTTCGGAGAAATATCTCAAGGACGACGCCGCGCTCGACGAATATCTGGTCGACGCCGGCATCGCCTCACTGGTGCTGGAGCGGGGCGGAGCGGCGCGCCCGGCCGAGGAGCTGCGCGCGCTGATCGATCATGCGCGCCGGATGCGCACGCTGATGCATTATGTGCCGCGCCGTTATGATTCCGCGATCATCGAGGCGCTGGCGCTGATGGGCGCGCTCGATCCCGCGCTGGACCCGGCCGGACGGAACGCGGCGGCGGCGCGTGTCGCCGGGTGGCAGAACCGCGCCGATCCCGAGGCGAGCTGGAACGGCGAGGCCACCGGCGAGGGCGGCTTTCACCTGCGCCGCCTGTGGCGCGGCGTGACCGACCATCATGTGATCGACGCGGCGTTCGTCGCGTCGGCCGAGGCGCGCAAGCTCCATCTGCTCGCGTCGGAGCAGGCGGGGGCCTATGCCGAGACCTCGCGCCTCATCCCGGCGGGAACGGCCGTCGCGGCGACGGACGCGCCGGAGGAGGAGGAGGAAGCCGGTTCCCCGGTGATCGAGGCGCGCGGCAAGCCCGTGACGCGCCCGTCGGACCTGCTGGAGGCGATCTTCGCGGCGGGCCGCAAGGGGCTGACCATCTCGCGCTACAAGGGGCTGGGCGAGATGAATGCCGAGCAATTGTGGGACACCACGCTCAACCCCGCGCACCGCGCGATGCTCCAGGTCGAGGTGAGCCAGGCGGACGTGGCCGACGAGATCTTCACCCGGCTGATGGGCGACATCGTCGAGCCGCGCCGCGAGTTCATCCAGGAAAATGCGCTGAGCGTCGCCAATCTCGACGTCTGATCCGCGCAGCGGGTCCGTGGCGGAGGGGCCGGGAGGCAGGCATCGCCCCGCTTCCCGGCTCCGGTCATCCTGCCCCCGACGGCGGCGTTTCTTTAGGCGATTGGCACGACCGCTTGCGCCCAAAGCTGGCCGTTTCAATCTTCAACTGGCTACCCTGAATGCGGACCCGAGGTAGCGCATCGAGGTCAAGATCGTCGATGCACCGCACGTTGACCGCCCAACCCTCAAACGGAACCATGCCGGCGTCCCGTTCCGCTTGCGCAGGCAGAAATAGTCTGCACCGGTCCCACTTCCCCAACGATAAACGTCAAGTCGGCTGAGCGGAGTCAAGACGAATTGCATCAGGAGCGATCCGGAAGATCAGCGCGCCACGGCGGCGGCACATCGAACAGTCGCATTCCCGCACATGATCAATTTCCGCATCAATCTCGTAGCGAGTCGTTCCACAATGACATTGGCCTTTATATGTTGGCATTCGCTGCTCTCCGAATGTCCTTTCATCCATAAAAGTGCGACGGAATAGTGCGGCGGAAGCTGGCGGACGGTAATCCACCCGACCCGGCTCTGTTTTTGCAAAGGGCATAATCGCCTCTTAAAGGCGCCCGACGCCGTGACCTCGTTCAGCGTCGGCGCCCGGCGGCCCGGCCGATGGCGAGCAGTTCGGCGGCGGCGGCGAGCGGCCCCGGGCCGTGCGAGGATTTGACGCTGCGCTCCGCCGCGACCAGCCGGCCGATCGCGATGCCGATGCGCCGGCCGTCCCACTGGGCGAGCTGGCGCGCCACGGCGCCCTTCTCCTTCCAGAAGATCGCGCGCCCCGCCGACGCCATCGCCGCCTCGACGCTCGCGCCACCGTCCACCGCCGCGCGCAGGTCGGCGAGCAGCAGCAGGCGGCGCAGCACCGCGCGCAGCACGGGAACGCCCTCGATCCCGTCGCCGGCAAGGCGGGCCAGCTCGCCGTCCGCCTCCTCGCCGCGTCCCGCCAGCAGCAGGTCGACGAGGCGCGAGAGATCGCCCTCGCCGCTGTCCGCGCCAAGCAGGTCGAGCGCCTCATGCTCCAGGTCGCGCGGCCGGTCCGGCGCCGCGTCGAGATAGCAGGCGAATTTCTCCAGCTCGCGCGCGAGCAGGGCGCGATCGCCGGCGGTGGCGGCGGCGAGGCGTTGCGCCACGTCGGGCCGGATGCGCAGGCCGAGCGCCTGGCCCGCGCCGATCGCCAGCCGGTCGGCCTCATTGCCCTCGGGCGGATAGCTCGCGAAGGCGAGGATCGCCGGATCGGCGAGCGCGAGCTTGAGCAGCTTCGATTCCTTGCGCAGCGCGCCCGTGACGATCACCGCCGGATTGCCCGCGGCGGGCGCGGCGAGCAGCGCCTCGATCGCGTCGAGCACCTCGTCGCCATTGGCCTCGACATGGATATGGCGCCGGCCGCCGAACAGCGAGATCGCCGCCGCCTCGTCGCTGAGGCGTGCCGGGTCCGCCTTCAGCGCGGCGCCGGTCAGGTCGATCCGCTCGGCCTCCTCTCCCATCACCTTCGCCAGCCGCCGCGCCAGCTCGCGCGAGCCGGATTCGTCGGGGCCGTGGAGCAGGATCAGGCGATAATCCGCCGCGCCGGCATCCAGCGCCCGTTCGATCTGGCCGCGCGCGGCCTTCATTTCGCCCCGGCGACGCCGACCTGCCTGTTGTGGAGGGCGATCCGCGTGACGATCTGGTCGGCGACCTCGCTGGAAAGGTTTTCGAGCGCGGTCTGCTCGGCCGCGATGGTCGCATATTCGGATGTGACGACGTCGATGCCCACGTCCGAGCCCGCCGTCGCGTCGACCAGCAGGGTGCCCGTTTCGATATCGCGCAGGCGGTAGCGGGCGCGCAGCGTGCGCCGCTCGCGCGTCACCGCGTCGTCGGGACGGATGCCGATGCCGGTGACCTGATCGTCCAGCTCCACCTCCAGCCGGTAGCGCGCCGTGCCCTTGCCGGCGGCGCCCAGCCGGTCCTCCAGCGCGGTGCGCAGCAGCCAGCCGGCGCGCCCCGCGATCGGCCCCACCTCGATATCGCTGAGCGACCGCGCCGCCACGCCGTGCCCGCCACCGCCGTAGAGCGGTTGCAGCCCGCATCCCGCGAGCAGCAGCAGCGCGGCAAGAGGGGCGAGGCGCCTCATGCCACCAGGTTCACCAGCCGATCGGGGACCACGATCACCTTGCGGGGCGCGGCGCCGCCGAGCGCGCTTTGCACCTTGCTGTTGGCGAGCGCGATCATCTCCAGCACCTCGCGCGACGCGCCCCTGGCCACCTTCTGCGTATCGCGCAGCTTGCCGTTGATCTGGATGGCAATCGTCACCTCGTCATCGACGAGCATGGCCGGATCGACCGCCGGCCAGGCGGCATCGGCGACGAGCCCTTCCTGGCCCAGTTGCGCCCACGCCTCTTCCGCCAGATGCGGCACCATCGGCGCGACCAGCAGGACGAGCGTGCGGATCGCCGCGTCGCGAGCCGCCGAGGGGGCCGCGCGCTCGATCGTGTTGGCAAGCTCGTAGACCTTGGCGACCGCCTTGTTGAACGACAGCCCCTCGATATCGGCGGCGACGCCGGCGATCGTGCGGTGGAGCTTGCGATCGAGATCGGCGTCCGCCGCGCCGCCCTCGCTTTGCCCGATCGATCCGGTGAGCCGCCAGAGCCGCTGGATGAAGCGCCACGCGCCCTCGATCCCCGCCTCGCTCCACGGCAGGTCGCGCTCGGGCGGGGAATCGGACAGCATGAACCAGCGCACCGCGTCCGCGCCATATTGATCGACGATCGGGCCGGGATCGACGGTGTTCTTCTTCGACTTCGACATCTTCTCGACGCGGCCGAGCGCGACGGGCTCGCCGCCTTCGGCCGTGACGAGATGGCCATCGCGCATCGCCACCTCGTCGGGAGCGAGCCAGCGGCCGTCGGGCGCCTTGTACGTCTCGTGCGTCACCATGCCCTGGGTGAACAGGCCGGTGAACGGCTCGGTGATCCCGATCCGGCCTATCCGGTTCAGCGCGCGCGTCCAGAAGCGGGCGTAGAGCAGGTGCAGGATCGCATGCTCGACCCCGCCGATATACTGGCCGACCGGCAGCCACTGCTCGGCCACCGCGCGGTCGAACGGCCGGTCATCGGGCTGGCTGGCGAAGCGGATGAAATACCACGACGAATCGACGAAGGTGTCGAGCGTGTCGGTCTCGCGCCGGGCGGGCGCGCCGCAGGACGGGCAGGCGACATGCTTCCACGTCGGATGCCGGTCCAGCGGATTGCCGGGCACGTCGAAGCGCACATCCTCGGGCAGGACGACCGGAAGCTGATCTTTCGGCACCCCTACCGGCCCGCAGGCGTCGCAATGGATGATCGGGATCGGCGTGCCCCAGTAACGCTGGCGCGACACGCCCCAGTCGCGCAGCCGCCAGACGGTGGTGCCCTCGCCCCATCCCTCGGCGGTGGCGCGGGCGATGACGGCGGCCTTCGCCTCCTCCACGCCCATGCCGTCGAGGAAGCGCGAATTGACGATCCGGCCCGGCCCCGAATAGGCCTCGTCATGGATCGGCGCATCCGCCTCCTCCGGCGAGGGGGCGACGACGCGCGTTACCGGCAGCATATATTTGCGGGCGAAATCCAGGTCGCGCTGGTCATGCGCGGGCACACCGAAAACGGCGCCCGTGCCATAATCCATCAGCACGAAATTGGCGACGAACAGCGGCAGGCGCCATTCGGGATCGAGCGGATGGATCACCGACAGGCCGGTGTCCCACCCCTTCTTCTCGGCCGTCTCGATCTCGGCCGCCGCCGTGCCGGTCGCGCGGCATTCGGCGGCGAAGGCGGCAAGCGCGGCATCCTTCTCCGCCAGCGCGAGCGCGAGGGGATGATCGACCGAGACCGCCGCGAAGCTTGCGCCGAAGATGGTGTCGGGGCGCGTCGTGAAGACGTCGAACCCGTCGAAGCCCGCCGCCGGCTCCGCCAGCCGGAAGCGGAAGCGCATCCCCCGCGACTTGCCGATCCAGTTCTCCTGCATCGTGCGGACCTTCTCGGGCCACTGGTCGAGCGACTTCAGCCCGTCGAGCAGATCCTCGGCGAAATCGGTGATGCGCAGGAACCACTGGCTGAGCTTGCGCCGCTCCACCACCGCGCCCGAGCGCCAGCCCTTGCCGTCGATAACCTGCTCGTTGGCGAGCACGGTCATGTCGACCGGATCCCAATTGACCGCCGATTCCTTGCGATAGACGAGACCGGCTTCGTACAGGTCGAGGAACAGCGCCTGTTCCTGCCCGTAATATTCGGGCTCGCAGGTGGCGAGTTCGCGGCTCCAGTCGAGCGCGAAGCCCAGCCGCTTGAGCTGCGCGCGCATCGCCGCGATATTGGCGCGCGTCCAGTCGCCCGGATGCACGCCCTTTTCCATCGCGGCGTTCTCGGCGGGCATGCCGAAGGCGTCCCAGCCCATCGGGTGGAGCACCTCATGCCCCGCCATCCGCCGATAGCGGGCGAGCACGTCGCCCATCGTATAGTTGCGGACATGGCCCATGTGGATGCGTCCCGACGGATAGGGAAACATCTCCAGCACATAGCTCTTGGGCCGCGGGCTCGCATCGTCGGCGTGGAACGAGCCGCGCTCTTCCCATATCCGCTGCCAGCGCGCGTCGGCCGAGCGCGGATTGAAACGCGTCACCATGACAGGAGCCGCACGCTCAGCCGATCGCGGAGCGGCGCAGGTCGCGCGCCTTGGTCAGGATGATCTCCTCCAGCTTCTGGACGGTCGCGGCCTGCACCGGCGCCTCCACCCACTGGCCGTTCTGGAATACCTGGCGGGACGCCGCGACGCGCACCGCATCGGCGCGCAGATCCTGGTCGAGGATCGTGACCGTCACCTTCATCCGCTCCGTCGGCAGGGCGGGGTTCTGATACCAGTCGGTGACGAGCACGCCGCCGTTCGAATCGGTCTGCGCCATCGGCATGAAGGACAGCGTGTCCAGCGCCGCGCGCCACAGATAGCTGTTGACGCCGATCGTCGTCACCCGCGAGGCGGCGAGGTCGGCGGTCTTGATGGGCCGATCCTTGTGACGGCCGCACCCGCCGAGCGCGGCGGTGAGCGAAAGCGCCAGCATGGAAGCGAACGCGATACGGGGCAGGCGGGCCATGGGGTCGATCCTCGGGAATTCGATGTCGGCGCCGTTATAGAAGGTCCCGCACCGCCCGCAAGCCGACGCGGCGCGCGCCGCCGGCTTTTGGGCGGCGGGGCCGCGATGCGCGCGGGCTGTGGACGCCGTGCAACAGCCGAAAGGGATTCGTCACCGTTATGGTGGAACCTGACGACGCGTTCATGCTAGGCGCATGCCACAGGGAGATAATCCGGGGCCATGGTCGCGATTCGGGGACAGATGAGGAGGATGGGGGCTGCGCTGGCGCTGTGCGCGCTCGCGCCGAATCCGCTGCTCACCGCGCCCCTTTTCGCCGCGACGACGATCAAGCTCCCGAAGCAGCAGCAGCAACAGCGCGGCTTGCGCATCACGCTCAGCGCGCCGGGCAGCCTGGGCTCCTTCACCCCGGCGGCGGCCGATCCGCGCCTTGCCGCCGCCTTCGCGCGCAGCGGGCTGGGGGTCAGCGGCTTCCGCTTCACCCCGGCGGCCTCGCCGGGCAACCGGCGCGCCGTCACCGTCGCGATCCGCGCGCGCGCCGTCACCAAGGCCGAGGCGGAGCGTACCGCCTCGCTCGCGCCGACCGCGCTCACCCCCACCGCCTATAATCTCGGCGTTTCGCTGGGATGGAAGCGGTTCGCGCTCTCGGGCGACGTGACCAAGCTCGATACAGGCATCATGCCGGGCAGCCGCGAGGCGGCCGACGTCTCGCTCAGCTATTCGGGCAACAAATGGAGCACCCGGCTCCAGCTTGCCGCCGACCGGCCGACCGGTGAGCAGCCGATGCTCATGGGTGGCGACCAGGCCTATTCGGTCGATCTCGGCGGCTCCTATTCGATCGGCCGGAACCTGGAGCTGACCGGCGGCATGCGCTACCGTCTCGAGCGCGACCGCATCCAGCAACTCGTCGACGAGCGCCGCGACAGCCAGGCCGTCTATGTGGGAACCGCCTTCCGCTTCTGACGGCCGTTCGCTCCACGGCGCATGATTCACGGGCGTAGCGCCCTCCCCTTCAGCCGCTCCAGGCGTCGATCGCCGCCCAGCCGTGAATCCCGAATCGGGCGAGGCCACGCGCGCGTCTCTCCGTCATCCCGCCCAGCGCGGCCACCGGCACCCGCGCGCGCGCGGCCAGGAGGCCGAAGCGCACCCGCCCGAGCGTCCGCGTGCCCGGATGCGATCGGGTGGGGAATAGCGGCGACACGAAGATCAGGTCCACCCGCGCCGCATGCGCCGATGCAAGCTCGCGGGCATCATGCACGGGCGCGGTGCGGATAAGTCCGCGTGCGGCCCCCTTGTGGCGGCCCCGGCCGTGCGCGCCGTCCGCGCGCCATCCCACGGCCTGTCGCGTCGGCCCCGCCAGCACCAGCACCAGCCCGCGCCGCCGGGCCAGCGCCCGCACCTCCTCATAGAAGGCCCGCCGCACGCCGGCCGGCGTGCGATGGTGGCGAAAGACGATCCCCGCGCCGCGCGGCAGGCGGGCAATCGCGCGGAGCAGCGGGGCGATACCTTCCCTGCCGTCCGTCTGCCGCTCGTCGGTCATCAGCCACAGGCGCGGGAGAGGCTGGCGGGGACGCATCGCGCCACCTATAGCAGCGCCCATGCCATCGATCGACGCTTTCGCCGCCCTCGCCGACGTGCGCGCCCGCATCGCCCGCGCCGCGGCCCTCGCCCGCCGGCCGGCCGGATCGGTCGAGCTGATCGCGGTTTCCAAGACCCATCCGGCCGAGGCGATCCTCCCCCTGATCGAAGCGGGCCAGAGGAGCTTCGGCGAGAATCGCGTGCAGGAAGCGGCCGCGAAATGGCCCCCGCTGCGCGCCGCCGCGCCGGGGCTGCGCCTTCACCTCGTCGGCCAGCTCCAGTCGAACAAGGCTGCCGACGCGGTGGCGCTGTTCGATGCGATCCATTCGGTCGACCGCCCTTCGCTCGTGCGGGCGCTCGGCCAGGCGATGGCGGCGCAGGGGCGGCGGCCAGATTGCTTCGTCCAGGTGAATATCGGCGGGGAGGATCAGAAAGGCGGCTGCTCCCCCGCCGGCCTGCCCGCCTTGCTCGACGAGGCCAGAGCGGCGGGCCTGCCGCTCGCCGGGCTGATGGCCGTACCCCCCGCCGATCGCGAGCCCGCGCCCTATTTCGCGCTGCTCGCCGAACTGGCGCGCCGGCATGGCGTCACCGGGCTCAGCATGGGCATGTCGGGCGATTTCGAGACCGCGGTGATGCTGGGCGCGACCTGCATCCGCGTCGGCACCGCGCTGTTCGGCGCGCGCTGAACCGATCCTTCACTCCGCCGCCGACGAGCCGTAGCCGGCACGGGATTCCCATCCGGCCCCGTTGCCCGCCAATGCCTTCAGGCGATCCTCCTCGTCGGTCATGTAATTGCGCACGAGCGGCACGGTGTCGCGCTTCTTCGCCATCTGGAGCTGGAAATTGACGTGCCCGTCATGACGGAAGGCGCAGATCGCCCCCGCCAGATAGAATTGCCACATGCGGAAGAAACGCGCGTCGTACAGCGCCTCGATCTCGGCCCGGGCCGCGTTGGTGCGCTCATACCAGTGATCGAGCGTCTTCGCATAATGCAGCCGCAATATCTCCAGATCGGTCAGCCACAGGCCCGATCGCTCGACGAAAGGCGCGACCTCGCTCAACGCGGGGACGTAGCCGCCGGGGAAGATATATTTGCGCGTCCATTTGTCGGTCGCGCCCGGCCCGTCGGCGCGCCCGATCGTGTGGAGCAGCATCACCCCGTCGGGCGAGAGCAGGTCCCGGCAGTGATTGAAGAAATGGCGGTAATGCGGAGGGCCCACATGCTCGAACATGCCCACCGAAACGATCCGGTCGAACGTGCCGGTGACGTCGCGATAATCGATCAGCTCGAAACGCACGCGATCGGCGACCCCCGCCGCCTCGGCGCGTTGCCGCGCGACCTTGAGCTGCTCCTCCGAAAGCGTGATGCCCAGCACGTCGACATCGGCGACGCGGTTCAGATAGAGCGCCATGCCGCCCCAGCCACAGCCTATATCCAGCACCCGCTGGCCGGGGCGGAGCAGCAATTTGGCGGCGATATGCGCCTTCTTGTCGGCCTGCGCCTGCTCCAGGCTTTCCCCCGGATCGGTGAAATAGGCGCAGCTATATTGGCGGTCGGCATCAAGGAAGAGATCGTAGAGCCGCCCGTCGAGATCATAATGATGCGCGACATTGCGCTTCGAGCGCCGCTTCCAGTTCCAGCGGTCGATCAGCGCGGCGAAGCGCTGCGGCCGCCACAGCAGGCGACGGGCCGGATTATCGCCGTCCCAGCGCGCATTATAGGCGATGAGGTCGAGGAAATCGCGGATGTCGCCATCCTCGACCAGCAACCGCCCGTCCATATAGGCCTCGCCCGCCGCCAGCGCGGGGCTGCGCACGATGCGATGCGCGGTCGAGCTGTTGGTCAGGCGGATGGTCACCGGCTTCACGAAGGGTGAGGGCGAACCGTAGACACGCGGCCGCCCCCCTGAATCGATCACCGTCAGCGGCCCCGCCCGAACCATCCGGGCCAACAACCTGTCGAGCAGCTGCATCTTCCCTCCTCTTCGGCAGGATGGCCGGACACGGCTTCCCGACCGCCAATCGGCGGGTCGGCCGCATCCAGCGATGAAATCGCATGGGGAACGAATTTGATCCCGGATCGTCGTCGCGGACAAGCAAATAGCGACAATATCGTGACATAAGCGCCGATAAGGGCGTATCAGGCGCGTCTTTCCCCGGCCAATTGCAGGAAGGCCAGCGGAATCCGCCCCGTCGATCGCGCCTTGTGCCGCAGCGCGAGGAACCGGCGCCGGGGCAAGGCAAAACCAAGCTCGGCCAGAACGCCCGATTCGAGCGCGCCGGCCACGACCAGCCGCGATAGCGCCGCCGCCCCCGCCTGATCCTCTACCGCCGCGCGGACCGCTTCGTTGGAGGGCAGCTCCAGCGCGATGTCGAGATCGGCGACCGCGATCCCCAGCGCCGACAGCGCCGCCTCGAAGATCGTGCGCGTGCCCGACCCCGGCTCCCGGAACACCCAGCGCGCGGCCCTGATCCATGCAAGCGATGGCGGGGCGGAAGCGGCCCCCGCCCCTTCCGGCGCGAGCGCGGCGCTGGTCACGACGACCATCTCGTCCTCCGCGACGACGCTGGCCGACAGCGCGGGATCGTCGATCGCCCCCTCCACGAACCCGAGATCGACCACCCCCTCACGGACCATTGCCGCCACCGTTTCACTGTTGCGGATCGCGAGGCTGGTCGTGATCCCCGGATAGGCGCGGCGGAAGCGATGCATCAGCGGCGGCAACCAGTAATTAGCGACCGTCTGGCTCGCCGCGATCGCCAGCGCCCCCTGCCGGAATCCGGCGAGATCGGCGAGGAAGGCTTCGGCGGCGGACGCGCGGGCGAGCACGGCGCGCGCCTCGACCAGGAAGAGCCGGCCCGCCCGGGTCAGCTCGATGCGGCGGCCGACCCGATCGAACAGGGCGATGGCGTGGCGCGCCTCCAGCGCGGTGACGGCGGCGCTGACCGCCGACTGGGTGAGGTTGAGCGCCTCGGCCGCGCGGGTGACGTGCTCGCGCTCGGCCACGGCGACGAAGATGCGAAGCTGCTCCAGGGTCATTGCCGTCCGATCACTCGCTCATCCCGCCCATGACGTCATCCTTATCAGCAACAGGCTGAAACAGGCGATGAAGAGGAAGGCCGCCAATCCCAGCAGAAGCGGCCGCATCCCCTTCGCGCGCAGCTTGCGAACATCGGTTTCCAGCCCCATCGCGGCGAGCGCCAGCGACAGCATGACGCCCGTCGCCTGCACGATCCCCGCCTTGGCGCCCGCTGGCACCGTGACGATGCTGTTAAGGCCGACCAGAGCGACGAAGCCGAGCACGAACCACGGCATCGGCACCCGCGCCGCGCCCTGGCCATGCCGCCGTCCCCGCCCGCGCGCCATCACGCCCAGCGCGATCACCATCGGCGCCAGCATCATCACGCGCGACAGCTTGGCAATGGTGCCGAAATCGCCCGCTTCCCGGCCCCCCTGATAGGCAGCCGCGACGACCTGCGCGATCTCATGGATCGAGGCACCCGCCCACAATCCATAAGCGTGCGGCCCGAGGCCGAGCACGCCCGCCAGCAGCGGATAGCCCAGCATCGCGATCGATCCGAACACCGTCACGCACGCGACGGCGTAAGCGACATCCTCGTCGGAAGCGTCGGTGACGGTGTTTGTCGCGATCACCGCCGAGGCGCCGCAGATCGAGGTGCCGGCGGCGATGAGCTGGGCCAGCTTGCGCTCGACGCCGATCAGGCGCCCGAGCCAGGTGGTGAAAGCGAAGGTGCAGACCAGCGTGACCACGATCAGCGCGACACCGCTCGCCCCCACCGCGGCGACCTGCGTGAAGGTGAGCTGAAGGCCCAGCAGGATAATGGCGAGGCGCAGCACCTTGCGCAACGCGAAGGCGACCCCCGCTTTGGCCCGCGCCGGCGTGCCGATGATGTTGTGGAAGGCGATGCCGAGCATGATCGCGAGGATCATCGGGCTGAAGGCGCCAAGGCCGGGCAGGCCCCGCAACGTGAACGCCGCCGCCACGATCAGCACGGCGAGGAGCAGGCCGGGCGCGAGCTCCTTCAGAGACGGAAAGAGGAAAACGGAGAAGCCGGGCGCGGGAGGCAGCGGGTGCGGGTGCGGCGAGGCGAGGCCGGCCGGCATTCCCTTCTTGCGATCCTTCCCGACGGGCATTGTGGACATGGCGGAACTCCTTTGTGGAGGCCGTCTGTCACGCGACGATTAATCGATCCAATTCATTATAAATGATACATCGTTCGTAAAAGCAGAACGATGTCGCAACAATGCTCCTAGATCGGTTCCCCACTCAGCCGCTGACAGATCAGGTCGAGCTGGTCGAGCGAGGAATAAGCGAGCGTCACGCTGCCGCCTTGGGGCCCGTGCTGGATCTTCACCTTGAGACCGAGCATATCGCCGAGCTGGCGCTCCAGCGCGTCGATATCGGTGTCGCTGCCCTTATATTCGATCGGCCCCGGCCGCTTCGTCGCCGGTTTCGCGGCGCGGGCAAGCTTCTCGGTCTCGCGCACCGACAGGCCCCGGCGGACCACGTCCTGGGCGAGCGCCTCCGGATCGGGCGCGGTGATGAGCGCCCGCGCGTGGCCCATGCTGATCGATCCGTCCGCGACCAGCGCGCGCACCGGCACGGGCAGGTCCAGCAGCCGCAGCAGATTCGCGACATGGCTGCGCGATTTGTGGACCAGCCGGCCGAGCACCTCCTGCGTATGGCCGTAATCCTCGATCAGCCGACTATAGGCTTCGGCCTCCTCGATCGCGTTGAGATCCTGGCGCTGGATATTCTCGACCAGCGCGATTTCCAGCGTCTCCGCATCGTCGAAATCCCGTATGATGACGGGGACTTCGTGCAATTGCGCCCGCTGCGCCGCGCGCCAGCGCCGTTCGCCCGCGACGATCTGCCAGCCGCTGCCCTGCGGCCGGACGACGATCGGCTGGATCACCCCGCGCGCCGCGATCGAGGCGGCCAGTTCGTCCAGTGCCGCCTCGTCGAAATGGCGGCGCGGCTGGCCGGGATGCGGACGGATCGCGGCGACCGACACGGTCTGCACGCCCGGCGCGGTCGGCCCGCCGGCGATCGGCTGCTCGCGCTCGGCCTCGCCCAGCAGTGCGGAGAGCCCCCGCCCCAGTCCCGACGGGCGCCTGCGCGGCGCCAGGATTCCTTCGTCGCTCATCGCTTTCCCCTTCAGGCCGCCGCCTGATCAAGCCTGGGCAGGCGGCCCATCAACTCGCGCGCCAACGCCATATAGGCTTCCGACCCCGCGCAGCGATGATCGTAGATCAGCGCCGGGATGCCGTGGCTCGGCGCCTCCGACAGGCGGACGTTGCGCGGAATCACCGTCTGGAACACCACCTGCCCCAGCGTTGCGCGGACATCCTGCGACACCTGCTCCGACAGGCGGTTGCGCCGGTCGAACATGGTGAGCGCAATGCCCAGGATGCGCAGATCCGGGTTGAAGCGCGCGCGCACCCGCTCGATCGTCGTGAGCAGCTGGCTCAACCCCTCCAGCGCGAAGAATTCGCATTGCAGCGGCACGAGCAGCAGGCGCGCCGCGACCAGCGCGTTGATCGTCAGCAGGCCCAGCGAGGGCGGGCAATCGATGAGGCACACATCCCACCGCCCCGCCGGCGCGCTGGCCAGCGCCTTGTGGAGGCGATGGCTGCGCTGCTCCATCTCGATCAGCTCGATCTCCGCGCCCGAAAGATCGACCGTGGCCGCGACGATATCCAGCCGCGGCACCCGCGTCGCGATCGCAGCCTCCGCCACCGTGCATTGCCCGGTGAGCAGTTCGTAGGAAGAGCGCGCCCGCGCCGCGCGATCGACGCCCAGGCCGGTCGAGGCATTGCCCTGCGGATCGAAATCTATCAGCAGCACCCGCCAGCCGATCGCGGCCAGTGCCGTGGCGACGTTGATCGCCGTCGTGGTCTTGCCGACACCGCCCTTCTGATTCGCGACCGCGATCCGGATCATCTGTTTTTCCTCGGCCTGATCTCGCCGGCTATCAGGATACCGGCTTCGGGATCGGTGATACTCGGCACCACCTCGAACGCACCCTGCCATGATCCGCGCGCCGCATCCAGTTCGGCGTGCACATTCCGTCCCTTGGGCAGCAGCCAGCGCGTCCCCGGCGCGACGAAACGCATCCCCAGCGGGAGGAGCCGCTCGAGCGGCGCGAAGGCACGCGCGCTGATGATATCGAAATGGCGATCGACCACGCTTTCGACGCGCGCGCCGATGATCTCGACATGATCCTCGATCCCGAGGCGGATGGCGGCACGGCGCAGGAAATCGATCCGCATTCGCCGCGCCTCGATCAGGGTCACGCGATGCCGGCCCAGCGCCGCGATCACCATCCCCGGAAAGCCGGCCCCCGCCCCAAGGTCCACCCAGGTTCGCGCGAACGGCGGGACATGGAGCAGCAATTGCGCCGAGTCGACAATATGCCGCAACCAGAGATGATCGAGCGTGGACGCGGCCACCAAATTCTGTTGGCCCGCCTCATCGCGCAGGAAATCGGCGAAGCGGGCGAGCATATCGATTGTTCCACGTGGAACATCGAGCGTGTCATGCAGCCAGTCCCGCGCCTCATCCTCGGTCATGCGGCGGCGCGACGGCGGCTATGGACCAGGATGGCGGCGAGCGCGGCGGGCGTCACCCCCCGCACCCGGCCGGCGGCCGCCAGCGAATGAGGCCGCGCCGCGCTCAACCGCTCGACCATCTCGCACGACAGACCAGGGATTCGGGTATAATCCATATCATCATCGAGCAGCACCGCCTCGTCACGCCGCATCCGCTCTATCTCCCGGTCCTGCCGCGCGAGATAAGGCGCGTAGCGCGCGTCGGTGACGACCTCGTCCACCAGCGCGCCGTCGAAAGCCGCAAGCTCCGGGGCCGCGCGACAGAGGATATCGCCATCCACCTCGGGAAAGCGGAGCCATTCGAACAGGCTCTGCCTCGCGCCATTCTGCCCGGCCAGCGGGGCGCCCAGAGCGCGGACCGTCTCGGCCGACAACGACTTGGCCAGGATGTCACCGATCGCCTCGCGCCGCGAATCGCGGTCACGGACGAGCCTCGCGCGTTCGGGCCCCATCACGCCGGCGGCGGACGCGAAGGCGCTTAGTCGCGTCGCCGCATTGTCCGCCCGCAGGCGCAATCGATGCTCCGCGCGCGACGTGAGCATCCGATAAGGTTCGGTGACGCCTTGCAAGGTGAGGTCGTCGATCATCACGCCGATATAGCTATCGGCGCGATCGAACAGCAGCGGCGCCGATCCCCCCGCAAAGGCGGCCGCGTTCATCCCGGCCGCGAGCCCCTGCGCCGCCGCCTCCTCATATCCCGTGGTCCCGTTGATCTGCCCGGCGAGGTAGAGGCCCGTAAGCGCCCGCACACCCAAATCGGGGCCGAGCGCACGCGGGTCGACATGATCATATTCGACCGCATAGCCCGGCTGGACAATCCGCGCGCGCTCCAGCCCGGCGATGCTCGCCACCATCGCGGCCTGCACATCGGCGGGGAGCGAGGTGGAAATGCCGTTGGGATAGATGATCGCGTCGTCCAGCCCCTCCGGCTCGAGGAATATCTGATGCCCGTCGCGATCCCCGAAGCGGACGATCTTGTCCTCGATCGAGGGGCAATAGCGCGGGCCGATCCCCTCGATCACCCCCGCATAGAGAGGCGAACGATCGAGCCCGGCGCGGATCACATCATGGGTAGCGGCATTGGTCCGCGTGACGGCGCAGAAAAGCTGCGGCGCCACCCTGCCCGGCCCAAGCGGCGACATCGTCCATGGATCGACGTCCGACTCCTGCCGGTCAAGCGCGGCCCAGTCGATCGTGCGTCCGTCGAGCCGCGGCGGCGTCCCCGTCTTGAGCCGCGCCATCGGCAGATCGAGCGCGCGCAACTGCTCCGCGAGCGTGACCGCCGCCTTTTCACCCACGCGTCCGCCGGGAATATTTTCCATTCCGAAATGAAGGCGCGCGTTGAGGAAAGTGCCCGTCGCGAGCACCACCGCCCCGGCCAGCAGCAACCGCCCGTCAGCGAGCATCAGCCCCCTCACCCGGCCATCGTGCAATTCCAGCGCGCCCGCCTCGCCCTCAACGATCGTCAGGCCTCGCTGCGCATCGAGCAAGGCATGGATCGCACCGCGATAACGGCGACGATCGGCCTGCACACGTGGCCCGCGCACGGCTGCGCCCTTGCTCGCGTTGAGCATCCGATAATGGATCGCGGCATGATCCGCCGCGCGCGCGATCAGGCCGTCGCACGCATCGACCTCGCGGACGAGATGCCCCTTGCCAAGGCCGCCTATCGCGGGATTGCACGACATCGCCCCGATCGTCGCGCGGCCGAGACTGACCAGGGCGACCCGCGCACCCATGCGCGCGGCCGCCGCCGCTGCCTCGCAGCCGGCATGTCCGCCCCCCACGACGATGACATCATAGCGTGCAACCATGCTTCCCGCGCTATTGGAGCCGGCGATCCGAGTCAAAGATGTTCCACGTGGAACATCATTTACCAATGCAGAAGCGACCAAAAAGCGCGTCCAGCATATCCTCGACTCCCGCGCGCCCTGTGACCCGGTCCAGCGCCCGGCACGCCGCGCGCAGCGATTCAGCGAAGAGGATCGGATCGCCCGGCGCTTCATCCAATGCCGCCTTGCAATCGGCAAGCGCCTCGCGCTGACGCAGGTTCAACGCCAATTCACCCTCGCGCGGCAGCAACACGCGCGCTTTCGCGCCGATCAGTTCGGCAAGCGCTTCCATCCCCACCCCGTTGCGCGCCGATACCGCGACGGCGGCGCCCGGGACGAGCGCTTCGCGCCCCGGCAGATCCGCACGCGGCTGGACCGCGATTGCTCCCTCATGCGCGGGACAATCCTTCGGAGCGCCGAGCCACAACAGGATATCCGCCCCCTCGATCGCATCGCGCGCGCGCGCCACGCCGATCGATTCTACCCGATCGTCGGTCACGCGAAGCCCGGCGGTGTCGGTCAGGACATAAGCGATCCCGTCGATCGCCACCGGCGCCTCGATCAGATCGCGAGTGGTGCCGGGCAGCTCCGCGGTGATCGCCGCCTCGCGCCCGACAAGCGCGTTGAGCAAGGTCGACTTGCCCGCATTAGGCGGCCCCGCCAGCACCACCCGAATCCCGTCCCGCAACCGCTCGGCGGTCGGCCGCGCCAGCATCGCCCCGATTTCAGCCGCCACCCGCGCCGCCTCGGCACGCGCGGGCGTGTCGTCGGCGGCTACGTCGCCCTCATCGGCGAAATCCAGAATCGCCTCGATCCGAGCCGCGGCCCCCACTACCGCCTCGCGCCATTCCTCGATCCGGCGGCTGAGCGCGCCGGCCGCCATCGCCAGGGCCGCGCGCCGCTGCGCCTGCGTTTCGGCCGAGAGCAGGTCCGCCAACCCCTCCGCCTCCGCCAGATCGAGCACGCCATTCTCGAAGGCGCGGCGGGTGAATTCGCCCGGCCGGGCGGCGCGCAGTCCCTCGATCCGGCCCAGTGCGTCGAGCACCGCCGCCACCACCGATCGGCCGCCATGGATGTGGAACTCGGCAAGATCCTCTCCCGTGGCGCTCCCCGGCCCGGGAAACCAGAGCAGCAGGGCGCGATCGAGCCGCTCGCCCGTTCGCGGGTCGGCAAGCCAGGCCAGTGTCGCGCGGCGCGAAACCGGAATCCGCCCCGCCAGCGTCGCCAACGCCGTGCCCGCGCAGGGGCCGCTCACCCGGATCACGCCAACCGCGGCGGGAGGCGCGCCGCTCGACAGCGCGAAGATCGTCGCCTTTTCCATGCCGCGGGCCGGGGCTATTTGCTCGGTGCGCCGCCGATCTGCTCGAACAGCTTGCGCCATACCGCGAGCCCGGCCTCCCCCATTGGCGCCCAGCTCTGCACCATCGCCGTGAGACTCTCCGGCGTCACGCCTTCGTCGATCGATCGCTTCATCTTGTCGAGGTAGATTTCATGGATTCCCGAAAGGTCGGGAAGGCCCATGAAACGGCGCGCCTCCTCAGGCGTGCAGTCGATATCCACGCTGATCTTCATCCTGCTTTTCCCCGGCGCGGGCCGTTGCTAGAGAAACAATCCACTCGATCGTAGAAGGTTGCGGGGAAAGGGTCCATGTCCCAGGCGCGCGTGATCCTGAACAGCCCGATCGGCCCGATCCTGCTCGACGCCCGGGACGAGCGACTCGCCGCGGTCACTATCCTCGCCTCCCGCGACCTTCCCGATGCGCGGGACAGCCCTTCTCCCCTGCTGCGCGAGGCGCGCGCGCAGCTTGCCGCATGGTTCGAGGGCCGGCTGACCGGTTTCGACCTCCCGCTCGCCGAGCCGCGCACGCCGCGCGGCCCCGCGCATCGCGCCGCGATCACCGCCATCGGCTATGGCGAGACGGCAAGCTATGGCGCGATCGCGCGTCGGCTGGGCTCCTCGCCGCGCGCCGTGGGGCAGGCATGCGCGCGCAATCCGCTGCCGATCGTCATTCCCTGCCATCGCGTGCTGGGCGCGAACGACAGGATAGGCCATTATAGCGGCGGACAGGGTATCATCACCAAAAGCTGGCTGCTCGATCATGAGAAACGGCACACGGCGAGGCAGAAAGGACGATAGGATATGGGCGAATTCATCACCGTCGAGACGCTCGAACATGATGCGAGCTTCAAGGTCTATCGCGCCGCGCCGACAGGAACGCCCAAGGCCGCGATCATCGTGATCCAGGAGATTTTCGGGGTGAACCGGGGCATTCGCGCCAAGTGCGATTCCTGGGCGCAGAAGGGTTATCTCGCCTTCGCCCCCGATCTCTTCTGGCGGGTGCAGCCCGATATCGATCTGGACCCCGATGTTCCCGAGCAGTTCAATCAAGCTATTGAATATATGATGAAATTCAAACCGGATGACGGCGTGCGCGACATCGAGGCGGTGATCCGGGCCGCGCGCGCGGCGCTAGGCGAAACAGGCAAGGTCGGCGTGGTCGGCTACTGCCTGGGCGGGCGCATGGCCTATCTTTCGGCGACGCGCACCGATGCGGATGCGTGCGTCGCTTATTATGGCGGCGGGATCGACGGCGCGCTCGACGAATCGAACGCGATCGCCAATCCCCTCCTCCTCCATTTCGCCGAGCAGGATCATTTCATCGACGCCAAGGCGCGCGAGGCGATCCACGCCGCGCTCGATTCGAACCGGCATGTGACGATCCACGATTATCCGGGTGTGGACCACGGCTTCGCCACCGAATCGGGACAACGGCGCGTCGAGGATGCCGCGCAGCTCGCCGACGGGCGCACGGCGGCCTTCTTCGCCGAGCATCTGGGATGAACGCATCGCCCCCGACGCCGCAGGCCTGGCGCATCGTCGCGCGCCGCACCGGCGGCCCGGAGGTGCTGGAGCGCGAGGACGTGCCCCTCCCCGAGCCCGGCCCGGGCGAGGTTCGCGTCCGCAACGTCGCGATCGGGGTCAATTATATCGACACCTATCATCGCTCGGGCCTCTATCCGCTCACCTTGCCGACCGGGCTGGGCAGCGAGGCGGCGGGCGTCGTGGAGAAGCTCGGCGAAGGCGTCACCGGCGTCGTGCCGGGGCAGCGCGTCGCCTGCCTGCCCGGCCGGCCGCCGGGCGCCTACGCGACGCATATGGTTGTTTCGGTCGATAGCCTGTTCGCCCTACCCGATACGATCGGGGAGGATATCGCGGCGGCCGCCATGCTCAAGGGCGTCACGACATGGATGCTGGTCGAGCGCTGCGCGCGGATCGAGCCGGGGCAGACGGTACTCGTCCACGCGGCGGCGGGCGGGGTCGGCTCGCTCGCGGTCCAGTGGCTGAAGGCGGTCGGCGCGACGGTCATCGCTCATGCCGGCAATGATGCCAAGGCGGCACGGGCGAAAAGCCTGGGCGCCGATCACGCGCTCTCCTGCCCTTTCGATGAGCTTGCGGACACGGTGCGCGCCCTCACCGGCGGACGGGGCGTGGATGCGGTGCTGGACGGCGTCGGCAAGGCGAGCTGGACGGCCTCGCTGGCCTCGATCGCGCGGCGCGGCATGATGGTGAGCTACGGCAATGCCAGCGGCCCGCCGCCCGCGATCGCGCCGCTGGAACTCAACCGGGCGGGTTCGCTCTTCCTCACGCGCCCGTCGATGTACGATTATATCGA
>Ga0182749_1001305_pt1 | contig 19899 bp, 15 predicted proteins | sample eDN3rd37CKraftMG_FD_128875 | JGI IMG/M metagenome (GOLD analysis project Ga0182749, IMG submission 128875) | Enriched Miracle-Growth compost microbial communities from Emeryville, California, USA - eDNA 3rd pass 37_C Kraft MG (version 2) (version 2) ...
GAGCGCGTCGCGCAGCCCATCGCCCAGCAGGTTGAAGCCGAAAGACGCCAACAGGATGGCAAGGCCGGAGAAGATCGAATCCCAGGGCGACAGCAGCAGCGTGCTGCGCGCCTCGGCCAGCATCCGGCCGAGCGACGGCGTCGGCGGCTGGGTGCCCAGGCCGAGGAAGGACAGCGAGGCCTCGACCAGGATGGCGGTGGACAGCGACAGGCTGGCCTGCACCAGGATGACGCTGGCCAGGTTGGGCAGGACATGGCGCCACAGCACCCGGCCTTCCCCCGCCCCGATGGCGCGGGCGCCCAGCACGTATTGGCTGCCGGCCACCACCAGCGCCGGGCCGCGCAGCAGCCGGGCGAAGACCGGGACGTAGACGACGCCGATGGCGAGCGTCGTGCTGGTCGCCCCCGGCCCCAGCATGGCGACGATGCCGATCGCGAGCAGGATGATCGGGAAGGCGAACAGGATGTCCATCAGCCGCATGCCGGCGCGGTCCAGCCAGCCGCCGCGCAGCGCCGCGGCCACGCCCAGGCTGCCGCCGGCGGCGAGCGCCAGCAGCACCGCGCTGGCCGAGGCGGCGAGCGAGGCGCGGTAGCCGTAGAGGATGCGCGACAGCACGTCCCGGCCGAACTGGTCGGTGCCCAGCCAGGCGCCGGGATGCGGCGCCTTCATCCGCTGAATCACATGCTGCGCCAGCGGGTCGTCCGGCGCGATCCAGGGCGCCAGCAGCGCCGCCGCGACCTGCAGCAGCACCAGCGCCCCGCCGACCCAGACCAGCGGGTGCCGCGGCGCGGCGATGCGGCGGCGCGAGGGCGGCGCGAGAGTTTCAGGCAGCGGTGCCGTCATTTCAGCCCGATCCTGGGGTCGAGCGCGGCATAGAGCAGGTCGGTGACGAAGTTCACCACCACGAATCCCGCGGTGACCAGCAGGATCGCCGCCTGGATCAGCGGATAGTTCCGCTCCGCGATCGCGCCCAGCATCAGCCGGCCGAGCCCGGGCAGGGCGAAGACCTGCTCGACCACGATGGCGCCGCCGAACAGGTAGCCGGCGGAGATGCCGAGCGCGGTGACGAACGGGATCATGGCGTTGCGGAAGGCATGGCGGAACACGACCGACCGCTCGCTGACCCCCTTCGCGCGGGCGGTGCGGATGTAGTCCTGCCCGAGCGCGTCGAGCATGGCGGAGCGGACGATGCGCGACAGCGACGCCAGCACCGGCACGGCCAGCGCGACGGTCGGCAGCAGCATGCGCTGCAGGTTGCCGGCCGGGTCGTCGGCCAGCGGCACGAAGCCGATCGCCGGGAAGGCCGGGAACACGCCGTGGAACAGGTAGATCAGCAGCGCGCCGAGCCAGAAGGACGGCACGGTGACGCCGGCGATGGTGACCACCCGCACCAGATAATCGCGGGCCGAATTGCGGAAATAGGCCATCAGGCAGCCGGCCGGCACCGCGAGCGCCACGGAGACGACGAGCGCCAGCAGCGTGACCTCGATGGTGACGCCGATCCGGGCCCCGATCTCCTCCAGCACCGGCCGGCCGGTCCACAGGCTGGTGCCGAGATCACCGGTCAGCAGGCCGCCGAGCCAGGCGAGGTACTGGGTCACCAGCGGCTGGTCGAGGCCGAGCCGCTGGCGCAGCGCCGCGATCCGGTCCGGCGTCACCTCGCTGTTGGCGCCGAGCATGATCTGCACCGCATCGCCCGGGATCAGCCGGATCATCAGGAAGGCGACGACCGAGACCCCGAACAGCACCACCAGCAGGTCGAGCAGCCGCCCGGTCACGAAGCGGGCCATGGCGGAGCCTCCCGAACCTGGGGATGCCTTTCTTCTGTCATTGCCGGGCTTGACCCGGCAATCCAGGGGCCACGGGGAGCGGCTCTGGCCGCCCCTGGATCCTCGGGTCAAGCTCGAGGATGACAAAGGAGGAGTGGTCGCGCGTCATCATTCTACTTCTGCACTGCCGTCTGCCGCAGATAGCGGGTTGAGCGGGTGCCGACGATCTCGTAGCCGGTCACGCCGTCGCGCACGGCGGTGAACAGCTGGCCGTAGACCAGATGCGCGATCGGCCCGTCGCAGGCCAGGCGCTTCTGCAGCTCGGCGTAGATCTCCTTGCGCTTGGCCGGATCCAGTGTCGTCCGGCCCTGGTCCAGCAGCCTGTCGACCTCAGCATCCGAATACTTGAACACGTTAGTCGACCCGCCGGTGCGGAAGGTGCGGAACAGATAGCCGTCCGGGTCGACATTGCCGCCGTTGATCGAAGCGAAGAGCTGGAAGTTGGAATTGCGCCAATCCTGGATGAAGGTGCCCTGCTCCTGCACGTTCAGGGCGATGTCGAAGCCGGCGGCGTTGAGCTGGGCCTGCACCACCTGGGCGACGTCGACCACGTTCTGGTTCGAGCCCAGCACCTTCATCTCCGCCTTCAGCGGCAGGGTCACGCCGGCTTCGGCCAAGAGGGCCTTCGCCTTCGCCGGATCGGCGGCGTAGCAGGGATAGTCCGAAACCGGCAGCGCCCAGTCCTTCAGGGCGGGCGACAGCGGCCCGCCCGGCTGGCCCTTGCCGAAATACGCGGCCTCGACGATCTGGGCCCGGTCGATCGCGGTGTTCAGCGCCTCGCGCACCTTCGGGTTGTCGAAGGGCGGTTTCGCCACGTTCATGCCGACCAGCGTGTAGGACAGGTCGGGCGTCTCCAGCAGGGTGACGCCGGGCGTGCCCTGCAGCGTCGCCGCCGTGGCCGGGTCGACGTTCGGCAGCATCTGGTAGGTGCCGCCGGACAGGCCGACCTGCCGGGTCGAGGCCTCGGGCACGATGTTGATCTTGACGGCGTCCAGCTTCGGCAGCCCCGGCTGCCAATAAGCAGGGTTCTTCGCCAGCAGGAGGTAGGTGTCGGGCACCCATTCCTTCAGCGTGAACGGGCCGGTGCCGTCGGTCTTGCGCTGCAGGTCGATGCCGCCGGTCGCCGCCGCGGCCGGGACGATCACGATCTGCGGCAGGTTGGCGAGGAAGGGCGCCGAGGGCGTCGACAGCGTCACCGTCACCTGGCGGTCGCCGGTCGGCTCGACCGACTTCACCATGTCGATGCGGCTGGCATAGGGCGAGCCGGTCTTCGGATCGCGCACCCGGGCGAAGCTGGCGGCGACATCGGCCGGCGTCACCGGCGACCCGTCATGGAACCTGGCGCCCTGGCGAAGGGTGAAGACATAGGTCAGCCCGTCGGGCGAGACGGTCCAGGATTCGGCCAGCTCCGGGATCACCTTCAGGTCCTTGTCGACCGCCGTGAGCCCCTCATAGACCGCGCCGTTGACCAGCACGGTGGCGAAGGAGGTGGCGACATGCGGGTCCAGCCCGACCGGCGACTGGTCGGTCGCGACCTCCAGCGTTTGCGCCCAGGCCGGCGTGGCCAAGGCCACCGCCGCCATCGCCGAAACCGCGCGAATCATCCGCCCCATCTCCGGCCTCCCCCCTGTTGATTGGGCGCCAGTAAGGCGCGTTCGCCGGGCGAGGTCAACGCCGTTGGGAACCTTCCCCGCTTCGCGTCCCGCCCGCTTCGGCCTATCGTCGGGGACGAATCGACGGAGGAGGGACGGCATGCCCGGAGCGCGATGCACCGCGATCGGCCTGATGAGCGGCACCTCGATGGACGGGGTCGACGTGGCGGTGATCGAGACCGACGGCGAGACCGTCTTCGCCTGCGGCGCCGCCTCGACCACGCCCTACACCGATGCGGTGCGCAACGCCCTGCTGGCGGTGGCGCGCGACCCGGCACGGGCCGAGCACGAGGCGCTGACCGAGCTGGAGGCCGCCGTCACCGACCTGAACGTTGCCGCCGTGCGCCGCCTCCTCGACGAGACCAAGCTGAAGCCCGAGGCGGTCGACGTGGTCGGCATGCACGGCCAGACCATCCTGCACCGGCCGGAGCGGCGCTTCACCCGGCAGCTCGGCGACGGCGCCCGGCTGGCCGCGGCGCTGGGCATCCCCTGCGTCAACGACTTCCGCTCCGCCGATGTCGCCGCCGGCGGCCAGGGCGCGCCCTTCGCGCCGCTGTATCATGCCGCTTTGGCCAGGGACCTGCCGCGGCCGCTGGCGGTGCTGAACCTGGGCGGGGTCGGCAACGTCACCGTCATCGAAGAGGACGCGATCACGGCCTTCGACACCGGCCCGGCCAGCGCCATGATTGACGACTGGGTGCAGCGCCATACCGGCGCCCGCTACGACGAGGACGGCCGCATCGCCGCCTCCGGCACCGTGGCGCAGGACCGGCTGGATGCCTTGATGGCCAACCCCTATTTCGACGCGCCGCCGCCGAAATCGCTGGACCGCAACGACTTCCCGGTGGCGGCGGTCGAGGGCCTGTCGCTGGCCGACGGCGCCGCCACCCTGGCCGCCTTCACCGTCGCCTCGGTGGCGGCTTCGCGCCGGCACTTCGCCGCGGCGCCGGGACGCTGGCTGGTGACCGGCGGCGGCCGGCACAATTCCACGCTGATGGCCGGGCTGCGGCAGGCGCTGGGCGTGCCGGTCGACCCGGTCGAGGCGGTGGGCTGGGACGGCGACGCGCTGGAGGCGCAGGCCTTCGCCTTTCTGGCGGTGCGCTCGCTGGACGGGCTGCCGCTCAGCCTGCCGACCACCACCGGCGTGCCCCGGCCGATGACCGGCGGCGTGCTGCACCGTCCGCTGACCCGCGCGGCGTGAGCGCGTCCCGCCTGCTCCTGCCTGTCATCGCCGGGCTCGACCCGCCGACCAAGCACGGGTTTCGCCAAGAAAACCCTGGATGCCAGGGTCAAGCCCGGGCATGACAGTGGGGTTCCAGCCTTCCTCGTTCCGGACTCCGTCCCATGACCCTCGCCGCCGCGGCCGATGCCGCCTTCGCCCTGGTCGATGAAGCGATCGACGCCGGCCGCATCCCCGGCGCCGTGCTGGGGCTGGTCACCCGCGACGGCGACCGCGTCCTCCGCGTCGGCGGGCACGCGGCGCTGGTGCCGCAGCTCGTGCCGCTGGCCGAAGACACGCTGTTCGACCTGGCCAGCCTGACCAAGGTGATCCTGACCACCACCGAGGCGCTGCGGCTGGTGGAGCAGGGGCGGATCGACCTCTCCGACCCGCTGGCGCTGCACCTGCCGGACCTGCGCCAGTACCAGCCGGAGCACTGGATCCGGCAGGTCACCATCCGGCAGCTGCTGTCCCACCGCTCCGGCCTGCCGTCGGTGGAGCCGCTCTACACTTGGGGCAGCGACCCGGAGACGCTGAAGGCGCTGGTGCTGCAGAAGGACTGGGTGGCGGGCGCCGACACCTATTCCGACGTCAACTACGTGCTGCTCGGCATCCTGGTCGAGCGGCTGCGGGACAAGCCCCTGCGCGACCTGCTGCCGCCGGGTGACTTCGCCGTCAGCCCCGGCCCGGCCCGCGCCGCCGCCACCGAGCGCTGCACCTGGCGCGGCCGGGTGATGCGCGGCGAGGTGCATGACGAGAACGCCTTTGCCCTCGGCGGCCTGGCCGGCCATGCCGGGCTCTTCGGCAGCGCCGCCGCGGTGCTGGACTTCGCCCAGCGCTTCCTGGCCGAGGAGGTGCTGCGCCCGGCCACGATCGCCGAGGTGCTGCGCGCCGAGGGCCGCCCGCACGGCCTGGGCTGGCAGGTGCGGCACGAGGGCTGGTCCGGCGGCTCCCTGTGCTCGCCCGACACCATCGGCCACACCGGCTTCACCGGCACGGCGCTGTGGATCGATCTGGAGCGCGGCCACGCCTGGACCCTGCTGACCAACCGGGTGCACCCGTCGCGCCATGTCGAGACCGGCATCCAGGCGCTGCGCCGGTCGGTGTCGAACGCGGTCTCGGCGGCCTGGCCGTTCTGAGACCGGCGATCCGGCGCGACAGAGAACGCCGGACGTCCATTCTGGAACGATCGCCTCGAAGGGGGAATTGCCGCATGAGAGCCACTCTCCTGACCGCCGGCGCTGCCGCCGCCTGTCTGCTCTGGAGTGCGAACGCCATGTCCGGGACACCGACCCCGCAGGAGGCCCGCGCCTTCGTCGAGAAGGCCGAGGCCGACCTCGCCGCGATGAGCGAATACGTCAACAAGGCCTCCTGGGTGCGCGCCACCTTCATCACCGAGGACACGCAGTGGCTCGAAGCCAAGGCCAATGGCGAGATGACGGAGAAGACCTCCGCCTACGCCAAGGAGGCCGCGCGCTTCGACGACGTCGAGGTCGACCCGGTGACGCGGCGCAAGCTCGACATCCTCAAGCGCAACATCGTGCTGCCGGCGCCGGACCGGCCGGGCGCCGCGCGCGAGCTGGCGGGCCTGAGCACGAAGCTCGATTCCACCTATTCGACCGGCACCTTCCCGTACCGGGGCAAGACCCTGACCCTGAGCGACGCCGAGGACATCCTGGCCGCCTCCCGCGACCCGGCGGAGGCCAAGGCCATCTGGGAGGGCTGGCACACGATCTCGCCGGTGATGCGGCCGGATTATGCCCGGCTGGTCGCGCTGGCGAATGAGGGGGCGAAGCAGCTCGGCTATCCCGACACCGGCGCCCTCTGGCGCTCCGGCTACGACATGCCGGCCGACGATTTCGCGGCCGAGACCGACCGGCTGTGGAGCCAGGTCGAGCCCTTCTACCGGAACCTGCACTGCTATGTCCGCGCCCGGCTGAACGCCCGGTACGGCGACGCGGTGCAGCCGAAGACCGGGCCGATCCGCGCCGACCTGCTGGGCAATATGTGGGCCCAGCAATGGGGCAACATCTATGACCTGGTGGCGCCGAAGGACGAGGTGGAGGGCTACAACCTCGACCGGCTGCTGGTCGCCCACGGCTACGACCCGGTCCGGATGGTGAAGACCGGCGAGGCGTTCTACACCTCGCTGGGCCTGCCGCCGCTGCCCGAGACCTTCTGGCGGCGGTCGCAGATCGTGCGGCCGGAGGGGCGCGATGTCGTCTGCCACGCCTCGGCCTGGGACCTGGACGACCGCGACGACATCCGCATCAAGATGTGCACCAAGGTGAACGGCGAGGATTTCTACACCGTCCACCACGAGCTCGGGCACAACTTCTATCAGCGCGCCTACAAGGACCAGCCCTGGCTGTTCAAGAACGGCGCCAATGACGGCTTCCACGAGGCGATCGGCGACTTCGTCGGCCTGTCGGCGCTGACCCCGACCTACCTCAACCAGATCGGCCTGCTGGACAAGGTGCCGGGACCGGAGGGCGACATCCCGTTCCTGCTGAAAATGGCGCTCGACAAGATCGCCTTCCTGCCCTTCGGCCTGCTGGTCGACCGCTGGCGCTGGGAGGTGTTCGCCGGCCGGGTGGCGCCGGAGCAGTACAACGACGCCTGGTGGGCCCTGCGGCTGAAGTATCAGGGGCTGGTGCCGCCGGGCCCGCGCCCGGCCGCCGCCTTCGACCCGGGCGCCAAGTACCACATCCCCGGCAACACGCCCTACATGCGGTATTTCCTGGCGGCGATCTACCAGTTCCAGTTCCACCGCGCCGCCTGCCGCGAGGCCGGCTGGACCGGGCCGCTGCACCGCTGCTCGATCTACGGCAAGACGGAGGTCGGCAGGCGCTTCGCCGCGATGCTGGAGATGGGCCAGTCCCAGCCCTGGCCGGAGGCGCTGGAAGCCTTCACCGGCGAGCGCCGCACCGACGCCAGCGCCATCGTCGAGTACTTCACGCCGCTCAACGACTGGCTGAGCGAGCAGAACAAGGGGCAGAGCTGCGGCTGGTGAGGGCTGGAGCGGGTGAAGGGAATCGAACCCTCGTCGTAAGCTTGGGAAGCTTCTGCTCTACCATTGAGCTACACCCGCGGCGCCGTCGGTTATAGGCGAAGCGCCGGTGCGGTTCAAGGCGCCTCGGTGGGCGGGCCGGATCATGTTTTGTTCGGCCCGCCGGGAAACTGCGCTAGATAGGGGCGATGCCCGGCGCCGAGGCCAGGCAGCGGGCGGGAATACGGAGCGCGGATGAGCGGCGAGATCGCCACCATGATGGACCTGCTGGCGCGGCTGCCCGGGCTGGGGCCGCGCTCGGCCCGCCGAATCGCGCTGCACCTGCTGCGCCACCGCGATTCGGTGATGCGCCCGCTGGCCGAGGCGCTGGAGGCCGCGGCCGAGGCCATCGTGCCCTGCTCGGTCTGCGGCAATCTCGACACCGTCGACCCCTGCCCGATCTGCAGCGACCCGACCCGCGACCCCGGGGTGATCTGCGTGGTCGAGCAGGTGGCCGATCTGTGGGCGCTGGAGCGGGCGCGCGCCTTCCGCGGCCGCTACCACGTGCTGGGCGGCACCCTGTCCGCGATCGACGGCGTCGGGCCGGAGGACCTGTCGATTCCGCGCCTGCTGGCCCGCGCCCGGGAGCCGGGCGTGACCGAGGTGATCCTGGCCCTGAACGCCACGGTCGACGGCCAGACCACGGCGCATTACCTGGCCGAGAAGCTGGAGGGCATCGGCCCCAGCATCACCCGGCTGGCCCATGGCGTGCCGGTGGGCGGCGAGCTGGACTATCTCGACGACGGCACCCTGGTCGCCGCCCTGCGTTCGCGCCGCGGGCTTTAGCGGCCTCAGGCCGCCGCCCGCGCCGACTCGGCGATCAGGCGGCCGAGCCGGCCGATGCCCTCCTCGATCGCCGCCGCATCGGCCAGGGAGAAGGACAGGCGCAGCGTGTTGCCGCCGGTGCCGTCGGCATGGAAGGCGCGGCCGGGAACGAAGGCGACGCCCTGGTCGACCGCCCGGGCCAGCAGCTCGGCTCCGTCCAGCCCCTCGGGCAGGATCACCCAGATGAACATGCCGCCCTCGGGCCGGGTCCAGGTCACCCCCGCCGGCATGTGCCGCTGCAGCGCCGCCAGCATGCGGTCGCGCCGGTCGCGATAAGCGGCGCGGATCTTCGCCACCTGGACCGGATAGGCGCGCTCGGCGGCGTGATGCATCACCATCTGGTTGATGGTGGGGGTGTGCAGGTCCGAGGCCTGCTTGGTCAGCACCAGCTTCTGCACCAGCTCGCGCCCGGCGCAGATCCAGCCGATGCGGAGGCCCGGCGACAGGGTCTTGGAGAAGGTGCCGCAATGGATCACCCGGCTGCGGTCGATGCCGCCTTCGGCCGCGACGTCCAGCGCCAGCAGCGGCGGCACGTCCTCGCCGTCGTAGCGCAGCGCCTGGTAGGCCGCGTCCTCGATCACCGGGATGTCGAGCTCCCGCGCCAGCTCCAGCAGCCGCTCCCGCCCCGCCAGGCTCAGCGTCTCGCCAGAGGGGTTGGCGAAATCCGGCGTCAGATAGGCCAGGGCGACCCGGCCTCCGGCCGCCTCGGCCGCCGCGCGATAGGCCTCGGGCGTGGTGTTGCCGTGCACGGGATCCAGCCGGTCGTAGCGCGGCTCATAAGGGTTGAAGGCCTGCAGCGCGCCGAGATAGGTCGGCCAGGTCACCAGCGCCGTGTCGCCCGGCGACAGCAGCAGCTTGCCGAGATAATCCAGCCCCTGCTGCGAGCCCGAGGTGACGACGATGTTGTCGATCGCGCAGGGCACGCCGATGGAGGCCATGTGCCGGGCGATCCACTGCCGCAGCGGCGCGTAGCCCTCGCTGACCGAATATTGCAGCGCGACGCCGCCGGCCGCGAGCGCGGCGTCGTAGCCGGCGCGAATGGCGTCGGCCGGGAACAGCGCCGGGTCGGGGATGCCGCCAGCGAAGGAGATGACGCCCGGCCGGTCCAGCAGCTTCAGCAGCTCGCGGATCTCGGAGGCATGCATCCGCGCCGCGCGGGTCGCGTAATGGGTCTCACCGATGGTCATCGGCCTGGTCCTTCCTGGGCGCGCCGTGTCCCGGCGCCGTTTTCCGACCGAACCACGACCGGCCGATTTATGTCAACGAGACTGACCTATTTCATGACAGAGTTGCGCCAACCGCGGTCGTGAGGATATTTTGTTTCGCAATCGGAAGAGCCCTTCGGGCCTCCCTCTCCGAATGCCGGATGGCGTAAGTCTCCGGACGCTTCCTTGCGTCCGGCCGGCAATATTGATAGCTTATAAACAAATTTGTGCATCTGCCGATAATAATGATTTCCGGTCAACCGGAATTCTTGTCTGGGACGCCGCATGATCTGGGAATTCCGAGCTCCTCATAGGAACTCCAGGACGAAATTGACGCTGGCGTTATGCCTTCTCCTGGGCGTGCTGGCGGCAGGACTGCCACGCGGCCTTGCAGCGACGCCGGACGACGTCGACACGGCGCTCAGCCTCGCCGAGTTCCTCCGCGGCGCGCGTACCGTGATCTCAGCCAATCAGGACCGGATCAACGACCCGGCCCTGGGCGACAAGGGGCTGACCGGCGACGTCGTCGTCGAGCAGGCGGCCCAGGCCATGGCCAAGGCGACCGGCGCCGATCCGCGTACGGTCGACCCCAAGACCGAAAAGGGGCGCCTCCTGGCCGGCATGGCGCAGGCGGTCAAGGAGGTCATGGACGCGAACCAACCGCTGATCAACCAGAAGGGCACGGGCTTCAAGGGCTTCGTGCCCGCCGTGTTCGGCCGGCTGGTAACCGAGCAGTTCCGTCGCCATCAGAGCGGACGGGCCGAGATCAAGGTGACGGCGCCGCCGGAACTGGTGCGCAACCGCAAGGCTTCGCCCGACGCGTTCGAGACCGACGTGATCCGCAGCAAGTTCCAGTCGCCCGGCTGGGCCAAGGACGCGATCTACTCGCAGGCGACGACCGTCGGCGGGCGGCCGGCGACCCGCGTCCTCGTGCCGGAATACTATGGCGCCGGCTGCCTCTCCTGCCACGGCTCGCCCAAGGGGCAGATCGACATCACCGGTTATCCGAAGGAAGGCGCGAGCCTGGGCGACCTCGGCGGCGTCATCAGCATCACCGTGTTCGACTGATCCCGGGCGGCTGCCGTGCCGCCGGACGGGTCTCGCAGGAGCGCCATGTCGCAGTTCTCGATCCGAGCCCGTCTGGTCTTCCTGGCGATCCTGCTGCTGGCCATCCTGACCCTGTCGACGCTGTACCTGAACCGCCAGGTCTCGGCCGAGGCCGCGGCACTGGCCGAGGAGGCGCGGCTGGTCACGGTGCTGAAGACGGCGAACAAGGCGAGCAAGGATTTCGGCGACCTCAAATACTGGCTCACCGACCTCGCCGTCAGCCTGCTGGTGCGGTCGGAGCAGAACGCCCGTGCGGCGCGGGGGCAGCTCGAGGCCGACCTGGCGGCGCTCACTCCCTACGACCCCGACGGGGTGCGGGCGATCCAGGCCGAGATCGGGCCGCTGATGGACCAGGCGCTCAAGGCCGTGGACGCCTACACCGACGACCAGCGCGTCGTCGGCAACGCGCTGATGGCGCAGACCCGCGACCATATCGGCACCGTCGACACGGCGCTGGCGGGGATGGTCGACCGGCTCGAAGGCGAGGCGGTGGCCAAGCGCGACGCGGCGGCCCGCAACGCCGAGACGGCGGTCCGGCTGTCGATCGCGGCGGGCATCGTCGCCTTCCTTCTGGCCGCGGCGCTGACCGCGGTCATCGTGCGCTCGATCATCGGGCCGTTGCGCCGGCTCGAAGGCGCCATGGCCGCGATCACCGGCGGCCGGCTCGACGTCGCTCTGCCGCCGGCCGGGCGCGACGAGATCGGCGCCATGACCCGCACCCTCGGCCTGCTGCAGCAGAGCCTGCTCGAGCGCGAGCGGCTGGAACGGCAGCGGCGCGAGGCCGAAGCCGAGGCGCAGCGGGCGCAGCGCCGCCTCGGCGAGGCGATCGAGACGATCTCGGAAGGCTTCGCCCTGTACGACGCCGAGGACCGGCTGGTGATCTGCAACAGCCGGTACCGCGAGATGTATGCCGGGGTCGATGTCGAGATCCGGCCGGGCATCCCCTACGAGCAGGTGATCCGCGCCGCAGCCAAGGCGGGGATGATCCCCGATGCTGCCGACAAGCTGGAGGCCTGGCTCGCGGCGCGGCTCGATCGCCATCGCCACCCGGGCGGCGCTTATGAGCAGAGGCGGGCCGGCGGCCGCTGGATCAAGATCAGCGAACGCCCGACGGCCGATGGCGGCTGCGTCGGCGTGTTCACCGACATCACCGAGCTGAAGGCGCGCGAGGCGCAGCTGGGCGAGCTGGTCGACCGGCTGGCCGACGCCCGCGATCAGGCGACCCAGGCGACGGTGGCCAAGAGCCGCTTCCTGGCCAATATGAGCCATGAGCTGCGGACCCCGCTCAACGCCATCATCGGCTTGACCGAGATGCTGTCGGAGGATGCGGAAGACCAGGGGCTGGACGATTTCCGCGAGCCGCTCGACCGCATCCTGCGCGCCGGCCGGCACCTGCTGGCCCTGATCAACGACGTGCTCGACCTGTCGAAGATCGAGGCTGGCCGCCTCGAGCTGCACGAGGAGGCGGTCGATCTCTCCAGCTTCATCGCCGACGTGACCGGGGCGGCCCAGCCCCTGGCCGAACGCAACGGCAACCGCCTGGCGGTGGAGCAGCCGGACGGACTCGGCGCCATGCGGGCCGATGTGACCCGCCTGCGGCAGATCATCCTCAACCTGCTCAGCAACGCCTGCAAGTTCACCCACGGCGGGACGGTGACATTGGCGGTGGAGCGCGAAACGGCGGATGGCGACGGCCAGATCCGTTTCCGCGTGTCGGACACCGGCATCGGCATGACCCGGGAGCAGCTCGGCCGCTTGTTCCAGGAATTCACTCAAGCCGACAGCTCCACCACCCGGAAATACGGTGGCACCGGGCTGGGCCTCGCGATCAGCCAGCGTCTCGCGGCGCTGATGGGCGGCACCATCGAGGTCGAGAGCGAACCGGGGGTCGGCACCAGCTTCACCGTCCGCCTTCCGGCACGGGGCACCGCAAAAGCGGAGGCGCCGGCGGAACCGGCCCCGGTACCGCTCGGAGTGGCGGCTGCGATTCCCCTGTCCGACGCACGCCGGCGCGCCGACCGTGTGCTGGTGGTCGATGATGATGCCACTGTGCGCGACCTGATGCGCCGCTTCCTGAGCCGTGAAGGCTTCGATGTGGTCACCGCGGAGAGCGGCGCCGAGGCGTTGGTGGCCGCCCGGACGCTCCACCCGTCGGTCATCACCCTCGACGTCCTGATGCCCGACATGGACGGCTGGAGCGTGCTGCAGGAGATGAAGTCGGATCCGGAGCTGTCGGGCATCCCGGTGATCATGGTGACGATCCTGGACGAGAAGCAGAAAGGCATCGCCCTCGGCGCGTCCGACCATCTCAACAAGCCGATTGACCGCGGCCGTCTGGCCGAGATCCTGGCCCGCTTCCGGTCCTCCGGCCGCGCAACGCCGCGGGCGCTGGTGGTGGAGGACGACCCTGCGACACGCACGATGATGCGCCGCCTGCTGATCGGCGAGGGCTGGCAGGTCGCCGAAGCCGCGGACGGCCGCGAGGCGCTGGAGCGGATGGGCGGCGAGCGGCCGGATCTCATCCTGCTCGACCTGATGATGCCGGAGATGGACGGCTTCGAATTTCTCGCCGCCTGCCGGAAGATGCCGGATTACGCCGGCATCCCGGTCATCATCGTCACCGCCGCGGATCTCACGGATCACGACCACCAGCGCCTCAACGGCGGTGTCGAGCACATCCTCCGGAAGGCGGCGTTCGAGCAGGACGAGCTGCTGATGCAGATCCGCCAGCTGGTCGGCCGCTACGCCTCGGCCGCGGCCCGCCGGAGGGCGTGACCATGGCGAGGATCCTCTATGTCGAGGACAACGAGGACAACGTCTACATGCTGACGGCACGGCTGAAGCGCCGCGGCTTCGATGTCGTCGTCGCCCGCGACGGGGCGGAGGGGGTCGAGGCGGCGGCCTCCGAACACCCGGATCTGATCCTGATGGATCTCAACCTGCCGGGGATCGATGGCTGGGAGGCGACGCGGCGGATCAAGGCGGCGGCCCCGACCCGCGGCATCCCGGTCATCGCCCTGTCTGCCCATGCCATGGCCGGCGACCGGGAGAAGGCCCTGGCCGCGGGGTGCGACGACTACGACACCAAGCCCGTCGACCTGCCGCGGCTCCTCGCGAAGATCGAGGCCCTCCTGGACAAGGCCGAGCGCGATGGCTGATCCGGCGGCCGCGATCCTGATCGTCGACGACGACGAGACCAACCGCTACACCCTGTCCCGCCGGCTGCGCCGCGAGGGCTACGAGAACCTGATCGAGACGGCGGACGGCGCCGCGGCCTTGGCGCTTCTGCGCAGCCGTCCGTTCGACCTGGTGCTGCTCGATGTCATGATGCCGGGCATGGACGGGTACGAGGTGCTGGGAACGATGAAGTCGGACCCGGCGCTGTCCGCCGTCCCGGTGATCATGATCTCGGCGCTGGACGCGATCGACAGCGTGGTGCGCTGCATCGAGCTGGGGGCCGAGGACTACCTGCCCAAGCCGTTCAACCCGGTCCTGCTGCGGGCGCGGGTCGGCGCGTCGCTGGACAAGAAGCGGCTGCGCGACCAGCAGGCGGCGCATCTGGCCGAGATCGAGCGCGAGCGGGAGCGCAGCGACCGGCTGCTCCGCGCCATCCTGCCGCCCGGCGCGATCAGCGAGCTGAAGGCGACCGACGAGGTCAAGCCGCGGCGCTACGAGGACGTGGCGGTGCTGTTCTGCGACATCGTCGGCTTCACCGCCTATTGCGACCGCAACCCGCCCGAGCAGGTGGTGGCCGAGCTGCAGACGCTGATCGAGACGTTCGAGCAGATCGTCGCCGGCCACGGGCTGGAGAAGATCAAGACCATCGGCGACGCCCTGATGGCGACCGCGGGGCTGCTGGAGCGGGTGGAGGAGCCGCTGCCGGCCGCCATCCGCTGCGGCCTCGACCTGGTGGCGGCGGCCCGCGGGGCCGGTCCCGGCTGGGCCGTCCGCGTCGGCATCCATCGCGGCCCGGTGGTGGCCGGCGTGATCGGCCGGCGGCAGTTCCTGTTCGACCTCTGGGGCGACACGGTGAACACGGCGGCGCGGATCACCGCCTGCGCCGGCGCCAATGCGGTGTTCGTCAGCGCCGCGGAATGGGCGCCGCTCCGCGGCCGCTGCCGCGCCCGCAGCCAGGGCTTCCACGAGCTCAAGGGCAAGGGCCGGCTGGAGCTGGTGGAATGCGAGGGGATCGACTGAGCCCTAAACTTCCCAGCGCCGGAACAGCACGCTGGCATTGACCCCGCCGAAGCCGAAGCCGTTCGAGATCGCGTGCTCGATCCGGCCGGGCCGGGCTTCCAGCGCCACCAGGTCGATGCCGGCGGCATCCGGGTCCGGATTCTCCAGGTTCAAGGTCGGCGGCATCACCTGGTCGCGCAGGGCCAGCACGGTGAAGATCGCCTCCAGCCCGCCGGCCGCGCCCAGCAGGTGGCCGGTGGCGGATTTGGTGGCGCTGACCGCCACCGTGCCCTCCGTGCCGAACAGCGCCTTGATCGCCGCCATCTCGCCCTTGTCGCCGACCGGGGTGGAGGTGGCGTGGGCGTTCAGGTGCTGCACGTCGCGGGGGCTGACACCGCCCTGCGCCAGGGCGATCTCCATCGCCCGGCGGGCGCCGTCGCCGTCCTCGGGCCCGGCGGTCATGTGATAGGCGTCGGCGGTGGTGCCATAGCCGATCAGCTCCGCGATCGGCCGGGCGCCGCGGGCCAGGGCATGGTCCAGCGCCTCGATCACCAGGAGGCCGGCGCCCTCGCCCATGACGAAGCCGTCGCGGGCCTGGTCGAAGGGGCGGGAGGCCCGCTCCGGCGTGTCGGTGAAGCCGGTCGACAGGGCACGCGCGGCGGCGAAGCCGCCCAGGCTGACCCGGTCGATGCAGGCCTCGGTGCCGCCGCACAGCGCCACGTCGGCCTCGCCGGCGCGGATCAGCCGGGCGGCGTCGCCGATGCCCTGCACCCCGGCGGCGCAGGCGGTCACCGGCGCGCCCAGCGGCCCCTTGAAGCCGTGGCGGATCGAGACCTGGCCGGCCGCCAGGTTGACCAGGAAGGCCGGCACGGTGAAGGGCGACAGCCGGCGCACGCCCTTCTGGTCGGTGGTCCGCACCGCCTCGACGATATAGGGGAAGCCGCCGACGCCGGAGGCGATGACCGTCGCCGTCCGCTCCCGCTCCCGCGCGGTGGCCGGCCGCCAGCCGGACTGGGCGATCGCCTCGTCCGCCGCCGCCATGGCGAACTGGATGAAGCGGTCCATCTTCTTCTGGTCCTTCGGCGGCACCGTCGCGTCGGGGTCGAAGCCGGCCTCGGGGTCCTCGGCGATCGACGGCACCACCCCGGCGACTTTGGCATTCAGGTCCGCCACCATCTCCTCCGGCAGCCGGCGCAGGCCGGACCGGCCTGCCAGCAGCCGGCGCCAGCTCGCCTCGACGCCGTTGGCCAGGGGCGACACCGCCCCCATTCCGGTGACGACTATGCGGCGCATCTCGGGCTCTCCTCAGGTCGGAACGGTTTCGCCGTCGCGGCCGTTCCGTCGCTTCCCGGTCGCGGCGGGACGGGCATCGGGCCCGCGGCGGAATTCGGCCGTCTCCGGGGTGATCGGCAGGCCGCTGCGCCGGTCGACCAGGATCGGGTCCACCGGCAGGCCGTCGGCGCGGCCGGCCAGCTGGGCCAGCACCTTGCCGCCGGTGGCGTGGCGGCCGCCCCAGGCGCCCAGCGCCGCCAGCACCGGGAACACGTCCCGCCCGGCGGCGGTAAGCCGGTACTCGTGGCGCAGCGGCCGCTGCGAATAGGCGCGGCGTTCCAAGAGGCCGGCCTCGGTCAGCCGCTTCAGCCGCCGGGCCAGCATGTTCGGGGCGATGCCCAGGCTCTGCTGGAACTCGTCGAACCGGGTCCGGCCGATGAAGGCGTCGCGCAGGATCAGCAGGCTCCACCACTCCCCCAGCGCGTCGAGGGAGCGTGCGATCGGGCAGTCCATGCCGGCGAAGCTGGTGCGCTGCATGGCCGAAAGGGATAGCGAAGTCCCTTGCATGTTGCAAGCGACGCGAGGCGGAGCAGGCCGCCTCTCTCTTTCACCGTCATCCTCGGGCTCGACCCGAGGATCCAGGGGCTTTCAGGAACTGCCCTCGGTGGCCCTGGATTGCCGGGTCAAGCCCGGCAATGACAAGAGGGAGCGGTCAGCGGGTGGCGGTGCCGGCCTCCCTTCAGGGCGGCGGCAGGCGGCTCAACGACCCGATCAGCGCCTTGCTGAACTCGTCCGGGGACTGGATCTGCGGCGCGTGGCCGTCATTGGGGAAGCGGATCAGCTTGGCGCCGGGGATGCGCTCGGCGGCGCGGCGGCCCAGCTCGGCATAGTTGCCCAGGCGCTGCGCCACCTCGGGCGGGGCCAGCGCCTTGCCGATCGCGGTGGTGTCGCGCTCGCCGATCATCATCACGGTCGGGGCGCGGATCCGCTCCAGCTCGTAGATCACCGGCTGGTTGAACACCATGTCCGAGGTCAGCGCCTGGTCCCAGGCCACCTGCCGGCCGCCCTCGCCCTGATACATCCCGGCCAGCATCTGCACCCAGCGGTCGTAGTCCGGCTTCCATTCGCCGGCATAGTATGTCGACTGCTGATAGGCCTTGATGCTGTCGGCGGTGGTCTTCAGCTCGCCCGCGAACCATTGGTCGACGGTCTGCTGCGGCACGCCCGCGGCCCTCCAGTCCTCCAGCCCGATCGGGTTCACCAGCACCAAGCCGGAGAGCGCGTCGGGATAGGCGAGGGCGTAGCGCATCGCCAGCATGCCGCCCATCGAATGCCCCAGGATCACAGGGCGCTGGATGCCCAGGCTGTCGAGCAGCGCCCTGGTGTTGGCCGCCAGCTGGTGCAGCCCGAACTGATAGGCCTGCGGCTTGGAAGATTTGCAGAAGCCGATCTGGTCCGGCGCGACGACGCGGTATCCCGCCTGCAGCAGCGGCCGCATCACCCCTTCCCAGGTGGCGCCGCAGAAGTTCTTGCCGTGCAGCAGCACCACGGCCCGGCCATTCGGCGTGTCCGGCTGCACGTCCATATAGGCCATGGACAGGTCCTGGCCCTGTGACGTGAAGTCGAAATGCCGGATCGGGAAGGGGTAGTCGAAATCCGCCAGCATCGGGTCGGCGAAGGCGGCCGGGGCGGAGGCGACGGCGGCGAGCAGGGCGGCGGCCAGGGTCAGGCGTCGGATCATCGTCTCTCCTCGGGGCGGTCCTGCCGTGGTTAACGGCGGAGAGCGGCCTTCGGCACCGGGCGCATCGTCGCGCCTTCGGCTAGGCCCGCGCCGGCCCGGTGTAGAAGGCCGGCCAGTGGCGGCGGGCGTGGTCGCCGTCGGCGGCGAAGACGTGGCAGCTGTCCAGCAGCGCCGGCCGCTTCGTCGGATCGGCCTCTCCGGCGCGCTCGCGCGACAGGATCGGGAACACGGTCTGGAACGCCGTGGTCGCCATCGGCCCGAGCAGCTCGACCAGATGGGTGCAGCCCCGGGCGCCGCCCAGCCGCTCCTTCACCGCCCGGGTGAAGCCCGGGCCGATGCGCAGGCCGACCAGCGCCTGGAACGCCGGCGCGATCTCCGGGCACAGGGCGTAGGGGGCGTGCTCGGTCTCCGCCTCGACCGCGACGATGGCCAGGCCGTCGTCGACGGTCAGCCGGATCCGCATCTGGTGGATCGGGGTGCCGGGCGTAATCGCGCCGCGGAACGCGTTGCGGAATTCATAGGCCTTGGTGTCGACCAGATGGCCTTCGATGTCCCACAGCCCGTCGGCGCGGCGGAAGCCGTCGCAGGTGACGCGGCGGGTATGGATCGGCTCGCGCGCGGCGGGGGCGGAGAGGGGCACGGATCAGCCCTCCTGTTCGGGCTCGGCCTCGGCCGGCGGGGTCACGCGCAGCGCGATGATCTGGTTGCGCTGCCGCCGCAGAATCTCGAAGCGGAAGCCGTGGAAGGTGAAGGCTTGGCCGACCTCCGGCAGGTGGCGGGCCTCGTGCAGCACCAGCCCGGCGATGGTCGAGGCCTCGTCGTCCGGCAGCCGCCACTCGAAGCGGCGGTTCAGGTCGCGGATGGTGACCGTGCCGTCGATCAGGAAGCTGCCGTTCGGCTGCGGGCGGACGCCGGCCACCGGCAGGTCGTGCTCGTCGACGATGTCGCCGACGATCTCCTCCAGGATGTCCTCCAGCGTCACCACGCCTTTCAGGTCGCCGTATTCGTCGACCACGATGGCGAAATGCTCGCGCCGGGTGCGGAAGGCGTGCAGCTGGTCCAGCAGGCTGGTCGAATCCGGGATGAACCAGGGCTTGGTCGCGATCCGGCGGATGTCCAGCCGGTCGGCGTCGCCGCCGGCGGCCTGCAGCGCCCGCAGCACGTCCTTGGCGTGCAGCACGCCGATGATGTTCTCCAGCCCGCCCTGGCACAGCGGCATGCGGGTGTGCGGGCTGTTCAGCATCGCCGCCACCACCTCGCGCGGGGTCAGCTCGATGTCGATCGCCTCGACGCTGCGGCGATGGGTCATGATCTCGGAGACGGTGACGTCGCCGAGGTCGAGGATCGAGCGCAGCATCTGCCGTTCCTGCGCCACCTCCGCCTCGCTGCCGCGGTGCAGCTCGATCGCGCCGCGCAGCTCGTCGACATAGTCGGCCAGGCCGACCCGGCTGGGATCGGCGCCGAACAGCCGCAGCACGCCGCGCACGATCCAGTTCACCAGCCGGACCACCGGGCTCAGCAGCCAGACCACGTCACGGACGAGGGGGGCCAGCGACAGCGCCGCCCGGTCGGCATGGGTGATGGCGTAGGTCTTGGGCAGCACCTCGGCGAAGACCAGGATCAGCGCGGTCATCACCACCGTCGCCACCGGCACGGCCGAAGCGCCGACCAGCGTGGTCAGGACGCTGGTGGCGATCGCCGAGGCCAGGATGTTGACCAGGGTATTGCCCAGCAGCAGGGCGCCGATCAGCCGCTCCTTCTGCTCGCGCAGCCGGTTGACGATGCCGGCCCGCTTCAGCCCGTGCGTCTCCAGCTGGTGCATCC
>Ga0182749_1001306_pt1 | contig 19889 bp, 15 predicted proteins | sample eDN3rd37CKraftMG_FD_128875 | JGI IMG/M metagenome (GOLD analysis project Ga0182749, IMG submission 128875) | Enriched Miracle-Growth compost microbial communities from Emeryville, California, USA - eDNA 3rd pass 37_C Kraft MG (version 2) (version 2) ...
CCAAATCCAGTTGCCCCATTTGATGCGCCGCCACACGGCGCCGGCCCAGAGCAGGACGACGGCCATAGGCACGGTCAAAAGGCCAAGCGGCGAATCCCTCGTCACCCCGCCGATGCAATAGGCAAGGACGAGGCAGGCCATGGCCGCATGGAACCATCTCCGGCCGAGAGGATCGTCCCAGCGCACCAGAAGACAATTGAACAGAATGCGGGACATCGTGAGACAGGGGACGAACCAGAATATCGTAAAGGGGCCGCGCAGCCATGTTCCGCCGAGCAGGATCGGCAGAATGTCCTGAGGCCAATTATGAAATATCGGCACCTTTCCCCGCGCGGTTTCGATGATCTGGTCGGCCAGGACGAGCACGGCCAGGAAAGCCGCATAGGGACGCATCTGCCCGCTCAGTTGCCGCAAGGTGAATTGCAGCGGCGGCTGGGGTCTGGAGAGATAACCCGAGAGGATGAAGAAGAGCGGCATGTGAAAACTGTAGACCGCTTCCCGCAACGCGCCGGTGGTCCAGACATGACCGGCCACGACAGCGATGATGCCGACACCGCGGGCGACATCGACCCATTCCAGCCTGTCCCGATCCTGCAACGCCCATTAATCCCTGTTCTGCATCGGCTTCCCGCCCTATAGGATGACAGCCGCACGTCAATCGCACCTTCTGTTCCGGATCATCCCCTTGTCCCTGCTCAACGACAAAGTCCTCTTCATCGACGGCGAAGCCATCATCCTGGACAAGCCCGCCGGAATGCCGGTCGATGCGCCCCGCGACGGGTCGCTGAGCCTGGAGAATTATCTGTCCTCGCTGACCTTCGGCTTTCAGCGCTGGCCGCTGCCGGTGCACCGGCTGGACCGCGACACCAGCGGCTGCCTGCTGCTCGCCCGCAATCCCAAGGCGCACAAGCGCTTCGCCGCCGCGTTCGAGGCAGGGACGGTGGTGAAGCGCTATCTCGCGGTGGTGGAGGGAGTGCCCGCGCAGGACGACGGCATCATCGACCTGCCGCTCAAGAAGATCAGCAGCGCGGAAAAGGGATGGCGCATGATCGCCGATGCGGCGGGCAAGAGCGCCGTCACGCAATGGCGCAAGATCGCGCAAAAGGATGGCCGCGCGCTGATCCTCTTCGCGCCGCGCACCGGGCGCACGCACCAGATCCGCGTCCACGCGCTTGCCGGGCTGGGCATGGGAATCGTGGGCGATCCGGTCTATGGCGAAGCAGGCGTTCCCATGCTGCTGCACAGCCGTTTCCTGAGCGTGCCCCGCGACGGCAAACCGGCGGCGGAAGCCACGGCTCCCCTGCCCGCGGCCTTCGAAGCGGCCGGCTTCGGGGCGGACTGCTTGGGCGAGGATGTATAGCGGGAAATATTTTCTCGTTGCTTATTGAAACCGGCTTGCCGCTGCCTACATGCCGTGCGTCCGCTGCCTGGCGGACATCGGATGACCCGGCAGTCTTCCCCTCCCCCTCGCTGCCGGGTCATTTTCCTCCTCCCGCGCCGCCCGGCTTTGCGATACATCGCCGCCATGCCGGCCATCCCCATCACCCGATCCATCGCCATAGACAGCGACGAGATATCCGAAAGCTTCATCCGATCGACAGGTGCTGGGGGACAGCATGTGAACACCACCGACAGCGCGGTGCAGTTGCGCTTCGATGTCGCGAACAGCCCTTCGCTGCCCGATGCCGTCAAACGCCGCCTGGCTATCCTCGCCGGGCGGCGGATAACCGCTGAGGGCGTGCTGATCCTCCGGTCGGAGGGGTCGCGTTCCCAGCTCATGAACCGGCAGGAAGTGATGGCGCGGCTCGTCGACCTGATCCGCGAAGCCACCATCGTCCCCAAGAACCGCAAGGCAACCAAGCCGACCAGGGCGTCCAAGACCCGCCGGATGGACAGCAAGGCGAAGCGCGGCACGGTAAAGAGCCTGCGCCGCAAGCCGATCGACTGACCCTCTGGCCACAGGGGAAAGCCGCGCCTATATCCCCGCCATGTTCGATTTCGCGCCCGCCGCCGCCGACAAGCCCACGCTTTACGCCGATCTGCTGTCCGCCGCCGACGCGGTGACGAACGGGGAGCCGGACGCCATCGCCAATATGGCGAATGTCGCCGCGCTGATCTGGCAATTCCTCCCGGACCTCAATTGGGCGGGCTTTTACCGGATGATGGAGAGCGAGTTGGTGCTCGGCCCCTTTCAGGGCAAGCCCGCCTGCATCCGCATCCCGCTGGGGCAGGGCGTGTGCGGCGCGGCAGCGCAAACGCGCCAGACGCAACGGGTGGAGGATGTCCACGCCTTCCCCGGCCACATCGCCTGCGACGCCGCCAGCGCATCGGAAATCGTGGTGCCCGTGACGCATGAAGGCGAATTGATCGGCGTGCTTGACCTCGACAGTCCGCTTGCCGCCCGGTTCGACGCCGCCGATGCGGAAGGGCTGGAAGCCCTGGTGGACCGGATCGCATCCCGGATCGCTTGATCGCGGTGCCCCGTTTCGGGACAGGCGCATGCCTCCTCGAACCTTGGAATCGCGTGGATCGCCATGCTAAACCGCGCATTAGCAATTGGCGGGCGGCATGTCCTGCCTGACGAACAGGGAGTTGGACGATGCGGACCAGAAGCATCCTTATCCTCGGCGCGGTCATGCTGGGCGGAACGAGCCTTCCCGCCATGGCTTCCGGCAACGGCGCGACGCCTGCGAGCGCCGCGCTGCCGGTCATGGGCAAGGGCTATTCCGGCCCTCGCGGCGGCTGGACCAATGGCGGCCATCGCTGGGGACCGCGCCACAATGGACGCTGGTATGCAGGCTGGCGGGCGCCGGGCGGCTGGGGCGCCTATCGTCGTCCGGTCTACGGCTATGTCCTGCCGCGCTACTGGATCGATCCGACCTATTATATCGTGAATTATGGCGCTTATGGCTTGCCTGCGCCGGCCTATGGCTATGGCTGGTCCCGCTATTATGACGATGCGGTGATGACGGATCGCTATGGCCGCGTCTACGACCGCCGCAGCGATATCGACTGGGACCGCCATGAAGGCGGCTATGCGGACGAGCGCCGGGACAATGGCGTAGGCGGCGCGGTCGCGGGCGCGGTGGTCGGCGGCGTCGCGGGCAACCTGATCGGGGGCAAGGGCAATCGCACGGCGGGCACGCTGATCGGCGCGGGCGTAGGCGCGGCGGCGGGCTATGCCGTCGACAAGGCGGAGGATCGGGGCCGCGATGCGCCTCCCCCGCCGCGCGCCGGTGCGGACTACGACTCCGGCGCGCCGGACGATGCCGTCACCTATGACAATGCCTATCAGGGCCGCTGGGTCGGCACCTGGCGCGACAAGGACGGCAAGGCCTATAGCGGCGAATATGAAGGGCGCTTCGAAGGCACGGCCGAAGGCGCCCCAGGCGTCGACTATGCGCCGCCGCCCTATCACGGCCCGGCACACTGGCCGGACGGAGGCGTCACGACCTACGGCGGAGGCTATATCTCCGGCGGCTATTATTACCCTGCGCCCACGGTGACGACGGTCGTGGTCCATCCCGCGACGACGACCACGACAACCACCAGCTATGTGACCGAAAAGGTCCGTTACCGCAAAACGGCCGCGCGGTCGAAGATCGTCCGGTCCTGCCGCTGCAAGTAACCGGCTTCCGCTCGGGAAATGTCCGCCTTTAAAAAAGGGGATGGGGTGGCTTGCCGACTCGCGTTGAATGGGGTTTTGGGTGGCTGGCGGACGTGCGGAGCCCTCTTTCCTCCCGTGAACGCCCGCCTTACCGCCCCGCCCCATCGGCGCGGTCGCCATCCCCGATCACCGTGCGCGAATAATCGATGCGGATGCGTACCCAGCTTCCCACCATCACCTTGCCGTTGACGCGGGGCGGCAGCACCAGGAACTGCCATGCCGCCTGCCGCACCGCCCGCGCAAAGCCCGATCCCAGCGGCGATTCACCCAGCGCCTGACAATTTTCGACGCGATAATGATCGACCGTCCTGCAAGCGACCTCGCCCCACCCGTTGCCCGGCGCACCGGCGGGCAGATAGGGCGAAAGCTCCGCGTCGCGCGGCTTGCGATACCATTCGGCGGCGAAAAGCTGCACGCCGCCCGGCCCTTCGCCCGGCCCGGCGACCTGCGCGCTGTCGCCCTGCGCCGCGCTCTGGCCCTGCCCTTTCTTCGGCATCCTCCCGATGTCGGCCGCTGCCATCTGGCTGCTGTCCAGCACCAGAAAGGGCAGCGGCAGGGGCGGCTTTTCCGGCGGCTTTTCCACCGGGCGCGGCGGCCGGATCGCGGCGTCCGCCTGCTTTTGCGGCGCGTTTTCCTTCGACGCCTCGTCGCTTTTCCGCGCCTGCGCCTTCTCGGCCGCCTTGGGTCCGGGCGCCAGTTCAAAGGTCACGGGATTGCGCGGATCGACCGGCGGCGGCTGCATCTTCGGCGCCAGCGTCAACAGCGCCAGCAGCAGCAGCGCGTTCAGCCCCAGCGCAAAGGCCAGCCCGCCGGCGCGTTCCTTGAAATCAGGCCGGCCCTTGACGCCGGACCGGGAAGAGGAAGAAAAAATCACACGAAAATCGCCTGCTCAGGCCGTATCGGCGCTCTGGCACAGACGATATGGGGCGGTCAACGCCGTCCCGTCAGCACACATCCTCTTCGCGCACGACCGGGCGGCTTTCGCGCGTGGCGCGCATCCGGCTCGCCTTGTCGTCGGGATCGGATGTCAGCACCACATAATCGTCATGCACTTCCAGCAGCACGCCGGCAAAGGGCATCCCTTCCAGACTGCCTGTCACGCGATAGCTGACCTCGTCCCCCACCTTGAAGGTCGCCGGGTCCGTGTTGAACGCAAAGGGGCACGCGCCCTCTCCCATGCCTTGCATCGTTCGTCTCCTTGGAATCCATAGCTAGGCGATCGTCCCCGAACTGCCAAGGCCACCCCCGCCCCACGCCGGGAAATTTTCAGCGATGCGACGCGTTCCGGGCGCCAGACCGGCGCGGGCCGCGCGCGCCCAACCTCTCCTCCCGCCGTCTCTGACCGGGCAGAACGGTCGTTTCCTGTTCCCCTCGATCCGCCTTATGAGATGGTCGTGCCGGCAAAACCACTGGCGACCCGCCGCAATCTCGGCTAGGCCCGCCCGCGATGCTTACCCGGCTCTATCAATGGACGCTCGCCAAGGCGGCCCACGCCCATGCCGAACGCTGGCTCTTCGCAATCTCCTTCATGGAGTCCAGCTTCTTCCCGATCCCGCCGCACCCGCTGCTGGGCCTCATGTGCCTGGCCCGGCCGGAACGCGCGATCCGCTTCGGCCTCATCTGCACGCTCGCCTCGGTGCTGGGCGGCCTCTTGGGCTACGCCATCGGCCACTTCGTCTATGAAACGGTCGGCCATCAGATTCTCGCCGCGCTCGGCCTGACCGCCAGGTTCCCGGTCGCGGCCTGCTACCTGCGCGAATATGGCGCGGAGATCATCCTGATAAAGGGCGCGACGCCCATCCCCTTCAAGCTCCTCACCATCACGGCGGGCTTCATCGGACTGCCGCTCCTCACCTTCCTCTGGGCGAGCATCCTCAGCCGCGCCTTCCAGTTCATGCTGGTGGGCTTCCTCTTCTGGAAGTTCGGCCGCCCGATCAAGGCGTTCATCGAGAAATATCTGGCCCTGCTCTCCGGCCTGTTCCTGGTCCTCGTCGTGGGCGGTTTCATCGCCGCGTCCATGCTGACGGGCGGCGGGGAAAAGAACGACAAGTGCAACAATGCCACGATGGAGACGGTCCGCTGACCCCTTCCATGCAGGCCGTCCTCGACCGCCGCCCGAAGCTCGCCGCCCTGATCGCCGGCTTCCTGTCGGCGACGGGCTTCGAACCGCTGAGGTTCTGGCCCGTCACGCTCGCCTGCCTTGCCCTTCTGATCCTGCTGGTCGAGCGCGCGCCCGACCGCCGCGCCGTGTTTGCGCGCGGCTGGCTGTTCGGGGTCGGCCATTTCACGCTGGGCCTCAACTGGATCGCCCACGCCTTCACCTTTCAGGACGCGATGCCGCACTGGTTCGGTTATGGCGCGGTGGTTCTGCTCTCGCTCTATCTGGCGGTCTATCCCGCCCTCGCGGCCCTGGGCGCATGGTGGCTGACCCGGCGCTTCGCATCCGGCAGGACGCTCCCCTTCCTCCTCTTCCTCGCCGCTTGCTGGATCGCGAGCGAATATCTGCGCGCGGCGGTCTTCACCGGCTTTGCCTGGAACCCGCTGGGGGTGATCTGGCTGCCGACCGGCATCGCCATCGCCTCCACCCTCATCGGCACCTATGGCCTGGGCGCGCTCGCCCTATTGGCGTCGGGGGCGCTGTTCCTCGCGGCCCGCCGCGATTTCAAGCCCGCCGCCGCCATGGCCGCGCCGCTCCTCGCCCTCGCGCTTTGGGGTTTGCTCGCCCAAGCCCCAGCCACGCCCGCAGGCGCGCCGCGCATCCGCGTCGTCCAGCCCAATATAGGGCAGGACGAGAAATATTCCGCCGCGCTGGAAGAGGCGCATTTCCGCACCCTGGCCGCGCTCTCCGGCACGCCGCGTCCCGCCCCGCGCCTCATCTTCTGGCCCGAAGCCGCGATCCCCGCCTATCTCGACATGGAACCCGCATGGCGCGCGCGCCTTGCCGCTTTGCTGGGTCCCGGCGACCTGCTGCTGACCGGCGCGAACAAGGTCTATTACAAGCAGGCCGACAAGGGCGGCTACAGCGAAACGGTGCTTGCCGGGGCGAACAACAGCGTCTGGATCGTCACCCCCGATGCCCGCCTGCCCGCCCGCTATGACAAGGCGCACCTCGTTCCCTTCGGCGAATATCTGCCGATGCGCTCGATCCTCCAGCCGCTGGGCCTGTCGCGCCTCGTGCCGGGAGACGCCGATTTCTGGCCCGGTCCCGGCCCGCAAAGCCTGACGCTGCCCGCCGCGCCCGGCCGCCCCGAAATGCGGATGGGCGTCCAGATCTGTTACGAGATCATCTTTTCCGGTCAGGTGGTCGACGCAGCCAACCGCCCCGCCTTCCTCTTCAACCCGTCCAACGACGCCTGGTTCGGAAGCTGGGGTCCGGTCCAGCACCTCGCCCAGGCCCGCCTTCGCGCGATGGAGGAGGGGCTGCCCATCGTCCGCGCCACCCCCACGGGCGTTTCCGCCGTCATCGACGCGCGCGGCCATGTGCTGCGCGCGCTTGGCCCGCACCATGCCGGGTTCCTCGACGGCGCCTTGCCCCCGGCGCTCTCCCCCACGCTTTTTGCACGGATCGGCAACCGGGCGGCGTTCCTCCTCCTTTTGCTCCTCGCCGGACTTGCCATTGCCACGCGCGGATCGAGCCGCTAATAGCCACATAAACTTTTCTTTATGTCGCTCATGCGATCAGCGTGATAACGGGAGTCCCATGCGTAGCAATTATCTCTTCACCTCGGAATCCGTGTCCGAAGGCCATCCCGACAAGGTCGCGGACCAGATTTCCGACGCCATCGTCGACCTCTTCCTCTCCAAGGATCCCGAAGCCCGCATCGCCTGCGAAACGCTGACGACGACGCAGCTTGTGGTGCTGGCGGGCGAAATCCGCTGCAAGGGCGTTTACGAGGACGACCGGTGGGCGCCCGGCGCGCGGGAGGAAATCGAAAAGGCCGTCCGCGAAACCGTGAAGCGCATCGGTTATGAGCAGGACGGCTTCCACTGGGAAAAGCTGCGCTTCGAGAATAATCTCCATGCCCAGTCCGCGCACATCGCGCAGGGCGTCGATGCGTCCGGCAACAAGGATGAAGGCGCGGGCGATCAGGGCATCATGTTCGGCTTCGCCTGTGACGAAACGCCCGACCTCATGCCCGCGACGCTCGACTACAGCCACAAGATCCTGGCGAAGATGGCCGCCGACCGCCACTCCGGCGCGGCGCCCTTCCTGGAGCCCGACGCCAAGAGCCAGGTGACGCTCCGCTTCGAAAACGGCAAGCCCGCCGCCGCGACCGCCATCGTCGTCTCGACCCAGCACGCGCCGGGTTATGATACGGCTGAAAAGGAAGCGGAACTGAAGGACTATGTGAAGGGCGTGATCGCGGAGATCCTGCCCGCGCATCTGCTTTCCGACGAAACCGTCTATCACATCAACCCGACCGGCAGCTTCGAGATCGGCGGTCCGGACGGCGACGCGGGCCTCACCGGCCGCAAGATCATCGTCGACACCTATGGCGGCGCTTCACCCCACGGCGGCGGCGCGTTCAGCGGCAAGGACCCGACCAAGGTTGATCGTTCGGCGGCATACATCACCCGCTATCTTGCGAAGAACATCGTCGCGGCGGGCCTCGCCAGGCGCTGCACCATCCAGCTCGCCTACGCCATCGGCGTGTCGGAGCCGCTCTCGCTCTATGTCGACACGCACGGCACCGGCACGGTGGACGACGCGCGGATCGAGGCTGCGATCAAATCGATCGGGGAACTGGGCGGCCTGACCCCGCGCGGCATCCGCACGCATCTGGGCCTCAACAAACCGATCTATCGCCCCACCGCCGCTTACGGCCATTTCGGCCGCAAGCCCGAAGGCGATTTCTTCCCCTGGGAACGCACCGATCTGGTGGAAAAGCTCAAGGCCGCCATCGCCTGACGCCGGATGGGGGACGGCGGCGGCTTCTGGCGGCTTCCGTCCCACTCAATCTCTGGCGGGAGACAAGGAATGTCGCTCTTCGCTTGCCCCCGCTCGCGCCTGCCGCTATCCGCCCCGCCATGACCGCGCACAAATCCGGCGATCCCACGACCCTCAACCGCCTCTACGGGCGCCAGTCCGGCCACAAGTTGCGCGCGGGCCAGCAGGAGCTGGTCGACAGTCTGCTCCCGGCCATCTCCGTTCCGGAAGAAGGCGAAATCACCGCCCAGAGCCTGTTCGGCCATGACCGCCCGCTGCATTTCGAGATCGGCTTCGGCGCAGGCGAGCACATGGCCTGTCGCGCCGACATGCTGCCCGATCATGGCTTCATCGGCTGCGAGCCTTTCCTGAACGGCGTCGTGGGCGCGCTCGGCCATATCCGCGACAAGGGACTGCCGAACGTCCGCCTCCACATGGGCGATGCGCTGTCAGTGCTGAGGCGCGTGCCCGACGGCGCGTTGAGTTTCGCCTATCTGCTCCATCCCGACCCCTGGCCCAAGGCCCGCCATGCCAAGCGGCGCATGATGAACAAGGGGCCGATCGACCTGATTGCGCGCAAACTGCGTCCGGGGGGCGAATTTCGCTTCGGCACCGATCATCCCGTTTATCTACGCTGGGCACTGATGGTGATGAACGGCCATCCGGCCTTCGAATGGCTGGCCAAGGAACCGAAGGATTTCCTCACCCGCCCCGGCGGCTGGCCCGAAACCCGCTATGAAGCGAAGGCCCGGCGTCAGGGTCATGAAGTCTGGTACTTCCGCTACCGCCGAATTGAGGACAACGGGCACGGATCGGGAACCTGACCGTTACGGGACACCTACCCGACCCGACAATAGACATTCGGCTTCCAACGGCAACGTACCGGTTTCGATGTCGCCTCTCCTTCATTCGGTCCGGTTCAAGGCAGATGGCCCCACTTTAACCTTATCTTGAACAGGCGTGGCTAGCCTTCGCCATGCGCGATCAAGGCAGCCCATTCGCCGGCCTGCTGTTGTCGTCGCGCAGAAATGCGTCCTGCCACTCTGGAAGATACGAGAATGCACGATTTCAACGACGCCAACGCGCAGGACCGGCATTTCGGAACCCGGATAAGGCAGGCGATCTTCTGGCGGTCGGGAAGCCAGATCGCCAGCCAGGTCGTTTCCTGGGCAAGCACGCTCATAGTCGTGCGCCTGCTCGAACCCGCTGATTATGGGCTATTCGCCATGACTGCGGTTTTCATGAACTTCCTGAGCTTCATGAACGGCTATGGACTGGTGAGCGCCCTCGTGCAGTCGCCCACGCTGGATAATCGGCGGCTTCGGCAGGCTTTCGGGCTAATGCTGGTGCTCAATGTCGGCCTTGCCTTTGCCCAGTTCGTCCTGGCGGGCTTCGCCGCCGATTATTACGGACAGCCCATGGTGGCGAAACTGTTGCGGGTTCAGGCGCTCATCTATCTGGCTACGCCCTTCATCTCGCTGCCCGAAGTCCTGATCGGCCGAAGTCTCGATTTCAAGCGCCCGGCCCTCGTCAATATCCTGACAGCGATGGTTACGGCGATTGTCGCCCTGACAGGTGCCTTGTTGGGCTGGGGAATATGGACGCTCGTATTCGCACCCCTGGTCGGTTTTTGGGTAAAGGGGGTCGGCAACATGATCGCGACCCGCTTTTTCGTGATGCCCTCGTTCGATTTCCGGGGAACCGGAAGCATGATCGCCTTTGGCGCGTCGCTGCTCGGGTCCCAACTGCTCATCATGGTGCAGAGCCAATCGGACATATTGATCGGGGGAAGGATGCTATCCCCCCATGAACTCGGCCTTTATGCCGAAGCCCTGTTCCTGACGCAAATCTTCGTGTCGCGGTTCATCCCGCCGCTCAACGATGTCGCCTTTCCCGCCTATGCGCGGATGCAAACGGACAAGGCGCTGCTCGCGCGTTCCTTCTGCAAGGCCGTCAGGCTCATCCTGCTCATTGCCTGTCCGCTCTATCTGGGCATGGCTGTCGTGGCGCCGCCGCTGGTCGAGACGCTGTTTGGACGGAAATGGCTGGAAATGGCGCCGCTGGTGTCGATCCTCGCCGCCTCCATGCCTCTTTATGCCTTGCAGGTGCTGTTCAGCCCTGCCCTTAATGCCATCGGCCTGCCGCGCCTGACGATGCGGACCGCAGCCGTCGGCGCGCTGTTGATGCCGCTGGCCTTTCTCATCGGGGCGCGTTTCGGGATCATGGGGTTGGCCTTCGCATGGGCGGGAGGCATAGCGTTGCTGACCGTGGCGACGATCCGGATAGCCGCGCCGGTGATGGGACTACGCATCACGGACCTGCTGCGGGCAATCTCGCCGTCTCTGTGCGCCTCTATTCCGATGGCTTCCCTGGTGTTCGCGTTATCGCTGGCATTGCCGGCCATGCCTGCCTTTGCACGGCTTGGCGTGCTCGTCACGGCAGGGATTATCGCCTATGGCTTCGCCTTGGTCATTGGCTCGCGTTCATTGCTCATGGAACTGCTGGCCATGGTGCGCGGCCGTCCAGTGGAGGCGCCAATCGGAAGCTGATCCCTTATGCCGCCAATGCCACGCCGCGTCCCGCTGCATTCAGGGTCCGTATCACGGCGAGGGAACGGCGCTGATATTCCCATGCGTGCCATCTGTGGGTGCCGATGAAATGCAGGAAGCGTATGTCCCGGGAAGGGGAACTCCCCCAATAATTCTCGTATAGCGAGGGAGGCAGGACCAAGGCATTTTCACTGTTCGCAATGACGAAGTTGGAAGTGATCTGTTCAGTGCCCCATTCCTTCCATCGCTCGGCGCCAAGAATGGCGCTCGCCGATTGCGAAAAAGCGGCGGCGAGATGACGGTTGCTGCCCCGTGCAAACCCCGCGAAGCCCGAACAGCCACGAACATAACGGGGCCGGTCCAGACCCGTAATGGCAAGTCGGGTCAGGATGGACTCTGTCGCACCTTGAATATGTCCTTCGAAATCCTCCTTGGACGGTTGACCGCCGGGGAAAGAATATTTCGTAAACTCATTCACTTCCATGACAGTCCGAACCGGCGTTTCCGCACCCAGCAGAGTGAAGCATCTATTGGCGTTGATCGCTTCCTCCACATGGGGAACGGGGCCGACAGTCACGGTATCGGAATCGAGTTGGATCACATAATCATCGGCTGCTATATCCAATATCGTCAGCAGCCGTTCCCAGGTCCCCCCCTGCGGGCAAGAACCCACATCTACGTCTTTCAAAGAGAGGATGTGCGGATCGTCCAGATGCCGGCGCAGGAGCGAGCGATCCAGATCGGTCAACGTGCCGTCATCCATGATGACCATGCGGCCGCGTTTCAAATGATGGTGCAGCGATTTGGCCGCGATCATATAGGAGGTCATCACCGATGTGCCGATCATTGAAAAGATGATCACCCCATCATTGCGCGCGCGAATCGGCGGCGTGCTGAAAATGGCCTCGCAGCGATGGCTATATATCCTGCGCTTGATACGCCAGCGAACCTGCGACCACACACCAAATCTCCCATATGATGATCCGGAGCCATGATTGATATCAGACCCCATGCGGCAATTATCTGCATGGAAATACATTCAATTTATGATCTTTTGGTTTATCGGATCAGTGGAATTAACCGACTGTCGCGGTTGTTTCCGCATTGGCTGCCTCGGTATAATGATGGTTGACGCGCTGGCGATCAGGCCAATGCGCTCCTGCGTCCGCTAAAGACATACAAGGGGCACTGCTGAAAATCCACGCCCGCAGTTCTCTCTTTTGTTCGAGAATGGTGCACCCAAAAAAACGCAGATGAGAACTGGGTGATCGTTGTTTGAGGGTCAGATGGCCTGACCGACCAGTCAACATCTGGCGCATTTAGTCCTACCCAAAGCTCAAAGCCATCCAATCAGGCAAATATCTGCTATGCCGACGATCCGAAACGGCAGGTTCCGGGCCGCGAATTGTAGATAACTGACGCCCTGCACCTTGATTCGCCATGGCGGCGATACTCAACCCTGCGGCGAAAACCAGTCGAGATGCATGCGCGATCAGGCTATCGGAGAGGCTTGGCGGCAAGAGGTCCGCGGAGATTATCGCGGACAATGGATCAAGAGGCAGAACAAAAACCAAGGGGAAAGGAGGAGAGCGGCTCAAGCCCGGTCGGGCGAGGAGGCGCAGGCACCTATATCGAGGGCGAGCTCGGCGCCTATTATCTGCTGCAGATGCTTGCCGGCAGCGATGCGCGCGGACTGCCCAATGCTCGGATCGACCGCGTTCAGTTCCAGGGCGAGATCGACGGCTATGCGCTCGATGACTTGATCGTCCATGGTATGTCCGACAAAGGGAGTGCGATCCTCGAGATTCAGTCGAAGCGCACGGCGACTTTCGCGCCCAAAGATCCTATCTTTGGCAGCATCTGCGAGCAGATGGTGCGGAGCGATCCGGCGCAGAAGCCGATCGACAGGCATCTCATGGCGGCCGCGGTCCAGCGGACCAGTTATGCGATTTCTGGACCCTATCAGGATGTGCTGGAATGGGCGCGCAGGGCCGAGAGCGGGCGCCAATTCTTCGCGCGCCTGGAACGCAATGGCGTTGCCAGTCTGGCGATGCGCGGATTCGTGGCGGCGTTCCGCACGAACCTCATAGCCAACGGCGTCGCCGACGATGACGAGGCGACATGGGCCATCATCCGGCGGTTCCTGATCCTCGAGTTCGATTTCGAATCCGGCGCGCCGCAGGCGAAGTCCCACGCGATGACATTGGCCGGCCAAGTCCTCGCGCCAGAGGATAAGGACCGCGCCGAGGCACTTTGGACGAGCCTCATCGAGCTCGTCATAGAGACGGGCAAGGCAGGCGGCACGATCACCCGCGAAGCGCTTGTTGACACGCTGAAGGTCCGCGGCTTTCGCCTCGCGAGTGACCGGAACTTCGCGCTCGCCCGGGCAAAGCTCAAAGAGATGTCCGCGCATGCGTTGAAGGAGATTGGCACCCTGGTGGGCGGGGTAAATTTGCCGCGCCTAGGCGCGCTTGAGGCCGTCGAGAAGGCACGCGATGCGCACCGTTTGATCGAGATCTCGGGAAAGCCGGGCGTCGGCAAGTCCTGGCTGCTGCGTCATCTGGCCGAACGCCAGGGGCGTGAAGGCCATGTGATCGTCCTCGATCCGATGGGAACGCCTGATGGTGGCTGGTCAGCGCTTGCGCAGCGCCTCGATATTCCGGGGACGGCTAGGGATTTCCTCGGCGACCTTGCCGCGAGCGGCGGCGGGATCCTGTTCATCGACGGTGCCGAGATGTTCACCTCAGCCGAGCGGCGTCGCACGGTCAACGACCTGCTCCACGAGATCGCCGACATGCCGGACTTTTCCGTAGTCGTGTCCCGGCGCCTCGACGAGGCTGTGGACGACAGCGACTGGCTAGCCGCGGACGCATTGGCGAAACACGGCACACCGCACCGGGTGGTCGTGGGAGAGCTCGACGATGACGAGGTCGCCGCGCTGAGCGAAGCAGCGCCGGAACTGCGCGTGCTGCTCGCGCCCGGACACCCGGCTGCGAACATTGCCCGCAATCTCTATCGACTGACCCAATTGCTCAAGGTGCCGAGCACCGCCGACATCCGTACCGAGGCCGCGCTCGCCGATCATTGGTGGAACCGCGCGGACGCGGCGAAGCCTGACGAGATCCGTCCCGCCCAGCAGCTCCTCGCTGATCTCGCCGAGGCGGCTCTCGCCGGCCAAGACCTCATTGAGGATAAGAGCTATACGCCCGCGCGCGCCCATTTACTACGCAGCCTGACGCTCTCTGAACCCCGCCGCGACCGGCTCGGCTTCTACCATGATGTGCTGCGCGACTGGGCGATCGGCGCGCGCCTCCACGAAGACCGGTTCTTACTGGACGGCATCGATCTTAGTGTGTCCCCGTCGCCGCGCATTGCACGCGGCATCGAGTTTGCGGGTCGGTTCGCGCTCGAGAAGGGCGAGGATGGCGTGGACTGGCAGGCGCTTCTTGGCGCGCTGTCGCGACCGGGCGCGCATGATGCATGGCGCCGGCAGGCCCTCATGGCGATCGTGCGATCGGAGCTGTCGCCCGAACTCCTGAATCGTTGCCGCGCGGACCTGCTCGCCAACGGCGGCGCGTTGTTGGTCGAGCTCTGCACGGCGATCGTGGCAACCGAGACGATATCGGCCGCGACGGCGTTCGCCCAGGCTGCGGCAAAGGGCGCCGAATTTCCGGTCGCGGCGCCGGGATCGCTGCGCATCGCCACGACCATATCGGCACCCACGGTTCTGGCCTGGTGCATCGCGCATGCTGCCCACATCCCGATCCAGGCGATCGGCGCGATCGTGAAGCTGGTCGAGATCCAGTTCTTCACGATGATGGGTCATCGCGAGCTGGGTCAGGCGACTGCGCGGATGCTGTTCGGATGGCTGATGCAGTTCGATCTGCGCGAGACCGCGATCACGATCCCGACTGCCGCGGATGCGCCACGGCTTGACGGCGAAGCGCGTCGGACGATGATCGAGGATCTTCGCACCATGGCGCTCCTCATCGCGGTCCATGCGCCGGAGGCGGCAAAGGCTTATCTGACCGCCGCCACTACGGAGAATGACCACTACAAGACCAAGGCGATCCGTCCGTTCAGCACTACCCTAGCGGGCATTGCGCCGGTCGAGATTGCGGCGCTCATCGAAGCGCAGCTCATCGAAAAGGCGCCGCGCGGTCGATCGCGGCGCGATGCCATGAGCCGCGCCTTCAGCTTTGCGGATAGCGATTATATGCCCGCGTCGCCGGCGCAGCCGCCCTTTCTGGAACTGCTCACCGCAGACGCCGACGTCGGGCTCGGCCTCATCCGCAAGCTCGTCGATGCGGCATTGGCGTTCCGAACGGAAGGCCGGACAGATGACACTGACGGTTACACGATCGTGATAGACGGCAAGCCACGGTTCTTCCCGTGGGTACGGACCTATTTCTGGTCCCGCCAGATGCAGGCGCCCGAATCCGCGGTGGGATCGGCGCTGATGGCCCTCGAGGCCTAGTCGCACGAGCGTCTCGACAGGGGCGAAGATGTCGATGCGGTCCTCAAGGACATCCTCGGGCCGCAGGGTAGTTGCGCCGCCTATCTAGTAGTCGCGATCGACGTGCTCCTGTCGCATTGGCCGACGACGCGCGATGCGCTCGTTCCCTTTATCGCCAATCCGCATCTTATAGCGGCCGATCGCCAGCGCGCTTCGGTCGAGACGATGATCGGCGGCCTGCTCATGGGTCAGAAGGAGCCGACCGGTCGCGTGCAGCTTGCCGATCTCGCCAAGCGACCCTCGCGCGGTGTCACGTTCGAACATGCTATACCTTACTATCTCGCCGATGATGAGACGGGGCGCGGCCTTCGCACGTTATTGGCCAAGGCAGTCGAAGACATCGGGCCGTATGAGGACGACGCCAGCTTCGGCGACCCGGCGTTCATGGGATGCTATGCGCTCAACATGCTTGAGCGATCGCACTGGGTGGAGGTCGAGGGCGGTCGTGGCTACCAGTCGCCGCCTGCGGAAGCCGAGCATCTGGAGCGTCTCGAGGCGCTCCGGCAAGTACGCCTACACTCCACCGAGATAGAGGCTCGGATCCAGCTCGCGACCAATGATCCGAGCAAGGGCTCGCCTGAACTGGCACACGACGCGGTCGAATATGCCGTCGGCGACCTGCCGGACGATAGCGATACGGATCATCTGAAGGCGCGATCCACGCGGCTGATTGCCACCGCCATGCTGGTCGCGCGTGATGGCGACGATGCCCTGCTCGAAGCACATGAAAGCTGGGTCCGCACCGTCATCGGCCGTGCGCTGGAGGAAGAGGTAGACCCTTATGGTTCAAGCGAGAGTCTGGCGTTCAACCGTCCGGCGCAGGGTCTGTGCGCACTGATCCATCTCTGGCGCCGCCGGGGGCTCGCCGCCGATCGCGATCAGCTCCTCCGGGCGGCAGCGCGGAAGGATCGAACGGCCGTCCCCGCCTTTGCCGCGGCGCTCGCGAGCATCAACGCGACCGATCCGCGCCTGCTCAAGGCCGCGATCCGCATCGCGTTCGCCAGCTGTCGTTGACGTTGGGCGCCCTATGATGAGGAGCCAGAGGCGCAGGAGGCCTATGCCGCCGAAAAGGCCCGGCAGGATGCGGAGCCGAACGCGCGTCAACATGCTACGATTGTTGTCGTGGGTGATGAGAACCGGGACTGCTCGATGCCTTGCCATGTCATTCCTGTGCCGTAAGAAAAGCAGCGAAATAGCGTCCAAAGGTTAACAGCGGGATTCCTACTCCGTGGACGAATAGTCACCTCATCCGTGAGTTGACGGAGTGAGTGATCCGCATCTCGACATCCTTGGCCAGCGCATCCGCGAACGACGGCGGACGCTCGGCATGTCGCAAGAAGAGCTTGCGCATGTCGCAGCTCTTGATCGCAGTTATGTGGGGCGGGTCGAACGGGGCGAGCACAACCTCACGGTCGTTTCGTTGATCAAGCTGTGCCGGGCATTGAGGTGCGACATAGCGACGCTCGGGCAGGGCCTCCCCGTCGGACAACCCACCGTTCTGGAATAATGACAGCAGCCGTTACGTTGTGCTTGCGAGCATTATCGGAACGTTGTATTGAGGGATCATGCGCACCGCCCGTGACCCGATCTGCAATGTTCGCCGCAATGTGCGTCATATCATATGGATGTCGGCCTTCTCTTCTGCTGGCGTGCTCATGCTTTTAGCGGATGCGTTCGCACACTGACGGATTTCGTCGCAAAGCATCCATAACTACTCCAGCTCCAGGCCCCGAGAAACCAGCCATTTTCCTGCGCAATTCCCTTGTCAAGGTGCGTCTTTCCATAGGAAATAGTTCCCAACAACTTCAAAGGTTTGGAACTATGGAAGGGACGAAAAACAACGCGGCCAAGGTGCCTCAGATCATCGTCGACATGATGGGCGATCATTTCCTGGAGGTCGCTCGGCACCTCCGCGAGACACAGAAAAATCACCCGGAGGACTTCAGGTCGGTCGCCAGGGAACTGAAGATCGGCATACGCAAGGCATACAATCTCGCCCAGATCAGCCGCACGTTCGATGACCTCGGAGTTCCGATCGAGCGGTTGCGACGGATCGGCTGGACCAAGCTTGCGCTGCTCTCGCCCTATGTCGATAAAGCTAATATCGGCACGCTGCTGGCGAAGGCGGCGGACTCTACCGCGCATGAGCTGAAGATGTACCTGCGCGGAAACGAGTTCGACCCCGAAGGCAAGACCGTCGTCCTCCATCTCGACAGCGAGCAATATGCCGTGTTCGAACAGGCGCTCCTGACGTCAGGCGCCATTCCGCATTGGAGAGGGCTGCTAAACAAAGAAGCAGCGCTCACCGCTTTGCTGGCTTCGGCAGGATCGAGCTAACGTGTTACCCAACGCATAACCACAAAACAGAGGGAGGTAGCTTCGGTCACTTCCCTCTGTTTCTAATGAGCGTTGATCAACTCTCCTCGTGATGGCATAAGAACAGAAGTTCATCAGAGGGCAGGGCCGCCTGAATGCCGAATCCGGCATTTCGATGACTTGGATAATTCCAACGTCATTGAAAGTGCCGCTCGGTGGTCCACCCCCTTTGTCAGAAATATCGATCTCGGCCTGCTTGGACCTCTGAGGCTCGGCCCTTCGCACTCTCTAGAAGCGGTGCATCGCGGCTCTTTATAGCCGCTTGGCCATCCCTTCCCCCATCGCGCGCACCTCCGCCAACAGCAACGCTGTCTGGGAAGTGATCGCGCGTTCTTCCCGACGTTCACTTGCGCGATCTCGAACGCCCGCAAGCGCCTACGATCATCTCGCTACGCATGGCGATGCGGAAATCATCACCCTTCTGAACGTGAATATCCACGCCAGAAGAAGCCTGAGTGAGACAGGAAATGACGATTAAAATCAAACGCAAGAAGGCCGGCAAACCGACCCGTCCCTTACCTACCCCCAAACCTTGCGAAGTCTCGGCCATGCCCATCGAGCTGCTGACGGTGCCGCAGGCGGCACAATTCGCATGCGTGTCGCATCCAACCATCCGCCGCTGGATACGCGAGGAGGGCCTTCGATCCTACCAGCTCAAGTAAAGGGGCCGAATAAGGATCGACAAGATGGACATCCTGAAGTTCCTGAAAGGTGATTCGATCTAAATCTTGTGAATACCCCGAATAATTACACCCGCGGAATAATGTAGATGGGGTTTCACAATTTTTCACATATGAGCGAGTATCAATAACAATGCACACGAACAACCATAACAACAGCCAATTTGAACAGAAAAACCACCTTCCCAGCATCGGCGATATGCGAGAAGCTCTGCTCATGTGCGATGCGCCCTATGAAGAAATAGCCTTCATGCGCTCGGCTCTCAAGCGTGTCGACGAGGTGATCGCCCAGGGCATGCTGGACTTCCCCGCCAACGAGCGGCTCATCTTCGAGCGGTTGCAACAGGTGTCGCCCGCGATGGCGGGCATGACGGATGGGTCCTTAGCCAACCTCAAATCCAGGACGCGCAAGGCTTTCCGCCTGTTGCGGACGCAGGGCAAGCTCTCCAACCCGCGTTCGCGCTTCCCGCTCACCGGCGAATGGGGAGCGTTGCAGGCGACGCTCGACGTAAAGGCGCAGCGCGCGACCTCGCGCCTGTTCCACTTCGCCGCAGGGTTAGGCGTCCCGCCGAACAAGATGTCCGACGCGGTGATCGAGCGTTTCGTGGCGCACCTGCGCGATGAAGCGATGGTAGGAGACTGGGAGGGCACGCTCCGCAGCAGCATCAAGGCTTGGAACACTCTCACCACATCCCGCGAGGACCTGCCCCGGCTGACATCGCTGCCCGTCAAGCGGACCAGCTACTGGATTCCGGTCGAGGAATGGCCGGAAAAACTCGTGTTGGAACTGGAGGCATTTCTCAAATTCCTGTCTACGCCATCCGACTTCCTCGCATCAGACCCGAAGGGGATGAAGTCGCCAGTCGCTCCGATCAGGCGACGGCATCTGAATTCCGGTACTCGAAGAAAGAAGGTATTGAAGCCCGCAACGGTCAAGCAATACCGCCATAACGTGTCGATCGCCGTGTCGGGCCTTGTGCACAGCGGCGTGCCGATGGAGGAACTATCCAGTCTCGGCGAGGTGTTTCGTCCAGACCGTCTCGACCGGGCCCTAGTTGTTTGGTCCCGGCATTTGATGGTGCATCATCCATGCAAGAGTGGAAGGATGCGTTATGGGCCAGATTTTACACGGGAGCGCCCGCACGACAGAGGCAGTCCGTCGAGCGATACAACA
>Ga0182749_1001308_pt1 | contig 19885 bp, 18 predicted proteins | sample eDN3rd37CKraftMG_FD_128875 | JGI IMG/M metagenome (GOLD analysis project Ga0182749, IMG submission 128875) | Enriched Miracle-Growth compost microbial communities from Emeryville, California, USA - eDNA 3rd pass 37_C Kraft MG (version 2) (version 2) ...
ATGTCATCGGCTTCGAACTCTACGAGAACGGCATCTCACGCAAGCTCGTGCTCGACTATTCCGACTTCACCATCGAAGGCGACATGACTTCGCTGGAGATGAAGAAGGATAAGCCGTGTAAGTGAGCACGTAGCTTGTCATCGCCGGGCTTGTCCCGGCGATCCCGATAAGGCGAGCACTGTGCCCTCCTAAGCGAGATGGTCGGGACAAGCCCGGCCATGACAGAAGATTGCGTAGACGGAAGAGCCGTCACTCCTCGTCGATCGACAGACCCTTGATCACCGCGTCGCGCCCGAACTTCGAGCGCAGCGCGTCGACCGCGTGCTCGGCCTTGGCCGTGCGCAGATCGATCAGGTCGGCGAGATCGTCGCCGCCGCCTTCGTCGAGTGCGCTGACGCCGATGCCGATCAGGCGGAAGCGCGTCGCCCCGACCTCGTTCTTCAGCAGGTCGCGGCCGGCCGCGAAGATGCGCGCCGCGAGGTGCGTCGGGCTGCCGAGCGAGCGCGCCCGCGTCCTGATCTTGAAGTCGGCGCTCTTGAGCTTGAGCGTCACCGTCGCGCCGGCGAGCCCCTGCGCCTTCAGCCGCGAGGACACCTTCTCGCACAGGTGCCACAGATGCTGCTCGAGCGGCCGGAAGTCGCCGATGTCGCGATCGAAGGTCGTCTCCGCCGAGACGCTCTTGGTCTCGCGATCCGGGTCGACCTTGCGCTCGTCGACCCCGCGGGCAAGGCGCGACAGCCGGAGGCCTTCTTCGCCGTAACGCCGCATCAGGTCACGCAGGTCGGCGCGCTGCAGATCGGCGATCGTGCGGTAGCCGTCATTGGCGAGCCTGGCCGCGCTCACCGCGCCGACGCCGTAGATGAAGCCGACCGGCTTGCTCGCGAGGAACGCCACCGCCTCCGACGGGGCCAGCACGGCGAAGCCGCGCGGCTTGTCGAGATCGGAGGCGATCTTGGCGAGGAATTTGTTGGCCGACAGGCCGATCGACACGGTGATGCCGAGCTCGCGCTCGACCGCGATGGCAAAGCGGGCGAGCACGCGCGCGGCGCTCATGCCGTGCAGCCGCTCCGTCCCGGTCAGATCGAGGAAGGCCTCGTCGATCGACAGGGGCTCGACCAGGGGCGTCAGGTCGCGCATGCGCTTGCGCACCTCGCGGCCGACCTCGACGTATTTCGCCATGTTCGGCTTGACGACGGTCGCGTTCGGGCAGCGCCCGAGCGCCTCGAACATCGGCATGGCCGAGCGGACGCCGTAGGTGCGAGCGATGTAGCAGGCGGTCGAGACCACGCCGCGTTTTCCGCCGCCGACGATCAGCGGCTTGTCGGCCAGGGAAGGGTCGTCGCGTTTCTCGATGGTCGCGTAGAACGCGTCGCAGTCGATATGGGCGATGGTCAGCCGGTCGAGTTCGGTATGGCGCGCGAGCCGGGGCGAGCCGCAGGCACGGCAGCGCATGGCGGTGTCGGCGACATCCTTCACGCAGTCCCGGCAGAAGCCGCTCAAGGAATTTCGCGCTCCCAGGTTGCGCCTCCGAGCGCAAGCCGCGCGGCCTCGATGGTGGCCGGATCGTGGCCTGCCTCCTTGGCGAATTCGGTCAGCAGCCGCTCGTCGCCCGCGAGGTAGTCCAGCACGCCGGCGAGAAACCCCGGCTCGCGGGCGGCATTGCGAATCTCGGCCGGCCCGATGCCCGTGAGGCTCAAGAATCGGCCAAGCCGTTCGCCGTCTTGAGCGATATAGCTAAGCGCCTGAATGGCAAGCGCTTCTGCCGCCTCGCGGATCTGTTGCGAGCGTCCTTTCATCGATCCGATTTGCCTTTCTGTAAGAAATCGGCACTACCGTCTCATCCGATCATGCCCGAGCGCGCGCGCCAAAGCGACGCCGCCCGCATCGGACGATCAGCGCCTTGGGGATAGATGGGGCGGGGAACATGTCGAAAACCGTCCTGATCGTGGAAGACAACGAGCTCAACATGAAGCTCTTCCACGACCTGCTCGAGGCGCATGGCTATGGCACGGTCGGTACCCGGAACGGCATCGAGGCGCTCGATCTCGCGCGCCAGCACCGGCCCGATCTCATTCTGATGGACATCCAGTTGCCGGAGGTGTCCGGGCTGGAAGTGACGAAGTGGCTCAAGGACGATCCCGAGCTGAAGGCCATTCCGGTGGTCGCGGTGACCGCGTTCGCCATGAAGGGCGACGAGGAGCGCATCCGCGAGGGGGGCTGCGAGGCCTATCTGTCGAAGCCGATCTCGGTGGGCAAGTTCATCGAGACCGTGCGCCACTTCCTGGGGACGGCGTGAGGATGTGAATCGATGAGTGCGCGTATCCTGGTCGTCGATGACATTCCCGCCAACGTGAAGCTGCTCGAGGCGCGGCTGTCGGCCGAGTATTTCGACGTCTGCACGGCGTATAACGGCGCCGAGGCGCTGGCCATGTGCGAGCGCGCGGAATGCGACATCGTCCTGCTCGACGTGATGATGCCGGACATGGACGGCTTCGAGGTCTGCCGCAGGCTCAAGTCCAACCCGGCGACGCATCACATGCCGGTGGTGATGGTGACCGCGCTCGACCAGCCCTCCGACCGCGTGCGCGGGCTGGAAGCCGGCGCCGACGATTTCCTGACCAAGCCGGTAAGCGATCTCGCGCTGGTTTCGCGCGTGCGCTCGCTCGCCCGCCTGAAGATGGTCACCGATGAATTGCGCATGCGCGCGCAGACCTCGCTCGAGATCGGGATCGAGAGCCCGGAGCGCGATGCCATTGCGGAAACCGGCCGCGGCGGCCGCGTCCTGCTCGTCGACGACCGGCAGAGCTCCTATGAGCGCATCGCCAGCATGCTTGCGACGGAGCACACGGTCGACATCGAAACCGAGCCGTCGGAGGCGCTGTTTCATGCGGCGGAGGGCAATTACGAGCTCGTCATCGTCTCCCTCGGTCTCGCCAATTTCGACGGCCTGCGCCTCTGCAGCCAGATCCGCTCGCTCGAGCGCACCCGCACGGTGCCGATCCTGGCGGTCGCGGAGCCCGACAACAATGCGCGGCTGCTGCGCGGGCTGGAGATCGGCGTCAACGACTACCTGATGCGGCCGATCGACAAGAACGAGATGCTGGCGCGCGTCCGGACCCAGATCAAAAAGAAGCGCTATACCGAGCGCTTGCGGGACAATGTTCAAGCGTCGATCGAGATGGCGATCACCGACGCGCTGACCGGCCTGCATAACCGCCGCTATATGGAGACGCATCTCGCATCGCTGGTCGAGCAGGCGGCCACGCGCGGCAAGCCGCTCGCCGTGCTGGTGCTCGACATCGATTTCTTCAAGTCGATCAACGACGGCCACGGCCACGATGCCGGCGACGATGTGCTGCGCGAGTTCGCGCTGCGCATCCGCAAATCGATCCGCAACATCGATCTCGCCTGCCGCTATGGCGGCGAGGAATTCGTCATCGTCATGCCGGAGACCGACATGGGGGTGGCGACGATGGTGGCCGAGCGTCTGCGCCGCGCCATTGCCGGCGAGCCGTTCCCGATCCAGCAGGGCGCGCGGCTGCTCGACGTCACGCTGTCGATCGGCATCGCCGCCCTCGGCGGCGCCGGCGGCGCCGGCGACACCGCCAACAACATGCTCAGGCGCGCCGACCAGGCCCTCTATCGCGCCAAGCGCGACGGCCGCAATCGGGTCGTCGCCGACGCAGCCTGAGGTCCGTCCGCGGTTGCAGCAGATTCGGCGCGCCGATGCCGGCAGGGGCGGCGGCATGCGAGAAACGCACCGCGATTCCAGTGGCTTAAAAACCCGTTGGCCGGGCGGGGCGGTTGGTCTAACCTGTCGCCGACGATCGGACCTCGCGTCTTCTGCACGCGTCGGTTGTTCCGATCAACCAGCAACGGAATGCCCTGCGGAGTAGCTCAGGTCCGCCGCATCTCCTGGGTCCGTAGGGTTCGGCCGGTTCGGAAGCAGCAGCGAGTGGCCTCCTCAGTCGCTGCTTCCGGCCGGCCAACTTGTTTTACGTCCAGAAAGGCGTGTCCCGGGCGGGACGCAGCCCGACGCGAAGCGGCGTGATGCATTGCAGACCCGCGACCTTCGCAATGGGTGCCGGTCCCGGACCAGCGCCGCACCGTTGCGCGCCTTGCGCTTGCGCTGCGCCGCATCCGGGACACACGGCGCCGCAGGACGAGCTCGGGCCGAAAACACAAAGGGCGCCGCGAAGGCGCCCTTCATCGTCAGCAAGCGCGATTGCGCGGGCTTACTTGATCTTACCTTCGCGATACTCAACGTGCTTCTTCGCGACCGGGTCGTACTTCTTCTTGACGAGCTTGTCGGTCTGCGTGCGCGAGTTCTTCTTGGTCACGTAGTAGTGGCCAGTGCCGGCGCTCGACACGAGCTTGATCTTGAGACTGATGGCTTTGGCCATGGCTTAAAGTCCTCGAAACGTCTGTTCGGCGATGTCTGGGGTGCCTTTGGCCGCGGAAACTAGCGTCGAACGGCCAAATGTCAAGGAAAGCCGCACTTTCGGAACCTACAGCAGGTCGCGGTGAAAGACGCCGTCCTGCATGTAGTAAAGCGGAACCGGCAATCTGTGGTCCAATCCGGCCTCGACCCTGGCCAGGAGCTCCTCGAGGATGACCCCGGTGATGGTCGGCATGTCGAGCCGCGCCGCCTCGCTGATCGGCGCCCAGGCGAGTTCCACCAGCTCGGAATCCGGCCCGACCACGCCTTCGATGGTGTGGGCGACCGCGGTCGCATCGGCGGTGAAGAAGCGGGTATCGAAACGCTTCGGGCGCCGCGGCGGGGTGATGGCGCGGGCGATGAAATGGATCTGACCGAGGTCCGGATGCACCCGGGCCTTGGCGAACTCCGCCCAGATTTCGCCCGGTGTCGCCGGCGGCTCATCTCGCTTCACGCCAAGGAGGAGCCCGGTCTCTTCCGCCGTCTCCCGCAGGGCGGTGAGCGCCAGCGCGCGGGCGAAGTCGGCGCTCGGGAAGGCGACGCGGGTGTTGAGCTTCGTCTGGATGTCCGGGTGCAGGTCGCTGATCGTGCTCATCGCCGCGTCGTGCGGCTCGAGACGGCCGCCGGGGAACACGAACTTGCCGGGCATGAACTTGTGGCCGTGATGACGGCGCCCGAGCAGCACCTTGGGTGTCGGCCCGGAGCGGTCGATCAGCATGAGCGTCGCGGCGTCGCGCGGCTCGCTGTCCGGATGCGACTGGTCCCGTTCCTGCTGAGCCATCCGTTCCAGCAGCCTGCCTCCGAGATCTTCGTTCATCGCCGTTTCCGTACCGCCTTGCGTTTTTCCTGGTGGCCGTGCCGCTCGGAGCGCCGCCGTTCGTGTCGGCCGCGCTGCGGCTTTCCTTTACGCCCTGCCGACAAAAGCTCAAAGCGCAGGGCGCCTGCAACCGGCGCCGCCTCGACCAGCTTGACCGTGACGGTATCGCCGAGCCGATAGGTTTCGCCGGTGCGCTTGCCGATCATGGCCCGGTGCGCCTCGTCGTAGCGGTAATAGTCGTCGCCGATGGTGCGTGCCGGCACGAAGCCGTCGGCGCCCGTCTCGGCGAGCTTCACGAACAGGCCGGCGCGCGTGACGCCGGAAATGCGGCCGTCGAACGAGGCGCCGACGCGGTCGGCAAGGAAATGCGCGATCAGCCGGTCGGACGTTTCGCGCTCGGCGAGCATCGCGCGCCGCTCGGTGGCCGAGATCGCGGCGGCGATTTCGGCGAGCGCGGCCGGATCGGCATCGTCGGCGAGCCCGTCCGGCCCGAGTTTCATGGCGCGGATCAGCCCACGGTGCACGACGAGGTCGGCGTAACGGCGAATCGGCGAGGTGAAGTGCGCGTAACGGCGCAGGTTGAGACCGAAATGGCCGAAATTCTCGGCCGCGTATTCCGCCTGCGACTGCGAGCGCAAGACCACCTCGTTGACCAGCGGCTCGGCGTCGCGCCCGCGCACCTGCCGCAGCACACGGTTGAACGCCTCGGGCCGCAGCGCGCCGGTCTTGGCGAAGGGGATGTCGAGCGTCTGCAGGAACTCGCGCAGCGCGTTGACCTTCTCCAGCGACGGCTCGTCGTGCACGCGGTAGATGAGCGGCACGCGCGCCTTCTCCAGCGTCTCGGCGGCGGCCACGTTGGCCAGGATCATGAACTCCTCGATCAGCCGGTGCGCTTCCAGCCGTTCGGGCACAATGATGCGGTCGACGGTGCCGTCGCCTTTCAGCAGGATCTTGCGCTCGGGCAAATCGAGATCGAGCGGCGAGCGCTCGTTGCGCGCCCGCACCAGCGTCTCGTAGGCGGCATAGAGCGGCTTCAGGATCGGCTCGACGAGCGGCTCCGCCTCCTCGTCGCCGCGGCCGGAAATCGCGAGCTGCGCCTGCTCGTACGACAGCTTGGCGGCCGAGCGCATCATGATGCGGTGGAACGTGTGCGAGCGCTTGCGCCCGTCGGCGCCGATCACCATGCGCACGGCGAGCGCGGGCCGCTCGACCTGCGGCTTCAGCGAGCAGAGGTCGTTGGAAATGCGCTCCGGCAGCATCGGCACGACGCGGTCGGGGAAATAGACCGAGTTGCCGCGCACGAGCGCCTCGTGGTCGAGCGCGGAGCCGGGACGCACGTAATGAGCGACGTCGGCGATGGCGACATTGACGATGAAGCCGCCGTCGCCCGCCGTTTCGGCATGGACGGCATCGTCGTGGTCCTTGGCGTCCGGCGGATCGATGGTGACGAAGGGCACGTCGCGCCAGTCCTCCCGATGCGCCATCGTCGCCGGCCTGGCGGCCTCGGTTTCGGCGATGGTTTCGCGACGGAAGACGTGCGGGATGCTGTGTGCATTGATGGCGATGAGGCTGACGGCTCGCTCGCTGGCGAGCGAGCCGAGCTTCTCGACGACGCGGCCCGACGGCAGGCCGAGCCGGCCGGTGCGTGTCGTCTCCACCGCGACGAGGTCGCCGTCCTCGGCGTCGCCGGTTGCCCCTTCCGGGATAACCAGTTCCTTGCCGAGCATCTTCTTGTCGACCGGTTCGAGGCGGCCGCCGCGCGGGCCTTTGCGGAAGATGCCGAGCACGCGGTGCCTGGGTCGGTCGATGACGCGGATGATCCGGCCGCGATGGCGGATGCCGCCGTCCTCCTCGGTTTCCTCGACGCGCAGCAGCACGCGGTCGCCGAGGCCCGCCGCCTCGCCGGGGCGCGGCTTGCGCGGCACCAGGATGCGGATCTTCGGGGCGGGGCCGTGCGCCTCCGCGTCCCATTCGTCGGGCGTGGCGATGAGGTCGCCATCCCGATCGCGCGTGACGACGTCGGCGAGAACCGTCTGGGGCAGGGCGCCAGGGTGGTGCAGCTTCCTGCGCCGCTGCTCGACCGTGCCCTCGTCGGCGAGGTCGCGCAGCAGGCGCTTGAGCTCGGCGCGCAGGGCGTTCTTCAGGCCGAAGGCGCGGGCGATCTCGCGGGTGCCGACCTTGCCCGGCTGCGCACGAATGAACGCGAGGATGTCGGCCTTGTCGGGAAGAGACGTGGCTTTGTTCTTGATTCTGCTCAAAAGAAATATCCGGCGCGCCATATGCGGTGAGGCGCGATTACGCCGGTAATGTAATGATTGCGCGCGTGGTTCGCCAGCGCGCGCCATGAACACCGTCATGCCCGGCCAACCGGGTCCGGCCTTTGGCCGGCCCGGTCGCAAGCTTGTGCCGGGCATCCACGTCTTTATGGCAGCTCAGCAAGCAGGACGTAGATGGCCGGGCCAAGCCCGGCCATGACGATGTGCTTCAGTCCGCCGCCTTGGCCTTGCGGGCCGGCTTGGCGGCGGCCTTCTTCGCCGCCGCAGTCTTGGCCGGAGCCTTGCCGGAGGCGGTCTTGCGCCCGGCGGGGCGACGCGCGGTCGAAGCGGCGTCGGGCTTGGCCTCTGCCTGCGGCTTCGCCGGCTTGTCCGTTTGCGGCTTCGCCGCTTTGGCTTTCTTCGGCGCCTTCTCGGCCTTGGACCTGGCGGGCTTCTTCTTGCCGCCGCCGGCGGCTGCGCGGGCGTCGACGAGCGTGACGGCCTGTTCAAGCGTCACCGTCTCGGGCGTGATATCGGCCGGCAGCGTGGCGTTGACGCCGTCATGCGAAACATAGGGCCCGTAGCGGCCCTTCTTGAGCACGATCGGGCCGCCTTTGTCGGGATGATCGCCGAGCGTCTTGCCGGGATCGGCGCCGAAGCGGCGACCCTTGCCGGGCTTGAGCTTCTTCTCGGCGATGAGGGTGACGGCGCGATTGAGACCGATGGTCATCACCTCGTCGCCGTCCTCGAGATTGGCGTAGGTCTTGCCGTGCTTCACGTAAGGGCCGAAGCGGCCGATGCCGGCGACGATCATCTCGCCGTCTTCCGGATGCGGGCCGACGTCGCGCGGCAGCGCGAGCAGGCCGAGCGCCTTCTCCAGGTCGATGTCGTCGGGTGCGAGGCCCTTGGGGATGCCGGCGCGCTTGGGCTTGGGCGCGTCCTTCTCCTTCGACGCCTCGCCGAGCTGCAGGTAGGGCCCGAAGCGGCCGCCGCGCAGCGTGACTTCGAGACCCGTCTCCGGATCCTCGCCCAGCACCTTGGTGCCGTTGACGCCGCCGGCGGCGCCGGGCGACATCTGCCGGGTGAAATTGCACTCCGGATAGTTCGAGCAGCCGATGAAGGCGCCGAAGCGGCCGAGCTTGAGCGAGAGCTTGCCGGTGGCGCAGTTGGGGCACTGGCGCGGATCGCCGCCGTCGGCGCGCGGCGGGAAGATGTGCGGCGCGAGCAGGTCGTTGAGCGCGTCGAGCACATGCGTGACGCGCAATTCCTTGATGTCGTTGACCGCGCCGATGAAGCCGATCCAGAACTCGCGCAGCACCTTCTTCCAGTCGATCTCGTTGTTCGAGATGCGGTCGAGCTGCTCTTCCAGATTGGCGGTGAAGTCGTATTCGACGTATTTCTGGAAGAAGCTCTCGAGGAAGCCGACGACGACGCGGCCCTTGTCCTCCGGCATCAGCCGCTTCTTCTCGATGCGCACGTAGCCGCGGTCCTGCAACACCTGCAGGATGGCGGCGTAGGTCGAGGGCCGGCCGATGCCGAGCTCTTCCATGCGCTTGACGAGGGCGGCTTCCGAATAGCGCGGCGGCGGCTCGGTGAAGTGCTGCGTCGAGGTGATCGCCTGCTTGGCGAGCGGCTCGCCCTCGCTCATTGCCGGCAGGCGGCGCGATTCATCGTCGTCGGCGGCTTCGTCCTGCCCTTCCTGATAGAGCGTGAGGAAGCCGTCGAACTTGACGACCTGGCCCGTGGCGCGCAGCTCGAGATTGCGCACGCCCACCTTCGCCTCGATGTCGACCGTGGTGCGCTCGAGCTCGGCCGATTGCATCTGGCTTGCGACCGCGCGGTTCCAGATCAGCTCGTAGAGGCGCGCCTGGTCGCGGTCGAGATGCCTGCCGACGTCGCCGGGCAGCCGGTTTGGATCGGTCGGGCGCACGGCCTCGTGCGCTTCCTGGGCGTTCTTCGACTTGTTCTGATACTGACGCGGCGCGTCCGGCACGTAGTTCTTGCCGTACTGCTTGCCGATCATGCCGCGCACCGCGGCGATCGCCTCCGGCGCCATGTCGATGCCGTCGGTTCGCATATAGGTGATGAGGCCGACGGTCTCGCCGCCGATATCGATGCCTTCGTAGAGACGCTGCGCGAGGCGCATCGTGTGCGCCGGCGAGAAGCCGAGCTTGCGGCTCGCTTCCTGCTGCATGGTCGAGGTGGTGAAGGGCGGCGGCGGATTGCGCCGCGCGGGCTTCGCCTCGACCGAGACGACCCGGAAGGCGGTGGTCTCGAGGTCGCGGGTGAAGGCTTCCGCCTCGGCGCCCGAGCCGATGTCAAGGCGCTGGATCTTCTGGCCGTCGGCGCCGACGAGACGGGCTTCGAACACTTCGTTGCGCGGCGTCGCGAGCCTCGCGACGATCGACCAGTATTCCTTGGAGACGAACTTCTCGATCTCGAGCTCGCGATCGCAGACGAGCCGCAGCGCCACCGACTGCACGCGCCCGGCCGAGCGCGCGCCCGGCAGTTTGCGCCACAGCACCGGCGAGAGCGTGAAGCCGACGAGATAATCGAGCGCGCGGCGGGCGAGATAGGCATCGACCAGCGCCGTATCGATCGCGCGCGGATTCTTCATCGCGTCGAGGATCGACTGCTTGGTGATGGCGTTGAAGACGACGCGCTCGACCGGCTGCTTGGTCAGCGCCTTCTTCTGCCGCAGCACCTCCAGCACGTGCCAGGAAATGGCCTCGCCCTCGCGGTCGGGGTCGGTGGCGAGGATCAGCTTGTCGGCACTCTTGAGCGCGCGGGCGATGTCGTTGATGCGCTGGTTCGACTTGGCGTCGACTTCCCACACCATGCGGAAATCGTGTTCCGGATCGACCGACCCGTCCTTGGCCGGCAGGTCGCGGATATGACCGAAGGAAGCCAGGACCTCGTAGTCCGGCCCTAGATATTTGTTGATCGTCTTCGCCTTTGCCGGCGACTCAACAACGACGATATTCATGCAAATCCAATGGGTTGCTGGCGAAAGTCGGCCCGTTCACGAGCGGAATCGACGCTCCTTGCCGCCGGGAACATGGGGAAGGGGGCTGTCCAAGTCAAATGACGGTGCCGGTACGACAAGGCTCAGAGCAGTCAATCGGGGCACAAAAGCGGCCGGGCGTTGAGTGCGCGCGAATACAACCATTAGATGTATTTTATGTATGCGCTACTTATTGGCTTACCATTTCGCGGTTTCCGTGTATTTTGGTGCAAGCGCGCGATTGCCGGTTATCCGGCAGATGGGCCAGAACCAATGCCTGAACGCAGTCAAAGCACCAGCACCACAACAGAACCGAATGGCCGCTCTGCGGTCGCCAGTTATGTCGCGACGATTTCCGCCGATCTAGCCTCTCTCGCACGGCGGACCGGCCTCGACACACTCGGATACCTCTTGGAGATGGTCAGGCTCGAAGCGGAGAGCTCGTCCCGTCACAACGGTCAGAACGGACGGCGGTGACTATTTCAAGTCGATGTCGAGCCGCTGCAGCAGCGCCGGCGTCGGATTGCCATCCGGAACCATGCCGAAGCGTGCCTGTTCCTGACGGATGTTGTCGCGCAGATCGAAATCGACGTGGCCCTGGAAATCGTTGACCTTGTAGCCGAGCGCGGCAAGCTTCTTTTGCAACGCGATGCGGGCCTCGCGCGACAGCGGACGGTCATCGGCCGGCCAGCGGGTCTTGAACAGTCCGCCGCCGGCGAGGCGATCGGCCAGATGGCCGACGGCGATCGCATAGGCATCGGAGTTGTTGTACTCCTTCAGCACATCGTAGTTCGGCGTGACGATGAAGCCCGGCCCCTTGGCGCCGCTGGGAAAGAACAGGATGCCGCCGCCCTGCGCGGGAAAGGGCTTGCCGTCGGCGCGGCGCAGGCCGAGCCTGCGCCACTCCTCGAACGAGCCGCGGCTCCTCATGTAATCGAAGCGCGCCGGCACGATGACCTCGAAGCCCCAGGCGAGGCCGTGCCGCCAGCCGCCTTTGTGCAGATAATTGGCGGTCGAGCCCAGCACGTCGGGCACGTTGTTCCAGATGTCGGCGCGGCCGTCGCCTGAGAAGTCGATGGCGTAGTCGACGTAGTTGGAGGGCATGAACTGCGTCTGGCCCATGGCGCCCGCCCATGACGACAGCATCTGCGCGCGCGGGATCCGCCCGTCCTGCATGATACGCATCGCGACCAGCAGTTCGGTGCGGAAATAAGGGCGGCGGTAGCCGACATAGTCGAGCGTGGCGAGCGAGCGGAAAACGTCCCAGCGGTCTTTCGCGGCGCCGTAGTCGGTCTCCATGCCCCACAGCGCGAGCAGCACCCAGCGCTCGACAGCGAACTGCTTCTCGACGGCGTCGAAGGTCTTCGCCCATTCGCGCGCCTTCGTCTCGCCGCGGGCAAGGCGGTTTGTCGAGACGAGGGCGCCGATGTAATCGCCGACCGGCTTGCCGTATTCGGGCTGCTTCCTGGTCGCGGCGATGACGCGTTCGTCGGGCGTCAGCCCGCGCATGGCCAGATCGAAGGTGGCGCGCGTCACGCCCTTGGCCTGGGCCTCGGGCCAGAGATCGCGCACGAAATTCGCGAACGGCTCCTGCGCCCGCGCCGGCAGGGCGCAGACGAGCACGATGAGCACCACGGCCCAGCGGATCGGCGGCACGAGCGGCCCCCTGCGATTCGTGGCGGACAGTCTACACCAGAGACACGAGGCCTCCGCCGTGCCGTTCGATGCGGCCGGCGAGCTCCAATTCCAAAAGCACCATGCGCACGATCGCCGGCGAGGTCTGCGACAGCCGCACCAGATCGTCGATCGAGCACGGGGAGGGGCCGAGCAGGCCGAGGATGCGCTGGCGCTCGTCGTCGCTCGGATCGCCGCCGGCGGCGATCGGATCCTCGCGCTCGGGCTCCGCGATCGGCAGGTCGAAGCCGCGGCCGAGGATCGGCGCCAGCGCCTCGATCACGTCGGCCGGCTCTGTGACGATCGTGGCGCCCTGCTTGATGAGGCGGTTGGTGCCCTCCGCGCGTGGATCGAGCGGCGAGCCCGGTACGGCGAAGACCTCGCGGCCCTGCTCGCCGGCGAGCCGCGCCGTGATCAGCGAACCGGAACGCCGTGCCGCTTCGACGATGACGACGCCGACCGAGAGGCCGGAGACGAGACGGTTGCGGCGCGGGAAGTCATGCGCGCGCGGCTCCCAGGTGAGCGGCATCTCCGAGATCGCCGCGCCCTGTGGCAGGATCGCATCGACGAGGCCGGCGTGCTCGGCCGGATAGATGCGCTCGTGCCCGCCGGCGAGGACGGCGACGGTGCCCGTCTCGAGCGCGGCGCGATGCGCGGCGGCATCGATCCCGCGCGCAAGGCCCGAGACGACGACGAACCCGGCGGTGCCGAGCGCGCGCGCGAGCGTCGCGGCGAACTTCATGCCCGCGGCGGAGGCGTTGCGCGAGCCGACGATGGCGACGAGGGGCCGGGCGAAGATGTCATGTCGTCCGCGCACGGCGAGCAGCGGCGGCGCGTCGTCGATCATCGTCAGCCGCGGCGGATAATCGGGCTCGCCGAGCGCGACGAAGTCGATGCCGCGCGCGCGGGCGGCCTGCAATTCCGCCTCGGCCTCGGCCTGCGTGCAGACGCGGGAGGCGGCCGCGCCGCCGCGGCGGGCGAGCTTGGGCAGCGCCGCGAGCGCGGCCCGCGCGCCGCCGAAATGATTGATCAGGTCGCGAAAGGTGCGCGGCCCGACATTGTCGCTGCGGATGAGCCGCAGCCAGTCGAGCCGTTGTTCGTCGGTGAGTGTCCCGTGCCCGGCCACGCTGCCCCCTGTGGCGGCAGCATCGCAGAAGGCACAACCCGGTGACAACCCGCGGTTTAGGAGGATTTGGCGCTCGCGCCGATCCGGCCTTCAGTGCCGTTCATCAGCCGGGCGATGTTGCCGCGATGCATGACCCACAGGAGCACGCTGAGCAGCAGGAACAGGAGCGCCGGCCCGTGCTCGCCGAGCAGGTAGAGCGCGCCCGGCGTCAGCGCGCTGGCGACGAGGGCCGAGAGCGAGGAGTAGCGGCTGGCGAAGGCGACGATCAGCCAGAGGCCGCAGAAGATCAGCGCCGACGGCCAGTAGACGCCGATCAGCAGGCCGATATAGGTGGCGACGCCCTTGCCGCCCTTGAACTTGAGCCAGACCGGGAAGAGATGGCCGAGGAAGGCGCCGAAACCCCCGACGAGCGCCGCCTCGTTCCCGGCGAAATGGCGCAGCAGCAGCACCGCCGCCGTGCCCTTGAGCGCGTCGCAGACGAGGGTCGCGGCGGCGAGCCCCTTGCGCCCGGTGCGCAGCACGTTGGTGGCGCCGATATTGCCGGAGCCGATCGTGCGCACATCCGGCCCGCCGGCGGCGAGCGTGAGGATGAGCCCGAACGGGATCGAGCCGAGAAGATAGCCGACGGCGAAGGCGATCGCTTCGTTCATTGCCCTGACCCTGTCATTCCGGGGCGTCGCGCCGAAGCCCTCGGGGTGAAGGCGGGGCGAACCCGGACTCCGGCACCAAAGTCCGTGTGTGCCTCCGGACTCCGGGGGCGCTTACGTCGTTCGCGTCCCGGAAAGACGAAAAATATCACACGATCTCGTAAACGGTACGGCCGGCCACGATGGTGCGCAGGACGCGGCCCTGCATGCGCGCTTCGTCGTAAGGCGTGTTCTTGCACTTCGACTTGAGCTCGTTCGGGTCGACGATCCAGGGCACGTCGAGGTCGACCACGACGATGTCGGCCGGGGCGCCGGCGCGCAGCGTGCCGCCGGGCAGGCCGAGCAGTTCGGCCGGGCGGGTCGACATCGCGCGGATCAGCGCAGTCAGATCGAGTTCGCCGTTGTGCACGAGCCGCAGGCCGGCGACCAGCATCGTCTCCAGCCCGATGGCGCCGGGCTCGGCCTCGGCGAAGGGCAGGCGCTTGGTCTCGACGTCCTGCGGATTGTGGTCCGACATGATGACGTCGACGAGCCCCGTCCGCAGCGCTTCGACGAGGGCCTTGCGGTCGTTCTCGGCGCGCAGCGGCGGCGCCACCTTCAGGAACGTGCGGTAGGGGCCGATGTCGTTCTCGTTCAGGGTGACGTGGTTGATCGAGGCGGCGGCGGAGACGCCGAGGCCGGCGTCCTTTGCCCGTTGCAGCACCTCGAGCGACTCCGCGCAGGTGACCGAGGCGGCGTGATAACGCCCACCTGTCAGCGCCACGAGGCGCAGGTCGCGCTCGAGCATGATCGTCTCGGCCGCGGTCGGCACGCCGAGCAGGCCGAGCCGCGAGGCGAACTCGCCGTCGTTCATGACGCCGTCGCCGACGAGGTCGGGGTCCTCGGTGTGGTGCGCAATCAGGGCGTCGAAGTCGCGCGCATAGCTCAGCGCCCGCCGCATGATCTGGGCGTTGGTGATGCTCTTGTCGGCGTCGGTGAAGGCGACGGCGCCGGCGGCCTTCAGCAGGCCGATCTCGGTCATCTCCTTGCCTTCGAGACCCTTGGTGATCGATGCCATCGGATGCACGTGCACGATGGCTGTGTCGCGCGCGCGCCGCAGCACGAAGTCGACCGTCGCCGGGTCGTCGATCGCCGGCGACGTATTGGGCTGGCAGACGATGGTGGTGACGCCGCCGGCGGCGGCGGCCTGGCTCGCCGAGGCGAGCGTCTCGCGGCTGGCCGCGCCCGGCTCGCCGACGAAGGCGCGCATGTCCACGAGCCCCGGCGCGACGAGCTTGCCGCGGCAGTCGATGACGTCGGTGCCCTCGGGCACGCCGGCGGCGCCGATGCCGCGCCGGGCGTCGCGCACGACACCGTCGGCAATCAGCACGTCGCCGACAATGTCGAGGTCGCGTGACGGATCGACGACCCGTGCGTTGGCGAGCAGGATGGGGCGGCTGTCGGAGAGCATCGTCAACTTATCCTGTCATTCCGGATCGCCCGCGCTGCGAGCGAGACCGGAACGTCGGAGAGAGGCTTACGCATTGGGCAAATTCCTCGACAGGGCTTCCAGCACCGCCATGCGCACGGCGACGCCCATTTCGACCTGCTCGCGGATCAGGGACTGCGCGCCGTCGGCGACGATCGAGTCGATCTCGACGCCGCGGTTCATCGGCCCCGGATGCATCACCAGCGCGTCGGGCCGGGCGTAGGCGAGCTTCCGCTCGTCGAGGCCCCAGTACTGAAAGTACTCCGAGCTCGACGGCACGTAGGACCCGTTCATGCGCTCGCGCTGCAGGCGGAGCATCATGACGATGTCGGCGTCGGCGAGGCCGGCGCGCATGTCGCGCGCCACCTCGACGCCCATCCGCTCGATGCCGCTCGGCAAGAGCGTCGACGGCGCGACCACGCGCACGCGCGCGCCCATCGTATTCAGCAGGATGATGTTGGACCGCGCGACCCGCGAGTGCAGGATATCGCCGCAGATCGCGACGGTCAGTCCGTCGATGCGGCCCTTGTTGCGGCGGATGGTCAGCGCGTCGAGCAAGGCCTGGGTCGGGTGCTCGTGCGCGCCGTCGCCGGCGTTGACGACCGAGCAGTCGACCTTGCGCGCCAGAAGCTCGACCGCGCCGGAGGCGTGATGGCGCACGACGATGAGATCGGGGTGCATCGCGTTGAGCGTGACCGCGGTATCCATCAACGTCTCGCCCTTGCGCATCGACGAGGACGAGGCCGACATGTTCATGACGTCGGCGCCGAGGCGCTTGCCGGCGAGTTCGAACGAGGCCTGCGTGCGGGTCGAGACCTCGAAGAACAGGTTGATCTGCGTGCGCCCGCGCAGCGAGGCTCGCTTCTTCTCGACCTGACGGTTGAGTTCGACGAATTCCTCGGCGAGGTCGAGCAGGCCGGAAATCTCGTCGCGCGAAAGGCCCTCGATCCCCAGCAAATGACGTCGGCTGAGGACGAAGGATGATTTTTGTGCGGTGGTCATTAAAGCGATTTCTATAGGCGCAGTTCCGCGGTGCGGCAAGTGCGCGCATCGCCCATCCACAGCGCATCCGGCGCATTATCGCGCGGAAATCCGGCCCTGTTCTCGCCCTTCGGGCGGTTTCATCGAGTTTTCGTGACCGGACGCATATTGCATTGCGGGAACGGTGGACATTGTTCCGGGGTTGACCAGCGGGTGTGTGGTTATGGCCCGCGCCCGAACCGAAACGTCTGACCGAAAAGACCGTGCGGAACTCAACAGGGTCCGACGGCGGGAAAAGGAGTCTCTCATGAAGACCTTCGCGAAACTCGCGGCGGCGGCGGCGCTGACCGGCGCTCTGGCCGTTTCGATGGCATCACCCAGCCAGGCTGCGTGGCGCCACCACAGCAACTGGTCGCATGGCGACCGTGGCGCGGCGGCGGCGATCGGCTTCGGTGCCGGTGCGCTGGTCGGGGCCGCAGCGGCGAACGCCGCCTATGGTCCTGGCTATTACGACTATGGTTATGCGGGGCCGGGCTATGACTCGTACGCTGACGCCGGTCCGGGTTACGGTTCGTACGCTTATGCGGCGCCGGTTTACGGTCCCGACGCGACCTATCCGTATGGACGGGTGAACAACTCGAACGTCAACGAGCAGCAGTGCATGCTGTCGCCGGGCTCGACGAATTACGTGCCGTGTCTCAGCAATCCGTGATCCGTATTGCCACGGCATAACTATTACCGCGGCATAAAATGGAAAAAGGCGGACACATCGTCCGCCTTTTTTTCATGCAGGCGCGGATACGTTCGACGCTCAAATGCGACTGCACTCGGGCCGGCATGATCTTCGTCAGGTTTCTGTCGCTCTCATCGAGACTTCGTGAAGTCGCTTTTGCTGTATCGCAAAATTTGGATCGAGGCTCCGGTGTTCATCGACATGTGCGCAGCGAATGACTCGCGGCGCGCGTGATCGCCGACGCCGACAGACGTCGGATGAAAAAGGGCCGCGCGACGCCTCTGGCGGATCGGCGGCGCAGAAGGAGCCTCCCATGAAGATGTTCGTGAAGTTCGCAACTGCCGCCGCGGTCGTCGGGATCGTGGCCGTGTCCATGACCGCGCAGAGCGACGCCGCCACGCGGCAGACATCCCGCAGCCAGGCGACGCCCTACGACAGCGCCGTTCAGGCCCCGGATTATTACAGCTACGGTCCGGGCTATCGCGCCTATGGTTATGAGCCGACCTGGAATGGTCTGAGCGAGCAGGGCTGCCTGCTCTCGCCGGCCTCGCAGAATTACGTCCCCTGCTTCGATCACTGAAGCGGCGGCATCTCACGCAACGACAGAGGCGGGCCGCAACGGCCCGCCTTTTTCATGTGCTGCGCCGTCACGGCGCCAGCCGCTGCAGCCGGTCGAGCGCGCCCTGCAGGATGAACATCGCCGCATGCTGATCGATGACGGCGGCGCGGCGCGCGCGGCTCACGTCGGCGGCGATCAGTTCGCGTTCGACGGCGGCGGTCGACAGGCGTTCGTCCCACAGCGCGATCGGCAGTTCGGTGAGCCGGGCGAGGTTGCGGGCGAAGGCGCGCGTCGACTGCGCGCGCGGTCCCTCCGAGCCGTCCATGTTGATCGGCAGGCCGAGCACGATACCGACCGCGGCGCGCTCGGCGGCCAGTGCGAGGAGGCGCCGCGCGTCGGCGGTGAAGGTCTTGCGCGCGATGGTCTCGACGGTGGTCGCGAGCCGGCGGTCGGGGTCGCTTGCGGCGACGCCGATGGTCTTGGTTCCGAGGTCGAGCCCGAGCAGCGCCCCGCGCGCGGGCCAATGGGCGGCGGCTTCGGTCAGCGGCAATATGACGGCCATGCTGCGAGCGGTAGCATGCGTCAAAGGCATCGCCAACCGCAGCCCGGCGCGATAAGGAAGTCGCGATTTCGGAGGGTGCAGGCAAGGAGAAGCGTCCGATGCAGATAACCTGGTATGGTCATTCCGCGTTCCGGCTCGATTTCGGCGGCAAGGCGGTGCTGATCGACCCGTTCTTCACCGGCAACCCGGCCTTCGTGTCCGACAAGGCCGCGGCCATCGAGGGTGTGACCCACATCGTCCTCACGCACGGTCATGGCGACCACGTCGGCGACACGCTCGACATCGCCAAGGCGACCGGCGCGCCGGTCGTGACCAATTACGACCTCTGCATGTGGCTCGCCGCGCAGGGACTCGAGAAGTTCGACCCGATGAATACCGGCGGCACCACCGATCAGGACGGCTTCACCGTGACCATGGTGCGCGCCGATCACTCCTCCGGCGACATCAAGGACGGCATGCCGATCTATCTCGGCAATCCATGCGGCGTCGTCATCAAGGCCGCGGGCGAGCCGACCGTCTATCACATGGGCGATACCGACCTGTTCGGCGACATGGCGCTGATCAACGAGCTCTACCGGCCGAACATCGCCTTCGCGCCGATCGGCGACCGCTTCACGATGAATGCCGCCAACGCCGCTTTCGCGGTCAAGCGTTTCTTCACGCTCGAGGCCGTCGTACCATGCCACTACGGCAGCTTCCCGATCATCGAGAAGACGGCCGACACGTTCGTCGCGGCGATGGCGGGGCACAAGACCAGGGTGATCGTGCCGGAGAAGGGCAAGCCCTTCACGGTCTGACCGGGAGCAAGGGGAAGGAGCAGGGGCCGATGAGCGGCGGCGGCGGCGGCAGACGGGGGCGCGACGAGATCGACATGCGCACCTTCGCCAAGGGCGCGGGCGCGACCGTCCATGTGCCGGCCGGCGGCATCGTCTTCAGCAAGGGCGAGCCGGGCGACTGCATGTACATCGTGCAGTCCGGCACGATCGACATGGTGATCGGCGACACCGTCATCGAGACGATCGGCCCCAACGAGGCGCTCGGTTTCATGTCGATGATCGACGACCTGCCGCGCTCGTCGACCGCGCGTGCGCGCGAGGCCTGCGAATTATCGCTGATCGACGCGCGCACGTTCCGCTTCATGGTCGACGAGGTGCCGAATTTCTCCACCTACATCATGCGCGTTCTGGCGCGCCGCATCCGCGGCATGAGCAGGGCGCTCTGAGCACGCGGCCGCTGTCAGCGGGCAGCCCAATGGTCGTGCGGGCCGCAGACCCGTGGGCCGAATGGGCCTGAGCCGCTCCGCCGCCGGCGAACCCTCGCTTCATCCCTGGCGAATTGGTGTCGCGGTTCTGTCGCGCTAGTCTCGCCCGGCTTCAGAGAAAGGACGACGTCATGTGGCACGACCGGCGATTGATCGATCTCTTCGGCATCGAGCATCCGATCCTGCTTGCGCCGATGGCCGGGGCCATGGACGTCGAGCTCGCCGCTGCCGTCGCCGATGGCGGCGGCCTCGGCTCGCTGCCGGCGGCCATGCTCGATGCGACGAAGCTGCGCGACCAGGTCGTCGCCTTCCGCGCCGCGGCGCCGGGCAAGCCGATCAACCTGAACTTCTTCGCCCACA
>Ga0182749_1001313_pt1 | contig 19839 bp, 16 predicted proteins | sample eDN3rd37CKraftMG_FD_128875 | JGI IMG/M metagenome (GOLD analysis project Ga0182749, IMG submission 128875) | Enriched Miracle-Growth compost microbial communities from Emeryville, California, USA - eDNA 3rd pass 37_C Kraft MG (version 2) (version 2) ...
CCGATGAGCGCGCCGTAGAGCCGGTCGGCGGTGAACGGCGTCTCCGTGAGGCGGACCCCCGTCGCGTCGCGGATGGCGTTGGCCAGCGCCGCCGCGACCGGGTTGTAGGGCGCCTCGCTCATCGGCTTGGCGCCGAGCGGGCCGATGGCGTCATAGGTGTCGGCGAACAGCACCTCGGTGACAGGCACGTCGGCGAAGGCGGGGATGTGATAGCCGCGGAACGTGGGATTGGCGACGCGGCCCTTGTCGTCGAACAGCATCCGCTCGCTCAGCGCGGCGCCGAGCGCCTGGGCCACGCCGCCCTCGACCTGTCCGCGGCACTGCATGGGATTGATGACGGTGCCGGCGTCGGCGGCGTGGATGCTGCGCAGGACGCGGATCTCGCCGTAGCGGCGATGCACCGCGACCTCGAAGCCCTGCACGTTGAACGCGACCGTGCGCGGCGTGCCGCCGAAATGGCCCGCGCCGGCGAGGCTGACGCCGCGCGCCGCCGCGGCCCCGGCGATCTCGGCGAGGCCGATGGCCTTGCCGCCGGCGATGACGCGATCGTCGGCGAGCCGGCACGCCTGGCGCTCCGCGCCCGTGACGCGCGCGGCGAAATCGAGGATGGCGTCGGCGAGCGCCGCCGCGGCCACGCGCGTCGCCTCGCCCGCGACCACGGTGCCCGTAGAGCCATAGGCGCCGGTGTCGTGCGCCACCACGTCGGTGTCGGACTGGCGGATGCGCACGCGCCCGGCGGTGGTGCCGAGCAGCGAGGCCGCGACCTGGACGTGGACCGTGGTGGTGCCGTTGCCGAACTCCGCCGTGCCGACGGCGAGCTCGTAGCAGCCGTCGGCGGCGAGGCGTATCCCGCAGTCGGCGAAATGGCCGCCGGGCGGCACGGAATCGATCATGCCGGCGGCCACGCCGCGCCCCACCAGCCAGTCGTCGCCAAGAACAGCAGGCGGCTTCTCCGCGAAGGCCGCCGCGACGCGATCGAGGCACTGGTCGAGGCCATAGCTGCCGAACTGCACGTCGTGCGGCGCGCCATCGACCGAGACCATCGGGTCGGCGGGCGTCACCACGTTGCGGCGGCGGAACGCGAACGGGTCCATGCCGAGCACGCGCGCCACCTCGTCCATGGTGGATTCGACGGCGAAATTGGACTGGCTCAGGCCGTAGCCGCGGAACGCGCCGCTCGGCAGCGTATTCGTGTAGACCACGGTGCCGTCCACCTTCTTGTTGGGGCAGCGGTAGAGCCCGATGGACTCGCCGACGGCGTGATACATCACGGCGGGCCCGTGATTGCCGTAGGCGCCGGTGTCCGAGAGCAGGGACAGCGCGATGGCGGTCAGCGTGCCGTCGCGCCGCGCGCCGGCCTTTACCGTGATCCGCATGGGATGGCGCGTCGTGGTGGCCTCGAACTGCTCCTGGCGGGTCAGTTCGAGCTTCACCGGCCGGCCGGTTTTCAGCACGGCGAGGGCGACGATGTCCTCGGTCAGCATCTCCTGCTTGCCGCCGAAACCGCCGCCCATGCGCACGCTGAACACGCGCACCTTGTCCGGCGGCAGGTCGTAGAGCTTGCACAGCGCGCGCCGCGTCAGGAAAGGCGTCTGCGTGCTCGACCGCAGGATGAGCCGCCCCGCCTCGTCGAGCCAGCCGATGGAGCCGTGGGTCTCCAGCGCGGCGTGCTGCACGCGCTGGGTGACGTAGGAGAGCTCGCGCACCACGTCGGCTTCGGCGAAGCCGGCGTCCACGTCGCCGATGTGGCTGTGGACCTCGGCGACGATGTTGCGCCCGGGATCGGCGATGCCGGTCGCGACCGGGTCCTTGTCGCCATGGACCGCGGGCGCGCCGGGCCGCAACGCCTCCACCGGATCGAGCACGGGCGTCAGCACCTCGTAGTCGACGCGGATCAGGTCGCGCGCCGTTTCCGCCGCGGCCTCGCTCTCCGCGACCACGGCGGCGACGCGCTGGCCGGCGAAGCGGACCACGCGGTCGAGCACCAGCGTGTCGGACGGATCGTCCCCGTCGTGCTCGTGGCGCCCGCTGGAGTAAAGCCGCGGCGGCGCGTCCTCGGGGGTGAGGATCGCGACCACGCCGGGCACGGCCAGCGCCGCCGCCGTGTCGATGGCGCGGATGCGGGCGGAGGCGTGGGGCGAGCGCAGCAGCTTCATGTGAAGCAGGCCGTCGATGGCCACGTCCATGGTGTAGCGGGCGCGGCCGGTGACGACCGCGGGGCCGGCGGGGGCGGGGACGCTGCGGCCGCCGGCCTCGCCCGGCGCGGGGTCTTCGCGATGCCTGACGCCGGCGATGGCGTCGGCGATGGCGCGATAGCCGGTGCAGCGGCACAGGTTGCCCTTGAGCGCGTTGGGCAGGTCGCGGAGCTGGGCCTGGTCGAGCGCGGCCGCGGTCATCACCATGCCGGCGGTGCAGAAGCCGCACTGGAAACCCTGGGCGTCGAGGAACGCCTGCTGCATGGGGTGCAGCGCGTCCGCATCGCCGAGGCCTTCGATGGTGGTGACGCTGCGGTCCTCGGCGCGGAACGCCGGGAACAGGCAGCTATGCACGGGCCGGCCGTCCACGTGGACGGTGCAGGCGCCGCAGTCTCCCGCGTCGCAGCCCTTCTTGACGCCGAACCAGCCGAGCTCGCGCAGCAGCGTGCGCAGGCACTGGCCGGGCCGCGGCTGCACGTCATGGCTCGTGCCGTTGACGACGAATTTCACGGCGTCTCTCCGGCAAGCTCGCGGCGGATCTCCTCGGCGAAGGTGACGGTCATGTGGCGGCGCCAGTCCGGCCGGCCATGGATGTCGTCGTAATAGAGAGCGTCCGGGATCGCCTCGGCGAGGCGGGCGGCGAGCGCCGCGGCGTCGGGGACGGCATCGAAGCGCAGTTGGACCGGCCGCCGCGTCGAGGCCGTCACGGTGAGCGCGAAGCCGGGACCGAGCGTGCCGATCAGCAGCGCGCCGGAGCGGCCGAGCGGCGTGAGCGAGATGCGGCGGAACGCGAAGCGCCGCGTCAGCGCCGCGCGCGGCAGGTCGATGGCGCGCAGCACCTCGCCGGGCGCGAGCGCCGGCTGCTGCGGGCCTTGGACGAAGTCGACGACGGACACGCGGCGCTCGCCGCCGTCGGGCGTCCACACGGTGCAGACGCCGTCGAGCGCGGCGGCGAGGGAGATCATGGGGCCGGCGGGCAGCGCCATGCACAGGTTGCCGCCCACGGTCGCCGTGTTCCAGATCTTGAAGGAGGCGAGGAAGGACCGGCAGCACAGCCCGATCAGCGGCGCGGCGATCCAGGCGGCCGGCGGCTCGAAGGCGTCGAGCGTCGCGACCGGGCAGGTGGCGGCGATGGCGAGGCCGGCGTCACTCGCGGCGAGCGGCTCCCAGCCGAGCGCGGCGAGGTCGATCAGGCGGCGGACCGCCGGCTGCGGCTCGGAGAACAGCCAGGTGCCGCCGGCGAGGAACGCATCGCCGGGCGCGACCGGGCCGATGGCGGCGCGCTGGCGCGGCCGCGCCACGCTCGTGATCGTGTTGAGGTCCATGTCCCCGACTGTACCCGACGCTGCATCCCGGCCTCCATGGCTGCGGGGCCGCGCCATGGCGCTGCAAGTTCGGTGCCGGCTGGGGTGCGCGCCGGCTCAAGTTAAAGCTTAAGCTCCTTCGGACCGCCCAACCGATTGTATCATCATGATTATTGCCGCGGCCAGCGGCCACGTCCGGCATTCGGCCTGCGGAATCCGGCCGGGGCCGCCCCCTGCAAACGCGGGGCTGTTTAAGGCGACCGCCGCCGTTGCAGACTGGCAGCCGGCGATTCTCTCTCACGAACCCATTTGGCCGCGATGTTCCTGTTCAATCTCTGCCCGTTTCCCGTCAAGCAGATCGGTCACCTCTATACCTGGATGACGATCCCGGCGATCAACCGATTCCGGCACGAGGACATCGTCTTCCTCGGCACGGAGCCGCAGCTGGCCGATCCGCGGACCGTGCCGTTCGCGCCGTGGGTCTACGGCCTGGTCGGCCATCCGGGCGACGTGGACTGGGACGGGATCCGCAAGATCGTGGTGCCGGGCGACGTGGTCGCGCGCACCGTCAAGTCCGTGGCGAGCCCGCTGGAGCTGCTCGACGCGATGATCCGCACCGGGTTCCAGGAATACCGGGAATGGCTGTTCAACGCGCTGGTGCGGATGCGCAAGGACATCGAGGCGGCCGTCACCTTCGTCAACGACGCGAGCCTGGACGACGTGTGCCAGTCGCTCCGCATCCCGGTCGTGCACATGGAGGGCGGCTTCATGCGCCATCCGGCGTGGCGCGTCTCGACCTTTCAGTTCGATTTCCAGGGCGTCAACGGCAACACCGAGGCGGCGCGGCGCTTCGCGGCCTGGGACCACCGCGGCGACGGCAACGGCCGCGAGCGCATCGCCGAGCTTCTGCTCGGGCCGGACCAGTACGCGATCTACCGGACGCGCGACGAGGACATCCGGTACGAGATCGGCATCCCGCTGCAGGTGGAGGACGACAGCAACGTCATCTCCTTCAGCAACGGCGAGAGCAATCTCAGCGTGCTCTACAAGGCGCGGCAGCTTTTCGCCAAGGCCAACATCCTGGCGCGCAACCATCCGTTCGGGAAGATGTCGCTCAACCAGCAGCAGAACCTGGCGATGATCGACGACTCGCCGTCGAGCGTGGCCTTCGTGGCGCGCTGCAAGCGCATTCTGACGATCAATTCCTCGGTCGCCTTCGAGGGGCTGGTCATGAACCGGCCGACCTACATCCTCGGCGACAGCGCGCTGCGGCCGGCCGCCTACACGCGGCTCGACCAGCGCCTGCGCAACGAATACGTGCCGATCGAGCGGCAGTCCGACTATCTGGAGTTCATCGCCTTCAACTATCTCATTCCGTTCACGCTGTGGATGAACCCGGACTACATCCGCTTCCGGCTGGGCCGGCCTTCGGAGGACGAGATCAGGGCCGTGCACCTGCGCGCCATCGAGAAGGAGACCGGCCGCAAGCCGGGGTAGAGGCACGCGAACGCCATTGAAGGGCGCCACTCGCGACGCTATCATTGATAGCGTTGCTATCACGGAGCGCCGATGCCCGCCAGTCTGCATGTGCGTAACCTTGACGACGACCTGGTCGCGCGCCTGAAGCGCCGCGCCGCCCGCCATGGGCGCTCGGCCGAGGCCGAGCACCGTGAAATCCTTCGCCAGGCGCTTGCCGCCGAGGTCGAGCCATCCTTCGACGCTTTGGCCGCCGAGTTGCGGGCGCTGACCGCGCGTCGCCGGCAGACGCCCTCGGAACACCTTCTCCGCGAAGGACGCAAGGAGCGGTGACGACGCTCGTCATCGACGCCAGTGTCGCGCTCAAGTGGGTCGTCGAGGAAGCGGGCACGCCGCTGGCGCTGGCGCTGCGTCGGAGCGCCCGGCTGATCGCGCCGGACTTGCTGGTGGCCGAATGCGCGAACGTCCTGTGGAAGAAGGTGCAGCGGGGCGAGCTTCTGAGGGACGAAGCGTTGCTGGCGGCGCGGCTCCTTCAAGGTGCCGAGATCGAGCTGCTGCCGTCGCGGGCGCTGTTCGAGGTGGCGACGCGCCTCGCGATCGCGCTGGACCACCCGGCCTACGATTGTCTCTATCTCGCGCTGGCCGTGGCGGAGGATTGCCGGCTCGTCACCGCGGACGAGCGCCTGCTGCGCCGGATCGCGGAGGCGCCCGAGGCGGCGCTCCGGGGCAGGGCGGCCTCGCTGGCGGAAGCGGCAAAACTGCACGAACAATGAAAGAGCGCGCCGTCCCTGACGGCGTCCGATCCATGCGGCCCATCGAGTTCAAGCCGCAGGGAACGAACTCCCGGGCGCTGATTTTATCGAGTGATGCGAAAATGGCTGGGGAACTAGGATTCGAACCTAGATTAACGGAGTCAGAGTCCGCTGTTCTACCATTGAACTATTCCCCAATCCCGGAGGCCCGAGGACCGGGGCGGCGCCGGAGCGGGCGCCGCCGGGGCGTATATCTAGCGGTCCCGCTCCGCGGGTCAACCGGGAAGGAGGCGGGCGCCTCTCACGCATAGCCCCGCCGGCGGGCCTCGCCGATCTTGTCCCACAGGATGCAGGTGCCCGGCGCCAGCGTGTGGTTGCCCTCCATCACGTCGAGGGGGATGCGCAGGCCCTCCTCGGCGAGCTTCATGCGCAACGCGCGGGCCTGGGCGCGGCCCTCGGGCGGCAGCCACAGCCGCTCGTGGCCCCACAGGCTCGGGCCCTCGACCACCTCCTTCGGCGTCCAGGTGGCGGGGTCGATGGAGCGGCCGCCCCAGCCGTACTCGGTCATGAAGCGCGACGGGTTGGCGCTGTAGAACGAGGTGACGTGGTCGTTGATGTGGCGGCCGAGCGTCTGGCGCACGAGATCGGGCGTTCCCAGCGCGATGTCGTAGCCCTGGCCCACGTCGTCGAGGAAATTCACCTCGACCATCATGTGGTGGATGCCGTTCTGCCCGGTCTCCAGGATGCCGAGCGTGTGGTGGCGCGGGTTGAGGTGGAAGAAATGCACCTTCACCGGCGCCAGGAAATAGTCGCTGAGCCGGAAGCCGAGGATGTCGCGGTAGAACGGCACGAGGTCTTCGGAGCGCGCGGCGGCCAGCACCACGTGGCCCATGCCGAGCGGGCCGGTGCGGAAGCCCGAGATCGAGCGGCCCGGCACGAAGGGCTCGGGTGATTCCTGCGCGCCGTGGAACGCCTCGATGCGGTTGCCGGCCGGGTCGTGGAACACGATCAGGTCCCTGACGAACCGCTCGTCGGCGAGCGCGCGGGCGCCGCGGGCGACGCCGACGCCGTGGGCCTCGAGCCGGGCCGCGAGCGCGTCGAGCGCCGCGGCGTCCGCCGCCTCGAAGCCCATGAAGGCGATGCCGGCGCCGCCGTCGGCGTTGACGACGAGGCGCTGGCGGCGGTCGTCCATGCGCAGCGACAGCGTGGCCGCGCTGCGGTCCGCCACCTGCATCCCGAGCAGGCGCGTGCCGTAGGCGAGCCAGTCGTCCACGCTCACGGCGCGGACGCCGAGGTAGCCCAGGGACTGCAGGAGCGGCGGTTCGGCCATGGCCATGCTCCGGATCGGCACCCGCGATTCTAGCGCGCTCTCAGGAGGCCGCAACCGCGGGCTTCTGCCGCCCGCTCGCCACCGTGGCCAGCGCCGCCAGCGCGCACAGCGCCGAGACCACGAACACGGCGCGCGGATTGCCATGGTCCATGAACAGGCCGAAGCCCAGCGGGAACACCACGCCCGCCACGTTGAAGCCGGTGGTGACGAAGCCGAACACTGTGCCGAACGCGCCCGGCGGCGTCACCGCGCGCACCAGCATGTCGCGCGACGGCATGACGATGCCGGAAGCGAAGCCGGAGACGCTCATCAGCGCCAGCAGCAGCATGGCGCCCGGATCGACCATGGCGATGACGAAGATCGGCAGCGCCGCAACGGCGATGCCGCAGACCGTGACCAGCGTGTGGTCGTGCGTCCGCGTCACCACCAGGCCGCCGGCGAGCACGCCGATGGCGGTCAGCACCAGGTTGCCGGTGAGCGCGGTACTGGCGACGTCGGCCGGGGTGCCGAACAGGTCGTGCTGCGCGACGATGAAATAGTTCTGCAGCCCGGAGCCGGTCCCCGCCAGCAGCGCGTAGAACACGAAGGCGCGCACGATGGCCGGCGAGGCGAGCAGGGCCCGCTTGTCGAGGGTGGCGCCGCCGGTCCCGGCGCCGGCCGCGAGATGCGGCCCCTCGGCATAGTCGCCGCGCTGGAGGAGGAGCGCGAGCGCCACGGCGATGCCGGCGAGGCCCGCCACAACGAAGCAGCCGCGCCAGCCGATGGCGGCCTGCATGGCCAGCATGCACGACGGCGCGATGGCGGTGCCGAGCATGCCGGAAAAGGTGTGGATCGAGAACGCGCGGCCGACCCGCTCCTTGCCGACGTGGTGGGAGAGCAGCGCGTAATCGCACGGATGGAACACGGTGTTGGCGAGGCCGGCGACGCCGAACATCGCCACCATGAACCAGTAGGAGTGGACCGCGCCGGCGAGCGCGAAGGCCGCGCCTTCGAGCGCCAATCCGCAGACCAGCACCACGAACGGGCCGACGCGGTCGGCCATGAGGCCCGCCGGCGTCTGGAAGATCGCGGAGACGATATTGAACGCGGCGATGCAGACGCCGAGCTCGGTGTAGGTCACGCCGTAGTCCCGGCGCACCCACAGCAGCACCGGCGGCAGCAGCAGGAAATAGAAATGGCTGACGAGGTGCGCGGCGCCGATGCCGGCGATGACGCGGGTCTCAGCGGCGCGGCCCGACGGAAGCGGAAGCGAGGGCGTCTCGGCGGTCATGGCGTTTCCCCGGTCGCGATATGTTTGTCCCGGCGGCCGCTGGCCCGGCGGCCGGACCGGCGGTCTCCGCGGCGCGGCGGAGGATCGCCGGCCTTCGTTACTGGATCGTTGCGCCGCCGGCCTGGCGGATCGCCCGCCACACCCGCTCGGGCGTGGCCGGCATTTCCAGGTTCGTGACGCCGACCTCGTAGAGCGCGTCGGCGATGGCGTTGTTGACCGCCACCAGCGAGCCGGCGCAGCCGGCCTCGCCGCAGCCCTTCACGCCGAGCGCGTTGGTCGTCGCCGGGTAGGGCTGGCTCTCGGTGTAGAAGCTCGGCACGTCCTCGGCGCGCGGCATGGCGTAGTCCATGAACGAGCCGGTGAGGAGCTGGCCTTCCTCGTCGTAGACGGTGTGCTCCATCAGCACCTGGCCGATGCCCTGGACGAGCCCGCCGTGGACCTGGCCGGCCACCAGCAGCGGGTTCAATTCGGTGCCGAAGTCGTTGACCGCGACGTATTTCACCACGGTCACCACGCCGGTCGCCGGGTCGATCTCCACCTCCGCCACGTGCGCGCCGTTGGGGAAGGTGGAGGGCGAGCCCTCGCTGACGTGCATGACGTTGAGCGTCTGCGGCACGTCGGGCGGCAGCTTGAGGCCGGAGCGGATTTTTTCCGCGAGCTCCATGATGCCGATGGCGCGGTCGGTGCCGGCGATGGTGAAGCGGCCGGCCTTGAACTCGATGTCGCCGGGCGAGGCTTCGAGCACGACGGAGGCGATCTGCTTGCCCTGCTCGATCACCTTCTGCGCGCCCTCGGCCACCGCGTTGCCGCTCGACATGGCGGACTTGGACCCGCCGGTGCCGCCGCCGATGGGCAACTGGTCGCTGTCGCCCTGCATCAGCCTGATCTTCTCGAACGGGATGCCGAGCCGCGACGACAGCACCTGGGCCAGCGGGGTCCAGTGGCCCTGGCCGAAGTCGAGCGTGCCGGTGAGGATGGTCACCGTGCCGTCGTCCTCGAAGCGGATGCCGCCCAGCTCCTTGGTGGCCGGGGCGGTCTGCTCCAGGAAGCTGCCGAAGCCGAGCCCGCGCAGCTTGCCGGCCTTGCGGCTCTCGCGCTTGCGCTTCGCGAAGCCCTTCACGTCGGCGAGCTCGAGCGCGCGCTTGAACAGGGCCGGGAAGTTGCCGCTGTCGTAGACGTTCTCGCTCGGCGCCTTGTAGGGCAGCTCCGAGGGCTGGATGTGGTTGCGCTTGCGGATCTCGATGCGGTCGATGCCCAGCTCGCGCGCGGCCTGATCGATCAGCCGCTCCATGTAATAGTTGCCTTCGGGCCGGCCGGCGCCGCGATAGGGCGCGATCGGCGTAGTGTTGGTGAGGACGAGCTTGGTGTTCTGCTCGACGAGCGGCGTCTTGTAGACGCCGATGCTGTTCTTCATGGTGGTGATGGTGGGCTGCATGGTGCCCATCATCGAGATGTAGGCGCCGGAGTTGCCGTAGCCGGTGATGCGCAGCGCGAGGAAATGGCCGTCCTTGTCGAGCGCGAGCTCCGCCACCTGGTCGTGGTCGCGGCCGTGGGTGTCGGACAGGAACGCGGTCGAGCGCTCGTCGATCCATTTCACCGGCCGGCCGAGGTCGCGCGCGGCGTGGCAGACGCAGATGTATTCCGGGAACACCGGCGCCTTCATGCCGAACGAGCCGCCGACGTTGCCGAGGATGGCGTGGACCTTGTCCGGCGGCACCTTGAGCACGTCCGCGGTCGCCATCTTCTGGCCGAAGGCGCTCTGGCCGCCGGTGTAGAGGGTGAAGCGCTCGGTCGCCTTGTCGTAGCTCGCGATGAAGCCGCGCGGCTCCATGGAGGCGACCACGACGCGGGTGTTGCGCAGCGGCATCTTCACCACGTGCGCGGCGGTCCTGAACGCCTCCGCGACCTTCTCGCTGTCGCCGAAATGCCAGTCGGCGACCACGTTGCCGGGCACGTCGTCGTAGATCTGCGGCGCGCCGGACTGCACCGCCTGGCGCGGCTCGGTCACGGCGGGCAGCGGCTCGATGTCGACCGTGACCGCCTCGGCGGCGTCCTTGGCCTGGTTGACGGTCTCGGCGACGACGCAGGCGACCGGGTCGCCGACGAAGCGCACCTTGTCGATGGCGAGCGCCAGCCGCTCCGGCACCTTCATGGGCGAGCCGTCGCGGTTCTTGAGCGGCATCATGGTCTTGAGCGGGCCGTAGCCGGCCGCCCTGATGTCCGCGCCGGTGTAGACCGCGAGCACGCCCGGCATGGCGCGCGCGGCCGCGGTGTCGATGCTCTTGATGACGCCGTGGGCGACGCGGCTGCGGACCATGACCGCGTGGACCTGGCCCGGCAGCGTCACGTCGTCGGTGTAGCGGCCCTGGCCCCGCACGAGCTTGGGATCTTCCGAGCGGGGGACGGGCTGGCCGACGGCGAATCTTTCGGGAGCCCAGGCCGCGGGATTGTCATGCACGTTCATGGCGATGCCAGAATTTTCGGAGGAAATGGAGCACCCCACACATAGACGAGGCCGCGCGCGGCCACAAGGATGGCGGGCGCATGCCGGGGCCGCGGCGCCGCCCCGTTCTGACGGAAAATTGAGGTCCGTCCGTGCGTTGCGCCGCGGTGCGGCGCGGGTAAACTGGCGACGATTGGTAACATGAGGACAGGCCGCGCCCGTCGAGCCGGTGGCTCCGGGGCGGCGGGAAAGGCATTGTCGATGGAAGACGGGGCCCGGGTCCCCGGCGGCCTCGACCCCGCGCGCCGGCGCGGGGATGTCCGTGCGCGCCGCCGCCGGCCGCACGGCGCGGAGGCGCGCGCCGTCGCCGAGGCCGGCGAGCGCGGCGGCCCGACCTACGCCGCGCTTGACCTCGGCACCAACAACTGCCGTCTGCTGATCGCGCGGCCGGCCGGCGACGGGTTCCGCGTCATCGACGCATTCTCGCGCATCATCCGGCTCGGCGAGGGCGTGTCGCTGTCGGGCCGGCTGAGCGAGGCGGCGGTGGCGCGCGCCATCGAGGCGCTCGCCGTCTGCCGCGACAAGATGCGCAACCGCGGCGTCACGCGGGCGCGGCTGATCGCCACCGAGGCCTGCCGCGCCGCCGACAACGCCGGCGCCTTCCGCGACCGGGTGCGCGAGGAGCTGGGCTTCGACCTGGAGATCGTCGACCGCGAGACCGAAGCCTCGCTCGCGGCCATGGGCTGCACGCCGCTGATCGACCCGCAGGCGCGCGGCGTCATCCTGTTCGACATCGGCGGCGGCTCCACCGAGCTGGTGCGGCTCGGCCCGCCCGAGCCCGCGCGCCGCGGCCCGCCCATGCCGCGCATCATGGGCTGGGCGTCGCTGCCGCTCGGCGTGGTGACGCTGGCCGAGCGGCACGGCGGCGTCACGGTGACGCCCGCGGTGTTCGAGACCATGGTGCGCGAGGTCGCGGACCGCCTGGCGCCGTTCGCCGCGGCCCACGGCGGCGACCTCGCGGCGGTGCACCTGCTCGGCACCTCCGGCACCGTGACCACCATCGCCGGCGTGCACCTCGACCTGCCGCGCTACGACCGCCGCCGGGTGGACGGCTGCTGGCTCGGCGTCGAGGACATCGCCGCCGTGGTCGCGCGGCTGATGGCCATGAGCTTCGCCGACCGCGCCGCCAACCCCTGCATCGGCGCCGAGCGGGCCGACCTGGTGCTCGCCGGCTGCGCGGTGCTGGAGGCGGTGCGCCGCGCGTTCCCGTGCCCGCGGCTGCGGGTCGCGGACCGCGGCCTGCGCGAGGGCATCCTGGTCGAGCTGATGCGCGCCGACGGCGTGTGGGACGGGGTCGCGTCGTGAAGACGCCCGGCGGCCGCGGCATGAAGGTGTCGGTGCGCTCCGGCAGGGGCCGCACGCCGGCGCAGCGGCGCTGGCTCGAGCGCCAGCTCAACGATCCTTACGTCGCGCGCGCCAGGCGCGAGGGCTACCGCTCGCGCGCCGCCTACAAGCTGATCGAGATCGACGACAAATATCGCTTCCTCAAGCCGGGCAGGAAGGTCATCGACCTCGGCGCCGCGCCCGGCGGCTGGAGCCAGGTGGCGGCGACGCGCGTGAAGGCCGGCGAGGGCGGCCGCGTCGTCGCCATCGACCTGCTCGACATTCCGCCGATCCCGCACGTCGATTTCGTGCAGCTCGATTTCATGGACGAGGCGGCCCCTGAGAAACTGAAGGCGATGCTCGGCGGCCCGGCCGACGTGGTGCTCTCCGACATGGCGGCCAACACCACCGGCCACCGCAAGACCGACCACCTGCGCATCGTCGGCCTCGTCGAGGCGGCGGCCGCGTTCGCCCGCGAGGTGCTCAAGCCGGGCGGCGCGTTCCTCGCCAAGGTGTTCCAGGGCGGTACCGAGGGCGAGCTGCTCGCCGCGCTCAAGCGCGACTATGCCGCCGTGCGCCACGTCAAGCCGGCCGCGAGCCGCGCGGATTCGGTCGAGCTTTACGTGCTGGCGACGGGGTTTCGGCGCGGCCACGAGTTGGACGCGGGGTAGGGCGCCGGCCCCGCATTCCGCTTCGCTCCGGCCGGATGACGGGCTATATTGAGACCATGCGCCGCGATGACGTCATTGCCCGCCTGAAGCAGACCGAGCCCGCCCTTCGCGGGATCGGGGTGGCGGGTCTGTACCTGTTCGGCTCCCATGCGCGCGACGATGCGCGGCCCGATTCCGACATCGACGTCTTCATCGACCCGGACCCCGGCAAGGCGTTCGGCTTCCTCCCGTTCATGGAAGCCTACGAGACAATCCAGCAGGCCGTCGGCTGCAACGTCGATTACGGCACCCGCAAGGGCCTGCGTCCCCTGTTGCGCCCCGACATCGAACGGGAAGCCGTGCGGGTTTTTTGATGCCGGCGCGCTCGCTGCGGATACGGCTTGTCGACATCCGCACCGAGATCGCCGGCATCCGCAATCTGACGCGCAATTCCAACGCCGAAGCCTTTGCCGCGAGCTAGGCCATGATGCGCGCGGTTCAGCATGCGCTGCTGATTATCGCAGAAGCCGCCAAGCACATTCCCGCCGAGCTCAAGGCGACGCAGCCTCAGGTGCCGTGGCAGATCCACGGGCTCGGCAACATGCTGCGCCACGAATACCGGCGCATCGATGCCGACATTCTCTGGTCGGTCGTCACCGAGCATCTGGACGACCTCGACCGCGCCATAGCCGCCTTGCTTGACGAACCGGGCGGCTGACTATCCCGCCTGCCGCTCCAGCGCCGGCGCGGCCTTCTGCGCCGCGGGGGGCGCGGGCCGCATGTGGCTCGCGACCACGGCGTCGCGGCCGTGGTCCTTGGCGCGGTAGAGCGCGGCGTCGGCCTCGCGCACCAGGAGCTCCGGCTCCTCCCGCGCGCTCGGGACCACAGTAGCGACGCCGAGGCTCAGCGTCAGAATGCCGTAGGTGCTCCTGCTGTTCCTGATCGCCAGCGCCGCGACCTTCTCGCGCAGCGCGTTGGCGATGCCGAGCGCGCTGTCCGCGTCGGTGTTCGCGAGCAGGATGGCGAACTCCTCGCCGCCGTAGCGCGCGGCGAGGTCGCCGGGCCGCCGCGCCACCGCCTTGATCGCGTCCGACACCGCGACCAGCGCCCGGTCGCCGGCCTGGTGGCCGTAGGTGTCGTTGAAGTTCTTGAAATAGTCGGTGTCGATCATGATGAGCGACAACGGGCTGCCCTCGCGGGCGTTGCGGGCCCATTCGTTGCGCAGCCGCTCGTCGAACTGGCGCCGGTTGGCGAGGCCGGTGAGCCCGTCGGTGCGCGCCAGCGACGCGGCCTCGCTCTCGGCCAGCTCGCGCCGGCGCAGTTCCATGTCGAGCAGGCACACCAGCGTCACCACGCTGGCGGCCATTCCGAGGAATATCGCCGCCAGCAGGAACACCTTCGGCCACATGGTTCCCAGCATGGTGCCGAGCGAGATGCCGACCGTCACCACCAGCGGCAGCGCGCCGACGCGCTGGAACGCATAGAGGCGCCACACGCCGTCGTGGGTGCTCTTCACCAGGAGGTCGCCCTGGGATCGCTCCGCCAGCCGCTTGAACAGCGGCAGGTCGGAGCGGTCGGCGCCGATCATGGCGTCCGGCGTCGCGTTGCCGGTCATCAGGATGCCGTCGGTGCGGTAGAGGTTGACGGTGCCGTTGCGGCCGAGCCCGACCCGGCGGAACAGCTCGCGGAAATAGTCGAGCCTGATGACGCCGGAGACGATGCCGCCGAAGCTGCCGTCGAGCCGCGTGATGCGGCGGCTGACCGTGAAGGCCCAGATGTCGTTCTCGAGCCGGGCGCGGACCGGCCGGCTGACGTAGAAGTCGATGTCGGTCCCGGCGTCGCGGTGGACCTGGAAATACTCGCGGTCGGCGAAATTGCCGGTGCGCGGCACGACGCCGAGGGAATCCTGGACGATGGCGCCGGTCTCGTCGAGGGCGACGAGCGCGGTCATGCCGTGCGCGGTCGCGGTGCGGTCGAACAGCGCGCGGTGCCGCAGCACGGGGGTCTGCCCCATCACGTCGGGGTCGCCGATGCCCTGCAGCAGCCACAGCAGCGACAGGTCATAGAGCTCGAAGTCGCGCTCGATGCCCTGCTCGATGAGCGCGGCGATGTTGGAGGCGGCCTGGCGGTTGGTCTCCAGCGTGCTCAGGTAGAGGCTGTAGGCGACGGCGGCGAAGAAGCAGAGCAGCACGAACAGGCCGCAGCCGGTCGCGCACCACAGGAAGGTGCGGCTCGAACGTGCAAAGGTGGTTTTGAGCGTCGCCAGCGCCATGGGTGTCCGCGCGATTGTCGCGGACCGTAAATACATCCAACCTCTCTAATTTTAGGTCGACGGCCGGGAACATCTCGAACGGCGTTAAGGAACCGCGACCCGGACCGCCGCAATTTTACGGATTCGGACCCCGGCCGGCGCGGGCCGCGGCTCATTCGGCCGGCTTCGCCGACGGCTCGGTGCGCGGGCCGTGGCCGGCAAGCTCGGCGCCGGCGTCGCGGTCGAGTCCCATGAACATCACCGCCGAGGCCGCGGAGAGCAGCGCCACGAACAGGAACGCCGGCGGGAAATCCGCCGCGGTGATGGCGCCCGCCGCGTGGCGGTAGGCGGTCGTCAGCTCCACCGCCAGCGCGCCGACGGCGACGCCGGTCGAGACCGAGAGCTGCTGGATGACGCTGACCAGCGAGGTGGCCCGGCTCATGCGGCGGCGGTCGATGTCGGCGTAGGCGATGGTGTTGATGCAGGTGAACTCGAGCGAGCGGAAGAAGCCGCCGACCACCAGCACCGCCATCATCACCGCCGCCGGCGTGCTCGCCGTGAACGCGGCCAGCGCCGCGAGGAAGGCGGCGCTGATGAGCGCGTTGACGATGAGGGTGGTGCGGAAGCCGAAGCGGCCGAGGATCGCCGGCACCACCGCCTTCATGCTCATGGAGCCGAGCGCGGTCGAGAAGGTGATGAGGCCGGACTGGAACGGCGTCATCTTGAAGCCGAGCTGAAGCAGCAGCGGCATCAGGAACGGGATCGCGCCGACGCCGACGCGGAACAGGAAGCCGCCGCTCACGCTCGCCCGGAACGTCTGGATGCGGAACAGCGCGAAGTCGAGGATCGGCGCCTCGATGCGCCGCGCGTGCATGATGTAGGCCGCCATGGACAGCGCGCCCACCGCGATCAGGGCGAGCACGATGCCCGGCGGCAGGTAGCCGATGCCGATGGTCGTGGCGCCGAAGGCGAGCCCGCCGATGCCGATGCCGGCCAGCACGAAGCCGACGAAATCGAACGGGACTTTCTCCTCCTCGCGGACGTTGGGGATGAACCTCGTCGCCAGCACGATGCCGAGCAGGCCCACCGGCAGGTTGATGAGGAAGATCCAGTGCCAGGTGAAATAGGTGGTGATGAAGCCGCCGACCGGCGGCCCGAGCACGGGCCCGATCAGCGCCGGCATGGTGACCCAGGTCATCACCGCGACGATCTCCTTCTTGTCGAAGGAGCGCAGCAGCACGAGCCGGCCCACCGGCGACATCATGGCCCCGCCCATGCCCTGGATGAAGCGCGCGATCACGAAGTCCCCGAGCGAGCGCGACATGGCGCAGCCGATGGAGCCGGCCATGAAGATCGCGAGCGCGATGCGGAACACGTTGCGGGCGCCGAAGCGGTCGGCGGTCCAGCCGCTCGCCGGTATGAAGATGGCGAGCGCCAGCAGGTAGGAGGTGATGGCGAGCTTGAGGGCGAGGGGGTTGGTGCCGACGTCCCGGGCGATCGCCGGCAGCGCCGTGGCGATGATCGTCGAGTCCATGTTCTCCATGAACAGGGCGACCGCGACGATCAGCGGCACGATACGTTGCATCAGCATGGCGGCGGGATTCGCTTCGAGGGCCGGGATTGCGGGCGTAATTTAGCGGCCCATCTATTTGTCACAAGGGTAGGGCTATATGGCCAAAATGCCGGAATTGGGCGTGAATCTCGCAACTTCACGGGCATATCTGTCCTGCGCCCTTTGATTCCCGGCGGGGCCGTGCTATCGGCCCTCGCCAACTCCGCACACGGGGCTTGAGTCGCCCACCCGGCCAATGCGCCGGGGAGGCGTCCGTTCACCCCGGCGGCCTCGATTGTTGCGGCACCCCGGCCCGCCGCCGGCCGCCGCTGAAGGAGCTGGCGATGGCTGCAAAGACCAATGGCGCGCTGACCGAGGCGCTCACCTTCGACGACGTGCTGCTCAAGCCGGGACTGTCGGAGGTATTGCCGTCCGAGGTCGAGGTCCGCAGCCGCATCACCCGCGCCATCGCGCTCAACATCCCCATCGTCGCCTCGGCCATGGACACGGTCACCGAGGCCGCCATGGCCATCGCCATGGCCCAGGCCGGCGGCATCGGCGTCATCCACCGCAACCTCGCCCCCGACGAGCAGGCGGCGCAGGTCCGGCAGGTGAAGAAATTCGAGTCCGGCATGGTGGTGAACCCGCTCACCATTCATCCCGACGCCAAGCTCGCCGACGCGCTGGAGCTGATGAAGGCGAACCGCATCTCGGGCATCCCGGTGGTCGAGGGCGGCGGCCCGACCGTGCCGGGCCGGCTGGTCGGCATCCTGACCAACCGCGACGTGCGCTTCGCCACCGACCCGGAGCAGCGCGTCTCCGAGCTGATGACCAAGGACAATCTGATCACGGTGCGCGAGGGCGTGGGCCAGAGCGAAGCCAAGCGCCTGCTGCACCAGCACCGCATCGAGAAACTCCTGGTGGTGGACGACCAGTACCGCTGCGTCGGCCTCATCACCGTCAAGGACATCGAGAAGGCGGTCGCCAACCCCAACGCCTGCAAGGACGAGCAGGGCCGGCTGCGGGTCGCCGCCGCGACCACGGTCGGCGACCGCGGCTTCGAGCGCACCGAGCGGCTGATCGAGGCCGGCGTCGATCTCGTGGTGGTCGATACGGCGCACGGCCATTCCAAGCACGTGCTCGCCGCGGTGTCGCGCATCAAGCGGCTGTCCAACGCGGTGCAGGTGGTCGCCGGCAACATCGCCACCGCCGAGGGCGCGCAGGCGCTGATCGACGCCGGCGCGGATTCCATCAAGGTCGGCATCGGGCCCGGCTCGATCTGCACCACGCGCGTCGTGGCCGGCGTCGGCGTGCCGCAGCTCACCGCGATCATGGACGCGGTCGAGGTGGCGAGGAAGACGCGCACGCCGGTGATCGCCGACGGCGGCATCAAGTATTCTGGCGACCTCGCCAAAGCCATCGCCGCGGGCGCCGACTGCGCCATGATCGGCTCGCTGCTCGCCGGCACCGACGAGACGCCGGGCGAGGTGTTCCTCTATCAGGGCCGCTCCTACAAGACCTATCGCGGCATGGGCTCGGTCACCGCCATGGCGCGCGGCTCCGCCGACCGCTATTTCCAGCAGGACATCAAGGACACGCTCAAGCTGGTGCCGGAGGGGATCGAAGGGCAGGTGCCCTACAAGGGCGCGGCCGCGACCGTGCTGCACCAGCTCGTCGGCGGCCTGCGCGCCGCGATGGGCTACATCGGCGCGCGCGACATCGACGAACTGCATGAGAAGGCGGCGTTCGTGCGCATCTCCAGCGCCGGCCTGCGCGAGAGCCACGTCCACGACGTCACCATCACCCGCGAGAGCCCGAACTATCCGGGCCGGGCGTAAGTTACCAGCATGCGGATCTTCGTCGCCGGGGCGACGGGCGTCATCGGCCGCCGCGTGGTTCCCGAACTCGTCGCCCGCGGCCATGCCGTCACCGCCATGGCCCGCGACGCCGTCAAGGCCGACCGGCTGATCGACGCCGGCGCCACGCCCGTCGAGGCGAGCCTGTTCGAGCCCGCGGCGCTCGCTTCCGCCGTCGCCGGCCACGACGTCGTCATCAACCTCGCCACCCACGTGCCCTCGAGCCGGCGCATGTTCCTGCCCGGCGCGTGGCGCGAGAACGACCGCGTGCGCCGCGAGGGGGCGGCCAACCTCGTGGACGCCGCGCTCGCCGGCGGCGCGAAGCGCTACATCCAGGAATCCTTCGCGCCGATCTATCCGAGCCGCGGCGCGCAATGGATCGACGAGACCGCGCCGCTGATGCCCTCGCGCTACAACCGCTCGGTGATCGACGCGGAGCGCTCCGCCGAGCGGTTCGCCATGGCGGGCGGCGTCGGCCTCTGCCTGCGCTTCGGCCTGTTCTACGGCCCCGGCACCGAGCAGTGGCGCGACCTCGTGAATTTCGTGCGCATGGGCTGGGCGCCGATGCCCGGCCGGCCCGAGGCCTATGTCTCGTCGGTGTCGCACGACGACGCTGCGGCCGCTGTGATCGCGGCGCTTAACGCCGACAGCGGCGCCTACAATGTCGTGGACGACGAGCCGGTGACGCACCGCGACTATTTCAACGCGCTGGCCGCGCTGCTGCTCGTGCCGCCGCCCAAGCTGCCGCCGGCCTGGGCGACGTTTCTGTCCGGCTCGCCGGGTGAGATGCTGGCGCGCTCGCTGCGCATCTCCAACGCCAAGCTGAAGGGCGCGACCGGCTGGTCGCCGCGCCATCCGAGCGTGCGCGAGGGCTTCCGCGCCATCCTCGAAGCCATGGAGCAGTCGCCATGACCGACACCGCCCGCCGCGTCGTCCTCGCCTCGCGCCCCGTGGGCGAGCCGACGCCCGAGAACTTCCGGCTGGAGCAGTTCGCTGTGCCCGCGCCCGGCCCGGGCCAGGTGCTGCTGCGCACGCTGTGGCTCTCGCTCGACCCTTACATGCGCGGCCGCATGAGTGACGCGCCGAGCTACGCCGCGCCGGTCGCGGTCGGCGGCGTCATGGAGGGCGGCACCGTGAGCGAGGTGGTCGCCTCCAACAACCCGGGCTTCGGCGTCGGCGACGTGGTGCTCGGCGCGACCGGCTGGCAGAGCCACGCCGTATCCGACGGCAAGGGCCTGCGCAAGCTCGATCCCGCCGGCGCGCCGCTGTCCTACGCGCTGGGCGTGCTCGGCATGCCGGGGATGACCGCCTATTTCGGGCTCGCCGAGATCGGCAAGCCGCAGCCCGGCGAGACGCTGGTGGTGGCCGCGGCGTCCG
>Ga0182749_1001315_pt1 | contig 19833 bp, 18 predicted proteins | sample eDN3rd37CKraftMG_FD_128875 | JGI IMG/M metagenome (GOLD analysis project Ga0182749, IMG submission 128875) | Enriched Miracle-Growth compost microbial communities from Emeryville, California, USA - eDNA 3rd pass 37_C Kraft MG (version 2) (version 2) ...
AACGTAGCCGCCGATGAACACCAGACCGTTCGGCGAAAGACCGAGCGTGAAGTTCAGCGGCGGCGCCCGCATGGCCATCACCGCTGCGACGACCGAGACCGCCAGCACGAAAATCCCGGCGATATGGCCCGCGAACGTGGTGGCGATGGCCACGCCAGCGAAAAACATCACCAGCGGCAACCCGACGATCGCTCCGCGCAACCAGAACGAGAACAGCAGCGGAACCACCGCGCAGGCAATCGCCAGCAACGCCTGGAGACGCGGATCAGAAAGACGCATCGGACAGTCCGGCGCCGGCTCCGCGCTCCGCGCCTTCGGCCCACGCCACGAGGCGGCGCATCAGACCCAGCGCCTGCTCCTGGTCGAGGGCGATGATGACCGGATCGCAATTGGCGAATTTGGGATCGAAGCGGAGCTGCACCCGACCATCGCCATACGGATCGGACACGCCCGCGCCGATCGCCTCGATCGCCATGCGCAAACCGCTGGATGAGGCCGGTGGCGCTGGCGGGGCAGCGGACAGGGCCGCCCGCGCCAGGCCAGCCAGCGCGTCACGATCCGCGAATACATCAGTCGCGCCGGAAACGGAGGTCATCGCCAGGGCGCCGAACAGGTCGGGCGGCGGCGCGCCAGCGGAGGCGGCGAGCGGCTGGAGCCAGGCCTGGAGGGCGGGATCGAGCGCCTCGCCGCCAGCGTCGCGCGACGATGGCGCGGCTTCATCCAGACCATCCGGCGGCGCCGGGAGCGCGGCGTCGGGGAAATCGCCGGGCAGGTCGTTGGAGATTGGCGCCGGACCTGGGCCAGGCTCCTGAGGGGTATCCGGGCGGGTGGCCCCAAAGGTTCGCACCGTGGGCGACAGGGTAACGCGCATCGTTCGGCTCCAGGCGCGGAAAGCATACGGACGCCAAAGGCCGGAGCCAACTGCCCCCGCGGTGTTTTGAACGCGAATTCGTCGTCAGATCGCGCAGGGGCGGCGCCAACGCCAGCAATCCGCAGGCGGGCGGGGGCAAGCCCGGCCCGTATCCCGCCCTGATTATCCCAGGGGCGGGGCGTCATCGCCCCGGACAATATCAAAGGTCAGCAACGGTCCGCTGTGAACCGAACCCGCGAGCCGGTGGCCGGCTTCATGCACCATGTGGGGAATGTCGATCGCCGCCATGGGATCGGTGCAGCGCACGCGCAGGCGCGCCCCCGGCGCCATGCCGGCCAGCTCCCGCCGGGCGTAGAGCACCGGCAGCGGGCATTTCAGTCCACGCAGGTCAAGTTCACGCAAAGTTGCTCCGCCATCGTCCGTGTCACGCATGTGCGACGACGCCATGTCTCCTCTCCATCATCCAGAACTGCGGGCGGCGCCCGCCATGCCGTCAATAAGGGACCGGACGGCGCGACGTCAAAACCTGACCTGTCCCCAATGGCGGCCGCCCCCAAAATATCCGCCGACCCGACGCCATCGGACTTGACGCGGCGCCCCGGGATTTGAACTAGTTGTCCCCGTCCGGAAGCGCGCGCCGGTCCGTCTGCCGGAACCCGCGCGGCGCGCTGCCATATCCGCCTGGGGCGCGCCCGTTCTGTCCGGGGCCGCGCATGCGCCCTGTTTCTGATGTCTCACATTTTCCATGCGCCGCCAGCCGTCGCGCTGCGCCGGAAAATGCCATAACAATCTGATTTCAGGCAACTTCCACGCAAAAGCAGCATCCGTTTTTGCCAACGTTGCGCAGCAGGAAAGTCTCCATGTCCCAGCCGATCAGCGCGGAAGCCGCCGCCCGCCTTGCCGACCTGCGCGGTGAAATCGACCGCATTGACGCGGAGATGCACGCGCTGCTGATCGAGCGTAGCCAGATCATCGACGAGCTGATCACGGTCAAAAGCACCCAGGCGTCGGGCTCAGCCTTCCGCCCTGGCCGCGAAGCCTCGATGATGCAGGCCATCGCCCGCCGCCATACCGGCTCACTGCCGCTCGACACCGCCGAGGGCATCTGGCGGGTGATCATCGCCACGTTCACCTGGATGCAGGCGCCGTTCAACGTGCATGCGGACATCAGCTCCGGCGACGGCCCGATGCGCGACAGCGCCCGGTTCCATTTCGGCTTCACCGTGCCTTACCTGCCCCATGGCAGCGCCGCCGACGTGATCGCGGCGGTGGGACGCTCCGCCGGCGATGTGGGAATTTTCCGCGCCGACAGCGGCGTCAGCTCCGTCGCCTGGTGGGATGCGCTGACCGACGCCGCGGCGCCAAAAATCATCGCCCGCCTGCCGTTCATCGAGCGGCCGGACCATCCCGCCGGCACGCCGGTGTTCGTGGTGTCCAAGCCGCTGGCCGATGCGGCGGTGCGCGAAACCATCCTCTACGCCGCCAGGGTGGAGCGCTGGCCGGAGAACGCCGCCGCCGCGCTGGCCGGCGTGGGCGCCGAGGTCATCGGCAGCGCCGGCGCGTCCGGGGGGCTGTCGTTGCTGATCGCCGCGCCTGGCGCGCTGGCTCCCGACGCAATGGCCGCCGCCCTGCCCCAGGCCGCCGGCCGCGCGGCGCTGGTCGAAGTGGGCAGCCACGCCGACCGCTTCCGCATGACGTGAGCCCGACGACGCCAGGGCGTCCGTGATCGTTGCGCCCAGGCCGGCGCGAAACGGCGCACGGGCGAAATGGCGCATGGGCGAAACGGCGCCGGGCGGGATAGCCGTCTGGACGGGATGGCGCATGGGCGGCGCGGCGCCGGGGCGGACGGACGCCCGGGGGGGCGATCTTTTCCGAAAAGTGGTTCCCACTTTTCGCCGATCTGCTCTATAGCTGCCCGCGTCCAACTGGAGTTCAAGCTGATGGCCAATTCAGAGGCCCGCCCTGTTCCGCGCCCCGGCGTGCTGTCGATCGCCCCCTATGTCCCGGGCCGCAGCGAAGCCCCCGGCGTCGCGAAAGTCTACAAGCTCTCGTCCAACGAAACGCCGCTGGGTCCCAGCCCCCACGCCATCGCAGCTTACCGGAACGCCGCGGACCATCTGGAAGCCTATCCCGACGGCGCCGCGACGCGCCTGCGCGCCGCCATCGGCGCCCGCTATGGCCTCGACGCCAGCCGCATCATCTGCGGCGCCGGCTCCGACGAGTTGCTCAACCTGATCGCCCACACCTATATCGGCCCGGGCGATGAGGGCCTGTTCAGCCAGCACGGCTTCCTTGTCTACAAGATCGCCATCACCGCCGCCGGCGGAACGCCGGTGGTCGCGCCGGAGCGGGATTACACCACCGATGTCGACGCCCTGCTCGCCGCCGTGACGGAGCGGACGAAAGTGGTGTTCGTCGCCAATCCGAACAATCCCACCGGCACCTATATTCCGCATGACGAAATGGCCCGGCTGCGCGCCGGCCTGCCGCCGCACGTGCTGCTGGTGATCGACGCCGCCTACACCGAATATGTCCGCGCGAATGACTACAGCTCGGGCCTGGAGATGGCGGCCAGCCTGGCCAACGTGCTGATGACGCGCACTTTCTCCAAGATCCATGGTCTGGCCGGGCTGCGCATCGGCTGGGCCTTCGGCCCGGCGGAGGTGATCGACGCGCTGAACCGGGTGCGCGGCCCCTTCAATGTCAGCGCTCCGGCGATCGCCGCCGGCGTCGCCGCCATGGAAGATCCGGCGCACGAGGCGCGCGCGGCCGAGCACAACCTGACCTGGCTGGCCTGGGTGACCGAACAGGTGCGGGCGCTCGGCCTCGACGTCACCCCCAGCGTCGGCAATTTCGTGCTGATCCATTTTCCGGACACGCCCGGCGGGACGGCGCGGGACGCTGATGAATTCCTGCTGAAGCGCGGCCTGGTGCTGCGCGCCGTGGCGTCCTACGGACTGCCCGACGCCCTGCGCATGACCATTGGTTCGGAAGAAGCCAACCGTCTCGTCATCGACGCGCTGCGCGACTTTCTGAAGCGGTGACATGAGCGACATGGGCAGCCACCTCGTGGACGCAACAGCAGCAGCAAACGCAGGGGCGTCCGTGGTCAAGGCGCCCGTGGTCAACCGGCTGGCGATCATCGGCATCGGCCTCATCGGCTCCTCGATCGCGCGGGCGGCGCGCCAGCATGGCCTCGCCGGCGCGATCGCCATCGCTGACGCCAGCCCGGAGGCGGTGGCCACCGCCAGCCGGCTCGGCCTCGGCGATGCGTGCGGAACCGACGCCGCCGCAGCGGTCGCGGACGCGGACCTGGTGATCCTGTGCGTGCCGGTGGGCGCCATGGGTCAGGTGGGCGCGGCCATCGCCTGCGCCCTGAAGCCCGGGGCGATCGTGTCGGACGTGGGATCGGTCAAGGGCGCCGTCATGGCGCAGCTCGCGCCGCATCTGCCGGGCGGCGTGCATCTGATCCCGGCGCACCCGGTGGCCGGTACCGAGAACTCCGGCCCGGAGGCCGGTTTCGCCACCCTGTTCCATAACCGCTGGTGCATCGTCACGCCGCCCGAGGGCGCCAGCCAGCAGGCGGTGGACGCCCTGTGCGCCTTCTGGGCCGGCATGGGCGCCAATGTGGAGACCATGAGCGCCGAACGGCACGATCTGGTGCTCGCGGTCACCAGCCACCTGCCGCACCTGATCGCCTACAATATCGTCGGCACCGCCGCCGACCTGGAGCAGGTGACGCGCTCGGAAGTAATCAAGTTCTCCGCCGGCGGCTTTCGCGACTTCACCCGCATCGCCGCCTCCGACCCGACCATGTGGCGCGACATCTTCCTGAACAACAAGGACGCCGTGCTGGAGATGATCGGGCGCTTCAACGAGGACCTGGCCGCGCTCGCCCGGGCGATCCGCTGGGGCGACGGCGACGCGCTGTTCGAGCTGTTCACCCGCACGCGCGCCATCCGGCGCGGCATCATCGACAGCGGTCAGGAAACCGCCGAGCCGGACTTCGGCCGCCGCCACGAGGATGACGCGACGGCCTGACATGGCGCCGTGCTGGCCAGCCGGCCGGTGGAACGCGCGAGGTGGGCGCGCGAAGTGGACGGGGAAGCGGCAAGCTGTTCCTGATCGGCCCGGCGATATCCCGCCGGGCCATTTTTCTTTCACTGGCCGTCAGTACAGCGGCGGCAGGCGCATCACCGGGAACGGGCCGATCATCAGCCTGCCCTCGGCGAAGACCAGCGGCGGCATCGGCGTCAATGGCGGCGCCGGCGGCTGGCCGTCCGCCGCGTCGCCCTGCCGTTGCGCGCCCTGGCCGCCGCCGAGCATGGCCAGACCGCCCGCCAGCAGGCCGCCCATGCCGCCGCGCCGGCCCGTGAGGCGCGCCAGCAGTTCAGAAACGCCGGCGGCCTTCACGTCCAGCTGACCCGACAGGCGGCGCAGGTCATCAACGCCCAGTTCGCCGCGCGCTTCGATAATCTGGTCACCGCGCGTCAGCTTCAGCAGCGCCACCTTCAGCCGGCCGCCAGCGGCGCGCCAGGCGTCGATCTGGGCGGGCCCCGCGCCTTTCACAAAAACCCCGGCATGGTCGAGTCCGGCCTGCAATTCGACGTTGGCGGGCGCCGGATTACCCAGCAGGGCGTCCGCCACCGGCGACGTCGCCTTCACCAGTTGCGAAGCCACATCCCACATCTCGCGGTCGCCGGCGGCGGCAGGGTCGGGTCGCACGTGCGCTTCCCAGGCCTCGGCCCGGCCGAGCAGGGTTTCGCCGCCATTGCTGTCGAGGGCGGCCAGCACCGGTTTCTTCATGTAAGCCGACAGGCGGGAGAAGGCGTTCGCCGTCCGGCGGACGCTGAGGGAAAAGCCCTCCCAACCGAGGCGCAACGTTTCGGGACGCCCCTCCTCACGCACCGTCACCGGTCCGGTGAAATCCAGCACCACGAGGTTCGGGTCATAAATCTGCGCGACAGCCCTGAAACTGGCCATCTCGCCCTGAACGCGGCGGCCGTCGCCAAGCCGGCCATCGAAAGTGGGACGGGTACAGGAAATCTCGAACCGCAGGGGGAAGCCGGACAGGGCGCGATCCGGGCAGGTCCACTGGCGGCCGCGCCCCGCTTCCGTCGTCAGCCAGGCGTCCACCGCGTCATCGACCCGGTCCCGGGCGATGAACCAGAAGGCCGAAACGCCGGCCGCCAGCACCAGCAACAGGATGTAGGGCAGATAAAGCGCCCAGCGGGCCACACGGCGGGGCGCTGGTGATACGGGTTGTTCGCTCACGCGATTCTCCCTGAAGCGATTTGCTGGCGCGGCGCCGTCCGCCGCCGCTGAAACTGCATGAAACCGAAGGACAGGACAAACGCACGGCCGAGGCTGACCGGAGTTTGCGCCGCGGCGGCGGCGAAATCCTGGCGACGCCGGATTGCAAATCCGGCGCCCCGCGCCAACGCCGGCGCGCCATATCAATACCAGAACGTCCGCCAGGCGCCAGGGCGGGAGCCCCTGCCCCGGTCTTCCGGACTGGACGAACCCGGAAGACGGGCCCTGCAACCGTGCGCCACGACACGGGCATGGGGCTGCGTGTTCTCCTGCACCAGGACCGACGGCCGTCAGGCGGCGCGCGCCGTCCTGCCCTGTCAGCCCCCCGCTTTCTTGCCCTTCCCGCCTTGTCCTCCCCCCTTTGCCCTGCCCCCTTAGCCCTGCCCGCATGAGGGCCGGGACGCGAACCGAAGGATCGTTGCGCTCCGGCCGGGGCTGCGGACATGGGGCCGGACGACAGACGGGTCCCGGATCGACGCCGTGGCGTCCGCTTTATATCGCGAAGCAAAACCCGTATGAACGCCCCCGGATTTTCCACGTCAGGGGCTTTTCGCGAGAAGCGATGGCGTGGTTCGCGGAGAGAATGCGTCAAATCAGCAATATTGCGTCCTTTCAGCGAACCAGACCGGCCGGGAGCGCTCGCGCTTCGGCGCCTGCGGGCGCAGGGCGGTCTGGCCTCGCCAGACCCTTCTTGCGGCCGGCCTGGCCCGCCTGGCGCAGGTTCCGGCGGGCGCGGCGCGCTCACTCTGCACTTTCCCGGCGAGGCGGGACGTCATGACAGAAGCTTCTGAGGATTTGTGGGTGTTCGGCTACGGTTCGCTGATGTGGCGGCCCGGCTTCGACTATATCGAGCGGCGCGCCGGCCTGGTGCGCGGCTATCACCGCGCGCTCTGCGTTTACTCGTTCCACCATCGCGGCACGCCGCAGGAGCCGGGGCTGGTCATGGGACTGGACCGGGGCGGCTCGTGCCGTGGCGCCGCGTTTCGGGTCGCCGCCGGAAAGCGGGCCGACACCATCGCCTATCTGCGCGAACGCGAGCAGGTGACCGGCGTTTATCTGGAGCGCAGCGCCGCCGCCACCCTCGACAATGGCCAGACCGTGCCGGCGCTGGTCTATGTGGTGGATCGGCGGCATGAGCAATACGCCGGCAGGCTCGACGTGGACGCGGTGGTCGCCATCGTGCGGCGCGGCCGCGGCGTTTCAGGCTACAATCCCGACTACGTGCGCAACACCCAGAGCCATCTGGTCGAAATGGGCGTCCACGACCCATGGCTCACCCAGGTCGTCAACCGGCTCGACCAGGAGTTTTGACGCGCGGGAGACACCCCCGGCGGGCATGGACCACCCGGAGTGGGGCCGGGGCGCTGGCGGCGCACCCGCCACGCCGCCCTGCCTCAGGCGGTCAGATCCAGCAATGTGCGCTGGCGGGCGGCGGCGTCGCGCGCCAGCAGATGCACGTGCAGCTCCGTGGCGCCCCGCTGGCGCATGGCGGCGACCCAGCGCCCGTTGCCGCCGGCGGCGCCAGCCTCGCCGCTGTCGCGCCCTTCCAGCAGCACGGAGCGGCCGCCCGCGTCACGTTTGACCGCGAACAGCAGGGCGCCGTCGTATTCACAGGCGGGATCGGCTCCGTCGAGCGCGTGCACCGAGACGATGTAACGCCGGCCTGAACGGCCGAGCCAGGCGCGGAAATGGTCGCCAAGGCCGTCCCCCGCGGCGTCGGCGCCGCCTGGTCCAAGATCAAGGGCAAGCGCGTCCTCGCGGGCGGCGCTGGCTGCGGCAGGGGCAATGTCAGCGATCCGCCGCGTCTCGCCGGCGCGGGCTGACGCGGGACCCGGCAGCGAAGACCGGAGCGACGACCATGTCCCGGAACCGCATTCTCCCCGGATCTGCCCCCGAAAAGGCGGCGACGGGCGATTGCGCGTAACCGGGAAACGGATGACGGAGGCCATGACGCGCCTTCCCCAAAACATGGTTAACTTGAACAAAAAGAGAACAAATCATTCTCCGGGTCAAGCGCCGCATCAGGTCAGACGTTACAGGATGAATTAGTGTTTTAAATCAATCATGCGCGGGTCATGGGGGCCGGCGCTGCCGCCGGTTGCGGACAGGCGCGCCCGCCCGGACGGGCGCGAATCATCCGTGCGAATCACCCACACGCGGGCGTTTGCATGACGGGCGGCGGCGCGCCGGTCAGGCCCGTCGTCCCTCGACCAGCAGCCGGTCGCTGGGCGGTTCAATGGCGGCGATCAGGGCCGGGATAATCTCCGCGCGGGGCAGGTCGGCCGGCAACGGCGGCAGCACCTCGATGACCGCGACGCCCGGCCGGAAGGCCAGGCTGCGACGCGGCCAGAACAGGCCGGTGTTGAGCGCCACCGGCAGGCAGGTCGCGCCGAGCTGGCGATACATCTGGATGACGCCGGGCTTGTAGTCCGGCTCCGCCCCCGGCGCGCGACGGGTCCCCTCGGGGAAGATGATGATCTGGGAGCCGCCGGCGATCGCTTCCTTCGCCTCGTGCATCATGGCGCGCAAGGCCGAAGCGCCCGCCGCGCGGTCGACGCCGATATGGCCCATGCGGGTGATGTACCAGCCGAAGATCGGAATGCGGGTCAGCGATTTCTTCAGGATGAACACCGGCCGCTCAAACACCAGCATCAGCGCCAGGGTTTCCAGCGCCGACTGGTGCTTGGAGGCCACCAGCAGCGCGCCGCGCGGCGCCAGTCCGGTGTTGCGGAACTCCACTTTCACGCCGGCAGTCAGGCGCAGCAGCAGCAGCGTGCAGCGCACCCAGGCGCGAATGACCTTCATGAACACATCCCGCCCCATCAACGCGAACGGCAGCACCGCCACGGTCCAGATGGCGGTGTTGATGTAGAACAGGGTGAGGAACAGGACGGCGCGGAATGTCTGCATGGGGCGGCGGCTTTCCGTGTCGCGCGGACGGCCGGATCAGGTCAGACGGGACCGGAGGGATGCGGCGTCGCGGGGGCGTGCTGTCGCCGGCTTTCCACGCCAGCGCGCGCCAGTCAACCGCCGGTGGAACGGTCGGCGAACCAGGCGCCGGAGAACAGCGGTTTGCGGCCGCCGGCCATCAGGGACATGGGCGCGTATTCGGGATCGCTTTCCAGGCGGGTGCGCACCAGCGCCACGAGATATTTGCCATATTCCGCCAGCAGCAGGCGCGCTGACGCCGGGCTGCGCCACCATGTATCGGGATCGACCGAACCGGTGACGACGGCATAAGGCTTCAGTTCGTAATCGGAGAGGATGCTGCGCATTTCCACGAGGGCGCGCGGCATGTGATAGTTGCTGGTGACGACAATCAGCGTGCGGAAGTCGTGCTCCCGCGCCCAGCGGCGCGTCTCGATGGCGTTGCCGATGGTGTTGCGGGCCCGGTAATCCAGATCAACGCAACAGTTGAACAGCTTCGCCGCCTCCGGGTTCTGGCTCGCGAGCCGGGCGCGCGTGGTGCGCGCATAGACGCCAGAAACCAGCAGACGACGGGCGTGGCCGCCGGCCAGCAACGCCACCGCGCCATCCACCCGCTGCGCGCCGCCGGTAAGCACGACGATGCCGTCAGCCGGGGCCAGCAGCGGCGCGCCCGAACGCGGAACGGCGGAAAGGAACAGGAAGAACCCGGCCATCACCGCCAGGACGCCGACCGCGAACAGGCCAGCAGCAGCCTTCACCGCGAAGCCAAACATCTGGCGGATTCGCCGCGTCGCCATGGCCGACCGTAACCCGGACGTGCGCACTGGCCACCCCCCGGCATACGTCGGCCCTGCTGTCCATCGCATGAGCATCATCACACGAACCAGTATGACCGAGAATGCGGCAGCGTGAAGGCAAATTGGTTAATTTATTGTTAATAATGGTATTTTTAAATCAATCGCTTGTCATATTACAGACAATATCACTCAAGTTCACGCAGATGCCGCGTGACTGTGATGCGCGACATGATCGCCGTCACTGCCGCCACAATGCCTGCAATTGCCAGCACCGCTGCGTAACCCTGCCAGCCAACTTCAAAGGCGCCGAACAGCGCTTCGAGCTGATCGCCGCCGGCGCCAGCCCGCCAGACACCGGCCGCGACGCCAAGCGCCGCCACGAGGGCAAGGGCGGCGACGCCGCCGACGAGGCCGCCTTTCAGGCCAAGCCACAGGAAGCGGGACTGGAACTGGCGGGCGATGTAGCTGTCGTTGGCGCCGACGAAGTGCAGCACCTCGACAATCTCGCGGTTGCCGTCCATGGCGCCGCGCGTGGCGAACGCCACCGCCAGCGCCGCCGCGACCAGCACCAGCACCACCAGCACCACACCAATGATCACCACGGTGCCCGCCATCGTGGCCAGGCGCGATATCCAGGCCTGGTGATCATCGAGGCTGGCGGTGGGAACCTCCTGCAGGGCCTTGCGCAGCGCCGGCAGGTCCGGCTTCACGTCGCCGGAGAGGCGCAGCACGATGAGGCGCGGCACCGGCAATTCGGCGAAACCGAGCGAGCCGCCAAGCCACGGCTCCAGCAGCCGCTCGGCCTCGCGACGGGAAAACACCCGCACGCTGGCGACGCCAGGGGCCGCCCGGGCGATCGCCGCGGCCCTGTCCACGTCGGCCTCGATATTGCGCTGCGCCACCGGACGCACCTGGATGGTCATTTCACGCGCCACGTCGGCGCGCCAGTCTGCCGAGGCGCGGGCCAGCAGCACGGCGGCGCAGGCCGTGAGGGCGGCGAGAAAAGTGAGAATGGCGATGACCGTCACCAGGGCCCGGCCGGCGATGGACCCGGCCGGAACCAGCGCCTTGCCACGACTCAGGGCGACGGGAGCCGGGTCGCGCGACGACGCCGGCGGGGTTGCCGGAGGCGGATTGCGCAGGGTTGTGGAACGCTTGTCGTCCATGTCAGGTCCGCTCCGCCCGATAGCTGAACCTGGCGCCAGCGTCGCCGGCCACAACCCGCGCGCGATGGAAAATCCGGTGATCAGTCATAGATGTGCAGCCGCCCTTCCCCGAGCACCAGCCGGCGCGCATCCACCTGATCCATCAGTTGCAGATCGTGCGTGGCGATCAGCACCGAAGTGCCGAGGCGGTTCAGCTCGATGAACAGTCGCAGCAGACGCCGGCCGAGGCCAGGATCGACATTGCCCGTCGGCTCGTCGGCCAGCAACATCTCCGGCCGGACGATCAGGGCCCGGGCAATGGCGGCGCGCTGCTTCTCACCGCCAGACAACACGGGCGGCAGCACGTGCATGCGCTCGCCAAGCCCGACCCAGCGCAGCAGCTCCACCACCTCGGAGCGATAGGTCGCCTCCTCCCGCCCCTGCACCCGCAGCGGCAGGGCGACGTTCTCATAGGTGGTCAGGTGGTCGAGCAGGCGAAAATCCTGAAACACCACGCCCATGCGGCGGCGCAGGCCGGTCAGGGCCTCGCCGGAGATGTGCGACACGTCCTGGCCGAAAACGCTGATAAAGCCGCGCGTCGGCTTCAGCGCCAGCAGGATCAGGCGCATCAGCGTGGTCTTGCCGGCGCCAGACGGGCCGGTGAGGAACTGGAACGAGCCCGGCTCGATGGAGAAGGTCAGGTCGCGCAGCACTTCCGGTCCCATGCCGTAGCGCAGGCCCACATTCTCGAAATGCACGACGGCGGCCTGGCGGGCGGCGCCAGCCTGAACAGCGCTGGCCTGGGCGGCGCCAGACGAAGCGGAAGATGTGCGCGCGCGACCCTCATGCCTTGCATCGTCACGCCCTGCATTCTGGCTTTTCATGTCGGTTCCGGCTTGAGGGGCAGGCAGGGCGGGCGGAGCGCCGGCCTGGACAGGGCGCGATTCTGACGGTTGGCCGGCGGGCGCGCAAGGCGTCCGCCTTCCTGAAGCATCGGAAAGGGATAACCGCAGGCGCGGCGGGCTGGCGCGCCACAAGCAGTGGGGGCAGGATTGTGTTCAGATTGGGGAAATGTCCAGCGCCGATGCGCCCGCCCCCGTATTCCACATGCCGCCGCGGCGCGCGGCGCCATTGCCCTGTCGCCGCGCCGACACAAAGATAGGTGCATGTGCGGCGTGGCCGCGAATCACCGCCGCCGCCGCGACTGTCAGGCCGGCGCGATGGTGATTGCCGCTGGCTCGCGCCGCCCGGGCGCGCGCCGTCCGGGGACTGGCGCATCAGCTTTCTGGCTGAAAGGCGCCCCGGCCCGCCGGCGACCCCACGTGGGGATCGCGCAGGATGATGATCCGCCGCCTGACCGCGGCGCGTGATCCGGCGCGATCTGGAAGGAGAAATGAATGGTTATTCCGGCGGAAACGCGCATCCGCGTGCTGTTCGACGCGGCGACGATCGCGGCCCGCAATCGTGAGATCGCCGCGGAGGTCGCCGCGTCAAAACCGGTCAACCTGCTGGTGGCCCCGGTGCTCAAGGGCTCGTTCATGTTCGCGGCCGATCTGCTGCGCGAGCTGCACGCGGTCGGCCTCACGCCGCAGGTGGAGTTCCTGCAACTGTCGAGCTATGGCGCCGGCGTCAGTTCATCGGGCCAGGTAACCATGCTGCGCGACCTGGAAAGCAGCGTGAAGGGGCGCGACGTGCTGCTGGTCGATGACATTCTCGAATCAGGCCGCACCCTCGCCTACGCCAAGGATCTGCTGGTGGCCCGCGGCGCCCGCAGCGTGAAGTGCTGCGTGCTGCTGGAGAAGCCAACGAAACGCGCCGTGAACGTCACGCCGGACCTGGTGGGCTTTCACTGCCCGGATGTGTTCGTGGTCGGGTATGGCATGGACGTGGCGCACAGTTGCCGTGAACTGCCCTACGTCGGCGTCATCGAGAGCTGACGCGGGAGCAGCATCGCGCCCTCCACGCCCGCCCCATGGCGGGCGTTTGCATGCCAGGCGTTTTTCTGGCGGGCGTTTACATGGCTGGCGCCGGAAACCGGCCGGATCAGCCGTTGAGCTTCCAGATGGAGAAGTTCAGCAGCGTCGCGAACGCCACCCAGCCAAGCAGCGGAACCATGCAGAGGGCGGCGACCCTGTCGAGGCGGCGGAACACCGACACTGTCAGGACAATGAAAAACAGCTGGATGACGATATTCACCAGCCCGAGCAGCGGGCTGTGGGCGCCAAAGAACAGCCACGACCACGCGGCATTGAGCGCCAGCTGGATGTAGAACAGCGTCACGCCGAGGCCCTTGCCCACCGTCTCCTTCGGCAGGTTCAGCACGCGCCAGATGGCGAAGGCCATCAGGGCGTACAGCAGCGTCCACACCGGCCCGAACACGGCGTTCGGCGGATTGAAATGCGGCTTGCGCAGACCCGCGTACCAGGGCTCCAGATTGGGAAACGTGGCGATCTGGCCAAGCACCAGGGTCAGCAGCACCGGCGCGATGGCGATGACATAAATCTTCCATGGCGCCATGGGCGGCTTCGCAGGGGTCTGATTTGCGATCTGTCCGTCAGTTCCGCTCATGCGCCGTCCGTCTCTGTTCGATTGCTGGCGATCGCCCGGGCCGTGGCGCCACGGTCAGCGCCACGCCCCTGCTTCCGCGGACCGCTCTTCGCACGCGCCGGCGATTTCGCCAACCGCGGAACGGCGCCGGCATGTCCCCCGGAAACAGCTGATGCCCCGGACGGGTTCCGGGGCATCAGCTGTTTTGACCGGCGCTGGCGCAGGAGACGTCGACACCCGCAACACGCGCGGGCGCGCCGCCCCAACCGGACGCAGGCCACAGGGGCCAGACCAGCCGGCGCGCCCTGAACGGACGCTTGCCGGCTGCTCCGTCTTCAGCGCTGGCGCTCGAGCACGCTCACGTAGTTGGCGACGGCGGCGCCGCCCATGTTGAAGATACCGGCGGTGGTGGCGCCGGGGATCTGGATGCCGCCAGCTTCGCCGGTAAGCTGCATGGCGCAAAGCGCGTGCATGGAGACGCCGGTGGCGCCGACCGGATGGCCCTTGGCCTTCAGGCCGCCCGAGGGGTTCACCGGCAGCTTGCCGTCCTTGTAGACCCAGCCCTCGTCAAGGGCGCGCTTGCCCTGACCTTCCGGCGTCAGGCCCATCGCTTCATATTCGATCAGCTCGGCGATGGTGAAGCAGTCGTGGGTTTCAACCAGCGACAGGTCGTCGATTTTCAGGCTGGCCTGATCGAGCGCCCGGCGCCACGCCTCGGTGCAGCCTTCAAACTTGAGGATGTCGCGTTTCGACATGGGCAGGAAGTCCTGCACATGGGCCATGCCGCGGAAGCCGACGGCGCGCTTCATGGTGCGGGCGGTCTCGCCATCGGCAATGATCACGGCGGCGGCGCCATCGGAAACCAGCGAGCAGTCGGTGCGCTTCAGCGGGCCGGCGACGTAGGGGTTTTTCTCGCTCTCGTTACGGCAGAAGTCGAAACCGAAATCCTTGCGCATCTGCGCATAGGGATTGTCGACGCCGTTCTTGTGATTCTTCGCCGCGATCTGGGCCAGGGCGTCGAACTGCTCGCCGTGACGCTCGAAATAGGCGTGGGCGATCTTGCCGAACACGCCGGCGAAGCCGGCCTTGGTCTCGCCGTCTTCCTTCAGGTAGGAAGCGCGCAGCAGGTTCTTGCCGACCTGGGGCCCAGGCGTGGTGGTCATCTGCTCGACGCCGACGACGAGCACGATCTTGCCGGCTTTCGCCTGAATGGCCTTCACCGCCTGGTGCACGGCGGCCGAGCCGGTGCCGCAGGCGTTCTCAACGCGCACGGTCGGCTTGAAACGCAGATTGTCGTCGGCCTGGAGCACCAGCGAGGCGGTGAAGTCCTGCTCCGAGAAACCGGCGTTGAAGTGACCGAGATAGATTTCGTCGATGTCCTTCGGGCCGACGCCGGCGTGCTCCATCGCCTCGCGGGCCACGCGCACCACCAGACTCTCAACCGTCTCGGTGTCGAACTTGCCAAAGGGCGTGTGCGCCCAACCCACGATCGCAGCAGTCATCGTCTGTTCCTTGCATCATGCCCGGCGCGCCGGCCAGGTTCCCTGGCCCTGGTCAATAATGTGTATCTGCACGCATGGCGTTTCAACCGCACAATAGTGCGTTATCGGGACAATGGGAACGCGCCACGATCGCCCAGGCCGTGGTGACGGCGACGGGCTGGAAAAACCGCCTGAAACAGAAAAGCCCGGCGGTCAGGCCGCCGGGCGTCCGGGTAATGATCACGAGGACCGCGCCTGACTGTCCGGCGCCTGCCGTATCAGAACCTGCCGCGTCAGAAAATGCTGGCCGGCGTGCCGAAGCGGTAATTGACGCCCAGCGACACGATATCGACATGCGCCTTCGCCGAACCGACCCACGGCAGGCCGACGTATTGCGGGTGGCCGGGAACGATACGGATCGACGCCGGTTCGCCGAACAGGTGGGCGTAGGACACGTCGAGGCTCAGCGCGTCGTTCAGGCGCCAGCCGAGGCCGACGGACGCGGACAGGCGGTTGGTATCCGGCAGGCGCACGTCGCGCACGCGGTTGCTGACCGGCGACCATTCGTAGCCGAGGCCGGCCCGCAGGGTGAGTTGCGGCGACCACGCATATTCAACGCCGGCCGAGGCCATGTAGCCGTCCTTGTAGGCGAAGGGCAGCGCCTCGGAGACGACGCCATTGATGCGCACCGGCACGTAGCCAAGCCGGCTCCAGTTGGTCCATTCGAAGCCGGCCAGGACCGTCCATTGCTCATTGAGCTTCTGGCGCACGCCGACGGTCAGGACTTCCGGCGTGTTAAGCGGCGCCTTCGCCTTCAGGCTGAGCGGACCGGCGCCGGGAATGAAGGGGCCGGTGGCGCTGCCCGTGACGTCCTGGTGGACGGCCGAGCGGAAGCCGATGCCGATGGTGGTGTTGGGCCCGGGCGTGATGGTGGCGCCCAGCATGTAACCGACGCCCCAGCCATCCGCATCCAGCGCCACGCCGGTGGCCGCCGGGGCGACGCCGGCGGCCTGGGTCAGGCGCACGTCCATGTACTGGGCGGTGACGCCAACGCCGAGGCTCAGCCAGTCGGTGGCCTTGACGGCGATCATCGGCGACACCGACATGCCGAGCACCCGCGAGGTGCGGCCATAAACCTGGCCGGACCAGGTGTAGTCCGATTTGGTGGACAGGCCGAAAGGCGCGCCCGCCGACACGCCGATCCAGACCCGATCGTTGATCTGGTAGGCGGCGACGGAAGACGCCAGCACGCCGCTGAGGCCGATGTCGCGGCCAGGGCCAAGCGCCCAGGTCGGCGTGGCCGGGTCAGCGGTGATGTTGGCGTAGGGCGCGATGGCGGTGTAGCTGCTGGCGGTCGTAAAACCACCGAAGCCGGTGATGATCGCCGGGTTCCAGTAACCGGCGGACAGGCCGCCGCCGCCGGCGGCGACGCCGGCGAAGGACAGGCCAAGACCAGCGGCGCTCTGTTCGCGCAGGGCGAAGCCTCCGGCCATGGCGGCGCCAGAAGACGCGAGCATGACGCACCCGGCAAGCAGCGCGGCGCGAATGCGGAAGCGCCGATGCGCGGGCTGGCGGGTGTTCCTCATGGTCTGCATTCCCTGTTCAACTGACATATATGCGGGCGGGCGCGCAGGATGATCGCAGCGACCACAGACGACGCGCGGCTGGAGCCCGAACCTTGCGCGACCGTGCCGCCATGACGCAGGTGAAACAACTCACATATGGCGACTTGCGCACATTCGGCCGCTGGTGTTGCATCGCGATCAACATGGGACGCGCGAGTTGCCGTCTCCCGTCGCCCGGATGGCGATCCCTACCCCCAGGTCGCGAGCAGCGCGGCGACGCCGGCCACGATCATCGCCGCCCCGGCGATTTCCCGCAGACCCGGAGCTTCATGGAAAACGCGACGCGAAACGATCTGCGCGAACACCACCTCCAGCAAAGCGAGGGTGCGGACATTGGCGGCGCTGGTCAGCGAAAAGCCGATGAACCAGCACTGCGAGGCCAGCGCGCCCATCAGGCCGGCGGTCAGCGAGGCGCGCCAGACCCGCACGCTGCCCATGAACGCCGCACGGTCAAACAGGCCGAGCCAGAGGCCAAGCATCACGCATTGCAGCCCGAGGCTGGCGACCAGCGCCGTGGACGCGCGGATGACGAAGCCGCCGTCGCCCAGGGCGAGAATCGCGCCGCGGAACCACACCGACGACAGGGCGAACAGGGCGGCCGAGGCGACGCCGGCGCCAGGCGCCCGCCAGCCAGGGGGAAGCGCCCGCCAGCCCGGAGAAAGCGCCCGCCGGGCGGCGCCTGCCGCCGGATCTGGCCCGGCGAGAACCCGCGCCGCAGTTCCGCGCTGCGGCTTCAGCGACATGATGATGACGCCAGCGCTGGCGACGAGCACGCCTGCCCACGCCATCAGGCCCAGGTGGTCGCCAAGCACGATGACGCTGAACAGGGCGACCAGCACTGGCTCGGTTTTGGTGTAAGCGATGCCGGTGGCGAACGAACGCTGGCTGATGGCCCACAGCATCATGGCCGTGCCAAAGATCTGTGCGATGGCGCCGCCAAGGACATAGAGAAAAAATATCAGGCCCGGCGCCGGCGGGGTCTCGCCGGTGACCAGCGTCACCACCGCGAGGAACAGGCAGGCGAATGGAAAACCGTAGATAAAGCGGACCTGGGTGGCTCCGGCCGCGCCAATCGCCCCCACCAGCGATCCCTGCATGGCGTTGCGCGCGGTCTGGGCGCCAGTAGCGGCGAGGGTCGCGGCGATCCAGATGGCGGGTCCGCTCAACATGCGTCTGGTCCTGTCCGGGTTTGGGCGATGCGTCCGGGTTTGGGCTATGCGTCCGGTCTGGCCGGCGCGCCCGGCGCCGCCCGGCCTCCAGCCGCCGTGGCGCCCCATGCGCGGGGTCATGCGGGAGGGGCAGAAGGACCGGACATCAGCGCCCTGCCCTCGCCGCATTCAGCGGGTACCAGCCGGTTTCTTCCGGTAAATGGTTTCTCCCGCAAGGGTTTCGCTGACGATGCGGCCATGCGGGGCGCGCATGCCGGGCCGGCCTCCTCGCCCCCGCCGGCAACGGCGGCGGAAAACAGCGCGGGCGGCGGGACATTAACGCCGTCTTCTGTAATGATGCGCATGATGACGCATCCATACGCGCGACATGCGGTTTGCCGCGCGATATCCGGTTCGATCGCCCGCGCAGCCGACATGGCGGGCGGGGACCGCCGGCGGAAATTCAAACGAGCAGGCGCCTGGACATGAGCTCATACCAGAACCGACCGGCCGGCGAGGTCCATGCAACCAGCCGGGGAAAAGGACAGGCGATGAGGCGGCTCCAGCGCCCTGCCCTGCGTTCTGGCCAGCCTCCAGCCGTCTGGGCCCGGCTGCGTCGCGGCGGCGCGCTCCTGCTGGTGGCGCTGGCGGCCCTGCTGGGCGCCGCGCTTGCGCCGGCCGCGGCCGGCCCGGCGCTCGTTGCTGACCTCGACAGTGGCCGGGTGCTCTACGCCAGGCAGGCGACCGACCCGTGGTATCCGGCTTCCGTCACCAAGCTGATGACGGCCTATCTCACCCTGCACGCCCTGCGCTCCGGGCAATTGCGACCGGATTCGCCGCTCACCGTCAGCGCCCGCGCCGCCGCCGTGATTCCCTCGAAGATGGGTTTCAAACCCGGCGTTGAAGTCACCGTCGACAACGCGCTGAAGATGATGCTGGTGAAGTCCGCCAATGACATGGCGGTCGTACTGGCGGAAGGGGTTGGCGGCTCGGTGGAGAATTTCGCCGGGATGATGAACCAGGCCGCCGAGGAACTCGGCATGGGGCAAAGCCATTTCGTCAATCCCAATGGCCTGCCTGATCCCGGCAACAGGACCAGCGCGCGCGATCTGGCCGTTCTTGCCCGCACGATGCTGCGTCAGTTTCCCGAATACGCTCACTATTTCAGCATCGAGGCCGTGCAGCTGGGCAAGCGGGTGTTCAAGAATACCAATGGCCTGGTTGGCCGCTATCCGGGCGTCACCGGCATGAAAACCGGTTTCATCTGCTCCTCGGGCTTCAACGTCGTGGCGACGGCGGCGCGCGGCAACCGCCGCCTCCTCGTCGTGGTGCTGGGCGCCCATTCCGGCGTCGAGCGCACGCTGATCGCGGCGTCGCTGTTTGACCGGGGGTTCGCGGACAGCGGCTGGGGCGGCCCTGGGACCCTTGACACCTTGCCGCTGCCCACCAGCGCGGCGCCCCCTGACATGCGTGATTCCATCTGCGGCGCCGGTCGCGGCGCCCGCGGCGAGGAAGAGGCGGAAAACGCGCCGCAAAACGCCAGCCCGCTGTTCGCCCTGTTCAAGGGCGGCGCCAGCGACTGGGAAGCGCCGGTAGCCGGCCGCACCCTGCCGCCGCGCGCGGCGCTCGCCGCCATTCCGGTCTATGTGGGCCGTTATCCGGGCGCCCCCGCCACCGCGGTGGCCGCGCATCGCGGACGGGCGCAGAAGGGCGAAACCGCCAGCGCCTACGCCGCCGACGAGGAAACGTCGCCCGGCGCGAAGGCGCTGCAGAAGGTGAAGCGCCCGGCCGCCCGCAGGAACGCCAGCGCCCAGAAAGCGGCAGGGGACCAGAAAGCGTCAGCGGAAACGAAGCAGAAGGCAGGCAAGACGGAACCCGGCGCGAAAAGCCAGGGCAAGAAGGCGGCGGATAAAAAGGCTCCCGCCAAAAAACCCGCCGGAAAAAACAGGAATGCCTCCAACAATGACGGCTGACGGCG
>Ga0182749_1001316_pt1 | contig 19831 bp, 11 predicted proteins | sample eDN3rd37CKraftMG_FD_128875 | JGI IMG/M metagenome (GOLD analysis project Ga0182749, IMG submission 128875) | Enriched Miracle-Growth compost microbial communities from Emeryville, California, USA - eDNA 3rd pass 37_C Kraft MG (version 2) (version 2) ...
CGTGATGGCCGGGAATCTGCTCACGGCTCGTCAGCGCGCGTTCGCGGAGGCGTACGCCCGACGCGGCGTCGCCGAGCGCGCGGCGATCGAGGCCGGCTACGAGAAGAAGGCCGCTCGTCAGCAGGGATCGCGGCTGCTGACAAATCGCAACGTGAAGAACTACCTGAAGGAGCTCGCCGCCGCTACGCAACGGGACACGATCGCGACGCTCGCCGAGCTGCGCGAGCTCTGGACGAACATCGCGCGCGCGACGGTGCGCGGCAAGCCGCCGCCGTGGAAAGATCGCCTGAAGGCGACCGAGTTGCTCGGCAAGAGCATCGGCGCATTCGTCGAGCGGCTCGAGGTCGAGATGCGGCCCGTGACGATCAACCTGAACCTCGGCGGGAAGCGAGGGACGTGATGGCGGCGAGGAAGGGAAAGGTCGGTCGGCCGAGCGCGTATCGCACCGAATACGCCGCGACGGCGGAACGTCTCTGTGCGCTGTTCGGTGCGACCTCGAAGGAGCTTGCCGAATTCTTCGGCGTCGCGGACTCGACGATCCGTCTCTGGGCGAAGGCCGAGCCCGAGTTTTCGGCGGCCCTAAAAGGCGGGCGCGAAACCGCTGACGCGAAGGTCACGCGCCGCCTGTTCGAGCGTGCCTGCGGATTCGAGCACGACGCCGTCAAGATCATGCAGTACGAGGGCCAACCCGTCATCGTGCCGTACCGCGAGAAGTACCCGCCGGATACGACAGCGTGCATCTTCTGGCTCAAGAACCGCCGCCCGGACCTCTGGCGCGAGAAGGTCGAGGTCGAGCACTCCGTCAGCATCGCCGAGACGCTGAAGCGGCGCAGGGAGCGCGCGCGTGCACGAACGGCGAAGGAGCGCCCATGACGATGGAATCGACGATCGTCGGCTTGCCCGAGACGCTCGGCGCCGATCTCGCCGCGCTTCAGCGAACGGGACTCTCGTCGCCGTATCTGTTCGACGTGTACGGCATGGCCGAATTGATCGGGAGAGACACGCCCGAACGTCGGGCCTACGTGGGCGCTGCGCACGTCGCGCTCGACGTGCTTCGCCTGATGCACTTCAAGCCGCGAAACGGCACGCACTTCCGGCTCGCCGGCGCGATCCTCCTCGAGATGGCGAGCGCGCCGGTGTGCGATCGCTGCGCCGGCGCCGGTCGCCTACGCATCGAGGCGGCGCGGCTCGAACTCGTGTGTCCCGGCTGCTTCGGATCCGGACTCGAGCGCGCGAGCACGACCTGGCGCGTCACCGCGACGGATTGCCACTACACCGACTTTCGCGATCGGCTGCAGGGCGTCTACCAGGTCACGCTTACGCTGCTCACAGGCCTGCGGCGCGAGGCCAGCCGGGAACAGCCGAGCGCTTCGCGGACGTTGACTCGCGTTCCTCTTCAGCGCGCGGCGGCATGATTCGCTCGCTCTCTCGATCCAGAGTAGCGGCCTACTGGCAATCGAGCTTCGGTGTCTTGTACCCGGCGACGATCCAGCCCTTCCGCGCATCGTCCCACGTCGCGAACATCGTGTAGATGCAGTCGACGTTGAGCGTTTGCCCGCCCGTGATCACGGTGTTCGAGTTGACCCAGGCGGAGTTGCCGTACTGGCTCACGCTGCCCGTCGTGCTCGCGGTCGTCGGCGTGACGATCGAGTTGTGCTTGGTCCACTGGAAGGCGCGACGGCCGTCGCCCATGTCGAACGCGTTCGCCGGCGGACCGTAGTCGATCATGATCTCGCGGACGTCCTTGCCGACGTACGACTTCATGATCTGCGAAGCGCAGCCGGCAAGCGCTGCCGAGACGCTGAGCACGACGATGATCAAGCCCCTCATGAGAAACTCCCCTTTGCAGGCCGCACGCGCGGCGTTTTGTGGTAGCAGGATTCGTGCCGAAAGAGACGCCCACGCCGATCGCTGAAGCAATCCGCGAGGCCCGAGCGTCGTCGTCACGCCGCTGCCGCTGAAATTCAACCGGATGCCCGGTAGCAGTTTGACCGAGCGTCGAAAGCGCCACCCCATGATGGATTCCCGGCCGCGTCCCCTAACACGACGAGCGCTCATCTTGACGTGTCGGCTGCCTAGTAGCAATATCCACATGTCGCCGCCAAATCGGCGACCGGGATTGGCGTCCCGGAATCAACAGGCGCAGAAAGCGCCCATCGTCCGATGCTCGGCGCTTTTTTCATGCCCGGGCCCTGACAATGACGCGCACCTTCCGCTCCACGGCGGGCGGTGTGGGGAGCCGCAAGGCTCGCCGGTCCTGTTGCCGGTACGCCAACTCGCACCGTCCGCCACCTACATGCGTGGCGGCACTTCGGAACTTCAGGAGCGAGCGTCATGCAAAAGAGCGTATCGAAAGACCAGGTCCGTGGATTTGCCGGCCGCCTTCACGAGGCCGCGTGCGTCGTGGAAGTCGTCGCCGATGCTTCGAGAAAAGGCGCACGACTCGATCCGGCAGCGATCAACGGCGCGCTGTCGAATGCCGTGACCGCCATCCAAGATGTGGCAGAGGAACTCGGCGACCTCTTCCCGGAGTACGGGCCGGAAGATGCTTCAGTCGCGGCCGCGACCGCCGTGCATGCGATGTCGATCGAGAAGCCTGTTGCGGCGTCGCTCGAATCGCTCGAGCGCATATCGGCGATGCTCTACACGGCGAGGAGCTTGGCGTTCGATAGCCACGAGCGCGCCGAGGGCGGGGATGTTCGGGCCAGCGTTGTGGATGCTCTGGGTGAGCTGATCGATCGGGTCAAGGAGCGAGTCGACGCCGTGGTCGAAGGCATTGTCGACGAACGCCGTTCGCGAGCAGGCTGAAGCCAGCCGGCCCTTCGCTGGTATCCTGACCCCGCGCTGCCGCGGTGAGACGCGCGTCGATACCGCCAAGCAGCGTAGTTCGTCGTGAGAGGATTCGAAAACCCATGGGTCGCAATCCATCTGCACCGATCGAAGGGGAGACGCTCGATCTCGCCGAGGCCGCGCGCTACATGAAGATCGGCTACGAGGCGATGCGTCAGCTGTTCGAGACCGGCCAGATTCCCGGCGCGTCTCTCAACCAGCAGCACGTCGTGTTCCTACGCGACGACCTGCGCGAGTACATCGCCCATCTCGGCCGCAAGCAAGCGGCGGAGCGCCGCTCGGGGATCAAGCCGCTCGAACATGCGGCGACACCGCCGAGACGCCGCCGCAATTTCATTCCCGACCTCGACGCGGCCGAGCGCAAGGCCGCCGCCGAGCGAAAAGTCGACTAATCGCCTTCGCTGTGCAGCCGGATGTTGAGAAGTCGTGTAGCAGTCCTGCACGAGTAGAAATGCGGGTAGATTCCGATGTCCCGGCAAGAAAATCTGAGCAAGAAGCGACGCTTACGCCAGATATTCGATTCCGACCCTGCTCCATGAAGTTTCGTGGTGCAGTCCTGCGCCGCTCGCCGAGTTCCGCGACTCGCGTCGAGGCGATCCGGTCGCTTCCCGTTTGCGGGCTTGCTCATATCGCTCGCGCCGCGAGGTCTGCGCTGCGCTGTCGCTCGCTTCGCTGACGAACGAAGCAGGGCCACGTGGCCATCTTCGCCATGGTCGCGTTTTTCATCGCGTGCGCACGCGTGGCCGCTTCACTGACACTCGTCGTCGCCTGAAACCTTTACATCCGCACCTAAACCGATGCTGCGCTGAACGGGCTCCGCAGTGCGCGGGAACCGCTCGCCGCGCGGGCGGTCGCATGCAGTGCTCTCGCGTGCTCCGTCTTCCACGCTGCACGACCACTGCAGCAGAGCCTGCAGCACAGCCCGTTCGCCGTGCGTTCCATTGCGCGGCGCGAAGCTATGGGGCCAGCCGCATGAGGAGAATCCCATGGCGCAGAGTGTCGGCGACTTCATCATCCATCGGCTCGCACAGTGGGGCGTGAAGCGTATCTACGGATATCCGGGCGACGGCATCAACGGCATCATGGGCGCGCTCGATCGCGCCGGCGATGCGATCGAATACGTGCGCGCACGTCACGAGGAGATGACCGCCTTCATGGCCTGCGCGCACGCCAAGTTCACGGGCGAAACGGGCGTGTGCCTGGCGACGTCGGGGCCGGGCGCGATTCACCTGCTCAACGGGCTCTACGATGCCAAGCTCGATCATCAGCCGGTGGTCGCGATCATCGGTCAGACGCCGCGCGCCGCGATCGGCGGGCAGTACCAGCAGGAAGTCGATCTCGCCGCGCTGTTCAAGGACGTCGCCGCCGAATACGTGCAGACGATCATGGCGCCGGCGCAGACGCGACACGTGATCGATCGCGCGCTGCGCATCGCAAAGGCCGAGCGCACCGTCACCTGCGTGATCGTGCCGGGCGACGTGCAGGAGCTCGACGCCGTCGCGGCGCCGCCGCACGCGCACGGCACCGTGCATTCCGGGCTCGATTATTCCGAGCCGCTGGTCACGCCGGCGGTGGCCGATCTTCAGCGCGGGGCCGACGTGCTCAATGCCGGCAGCAAGGCGGCGATCCTCATCGGCGCGGGCGCGCTGCACGCCGGCGACGAAGTCATCGAGGTGGCCGAGCTGCTCGGCGCGGGCGTCGCCAAGGCACTGCTGGGCAAGGCCGCGCTTCCGGACGACCTGCCGTACGTGACCGGCGCGATCGGCCTGCTCGGCACGCGTCCGAGCTTCGAGATGATGATGGAGTGCGACACGCTGCTGATCGTCGGCTCGCGCTTTCCGTATTCGGAGTTCCTGCCCGAGGAAGGGCAGGCACGCGGCGTGCAGATCGATCTCGACGCGCGCATGCTTGCCATCCGCTATCCGACCGAAGTCAATCTCGTCGGCGACAGCCGGCTCACGCTGCGCGCGCTGATTCCGCTGCTGCGTCGCAAGCAGGAGCGGAGCTGGCGCCAGGGGATCGAGAAGAACGTCGCCGAGTGGTGGCAGGTGCTGGAGGCGCGCGCGATGAGCCCCGCCGAGCCGATCAATCCGCAGCGCGTGTTCTGGGAGCTGTCGCCGCGCCTGCCCGAGCGCTGCATCCTGTCCTCCGATTCCGGCACGTCCGCCGCGTGGTATGCGCGCGACCTGCGCATGCGCCCGGGCATGATGGCCTCGCTTTCGGGCGGGCTCGCGACGATGGGCTGCGGTGTGCCGTACGCGATCGCGGCGAAGTTCGCGTATCCCGATCGCGTCGCGATCGCTCTCGTCGGCGACGGCGCGATGCAGATGAACGGCAATTCCGAGCTGGTCACCATCGCCGATTACTGGAAGCGCTGGTCCGATCCGCGCCTCATCGTGCTCGTGCTGAACAATCGCGATCTCAATATGGTGACCTGGGAGCAGCGCGTGCTCGCCGGCGATCCGAAGTTCGACGCCGCGCAGCACGTGCCGGATTTTCCGTATGCGCGCTACGCGAAAATGCTTGGCCTCAAAGGCATCCGCGTCGAGCGGCCGGAGCAGATCGCACCCGCCTGGGACGAAGCGCTGTCGGCACGGCAGCCGGCATTGATCGAGGCAATCGTCGATGCGGACGTGCCGCCGCTGCCGCCGCACCTCACATTGGCGCAGGCGCGCGCGTTCACGGCGGCGCTGCTGAAAGGCGATACCGACACGCGCGGCATCATCCGCGAGACGGCCCGGCAGGTGCTCGACGCCGTGCTGCCCGGCCGCGGCAAGCATGGCGCGTGACGCGCACGCGGATGCTTCCGCGCGCATCGCCAACGCGCGCGTCGAGGCGTTCCGCATTCCGACGGACGCGCCCGAGTCGGACGGCACGCTCGAATGGGACGCGACGACGCTCGTGCTCGTTACGCTGGATGCCGGCGGCGTCGAGGGCATCGGCTACACCTATGCCGATCGCGCGACCCCAGTGCTCGCCGCGGAAATACTGGTGCCGCTCGTCATCGGGCGCGATGCATTCGACGCCGGCGGGATCCGCGACACGCTGATCCGCGCGATCCGCAATCTCGGCCGCGCCGGCATCGCGGCCATGGCGATCTCGGCGTTCGACAACGCGCTCTGGGATCTCCGCGGCAAGCTGCTGGGCGTATCCGTGCTCGATCTGATCGGCGCCGCGCGCGAGCGCGTTCCGGTGTACGGCAGCGGCGGCTTCACCTCCTACAACGAATCGCGTCTCGCCGACCAGCTCGGCGCCTGGGCGGCGGACGGCATCGCACGCGTCAAGATGAAAGTCGGCCGTGACGCGGCGCGCGACCCGAAGCGCGTCGCGATGGCGAGAGAAGCGATCGGCGCCGATTGCGAGCTGTTCGTCGACGCCAACGGCGCCTATTCGCGCAAGCAGGCGCTGGCCATGGCCGACGTTTTCGCCGGCGAAGATGTGGCCTGGTTCGAGGAGCCGGTTTCGTCCGACGATCTCGCAGGCCTCCGGCTTCTGCGCGATCGCGCACCGGCGGGCATGGACATCAGCGCCGGCGAATACGGCTACGACTCGCGCTACTTCCGCCGCATGCTGGAGGCGGGCGCCGTCGACGTGCTGCAGGCGGACGCGACACGCTGCCTCGGCATCAGCGGTTTCATCGAAGCCGCCGCGCTCTGCGCCGCCGCTTCGCTGCCGCTCTCCGCGCACTGCGCACCGGCGTTGCACGCGCAACCCGCCTGCGCGCTCGCCTGCGTGCGACACATCGAATACTTCCACGACCACGCGCGCATCGAAACGATGCTGTTCGACGGTGCGCCGCGTCCGGCCGCGGGTTTCATCGCGCCGGATCGCTCGCGGCCCGGTCTCGGCCTCGAATTCAAGCGTGCCGACGCGGCTCGCTTCGCGCTATGACCCCGGTGCTCGCGCTGACCGATCCCGAGCCGCGCCGGCGCGCGCCGGACGTCGATGCGGGCGCGCTCGCCGCCGAGCTCGGCAAGCGCATCGAAGGCGAAGTGCGCTTCGATGCGGGCAGCCGCGCGCTCTACGCCACCGATGCCTCGAACTACAGGCAGGTGCCAATCGGGGTGGTCGTGCCACGCACGCGCGATGACGTCGTTGCGGCCATGGAAACCTGCCGTCGTTTCGGCGCGCCGTTCCTGTCACGCGGCGGCGGCACGAGCCTCGCGGGCCAGTGCTGCAATGTCGCGGTCGTCGTCGACTACAGCAAATACCTCAATCGCATCGTCTCGATCGATGCCGCCGCGCGACGCGCGCGCGTCGAGCCCGGCTGCGTGCTCGACGATCTGCGCGGCGCGGCCGAGCGCTTCCATCTCACCTTCGCACCCGACCCCTCGACGCACACGCACAACACCCTCGGCGGCATGATCGGCAACAACTCCTGCGGCGTGCACTCGGTCATGGGCGGCAAGACCGTCGACAACATCGAGAGGCTGCGCGTTATCACGTATGACGGCATCGAGTTCGAGGCGGGTGCGACCAGCGAGGAGGAATACGCGCGCATCGCTGCGGCCGGCGGCCGTCGCGCCGAAATCTATGCCGCGCTGCGTGCACTGCGCGACCGCTATGCCGATGAGATCCGCGCGCGCTTTCCGGACATTCCGCGCCGCGTCTCCGGCTACAACCTCGACGCGCTGCTGCCCGAGAATGGTTTTCACATCGCACGCGCGCTGGTCGGCAGCGAAGGCACCTGCGTCGCGGTGCTCGAAGCGGAATGTCGCCTCGTGCCGAGCCCGCCGGCCCGCTCGCTGCTCGTGCTCGGCTATCGCGACGTGTTCGCCGCCGCCGATCACGTGACGGAAATTCTCGAATACGGCCCGATCGGGCTCGAAGGCATCGACGACCGGCTCATCGATGACATGAAGGCGATCGGCCTGCATCCGCGCGATGTCGATCTGCTGCCGGAAGGCCGCGGCTGGCTGCTGGTCGAGCTCGGCGGCGAGACGCGTGAGGAATCCGACGCGCACGCGCGACGGTTGATGGATGCGCTCCGCGGGCGCGACGACGCGCCGTCGCTGCGGCTGTACGCCGAGCCATCCGAGGAGGCGCGGATCTGGCAGGTGCGTGGCGCCGGACTCGGCGCCACCGCGCACGTCCCGAACAAGCGCATCACCTGGGAGGGGTGGGAGGATGCGGCGGTACCGCCCGCAAGGCTCGGCGCGTACCTTCGCGACTTCCGCGCGCTCCTGGAACGTTACGGATACGAGGGCGATCTCTACGGCCACTTCGGCCAGGGCTGCGTGCACACGCGCATCGATTTCGATCTCGAGACGCGGCGCGGCATCGACACCTACCGTGCGTTCATCGATGACGCGGCCGATCTCGTCGTGCGTTACGGAGGATCGCTTTCCGGCGAGCACGGCGACGGCCAGTCGCGCGCCGCGCTTCTGCCGAAGATGTTCGGGCCGACGCTGGTGCGCGCGTTCGCCGAGTTCAAGGCGATCTTCGATCCGGAAGGCCGCATGAATCCCGGCAAGGTCGTCGATGCGTACCAGCCAACCGACAACCTGCGCATCGGCACCGGTTACGCTCCGCCGGCGACGCAGACGCACTTCGGCTATCCCCGTGACGCCGGCAGCTTCGCGCGTGCGGTGCTGCGCTGCGTCGGCGTCGGCGAGTGCCGGCGGCACGGCGGCGGGACGATGTGCCCGAGCTACCGCGCGACGCGCGAAGAGCGCCATTCGACGCGCGGCCGCGCGCGCATGCTGTTCGAGATGCAGCGCCGCGAGATCGTGCGCGGCGGCTGGCGCGACGACGCGGTGCGCGCGTCGCTCGATCTCTGCCTTGCCTGCAAGGGCTGCAAGCACGACTGTCCCGTGTCGGTTGACATGGCGACCTACAAGGCGGAATTTTTGTCGCACTACCATCACCGACGCCTGCGTCCGCGCGCCGCCTATGCGATGGGCGGCATCCGCACGTGGGCGAGGCTCGCGTCGCGCGCGCCGCGGCTGGTCAATGCGCTGACGCACGCGGCGCCGACCGCGGCGCTGTTCAAGGCCATCGGCGGTCTCGCGCCCGAGCGCGAGGTTCCACGCTTCGCCGAGGAGACCTTCGTCGCCGGCTTTCGTGCGCGCACGCCACGCGCGCCGGCGCGCGGCACACGCGTGATTCTCTGGCCGGACACGTTCACGAATCATTTTCTGCCAGCGCGCGGCCATGCGGCCGTCGCCGTGCTCGAAGCGGCGGGATTCGACGTTGAGCTGCCGGCGCGGCCGCTCTGCTGCGGGCGGCCGCTCTACGACTTCGGCTGGCTCGATCGCGCCAGGCGGCGCTGGATCGAAATCCTCGACGCGATGCGCGAGCCGATCCGCGCCGACGTGCCGATCGTCGGCCTCGAGCCGAGCTGCGTGTCGGCGTTCCGCGACGAGCTTGTGAATCTCCTGCCGCACGACGAGGACGCGATGCGCCTCTCAAGGCAGGTGTTCACGCTGGCCGAGCTGCTCGGCGAGAGCGGCTGGCATCCGCCGCAGCTCTCGCGCAAGGCCATCGTGCACGGCCACTGCCACCACAAGGCGATCATGGCGATGAGCGCGGACATCGCGCTGTTCGACGCGCTCGGGCTCGACTGGACACTGCTCGACGACGGCTGCTGCGGCCTTGCCGGATCGTTCGGCTTCGAGCGTGGCAAGTACGACGTGTCGATGGCGATCGGCGAAGCGGCCCTGTTGCCGGCGGTGCGCGCCGCCGAACCCGACACGCTGATCCTCGCCGACGGATTCAGCTGCCGCGAGCAGATCGCGCACGCGACCGGACGCACCGCGCTGCACCTTGCCGAGGCAATCGCGCTGGCGCTCGGCGGACCTGACAGAGGAGGAACCGGGCCATGACCATCGGCAAACGGCGCTGGGCGATCGCGGAAGGCTACATTCCTTCGGACGGCGGCGAGGGCGGCGACCGCCGCTTCGTGAGCCACGAAACCGTGTGTCTCTTCAACGCGGGCGATGCGCCGGCGCATGTCGTGTTGATGCTGTACTTCGCCGACCGCGAGCCCGCGGGGCCTTATCGCGTCGAAGTCGGCGCGAGGCGAACGCGCCACGTGCGCTTCAACGACCTCGACCAGCCCGAACGCGTGCCGCGCGAGACCGACTATGCCTGCACCATCGAATCGGACGTGCCGATCGTCGTGCAGCACACACGGCTCGACTCGCGCCGCGCGGACCTCGCCTTGATGAGCACCATGGCCTTCGCCCAGGATTGAGGCGGGTCATTGCTGTGCCGTCTCGCCGTATGTTTTCCTGCTGCGAGCAGGCGGATGCGAGCGGTAGCCGCGCGGACCGCGTTCGCTCTGCCCCGGTGCTACGCTGCGCGCCATGGACGATGTCACTCAGTTGCTGCGGCGCTGGTCCGCCGGCGACGGCGCCGCGCTCGATCGCGTGCTGCCGCTCGTGTACGACGAGCTGCGCCTGCTCGCCGCGCGGCAGCTTTCCGGCGAGAGGCGCGATCACACGCTGCAGGTCACCGGGCTCGTGAACGAGGCATACCTGCGCCTCAGCGGCCAGGATCGCGGCTGGACCGATCGCCGCCATTTCCTGGTGATCGCCTCGATGATGATGCGTCGCGTGCTGGTCGATCACGCACGCCGGCAGGCCGCGGGCAAGCGTCCCGGCGGCGAGCGCCTGTCGATCGAGGAAGTCGACCTTGTGACCGACACCGACATCGATCTGCTCGCGCTCGACGCCGCGCTGACGCGGCTCGGCGTCATCGACGCGCGCCAGGCCGAGATCGTGCAGCTGCGCTATTTCGGCGGGCTCGATATCGACGAGACCGCGCGTGCGCTCGATCTCTCCGTGTCGACCGTGACGCGCGAATGGCGCACGGCGCGCGCGTGGCTCCGGCGCGAGCTCGGCGACTGACGCCGGCCCGCGACGCACATCAGCCGCCGGCTTCGGCGCGATCCGGCGCTTGCGTCTTCGCAAGGCCCGCCCGGATCTCCGCGCGCAGCTCCGCGTAGGCGTTCGGATCGACCGCGTCAAGCACCGCGGCTGCCCTGGCCCAGGTCTTTGCGGCTTCGCCCGGATGTTTTTCGGCGAGCTGCGTCTCGGCGAGCGTCCCGAGCGCGGCGGCGTAGTAGCCGGGGTCCATGCCGCTCGCGGTTTCGGCCGCGGCGGCGATGCCGGGCAGCACGCGCTCGATCAGCGCCTTCGCCTCTGCGACGTGGCCGTTGCGTACCTGGAGCGTCGCGAGGTTCGAGAGCGTCGTGAGATAGAGCCAGTGCGATTCGCCGACGCTCTGCCGCGCCACGTCCGCCGCACGCCGGTATGTGGCGAACGCTTCGTCCAGCGCGCCGGACTGCGATAGCGTCACCGCGAGATTGTTCAGCACGCCGACGAGGTTCAGCCCGGGGCCGACCAGCCGCTCGTAATCGGCGGCGAGCGCGCGGTAGATCGGCACGGCACGTTGGGGGTCGCGCTTGCCGACGATCATCGCGACGGCGAAGCGGTTGGCCAGCACGCGCGGATCGTCCGGTCCGTAGACACGCTCGGCCAGGGCGAGCGCTTCCTCGGCCATCGCGTTCGCCTGGTCCAGGTCGCCGCCCGCGTCGAACGCGGTCGCGAGCGCGCGGTCCACCTGCATCAGCAGGCGCTCCGGCACGTGCGGGCGCGCGAGCAGCTCGGTGCGGATCGACCCAAGCTCGCTGCGGCTTCGCGCGAGCGGGATGTCGAGCAGGTTGACGTGATTGTGCAGGGCGCGAATGCGCAGCCGCGCGATCTCGTCCGCGTGATCGCCAGCATCACTGCGCAGCAGTGCGATCGCTTCCTCGTCGGCCGCGATCGAGGCCGCCGTGCTCCGTCCCGTGCTGAGAGCGGCGCCGATCTCCGCCAGCACTTCGGCGCGCTCCACCGCGCTCGCCGGCGCGAGCAGCGACTGCGCCTGCTTGAGCAGCGGCAGCGCCGCTTCGCCGAGGCCGAGCGCGTTGTAGGCGCGGCCCATCGCCAGCAGCATCGAGCCGCGCTGCGTGTCGGAGAGATCGCTGCGCTTGCCGAGCTCGCGCGCGCCGCGATCGAGCATCTCGCGCACGGTCACCGTGTTGCCGCGCGAGCGCAGCGAATCGGCGTTCTCGAACAGATCGTTCATGAACGCGACGATCGCCTGCGCGCGGTCGCGCTCGCGCGCGACGCGCTCGAGCTGCGCGAGTCGATCGAAGGTGAATCCCGCCAGCAGCGCGGCCAGCACGGCACAGGCGGCGAGCGGCCAGCGCCAGCGCCACGCGAAGCGGCGCGCGCGATACGGCCAGTGGCCGCGCCGCGCGCGCACCGGACGCGACGCGAGCCAGCGGCCGAGGTCGTCCGCGAGCTCGGCCACCGACGCGTAACGCTGCGCCGGCTCGCGCCGCAGCGCCTTCAGGATGATCGCGTCGAGATCGGCCGGCACGCGCCAGCGCGGCGGTGGTGCGGGCGCGGCTTGGGCCGGCGCCTCGCCGGCATTGGCTTGGACCGAGGTAGCGCCGGCCTGGCGGCGCAGCAGCCGGCTCGGTGGCGGGATCTCGCCGGAGACGATGGCGTTGGAGACTTCGTGCGCCGTCGCGAGATGATCGAAGGGGCGCGATCCGGTCAGGAGCTGGTACAGCACGACGCCGAGCGAATACACGTCGGTCGCGGTGCTGAGCGGCTTCCCGGCGACCTGTTCCGGGCTTGCGTAGGCGAGCGTCAGCGCGCGCATGCCGGTCTCGGTGCGCAGATCGTCCGCGCCGTCGTCGAGCAGCCGCGCGATGCCGAAATCGAGCAGCTTCGGCTCGCCGTCGGCTCCGACCAGGATGTTCGCCGGCTTGATGTCGCGATGGATCACGAGATGGCGGTGTGCGTACTCGACTGCGGCGCAGACCTTGAGAAACAATTCGACGCGCGCGCGGAGCGGAAGGGCGCGGTCGCGGCACCATGTGTCGATGTGCTCGCCTTCGACGTATTCCATGGCGAGGAACGGGCGCCCGGCGCTGCTGATGCCGGCATCGACGAGATGGGCGATGTTCGGATGGTGCAGGCTCGCCAGGATGCGCCGCTCGATGGCGAAACGGCGGGCGAGGGCGCCGTCCGGCAGCGCCGCCGCGTTGAGGAGCTTGAGCGCGACGCGCTGGCCGAGATCGCCGTCGACGCGCTCGGCGAGGTAGACCGCGCCCATGCCGCCTTCGCCGAGCGCGCCGAGCACGCGGTAGTTGCGCGGCAGCGGCGCCTCGATCTCGATCGCCGCGCTGCGACGCACGGACTCGGCGGGTGCGGGCAGGTCGTCCGCCTCGTTCTCGGCCGCTTCGAGCAGCCACTCGGCTTCGCGGCGCAGCGCGTCGTCGCCGCCGCAGGCTTCGCGCAAGGCGGCCGGCCGCTCTTCCGGCGAGCGCTCCAGCAGCTCGAATGCGATCGCCTTGGCGCGCCGGTAACGATTCGCCGCTTCTGTGTCCAACGTGTGCCTCGAAAAACCCGCCGCGGGTCGGTTCTGCTGCTTCGCGACCGCAGCGCAACCAGGCCATGACCAGAATCGCCGCGATTTTGCGCGTCCTGTCCAGAAGGCCGCTCGGTGCGCTCCGCGGAGCATACCGCGCGCTTGCGGAATTCCGGTCCGGGACCGGGCGAGATCCAGCTTTGACGGAGACTGAAATGCGGCGTTGCGTCGATCGGGTTCGAGACAAGGGCTTCACCTGGCTGTTGCTGCTGGTGCTGTCGTTCTTCGCGGTTTCATGGGCGGAGGCGGCCGGCACGAAGCCGTCGCTGACGGCGACGCTGGTGCCCGCAAGCGCCGGCAAGGCCGGCGCGGAGCTCGCGGTGAGCTGGGCGGGAGAGGCGGGCGCGCGGCTTTCCGTCTCGCTGCGGCGCCCGTCGGGCTCCGATCTTCCGCTGGTTTCCGGCCACGTGCTGACGAGCGGCGTGAACCTCGTCGCGCTGCCGGCTGATGCTGCCTCTCGCGGCACGCTCGCACTGAGCGTGAAAAGCGCCACGGGCGACCCGCTCGCGAGCACGACGCGCGATCTCGACCAGCTGCGCGCCGGCTCGTTCTTCGCCTGGGAATCGATGTTCGTCGGTCCCGGCCTCGACGAAGGCGCCAGCGTCGGCATGGGCGGCGCGCGCACGACGATCGTCTGGGACGACGGCCGCGGTCCCGCGCTCTACGTCGCCGGCGGATTCCTCACCGCCGGCACGAAGCTCGTCAACCGCATCGCACGCTGGGACGGCACGGACTGGGAGCCGCTGACCGGCTCGCTCGGCACCGGCGTCGCCATGGACGGCAGCGGCAATCCGAGCGTCAAGGCGCTCGCGGTCTACGATGGCGCGCTCATCGTGGCAGGCTTCTTCGACAACGCGGGCGGCGTGCGCGTCAACAACATCGCGCGCTGGGACGGTCATGAATGGTCCGCGCTCGGCGACGGGCTCACGGGCTCGGTCGGCGTGGAAGCGCTGACGGTTTATCAAGGTCAGCTCATCGCGGGCGGCCCGTTCACGCAATCGGGCTCGACCGAGGTCGCGCGCATCGCGCGCTGGGACGGCAGCGCGTGGCTGCCGCTCGGCAGCGGCATCAGCGGTGCCGAGTTCAGTCAGACACCGCAGGTGTTTGCGCTCGCCGTCTTCGGCGACGAGCTCGTCGCCGGCGGCAACTTCCTCGACGCAGGCGGTGTCGCCGTCAATCGCATCGCACGCTGGAACGGAAGCGCGTGGGCCGCGCTCGGCGACGGCGTCAGCGAATCGGCCTCGCCGGGCTCGACCTTGCCGACCGTCCATGCGCTCGCGGTGCACGACGGCGCGCTGATCGTCGGCGGCAATTTCCGCAGCGCCGGCGGCCAGCCGGCCAACGCCATCGCGCGCTGGGACGGCAGCGCGTGGTCCGCGCTCGGCGCCGGCATGAGCGGCGAGGGCAACGTGCGCGTCACCGCGATCGCGACGTACGGCAGCGCGTTGATCGCGGCCGGCTCGTTCGCGACGGCGGACGGCGTCACCGTCAACAACATCGCGAGCTGGAACGGTAGCGCGTGGTCCGCGCTGCAGGGACCGACGGACGCCGGCATCAGCAGCGCAGTCGAGACGCTGGCCGTATTCGACGGCGCGCTGATCGCGGCGGGCTTTCCGTATCCCTATGCCGGTGGCGTCGTCGTCAATGGCCTCGCGCGTTGGGACGGCAGCACCTGGTCCACGCTGGACGGCGCGCCCGGCACGGGCGTGCTCGGCGAAATCACCGCGTCGACGCTCTACGAAGGCGATCTCGTCATCGCGGGCAGCTTCGTGCGCGCGGGCGGCGAGACGGTCTTCGAAGTCGCGCGCTGGGACGGCAACGCGTGGCGGGCGCTGGACGGGCCATTCGCGGCGGGCGTCAGCGCGCCGCCCGGCGCGGGCGTTACACCGGTCGTCAACGCGCTCGTCGAGTACAACGGTCAGCTCATCGCAGGCGGCCGCTTCCTCGACGCGGGCGGCGTCTTCGTCAACCACATCGCGCGCTGGGACGGCACGCGCTGGTGGCCACTCGGCAGCGACGGCGCGGGCGTCACCAACGGGTTCCTGCCGACGGTGCGCTCGCTCGCGGTCTACGACGGCGCGCTGATCGTCGGCGGCTCGTTCGAGAGCGCCGGCGGCATCGCCGCCCGCAACATCGCGCGCTGGGACGGCAGCACATGGTCCGCGCTCGGCAGCGGCGTCGATTCCTCGGTCACGGCGCTGACGGTGTTCGACGGCGATCTCATCGCGGGCGGTGATTTCTTCAGCGCGGGCTCGGTATCGGTGAGCCATGTCGCGCGCTGGGACGGCGTCGCATGGTCCGCACTCGGCAGCGGCGTCAACGGATCGGTCAGCGCACTGCTTCCGTACGACGGCGCGCTCGTCGCGGCCGGCAGCTTCGGCCAGGCCGGCGGACAGACCGTCAATCGCATCGCGCGCTGGGACGGCGCCGGCTGGAGCGGCTTCGCGGCGGCCGGTGGTGTCGGCATGGACGATCAGGTGCTGAGCCTTGCCTCGTACGCCGGCGAGCTGATCGCCGGCGGACGTTTCCACAACGCAGGCGGCGCTCCGGTCAACGGCATCGCGCGCTGGGACGGCACGGCGTGGCTGCCGCTGGTCGGCAGCGCCGGCGCGGGTGTCGGCGGCTGGGCGACGCCGGCGGTCGAAACGCTGCTCGTCACGGATCTCGACGGCGCCGGCCCGGAGCCCGAGAAACTCGTCGCGGCCGGCCGCTTCCAGCTCACCGGCGGCGAGCCGAACTGGAACATCGGCGTGTACGGTCCCGGCGAGCCGCACGGCTTGATCGAAGTCGCGCCGCACCGGCTCGACTTCGGCAGCGTCATCGCCGGCTGGACGACGGCATCGCAGAGCGTGACGCTGAGCAGCGTCGGCAGCGTGGCGGTCGCGATCGACGCGATTCCCGCAGCGGTTGCGCCGTTCGAGCGCACCGGGGGCACCTGCCCCGACGCACCGTTCGATCTCGCGCCGCTCTCGAGCTGCACGCTCGAATTCCGCTTCGCGCCGGCGACGGCGGGCAACTTCGTGCAGTCGTTCGCGATCGGCTCGGATACGGACGGCCCGCCGTTCTCGTTCGAGCTGATCGGCACCGGTGTGATCGAACAGCGGCCGCCGAGCGTGCAGCTCGATCCCGATCACGTCTCCGCGACACTGGCCGTCGGCGAGACGGGCTCGGCCACGCTCACGATCGGCAACGGCGGCGAGCAGACGCTCGACTGGCTGGTCAGCACTGCGGCGGCGTCAAGCCCAACCGGTTTCGGCGACAACGTCTCCGCGATGACGGTGTGGGACGACGGCCGCGGACCGGCGCTCTACGTCGCCGGCGAGGGCGACAGCGATTTTCACGGCATCGCGCGCTGGGACGGCCATGCATGGTCGTGGCTGGGCGCCGGCGTGAACAACGACATCAACGCGCTGGCCGTGTATGACGACGCGTTGATCGCGGCCGGCAACTTCACCAAGGCCGGCGGCGTGACGGTGAACCGCATCGCGCGCTGGGACGGCGCCGAATGGACGGCGCTCGACATGGGCCTCACGGGCAGCTCCACGTCACGCGTCAATGCGCTCGCCGTTTACGACGGCGCGCTGATCGTCGCCGGCAATTTCACCGCGGCGAGCAACATCCCGGTGGACGGGCTGGCGCGCTGGGACGGCGATCATTGGTCGGCGTTCGGCCAGGGCCTCGACGCGCAGGTGTTCGCGCTCACCGTTTACAACGGCGAGCTGATCGCGGCCGGCGGCTTCACGACGGTCGGCGGCCAGAATCTCAACCGCATCGCGCGCTGGGACGGCAGCGCCTGGGCGCCGCTCGGCGCCGGCGTCGACAGCACGGTGCTCGTGCTCGGCACGTACGATGGCGATCTCATCGCGGCGGGCAGCTTCACGTCCGCGGGCGGAGCGCCGGCAAACCGTGTCGCGCGCTGGAACGGCAGCACCTGGTCGCCGCTCGGCGACGGCGTCAACAGCCAGGTTTCTGCGATCGGCACATACGGCGACACGCTCGTCGTCGGCGGGCTCTTCACTTCGGCCGGCGGCGTGGCTGCCAACCGTATCGCGAGCTGGGACGGCAGCGCATGGTCGGCGCTGGGTGACGGCGTCGCCGCGCGCGTCAGCGCGCTCATGGAATTCGATGGCGATCTGATTGCGGGCGGCTCGTTCACGAGCGCCGGCGGCATTCCAGCCGACCACACCGCACGTTGGAACGGCAGCACGTGGTCGGCGATGACACCCGACGCGTTCGTCGATTGCACGCTGCCCTCGTGGCTCAGCGTCGATCCGGCGACTGGCTCCGTCGCGGGCGGCAGCAGCGGATCCGCCACGCTCTCGTTCGACTCGAGCGGTCTCTCCGCGGGAACTTACACCGCGAATCTCTGCATCGACAGCAACGATCCCGCGCCGGCTCCGGCCGTCGTGCCGGTCAGCCTCGACATCACGGGCGGCGCGCCCGGCGGTACGCAGACGCTCATCGCGCCGGACGGCATGGACAACGACTGGTTCGGCCGTTCCGTCGCGATCGACGGTGACACCGCGCTGGTCGGCGCGGACGCGGTCGACATCGACGGCGTCGAGAATCTCGGGGCGGTCTACGTCTACGTGCGCGAAGGTGATCACTGGACGCAGCAGGCGCGGCTGACCGCCGACGACGGCGAGCAGTTCGACCAGTTCGGCATCACGGTCGCGCTGTCGGGCGATACGGCGCTCGTCGGCGGCGGCCATGGCGTCAACGCGGCCTACGTGTTCCATCGCGACGGCGGCATCTGGACCCAGCAGGCGAAGCTCACCGCCTCGGACGGCAGCGTGGACGACGTGTTCGGCATCGCGGTCGCGCTCGACGGCGACACCGCGCTGATCGGCGCCCGCCAGGCGATGGTCGACGGACACATGAACCAGGGTGCAGCCTACGTCTTCGTGCGCTCGGGCTCCGTCTGGAGCGAGCAGGCGAAGCTGACGGCCTCGAACGGCCAGGCCTTCGACGTGTTCGGCGACGCGGTCGCGCTCGACGGCGACACCGCTGTCGTGGGCGCGGCCTACGCGGATCCGTCCGGCATGGACGGTGCGGGCTCCGCCTGGGTGTTCGTGCGCAACGACACGACCTGGACCGAGCAGGCGACACTGGTTGCGAGCGATGCCGCGGAAGGCGCGAACTTCGGCGACTCAGTCGCGGTGTCCGGCAACACGATCCTCATCGGCGCGAGCGCGGCCGCGGGTTCGGGCGGCGCGTTCCAGGGCGCGGCGTACGTGTTCACGCGCAGCGGCACGGCGTGGACCGAGCAGGCGCGCCTCGCGGCTTCGGACGGCGCGACGGGCGACTCGTTCGGCAACGCGGTCGCGCTCGACGGCGACGACGCCCTCGTCGGCGCCTGGTTCGCGGGCGGCAGCGGCAAGGCCTACACGTTCCGCCGCAGCGGCGCGAGCTGGAGCGAAACCGGAACGCTTGCTTCGGACGCGCCAGCTCCGGGCGATCAGTTCGGCGACGCGGTCGCGCTCGACGCCGGCACGGCGCTGGTCGGCGCATGGCTGACCGACGTCAACGGTCACGTCGATCAGGGCGCGGCGCACGTGTTCGCGCTCGGAGCCGGACCGGCGCCGGTGCTCACTGTCGTGCCCGACATGCTGGATTTCGGTTCGGTCGTGGTGCCGGGTGCGATCGTCGGTCCGCTGACCGTGACGGTGACGAACACCGGCGCGACGCCAGTCGCGATCAGCGGCATCGACAATCCGGTGCTGCCGTTCGCGAGGGCCGGCGGCGATTGCCCGGGCGGCCCGTTCGAGCTCGCCGCGTCCGCATCGTGCACGCTGAGCTACATCTTCGTCGCCAACGAGGCCGGCACGTTCGCGCAGACGCTCGCGGTCGCGAGCGACAGCCCGACGGTGACATTCGATCTCGTCGGCGTCGGACTGGCGCCGGCGACGCTCGATCTCGATCCGGATCAGCTCGACGTCACGCTGGTGCAAGGCACGAATGCCGAGCGCACGATCACGATCACGAATCCCGGCACGGTCGATCTCGCCTGGAATCTCGTCGAGACCAGCGACACGGCCGATTGCAGCCGGCCCGCGTGGCTCGGCGCGTCGCCGGATGCCGGCGCAGTGGCCGCCGGCGCGTCGTCGGATCTGACGGCGAGTCTCGACGCCAGCGCGCTCGCGCTCGGCACGTATTCCGCGAATCTCTGCTTCGAGAGCAACGATCCGTTCCATCCGCTGACGCTGCTGCCGGTGAACCTCACGGTGACGCTCGGCGAGCCCGCGCTCACGATCGACCCGCCGTCGCTCGATTTCGGCACGGTGCCGGCGGGCGTCGACGCGGGCCCGGCGCTGTTCACGCTGACCGACAGCGGCACCGCCGCCACGACCGTCGATGCCATCAGTGCAGTCGATCTCCCGTTCGTGCGCGACGGCGGCGACTGTCCCGCGCCGCCGTTCGAACTCGCGCCCGGCGACTCGTGCACGATCGGCTACCGCTTCAGCCCGACCACGATCGGCGCGGCTGCCGCGACGGTGCACGTGACCGGCAACGCCGGCGACCACACCATCGCTCTCGCTGGCACCGGCATCGC